>JADMIO010789878.1_pt1 | contig 10277 bp, 8 predicted proteins | sample 8958161 | NCBI WGS metagenome assembly JADMIO01 (sample SAMN16585339, study PRJNA669376) | soil metagenome | isolation source: Crop rotation soil | place: USA: Cullars Rotation, Alabama | collected 2011
CCGGCGCCGCCGCCGAAGCCCGCGGGACCGCCGCGGTACGCGAAGTTCCCCGACGTGCTCGCGTCGATGCGCGATCTCAATGAGCTGCGCCGCGACATCTTCAAGCGCGATTTCCCCGGCACGTTCCTCTCGGGGAGCGGCACGGTGAGCGAGATCCAGCGCTGCCGCGTGAAGTCGCCGCGTTACGGAAAGAAGTGCGTCGAGGTGCTGCTGCGCACGAGCGGCGGCCGCATCACCCTCGCTTACGGCGAAAAAGACGAGGCCACGACCACCGCGCTCAACCCCGGCGCGCAACACTCGTTCGCGCGCTGCGCGGGCGTGTCGATCTCGTCGTACGGCGCGCGCTGCGACATGCCGTAGCAAGCAAAAAGCTCGCTTATCAAGGGGCGATCTACGAGCCGCCCGAGCTCGCTCACGGACAGTGCAGCTCTTGGATTTGGCGTCCGTTGCGGTCGTTCATGACGCTCATCTCGCCGGTGCCCTTCCATTCGTAGCCCGCGTACTGGACGCCCTCTTTGCAGAGCTTCTTGCGCGGGAACGAGCGCTTCCACTTGTTCTTCTTCTCGAAGCCCTTGAGCACAAAGGTGGGCTCTTTCGCGTTCTTGACGTCTTCGCGCGATTCGCCGGTGAAGAAGTGCATCTCGAGCGTGGAGTCTTCTTTCGCGCACGAGTGCCACTCCGGATCGACCTTGCCGGTCATCTTGATCTTGCCGCGACGCCCGTACATCACCGCGAGCATGTTGTCGTCGCCGCGCCATTGGCAGCGCGCGCAGAAGATCGACACGACGTCGCTCTTGTAGGTGAGCTTCTCCATCACGCCGGTGCCGTCGAGCGTGACCTTCACCTCGTTTTCGGGCGGATCTTGGCCGCAGAGATCGCGGTGGCCGACGGAGTCGCTGAGTGAATACGAGCGAATCTCGCGCGTGCGGAGGAGCTTGTGTTTGCCGCCGCTGCCCGTGAAGACGCGCATCACGAGCTTGCCGCCGGCCTTCTTCGCGCAGCGGAACCACGACGGATGGTAGCTCGCGCGGAAGCGCACGATGCCGCCGTCGGCGGTGAGCTGGGGCGCTATTTTGCCTTCAATCCAAGGGCATTCCTCTTCGGCGCGCGCGGGCGCGGCGGCGAGGAGAATGAACAGGAGCGCGCTGAGCAACGGCGTCGTGGTCTTCATCATCTTCATGACGACCACGGTAGCGCGAAACGCGGACGCGCGTCGCGGGCGCTCCGCTCAGGGCAAGTTCGGCGCGCAGGCGCGGCCCGCGCAGCCGCGGTAACCGAGCCCGACGCAATCGATCGTGCGCGCCATGCCCGCGGCGCAGAAGGTGAGCTTGAGGCCGTCGCCCGAGCACGCCTCTTCGCCGCTGCGCGGACGGCAGCCCGTTTCGTAGCCGCAGAACGCGCTCGTATCCGTGGAGTCGCTGCGGATGCGGCAGCCCATCGTCTCGAAGCCGATGCGGCAATCGCGGCGATCTTCGCGGCCGCCGACGCAGCGCACGAGGACGTCGCCGTCGCAGCGCGTCGCGCCTTCGGCGTCGGCGCAGGTGGCGCCGGCGCCGACGCAGACCGTTTGGTTGCCGCGCTGCTCACACGTGCGCGCGCCGCCGTTGCGGCAATCGGTCACGGTGAGGACGCCGAGATCACACACTACGCGCTTCGTGCCGTCGCAGCTCTCCATCGTTTGGGAGCACGACCCGATGCCGCAGCCCGCGGTGAGACCGGACGCGAAGCACGAATCGCCGGGCGCGCCCCAGCGTTTGCAATCGCTCTTGAAGCGGAAGCTCTCCGAGCACGAGACGAGCTTGCCGTTGTCGCAGCTCTTCGAGCAGCCGCCGTCGCCGGAGACGGTGGAGACGGAGATGCCGATACACGCGGCGACCTTCGAGCAATCGGAGCCGGCCGCGGCGAGGCAGCGCACCTCCGCGGGCGAGAAGAGGTTGAGCTGCTTCTCGAAGCACGCGTGCACGCCGTCGCCGGGGACGCAGCTCGCGAAGGACACGCACGCGGAGACGGCCTGCTCGCGCGTCACCGGCGAGAGCGTGTTCGACGAATCACAAGCGAACACGGCGAGCGCGGAGAACGCAAAAGCGAAGCGGGGCAAAGGCCTGCGCATGCGGCGGAATCCTCGGCGGAGTCGATGACCAACCATGTACTCATCGTGACAACGAGAGGTCAAGACGTTCCGACAGAGGACGGGCTGCTCGTAGATCGCCCGTTGTCGGTCGATCACTCGCCGATGATCGTCAGCGACACGCGGCGACGATGCGGGGCGAGCCGGTGTTCGAACAAATAGAGGCCCTGCCACGTGCCGAGCGCGCAGCGGCCGCCCGCGATGGGCATCACGATCGACGTCTGCGTGAGCGCGGCGCGCACGTGCGACGGCATGTCGTCGGGGCCCTCGGCGTCGTGGCGGAAGAGCGGATCGCCGTCTTTGACGAGGCGCGCGAAGAACGACTCGAGATCGCGGCGCACGTCGGGGTCGGCGTTTTCGGTGATCAGGATTGACGCGCTCGTGTGCTCGATGAACGCGGTGCAGGTGCCGCGCGCGACGCCCGACGACGCGACGGCGTCTTGCACGCGCGCGGTGAGATCGGTGAACCCGCGGCCCTTCGTTTCGACGGAGATCTCGGCGGAGTGCAGCTTCATGCGATGGAAGTAGCACGTTCGCGCGGAAGACACTAAGCTCCAAGCTGAACGAGCCGCTACACCGCATCCCCCGGGGAGCTGCCTTCGTTGGACCGCGTTTTCACAGCGCGATTGCTGGCGATCGCCTGCCTTTGTCAGGCGTGTAACAGCGCCGACCTCACCGACTTCGAGCGCTTCGCGCTGTCCTTCGCCACCCTCAGGCCGCCCCCGGCGGCCCCAACGAATCGCTTTGCGAATGACGCACGCGCCGCGGCGCTCGGGCAGAAGTTGTTCTTCGACGAGCGCTTCTCGCCGGCGCGTCCGGTGCCTTCGCGCGGCCCCGGCGCGACCGCGTCCGTCGCGTGCGCGACCTGCCACGACCCGCTCTACGGCGAACGCGACGACGCCCTGCGAGCGCGCGCCGGCTCCGACGCGCGTTATCAGCTGCGCGAGGAGCTCGGCTGCGAAAACGCGCCGACGCTGCGCAACGCCGCCTTCTCGACGTGGTTCGGATGGGCCGGGCAGAGCGACGCGCTCTGGGTGCACGCGGCGCGCGCGGCCGAGAGCGGCGCGGAGCTCGCGTCGACGCGCGAGGTGATCGCGCGCGTCCTCTTCGACTTCTATCGCGCGGAGTACGAGGCCATCTTCGGCGCGCTCGCGGAGCCGAGCGGCGCCGACGCCGAGGCGCTCACGCGCGTGCTCACCAACTTCGGCAAAGCGATCGAAGCGTACGTGCGCAAGCTCACCGACACCGGCGCGCCCTTCGATCGCTGGTACGCGGGCGACAAGAAGGCGATGAGCGCGTCGGCGGTGCGCGGCGCGAAGCTGTTCGTCGGGCGCGCGTCGTGTGGTGAGTGCCACCGCGGGGCGCTCATGAGCGACTCGCGCTTCCACGATCTCGGCCTCGGCACCGACGAATACACGCCGCGCGGCCGCGTCGAAGGCCTCGCGCTCGCGCGCGCGAACCCCTTCAACACGAAGAGCGCCTTCAGCGACGCCGCGAGCGCGAGCCCGCTCACCAGCGCGACGACGAGCCCGCGTGAGACCTACGCGCTGCGCACGCCGGGCCTGCGCAACCTCTCGCGCACCGCGCCCTACTTCCGCGACGGCAGCGCCGCGACGCTCTGGGACGTGCTCGTCTTCTACCGCGAGGCCGCGGGCTCGCGCGGCTTCCCGGGACGCACGGATCCCGCATTCCAGCCGCTGCGTTTGAGCGACGACGACCTCTCGGATCTCGTCGCGTTCCTCGAGGCGCTCGACGGCGATCCGCTCCCGGAAGCGCTCGTCACGCCGCCGGTGCTGCCGTGAGCGCGCGCGTCGTCGTCGCGTTCGCGCTCGCCGTCGCGTGCACCGCGCGCGCGCACGCCGCCGAGAAAACGCCCGCGCCCGCCGAAAAAGTCGCGCCCGAAAAAGAGCGCGAGCCCACGGTGAAGGAGCGCCTCGACGAGCTCGAGCGCAAGGCCGACGCGCTCGAGCGCTCGCTCCTCCCGCACAAGCTCGCGGTGCCGAGCCTCACCGTCGGCGACAAGGTGAAGCTCAAGATCGGCGGCTACGGCGACTTCGGTTTCTTCGCGCCGAGCGGCGACGGCGTCGCGTACGTGCGCGACAACGCCAAGCGCACGTACCCGCAATACGCGTCGTTCCCGTGGGTCTTCATCGGCGATCCGTGGGCGAACCCGGTCAACAGCCAAGGCCAATCCGCCGACCTCGGGCTCGATCGCAACAACCTCCCGCGCTTCGATCCGATCAAGAGCGGCGGCAAGTCGTCGTTCATCGTCAACACGGTGAACCTCTCGCTGCTCGCGAGCGTCGCCGACAAGCTGCTCTTCGAGACGAGCATCAACTTCGAGCCGCGCCAAGGAACGCTCGGCTCACCCGGCGACTACCTCGACGTCGATCTCGCCTACCTCGAGTACCGTCCCTTCGCGGGCGTCGATCTCAGCTTTTTTCTCGGCAAATTCGAGTCGGTCTTCGGCATCGAGTACCGGCGCCGCAAGGCGCCCGATCACTTCGAGGTCACGCCGTCGCTGCTCGCGCGTTACACGACGGGCACGCCCACCGGCGTCAAGGTGCGCGGGAGCGTCGGTCCGTTCACGTACGCGTTCAGCGTCACCAACGGCGGCTCCTCCACCGAAGAGTTCGCGCACTTCTACAACGAGCTCGATCGCAACGACTTCAAGACCGTCGCCGGCCGCGTGTCCGTCGGCGGAAAGCTCGGCAAGAGCGTTCCGATCGTCGTCGAGGCCGGTTACTCGGCGCTGTACGGCGCGCAAGATCTCCAGCCCGACGAGTCGCTCCGGCAGTGGCAGTGGGGCGTCGATCTGCGCGTCGAGCTCCGCGATCTCGCCATCCGCGCCGAGTACCTCGAAGCGCGCGCCGACGGCGGCGGCATCGCCAACGCGCCCTTCCTCGTCGCGCAAGGGTTCTATGGCGAAGCGACGTACCGCTTCCTCCCGTGGCTCGCCTTCGGCGCGCGCCTCGACTGGCGCAAAGCGCGCCTCTACGCGCACCCGAACCTCTACGTGTCGAACGTGCGCCGCGGCTCCTTCGCGCTGCGCTTCGACATCACCTTCAACGTCATCGCGAAGCTCGAGTACCTCTCCGTCCGCGAGCTCTCGGGCGTCACCATTCAAGGCGACGTCTTCACGAGCTCGCTGATCTTCCGCTTCTGAGCGCACGGATGATAACGTTGAATACGAAAGATACGACACGCGGGCTGCTCGTAGATCGCCCTTCGTTCTCCGAGGAAGAGACGATCTACGAGCCGCCCGCTTCGCTCTTCGTAAGGGGGGCCATGCGAAGGAAACACGCCGCGCGCGCCGCGATCTTCCTCTTTGCGTGCGTGCTCAGCTACGCGAACGCCGCCCTCGCCGCCGAGCCGGGCGCGGTGCGCGGGCGCGTCGTGGTCCCCAACAATAACGGACCGGTGGTCGCCTATCTAGAGAGCCACCCCGCGCTCGGCGCCGCGACCGCCACGCTCGGCCCGCCGCCCGACGCGCCGGCTCTCGCGAAGAAGTCGGCGACGATCACGCAGCGCGATACGGAGTTCCTTCCAGACGCGGTGATCGTGCGCAAGGGCGCGCGGGTGACCTTCCCGAACAAAGACAAGGTCTATCACAACGTCTTCAGCGTCTCGCCGGGCAACGAGTTCGATCTGGGTCTCTTTCGCGGGGGCGAGCGGCGCACGATCTCGATGCGGCGGCCCGGTGAGGTCGACGTGTACTGCAACATCCACCCGAACATGGCGGCGAAGGTGCTGGTGGTGCCGAACCGTTTCCACGCCGTCGCCGACGCGAGCGGCGCGTTCGCGATCGAAGGCGTGCCCGCGGGGCGCTACGTGCTCGTCGGTTGGTCCGCGACGCATGAGCCGCAACGACGCGAGGTCGTCGTCGAAGCAGGTGGTGCGGCGCGCGTCGAGATGACGCTGCAGCCGCGCGCCGCGGAGTCGCGTCATCACCTCAACAAAGAGGGTCAGCCGTACGGGCGCTACAAATGAGCGAAGGCGGCGCGGCGAAGACGGAGTCGAGTGGGAGGAAGCGCAGGCCGCGCCTCGGGCTGCTCACCTTCTTCTTCGGCTGCCTCACGCTGCTCGCCATCGTCCCGACGCTCGGGCTCGGTCTCTTTCAGGCGTCGCGTTGGGAAGCGGAGGAGGTCGAGCGCGCGCAGCGCACGATGACCTTCGCGGTGCAGTCGCTCTCGCGCCAGGTCGGCCAGGTGATGGACGGCTACACACGCGCGGCGGCGTTCCTCGCGGGGCAGCTCGGTGTGTCGGGTGGTCTCGAGGCGCCGGGGCTGCGCGATCGACTCGAAGAGTTCCGCGCGCGCTTCGGCGGCTTCCACGCGCTCGCGGTGCTCGACCCGAACGGGCACTGCAAGACCGCCCTCCCCGTCGATGAGGCCGACAGCGGCGCGATCGCGTGCGGCGACTACGCGCAGGCGCCGTTTTTTCAAGAGGCGCGGCGGCAGCGCCGCCTCGTGCTCTCGACGATCGAAAAAGACGTCTTGATGAAGCGCCCCGGCGTCCACGTCACGACGCCGATCATTGACGGCTCCGGCGCGCTCGCGGGCTTCCTCGTGGGCGCGGTGACGACGAGCGTCTTCCAAGCGTACGTCACGCAGCTACGCGCGGAGTTCGACGATCTCAAGGCGGTGCTCGTCGATCGCAAAGGCACCGTCGCCGCGCACAGCGACGACAACGAAGGCGACGACGTGCGCAGCCTCGCGTCGGTGCCGCTGTATGAAGCGAGCACGGCGCGCATCGAGGAAACGCGCCACGGCACCGACGAAAAGGGGATCGCGGTCGTCGCGACGGCGGCGCCGATCCGCACGCTCGCGCTCGGATGGACGGCCGTCGTCAGCCAACCGGCGGCGCGCATCGAGGCGCGCGCGGCCGTCGCGCGCAACGACGCGCTCACCACCGCGGCGCTCGCGCTCCTCCTCGGCCTCGTGCTCGCGGCGCTGATGGCGGCGTGGCTCTCGCGGCCGATCGCGCGCCTCGCCGCATGGGCGACGCGCGTCGCCAAGAGCAACGTGACGTCGGCGCCGCAACCGCCGGGGCGCTGGCAGCCGCGCGAGATCGCCGATCTCTCCGACGCCGCGGGCACGATGGTCGCGCAGCTCGAAGAGCGCACGCTCGAGGTCGAGCGCATCGTCGAGCGCCGCACCGACGCGCTGCGCGAAGCGAACAAAGAGCTGCGCCGCCAGATCGAGGAGCGCACGCGCATCGAGGAAGATCTGCGCCTCGTTCTGCGCGCGACCACCGACGTCGTCTGGACGTGGGATCTCGCCGCCGACTCCGTCACCTGGTCCGACGCGCTCGAGAAACGCTTCGGTTACGCGCAAGAGAATATCGAAAAGAACATCGCCTGGCGCAACGAACGCGTCCACAACGACGATCGCTTCCGCGTCGTCACCGGCCTGCGCCGCGCCACCGAGAGCGACGCCGAGTTCTGGTCCGACGAGTTCCGCTTCCGACGCCACGACGGCACCTACGCGACGGTGATCGATCACGCGTACATCGCGCGCGACGCGTTCGGCGTCGCGGTGCGGCTCATCGGCGCGATGGTCGACGTCACCGATCGGCGCGACGTCGAGCTGCGCCTCTTGCAAGCGCAGAAGATGGAGGCGATGGGGCGCCTCGCCGGCGGCGTCGCGCACGACTTCAACAACCTGCTCGTGTCGATCATGGGTTTCAGCGAGCTCTTGCTCGAGCGGCTCCCGCGCGAGAACCCCATGCGCGCCGATCTCGAGGAGATCAACCGCGCCGGCAAACAAGCGGCGGGGCTCACGCGCCAGCTGCTCGCGTTCAGCCGCAAGCAGGTCTTCCAACCGAAGGTGCTCGATCTCAACGCGGTCGTGTCGGGCATGGAGAAGATGCTGCGCCGCCTCATCGGCGAGAACATCGAGCTGCGCGCGGCCTTCGAGAACGGCCTCCCGCGCATCCGCGCCGATCGCGGGCAGATCGAGCAGGTCGTGCTCAACCTCGTCGTCAACGCGCGCGACGCGATGCCGAACGGCGGCCGCGTCGAGCTCGAGACCGCCGCCGCCACGCACCCCTTCCCTCAAGAAGGCGGCGGCCTCGCGCGCGCGCGCTGCGTGCGTTTGACGGTGCGCGACTCCGGCACCGGCATGGACGAAGCGACGCGGCAGCGCATCTTCGAGCCGTTCTTCACGACCAAACCCACCGGCCAAGGCACCGGGCTCGGGCTCTCGACGGTGTACGGCATCGTGCAGCAGAGCGGCGGCGTCATCGAGGTCGTCTCCACGCCGGGACAAGGCGCGCGCTTCGACATCTTCCTGCCGCGCGCCGACGAGGTCACGGTCGAGCGCAACGAATCAGAGGAGGGGCTCCCGCTCGTCGGCGGCACCGAGACGGTCTTGCTCGTCGAAGACGAAGCGTCGGTGCGCAACTTCGTCACCAGCGTCCTGCGCGCGGGCGGCTACAAGGTGATCGAAGCCGACTGCGCCGACGACGCGCTCGCGCGCCTCTCCGCGCACGATGACGGCCTCGATCTCCTCATCACCGACGTGATCATGCCCGGCATGAGCGGCCCCGACCTCGCGGCCCTCGTGCGCACACGCCGCCCCGAGCTGCGCGTGTTGTTCATGTCCGGCTACAGCGAGACGCCGCTCGACGTCGTGACCGCGCGCCCCGGCAACGGCTTCATGCAGAAGCCGTTCGCGCCGCGCGCGCTCGCCTACCGCGTGCGCGAGGTGCTCGACGGCCCCTCACCGCTGCAAGCACCGCTCAGCGCGGAGCCCGCCGTCGTCGAATGAGCGCCGCGGTGAGCACCGCGAGCGCCGCCGCGCACAACGCAAACGACGCGACGCACCCATCACCGAGCGCGGAGCACCCGCCGCCGCCGCTGACGTGACGCGGGTCGTCGGTGCCGCCGGTGATCTCGATCGGCCCCGCGTCGGCTGACGGCGCGGGGTTCATCACGACGCCCGCGTCGGGCCGCGGGAAACACGACGCGGGCATCCCGGAGAGGAGCGGCTTCCCCGCGGCCTCATGAGCGCTCCTCCAGAGCGACGACAAGAGCGCCGCCGCCTGCGCCCAACGAAGCGACGCCATCTCGCCCTGCGCGTCGAAGAGCGCGGTGGGCGTGCCGCGGGTGCGGAGATCGACCTCGACGATCGCCGGCACCAAGAGCGCGCCCGTCGCAAGCGCCTCGAAGATGCGCGGCACGGGATCCGGGTCGGGCTCCGAGAGGGTCGCGGCGAGCTCCTGCGCACGCGACTCGATCGAGCGTCCGTAATCGCGCGGCATCGCGACCTCCCAGCGCTCGTGCAGCCCGGTGTCGCCGGTGCGCTGGCCGTCGAAGTTGAGCGTCGCGTGCAGCGGTGAGTGCGCGTCGCCGACGTAGTGACCGAGCTGTCCCGCCACCGCGGTGGCGCCGGCCACGTCGCGCGCCGCGAAGCGCATCTTCAGCTTCTCGACGAACTCCGCCGTGCGCCACGGCACGAGCCCCTGCTGGATCGCGCGCGCCGCCCCGTACTTCATCACCACGTCGTCGAAGCGCCGCGGATACTGCGAAAAGTCGCTCTCGACGTCGAGGTTCAAGTAGTGACGCGGCGGCTCATCGGAGTCGAAGCCCTTCCAGCGGTCGGGCGCCATCGCCTCCGTCACAATCGTCGACAGGTACGAGTAGAAGAAGCCCTTCAGGCAACGGTCGCTCGTGCGCTCCACCGCGAGCCGCACGATGGCCTCGTGGCCCGCCGTCCCCCAGCCATAAGCGGGTCCCGCCGCCCCGAGGAGCAGCGCTCCAAGGACGATCCCCCGCTTTGCGTTTCTCATACCCAACAAGGTAACGGGCGCGCGTGCGCTACGTCTAGCATCGCGCGAAAAATCTACACTCGACGGCAAACTACGCTGACGTCGCAACACAACGACGAACGAGGGGCGCTCTACGAGCCGCCCGAAGAGCAGCGCGGGCGGCTCGTAGATCGCCCCTGATTCGTCGATGATGACTGAGGAAAAATGAAACGGCCACGCCGGGTTACCGACGTGGCCGCCTCTTTACCGAAGCAACGTCCGCTTAGCGGCCGCCGCCCTCGGCCGGCGCTTCGGCCGGGGTCTCGGCCGGCGTTTCGGCCGGAGTCTCAGCGGGGGTCTCCGCCGGGGCCTCGGCCGCCGGGGCCTCTTCGGGGGAAAG
>JADMIO010800090.1_pt1 | contig 10277 bp, 13 predicted proteins | sample 8958161 | NCBI WGS metagenome assembly JADMIO01 (sample SAMN16585339, study PRJNA669376) | soil metagenome | isolation source: Crop rotation soil | place: USA: Cullars Rotation, Alabama | collected 2011
CTTTCCCGGCCGCGACGGCGCCGCCTGGGTCCTTACCGGGACCGCGCGCCGCGGCGACGCCTTCAGCGTGCGCCTGACGCCCGGCGCCGCCGGCGGCACGGACGGGACGATCGTCGTCACCCCCGCCGGCTGATGGCCGAACCGCTTGCCGACCCGGCCGAGGTCCGCGCCCATCTGGTCGCGGCGGCGAAAGCCGGGGTCGCGCTCTCCTACGGCGAGTTGCTCGAGCATCTCGGCTACCGCTTCTCCCGGCCGAAGATGCGGCAGCTTTGCGCGATGCTCGGCGAGATCGACCGTGCGGCGGCATTGCGCGGCGAGCCGGAGCTTGCGGTGCTGGTCGTCCGCGCCGGCGACGGCCTTCCGGGCCAGGGCTGGTGGGTGGCCGGCGGCGGCTCGTCGCGCGGCTATGAAGGGCTCTGGGAGGGGCCCGAGGCGGCCCGCTTCATCGCCGCCGTCCAGCGCCAGACCTTCGACTATTGGCGGTCCCGGCCCGCGGCGACGCGGCAGTCCGCCGCGCGTTAACCGCTTGGTGTCGCCTGCCGGGGCATAAGGCCGGCGATGATCCGCGCCCGACCCTTTCGCTTCGGCCTCGCCGCCGGCGCCGTGCTGGCGCTGGCCGCCTGTGGCAGCAGCGGCGGTGCGAATAATGACCTCGCGGCGATCGACAACGAGCTGATCGCCAATGCCGTGGACCCGGCGCTGACCCAGGCGCTGCAGGACCAGCTCTCGGTCGATCCGACCCTTGCCCAGCAGGCCAATCCAAACAGCGCGCGGCCGCCCGAGGCGCCGGTGCAGGCGCAATATCCCGCCGATGCCAATCCGGGCCAGGACAGCAGCCAGACCCGCACCGCCGGCGGCACCGCGCCGCCGCCCTCCGCCGCCGCCTGCGGCCGGGGCTTCGACTATGGCAATGAGTGGGCGAGCCGGATGCCGGCGGAATTCCCGGCCTATCAGGGTGGCCGGCTGACCGAGGCGGCGGGCAACGACCATGGCGGCTGCCACATGCGCGTGGTGAGCTTCACCACCGCCGACGCGCCGCAGCGTGTGATCGACACTTATCGCGGCCTCGTGACCCGCGCCGGCTACACGGCCGAGCAGCAGCAGCGCGGCGACGACCATGTGCTCGGCGGCACACGGGGCGAGAGCGCTTATTATCTGATCGTCACCCCGCAGGGCACCGGCTCCGACGTCTCGCTGATCGTTAACAACGGGCGGTAACTTCCTTCCCAGGCTGCGACTGGGGAGGGGGACCGGGTGAAACCCGGTGGAGGGGTAAAATCCTCGACCTCGTCAGTTACCCCTCCACCCCGTTGCACGGGGTCCCCCTCCCCATCGGCGCGATGGGGAGGCAGCACTGGCACTTCCCCCCACCCCTCGCTACATCGCCGCCATGCCTGCTCTCCTTCTCGTCATGCTCGGCGGCGCTCTCGGCGCCGGGGCGCGGCATCTGGCCGGCGTGGCGGGGCTGCGCTGGCTGGGGCCGGGCTTCCCCTGGCCGACCCTGTTCGTGAACCTCGCCGGCAGCCTGCTGATGGGACTGCTCGCTGGCTGGCTGGTGCAGAAGGGCGGCAGCGAGCAGACGCGCCTGTTCCTCGCCGTCGGCATGCTCGGCGGCTTCACCACCTTCTCCGCCTTCAGCCTGGAGCTCGGCCTGATGCTGCAGCGGGGCGAATTCGCAAGCGCGGCCGCCTACATCCTCGCCTCGGTGATTGGCGGCGTCCTGTTGCTCTTCGCCGGCCTCTGGCTGATGCGCGGGGGCGCGCTCGTATGAGCCCACCCCTGACTGAACAGGTGCGCACCTTCGCCGTGACCGACGAGGATGACGGCATCCGCCTCGACCGCTGGTTCCGCCGCAACCTGCCGGAGGTGAGCTTCGGCCAGGTCTCGCGCTGGGCGCGCACCGGCCAGCTCCGGCTCGACGGCAAGAGGGCGACGCCCGGCGACCGGATCCTCGCCGGGCAGAGCATCCGCGTGCCGCCGCAAGGCGAGGAGGCGCCGGAGGCGCCGAAGAAGCGGCTGCCGAAGCGCGAGAAACTGACGGCGGAGGAAGTGGAGTTCGTCCGCTCCCTCGTCATCGAGGAGGATCCGGCGGCGATCGTCGTCAACAAGCCGCCCGGCCTCGCCACCCAGGGCGGCACGAAGACCAGGGACCATCTCGACCGGCTGCTCGAGGGGCTCGTCGCCGAAGACCAGCCGCGGCCGAAGCTGGTCCACCGGCTCGACAAGGACACGTCGGGCGCGTTGCTGGTGGCGAGAACCCCGCGCGCTGCCGCCTTCTTCTCGAAAAGCTTCTCGGGCCGGACCGCGAAGAAGGTCTATTGGGCGATCGTCGCCGGCGTGCCATCGATCGACGACGGCCTGATCGAGCTGCCGCTCGCCAAGCAGCCCGGCACTGGCGGCGAGAAGATGCATGTCGACGAGGCGGAGGGCGTGCCCGCCCGCACCCGCTACCGGGTGATCGAGCGCGCCGGCAACCGCGCCGCCTGGGTCGAGTTGCAGCCGCTCACCGGGCGCACCCATCAGCTTCGCGTCCACATGCTCGCCATCGGCCATCCGATTGTCGGCGACGGCAAATATGGCGGGCTCGACGCCTTCCTGACCGGCGCGATCAGCCGCAAGCTCCATCTCCACGCCCGGCGCCTCAGGATCGACCATCCGGACGGCGGCCGGATCGACGTGACCGCGGACCTGCCCGACCATTTTGCCGCGACCCTTGCCGCGCTCGGCTTCGATCCGGCGCTCGGCGACCTGCCGATCGACGACGGCCCGCCCCCGCCCAGCCGCGAGCAGAAGAAGGCGAAGGCCCGCCAGCACGCCAAGCAGGTCCGCAAGGAACGGCGCGGCGAACGGCGCAGCCGCGGCGCGAAACGCTGATGCACCCGAACCGCGCCTTCGCCTGGGAGGATCGCGACGCGATGCTGGCCTTCGTAGGCGAGATCGCCTTCGCGACGATCGCCGCGGAAGGGCCGGTGGTCGTCCATGCGCCGGTGCTGGTCGCCGGGCCCGACCGCATCCTCTTCCACGTCTCGCGCGGCAACCGGGCGAAGCTGGACGGCAAACGCGCGATCGTCTCGATGCTCGGGCCGGATGCCTATATCAGCCCCGACTGGTATGGCGTGGACGACCAGGTGCCGACCTGGAATTATCTCGCGGTCGAGGCCGAGGGCCCCTTGCGCCGGCTGGACGAACCGGAGCTTGCCGCTCTCCTTGACGGGCTCAGCGCCGCGCACGAGGCCCGGCTCGCGCCCAAGCCCGCCTGGACCCGAGCCAAGATGTCGCCGGGCCGCTTTGAAGCCATGCTGAAGGCGATCATCGGCTACGAACTCAGCATCGAGGACCTGCGCGGCACCCGCAAATTCGGCCAGAACAAGGACACGGCCCAGCGCCGCGCCGCCGCCGCCGGCCTCGCGCCGTTCAACCCCGCGATGGCGGCCCTGATGGACAAGGAAGAGAGATGAACCCCGTCGAGGACGACGCGGCCGCCTGGCGCAACCGCTTCATCGTCATGATCCTGATCCGGATCGGCGCCACTGTAGGCGTGATCCTCTCTTTGCTGCTGTGGCAGAGCAACGTGTTCGTCTCCGGCGGCAGCATCATCGGCCTGCCGCTGGGCCTCATCTTCCTGTTCGTCAGCTTCTTCGGGCCCAAGGCCTATGCCGGCCGCTTCCGGGAGCCGCCCGGCCTGTGAAGCGCTTCTACAGGAATGCCGGCGTCGGCGCGGACCATCAGGTGCTGCTCGACGGCAAGCCGGTAAAGACGCCGGGCCGCGCCCCGCTGGCGCCCCCCAGCGCGGCGCTGGCCGAAGCGATAGCCGACGAGTGGAACGAACAGGCCGAGACGATCGACCCGCGAACGATGCCGCTGACCGGCCTCGCCAATGCCGCGATCGACCGCATCGCGCCGGCGCAGGAGAGCTTCGCGCACGGCCTCGCCATTTACGGGGAGAGCGACCTCCTCTGCTACCGCGCCGAAGGTCCGGCGCCTCTGGTCCGGCGCCAGGCCGAGCTCTGGGACCCGATCCTGGACTGGGCCCGCGACCGCTACGACATCGCCTTCGAAGTCACCGCCGGGATCACGCATAAGCCCCAGCCCCCCGCAACCCTCCACCGCCTCGCCGCCGCCGTCGCCGCCCGCGGCCCGTTCGAGCTGGCCGGCCTGTCGCCTTTGGTCACCGTCTCCGGCTCTTTGGTGATCGCGCTGGCACTGGCCGAGGGCGCCCTCGGCCTCGACGCCGGCTGGGCCGCCGCGTCGCTCGACGAGCAATGGCAGATCGAGCAATGGGGCGAGGATGAGGAAGCGGTGAAGGCGCTTGCGAACCGCCACGCCGACTTCGCCGCCGGCGCGCGCTTCCTGAGCCTGCTCTAGAGTTGGATTCGGTTGAAGCTTGCAACCGTTCGGGCTGAGCCTGTCGAAGCCCTGCCTTTCGCCTTCACTTCCTCTATGAGAAAGACAGCCCTTCGACCGGCTCAGGGCGAACGGAGAGCGCTCCAATCCTGCCCGACTAAACTCTAGGCCGCCCTACCGATCGCCTTCTGCCGTCGCCGCTGCACCGAGCTCCCCAGCCCGATTGCCTCGCGATATTTCGCCACGGTGCGGCGGGCGATGTCAAAGCCCTCGGCCTTCAGCATGTCGACGAGCTGGTCGTCGGACAGGATCCGGTCCGGGTCCTCGGCGGAGATCAACGCCTTGATCCGGCTCTTCACCGCCTCCGAGCTCGCCGCGTCGCCGCCGTCGTTCGACTGGATGCCGCTGGTGAAGAAATATTTGAGCTCGTAGAGGCCGCGGTCGCAGGCGAGATATTTGTTGCTGGTCACCCGGCTGACCGTGCTTTCGTGCATGCCGATCGTCTCCGCGACCGCGCGCAGGGTCAGCGGCTTCAGCTGGGAGACGCCGTGACGGAAGAAGCCCTCCTGCTGGAGGACGATCTCGGTCGCGACCTTGACGATCGTGCGGGCGCGCTGGTCGAGCGCCTTCATCAGCCAGTTGGCGCTCTGCAGGCAGTCGTTCAGCCAGGCGCGGCTCTGCTTGTCCTGCGGCCCCGAGGACAATTCCTGATAATAGGTCCGGTTGACCAGCAGGCGCGGCAAAGTCGCGCTGTTCAGCTCCACCGCCCAGCCGCCGCCGCGCCGCGAGACGAAGATGTCGGGGACGATCGCGTCGACCCGCTCGGTCGCCATGAAGCGGCAACCGGGCTTGGGGTCATAGGCGCGCAGCTCGCGGATCATGTCCGCCATATCCTCGTCGTCGACCTGGCAGATCCGCTTCAGCGCGGCGAGATTGCCCTTGGCGAGATAGTCGAGATTGGCGATCAGCCGCGCCATCGCCGGATCGTAGCGATTGGCGTCCTTCGCCTGCAGCGCCAGACATTCGGAGAGATTGCGGGCGCCGACGCCGGCCGGATCGAAGGTCTGGATGACCGCCAGGATGCGCTCGGCCTCGGCCAGCGGCACGCCGAGGCGCTGGGCGGTCTCGGCCAGGCTGGCGAGGAAATAGCCGGTCTCGTCGATCCGCTCGATCAATTGCCCGGCGACGACGAGCTCGACGCCGGAGAAGATCTCGCCGGCCTGGCGACGGAGATGGTCGTGCAGCGACATGTCGTCGCCGGCGAAGGCGTCGAAATCGGGCCCTTCGCCCGAGCCGGAGATGGCGATGCTGTCGAGACCAAGGCCGCCGTCGGCGCCGCCCATCCGGTCGACGGCGCTGTCCTGGTGGAAATCCTCGCCGCCCGGATCGAGGTCGAGCGCGCCATCGCCGCCGGCCGCATCCGCCTCGGGCAGGGCGTCAGGATCGCCCTCGCCCCCCTCGCCAGCCGCATAGTCCGCCTCGGGCGCGGCCGGGACCTCGTCGTCGCCGGAGGGTCCGCGCTCCGCCTCGAGCAAAGGATTCTTCTCCAGCTCCTCGGCGATGAAGGTCTCGATCTCGAGATTGGACAGCGCCAGCAGCTTGATCGCCTGCTGGAGCTGCGGCGTCATCACCAGCGACTGGGATTGTCTCAAGTCAAGGCGTGGCCCCAGCGCCATGCTTACCGCTCCCCGTCATTGCGAGGAGCGCAGCGACGCGGCAATCCAGTCGGCGGCGGTGCGGGCTTCTGGATTGCTTCGCTTCGCTCGCAATGACGATTGCGGGGCGCCATGATTACAGCTCGAAGCTTTCGCCCAGATAGAGGCGGCGGACATTCTCGTCGGCGACGAGGTCCGCGGGGCTGCCGGCGAACAGGACCTGGCCGCCATAGATGATGCAGGCGCGGTCGACGATGTCGAGCGTCTCGCGGACATTATGGTCGGTGATCAGCACCCCGATGTCGCGATTCTTGAGGTCCTTGATCAGGTCGCGAATGTCCTGGATCGAGATCGGGTCGATGCCGGCGAAGGGCTCGTCGAGCAGCATGATCGAGGGGTTGGCGGCGAGCGCGCGGGCGATCTCGCAGCGCCGCCGCTCGCCGCCCGACAGCGCCATCGCCGGGCTGTCGCGGAGCCGCTCGATGTGGAATTCGGCGAGTAGCTGGTCGAGCCGCTCCGCCCGGGCCTTCTTGTCGGGCTCGGCGACCTCGAGCACGGCCATGATGTTCTGCGCCACGGTCAGGCCGCGGAAGATCGACGTCTCCTGCGGCAGATAGCCGAGGCCGAGGATCGCGCGCCGGTACATGGGCAGGCCGGTAATGTCCTGCCCGTCGAGCAGGATGCGGCCGCTGTCCGGCCTCACGAGGCCCATGATCGAATAGAAGCAGGTGGTCTTGCCGGCGCCGTTGGGCCCCAGCAGGCCGAGCACCTCGCCGCGGTCGACGCCGAGCGAGACGTCCGACAGCACCGCCTTCTTGTCGTAGGATTTCGCGATCGAGACCACGGAGAGGCCGCGCGAGGGGTCCGCCAGCGCCGCGCCCCTATTGGGCTGCTCGCTTATGTCGTGTTTCTCAATGGTGCCGGCGTCGTTCATCGTGGCTCCGCAATCCCGCCTGCCTTCCTAGGCGACGCGGGGGCGCCGCTCAACTGGCAAGCTTTATGCATGGCGGATTTCGTCGTCATCGAGTCATCCCGGCAACAGCCGGGACCGATGAACTCCGAGGTCGGGATTTTCCGGGAGTCATGAAGGCATGGGTCCTATTGATCCGGTACGGAGTGCCCCGCACTCCGTAGCCATGTCCGGGGGACATGGCGACCTGATCAATTCCGTCGGATGACTCCTCGGGCTAGTTCGTGGTCGTGCCGGCGGTACCCTGCCGCCGCGGCACGGTGAAGCGACCGCTGACCCGGCCGGAGGAGCTGCCGCCGTCCATCACCGCGCGGTGGCTGTTGAGATCCAGCACCAGCCGCCCGCCCTGGACCCGGTTCTGGCCCTGGGTGAGGTGGACGCCGCCGATCAACGTCACCAGCCGCCGGTCGACGTCGTAGAGCCCGACATTGCCGGTCGCGGTCTCGGAGGGGGTGCGCAGGCGCACGCCACCGGTCGCCTCCATTCGCTGGACGTCCACGCCATTATTGTTGGTGTAGATGACCGTCACGCGGGCCGCGTTCATCGTCATATTGCCCTGCGTGGCGACGACGTTTCCGGAGAAGATCGCGCGGTCCGCACGATCCTGCACCTCGATCCGGTCGGCCTGGACGTCGACCGGCGAGTTGCTGTTGAAGCCCGACGAGCCGCCGGAACGGGCGGCTCGCTGGCCGGCGGCGGGCGCGACCGCGAGCAAGGCCGGGGCGAGCAGGAGGAAGCGGAGGCGGTTCATCGTCCGCCTCCTCTGAGCCCGCCCTGCACGATATGCAAGCGCGGACGTCCGGTCAGGACCACCCTCCGGTTGGGGAGATCGACGTGCATCTGGCCGGCGGTGAAATGGCCGAGCGGCATCTGCCCCTGCACGGCGCCGCGGCTCTGCATGGTGCGCGCGCGCATGTCGACGTTCACGTTGCTGGTCTGCATCCGGTAGCCGTCGGCGGCGGTGAAGGTGAGCGGGCCGATCACGTTCACATGGTCGCGCTCCATCAGATATTGGGCGCGCGGCGCCTGCAGCCGGGCCGGGCCGTTGTCGAGCTGCATCTGGGCCTGCATGTCGGTGATGTCGACGACCTGGTTGGCGCTGGTCTGCTGGACGCCGGAGCGGGCGGAGAGGATGAACGGCCGGCCCTCATTGTCCTGGCCGCGATAGGTGACCTGGCTGAGCTTCAGCCGTTCCTCGGCGGTGCCGACCTTGTGCTTGTCGAGCAGGAAGCTGACCTCCTGCTTCTCGCCGAGCGGCGAAAAGAACAGAAAGGCAAGCACCACCCCGATCAGCGCCGGCAGCGCGATCTTCATGATCCGGATCAGCTTGTCGTGCGCGCCGCCGGGGCGCGCCCAGCCGCGCTTTACGATCCGTTCGTTATTGGCGAGCTCGGACATGACGCAGATCAAACATGGGCGAAGATGTCCTGTTCCGCCCAGCCGGCCAGATCGAGCGCGGCTCGCCAGGGCAGGAAGTCGAAACAGGCCTGGGCGAGCGCGGTCCGGCCCTCCCGGTCGAGGCGGACGTCGAGCTTCTCCTTCAGCGCGTGCAGATAGCGGACGTCGGACGCGGCATAGTCCTTCTGCGCGTCGCTGAGCTCGGGCGCCCCCCAGTCCGAGCTTTGCTGCTGTTTGGAGATTTCCTGGCCGAGCACCTCCCGGACCAGATCCTTGAGCCCGTGCCGGTCGGTATAGGTGCGCACCAGCCGCGAGGCGGTCTTCGTGCAATAGACGGGCGCGGCCATCACCCCGAGGAACGCCTGGATCGAGGCGAGGTCGAAGCGGGCGAAATGATAGAGCTTCAGCCGCGCGGGGTCGGTCAGCACCGCCTTCAGGTTCGGCGCCGCATAGTCGCTGCCCCGGCCGAACCGGACGAGATGCTCGTCGCCGCCGCCGTCGGAAATCTGCACCAGACAGAGCCGGTCGCGCGGCAATTGCAGGCCCATCGTCTCGGTATCGACGGCCACCGGACCCGGGGCGAGGACGCCTTCGGGAAGGTCCTCTTCATGGAAATATACGGTCATGGGAGCGGCATAGGCCGATGAGGCTTGAGGCTCAATGGCCCTCCCCCGCGCCCGTGGCCGCCTCCCGCCGCGCGCGGGCCCGCCGCGCGAACATGTTGAGCCCCTCGACCAGAGCCGAGAAGGCCATGGCGGCATAGATATAGCCTTTGGGGACGTGGACGCCGAAGCCGTCGGCGATCAGCACGGCGCCGATCATCAGCAGGAAGCCAAGCGCCAGCATCACCACGGTCGGGTTTTTCGCGATGAAATTGGCCAGCGGGTCGGCGGCGAGCAGCATCACGCCCACCGCAACCAGCACGGCGATCACCATGATCACCAGCTGGTCGGTCATCCCGACCGCGGTCAGGATCGAATCGACCGAGAAGACGAGGTCGAGGAGCAGGATCTGGACGATCGCGGCGCCGAAGCCGAGCTTCTTCCTCGACGTATCGAACACGTCATCGTTCGGCGACGGATCGACATTGTGGTGGATCTCCTTGGTCGCCTTCCAGAGCAGGAACAGGCCGCCGGCGATCAGGATCAGGTCGCGCCAGGAGAAGCTGGTCTCGAAGGCCGGCAGGCCGTGCGCGTCCGGCGCGCCCTGGATGCCCAGATCGAAGACCGGCGCGGTCAGGCCGACCAGCCAGGCGATCGAGGAGAGGAGGACGAGGCGCATGATCAGCGCCAGGCTGATGCCGACCCGGCGGGCCCGCTTGCGGTGCGCCTCGGGCAGCTTGTTCGACAGGATGGAGATGAAGATCAGATTGTCGATGCCGAGCACCACCTCCATGACGATGAGGGTGGCGAGCGCCGCCCAGGCTTCGGGCTGGGCGAGTATCGCAATGTCGAACATGATCCTCTCTGTCGTTGCCGCGCGTCCCCGGCCCTTGCCCGAACTGTGGCCCGCGAGCAATGAAGGTGTTGCGCGCCTGCACCGAAAACCGGCCAATCAAGACTATCCACAGCCAAAATGGCTCGCGGGGCTGGCTTTTTTCGTTTATGTGAGTCGGCGGCGTGCCGTTCCGGCGCGACATGCCGTTGCGCGCTTTGCCCGGCGCGTTGGTTTGAAACAGGGATTGGGCGGCGAGAGAGTAATCAAGAGAATGGGTTTCGACAGAGGGCGCCGCGGCGAACGCGGCGGGCGCGGCAGAGACAAACGCGACGGCTTTGGTGAAGAGAGCGGTGGCTTCGGCGGCGGGTTCCAGGAACGTGGCGGCTATGCCGGCGGCGGTGGTGATCGCTTCGGCGCCGGCGGCGGCTATGGCGGCGGCGGTGACCGGTTCGGCGGCGGTGGCGGCGGGAAAG
>JADMIO010970636.1_pt1 | contig 10276 bp, 11 predicted proteins | sample 8958161 | NCBI WGS metagenome assembly JADMIO01 (sample SAMN16585339, study PRJNA669376) | soil metagenome | isolation source: Crop rotation soil | place: USA: Cullars Rotation, Alabama | collected 2011
TTCTTCTATTCCCATCATCAGGCCTTTCAGGTAATCATCAGCCACGTCGATATATTCCGGCTTTTTGGAAGATGCTTTTACCAGGGCTGTATAAAACTGTTTGGGACTGTATTTGGACAAATCGCCCAGCTGCTCAACGGCGGGGCCAAAACCTGCACGCCACATGAGGTGCTGATTTTTCATTTGGTTGGTCAACGACATGAGGCATTTAATTTTAGTGTCAGACTGTTATGAACCTGTTAGGTTTAAAAAAGATCCGATTTAATCTTTAATAAACGCAAAAAATTATCACTTATTCTTCAATAGAATAGCTATTAAGTTTAATATGACAGGTAATTCAATAATTACACCAACATATCAGGGAAATCTTATTTAGCAGCATTTGTTTTTATATAAGCAGTTATATGAGCATTCTGCTCAGCACTTAGTCTTGCCCGGGGAACCATAGCAGATAATATATCATCCCATCGGTCGAAATTAAATTGGGCGGGTTTTGGTAACGCATGGCAACGTCCGCAACGGGTTATAAAAACTTCTTTACCTATTGCTGTATCTGGGGCAATAGCCGGGTTGGGAGGATAAACGCTTACAACTATTTTAGGGGGATCAACTTTTCTTTCGGTTATTACCGGAACTGCTTTTTTATTGCAGGCAATTATTGCAAAAAAAATAATGAAACCGATGAGGAAGAGTTTAAACATATTATGATTGTATTTGATCATACTTCGGCTTTGTTCAGTTGCGAACAGAACAAATCAAGGATTAAATAATGAAACTTAAAGTAATGTCGCTGGTAAACAAAATACATTGCTGAGACTACATTAAACTAAGAAAGTTAAACGAACATTTGCATATAAAGATTTTTTCTTATACCTTGAGAGTGCATTTTTCCCATACACCTAAACCTGACTTATTTATGAAAAAAATTCTTGCATTGCTTACAGGTTCTTTTCTTTTGATTATGAGTTGTAATAAATCAAACAACGACAAACAATTACCAGACGAAGAAGAACCAACTGCTACTCAACGTAAATGCTCTTCCGATGATGTATTGCAGGATCAATTAAAATCAGATCCCGCCCTGCGTGAGCGGATGGATGCCATTGAAAAATTTACACAGCGTTTCAAAGACATGCCTCAGACTGATCGTCTTCTTACTGACGGTGTAATTGAAATTCCGGTAGTATTCAATGTACTTTACAGAACTGCTGCACAAAATGTTTCTGTGGCACAATTGCAATCGCAGATTGATGTGTTGAATGAAGATTATGCTGCTGCCAATTCAGATTACAATCTTACCTCTACTTACAACAGTGTAAAATCTGGCAACATCGGTGTTCGCTTTGTACTTGACCAGGTGGTTCGCAGAAGTACAACCAAAACAAGCTGGAGCACTAATGATGCTATGAAAAAAAATGCACAGGGTATTGCGCCAACCAGTCCTACTACCAAATTGAACATCTGGGTTTGCAACCTCGGTGGTGGTATACTTGGCTACGCACAATTTCCAGGTGGTAGTTCCTCTACAGATGGCGTAGTACTGGATGATAATGCTACCGGCAGAACAGGTACTGCTGCTGCACCTTTTGACAAAGGAAGAACTGCTACACATGAAGTAGGTCATTGGCTAAATCTTCGTCATATCTGGGGCGATGCTACCTGTGGCAACGACCAGGTTGGGGATACACCAACACACAACACTGCTAACTATGGTTGTCCTGCTTCCGGTCATAAAAGTACTTGCAGCGGCACTCCTATAGAAATGACGATGAACTATATGGACTATACAGATGATGCTTGTATGTATATGTTCAGCGCTGGTCAAAAAACAAGAATGCTGGCCGTATTTGCTACAGGCGGGCCAAGAAACAGTTTTGCCAAACCATAACTCAGTATTTAATTGATAAAAAAATCCCGCTTACATTATACAAGCGGGATTTTTTTTATTCTTGGTTTTTACTTCTTACAATGTGCTTTTACAAAAGCTGTTACTTGCGATGCTTCTTCAAAACTCAGGTTCGATTTTGGAACCATCGATCTTAAAATACCATCCCAACGGGCAGCAGTAAAACGGTCTACCGGATTGGCTGCATGACATTTTATACATTTCCCTGTGTAAATAGCTCTCCCTTTTATCAGCGTTGGATCTGTATCATCAGCACCTGCTATCACCAACGGTTTTATTTCTTCTTTTGCTGGCACCACCTCTTCAGATTTTGGTTTATCCGGAACCGTTGGCGCAGTAATAACAGGTGCGGGAGCTGCATTTGTATTGGTAGTTGTAGTTATTTTTTTACTGCAGGCAATAATTCCGGCCATAAAAACTGAGAGAACAAGTATCCATTTTTTCATTGCTTATATATTTTTTTATACTATTATAATTCTAATTTTTTACATGATAAGCAAAAAAATACAATGGTCAACATTGTCCTCAGCAATATGCTAAAAAAATTGATGATTGGTAAAATGGGGCGATGAAGAGTGGTTCACTCACGGCGGACAGAGCAAAAAATAACCCGTCTTTATCAGGAAATTAATGCTGAACCAAAATAGCTTTTTAAAACTTCAGGAACTTTTATTCCTTCAGCTGTTTGGTTGTTTTCCAGCAGGCAGGCAATTATCCTTGGCAGCGCTAATGAGCTTCCATTAAGAGAATGAACCAACTGGGCTTTTCCCTTTTCGTCTTTATAGCGGATTTTCATTCTATTGGTTTGAAAAGCTTCAAAGTTAGATACAGAGCTTACTTCCAGCCAGCGCTCCTGTGCAGCACTGTACACTTCAAAATCATAAGTAAGTGCGGATGCAAAACTCATATCGCCACCACAAAGTGCCAGTATGCGATATGGCAGTTCAAGCGTCTGCAATAACTTTTCTACATGCGCCACCATTTCCAGGTGTGCATCATTACTTTTATCCGGATGTACTATTTGTACTATTTCTACTTTTTCAAATTCGTGCAGGCGGTTTAATCCACGAACATCTTTGCCAAAACTTCCCGCTTCTCTTCTATAACAGTGAGAGTACGCAGTCATTCTGATAGGTAATTCACTTTCCTTTACTATCTCATCCCGGTAGATATTGGTTACCGGAATTTCTGAAGTAGGTATCAGGTATAAATTGTCTGCTTCCATAAAATACATCTGTCCCTCTTTATCCGGCAATGAACCTGTACCAAATGCCGATGCTTCATTTACCAGGTAGGGCGGTATGTACTCTGTATATCCTCCTTCAATATTAAAATCTAGAAAATACTGTACTAATGCCCTTTGCAGTTTTGCTCCTTTGCCTTTATAAAATGGAAAGCCGCGGCCGGTAACTTTTGCGCCGGTTTCAAAATCAACGATGTCATATTTTTTTATCAAATCCCAATGCGGAGTTGCACCAGCATATAACTGAGGTTTTACACCACCTTCTCTTACCACCACATTATCTTCCGCGGTTTTACCCACAGGCACTTGTGCAGATGGAAGGTTGGGAAGCTTTACCAATTCATCATGCAATTGTTTTTCTGCTTCCACCAGTTTTTGTGTAATCGGTGTAAGCGAATCTCTCAAAGCTGCAGCTTCAATTTTCCTTTTTTCTGCTTCTTCTTTCTGTCCCTTCGCCATTAAAGCACCTATTTCTTTGGCGGTGCTGTTCACTTTTGCCTGGCTGTTGTCAAACTCCTGCTGCATTTTTTTTCTTTCATCATCCAGTGCAATGATTTGATCCACCAATTCTGTGTCGGCAAAATGCTTAATTGCCAATTTATCCTTTACTCCCTGTGGATTCTGCCTTAAAACCTGTAACTGCAACATTTGTAATTTCCTTTTGCGCAAAGATAAAGGAGATGCCTGCACGGAGCAAGAAAGCCGCTACGCTTATCTTTGCCGCATGATAGCAAATGATGATCTGCAACAGCGCTGGTGGAACCTGGAAGCCAAACTGGTAGAACGGTTTGGTAAAAAACCCGACCTGGAAACCATTCTTTTCCTGATTGGCATGCAGGAAACGGGCATGATGAATGAAAAAATTACCAAAGAACAAAAGCAAGACCTGATGCATGTGGCTGTGTGCTGCCTGCTTACACCCAGCGGCTACTACGAAATGGAAAGTGTGGATACGGATGGCTGGCCGCATTTTAAACAGCTAAAGGCTATGCCCGATATGAATACTTTTGAACAGGAAAGTTTTCTAAAAGATCATGTTTTGCTTTATTTTGAGCAACATGATTTCTAACCGCTTATTAATCTGATTTTAATGATTACCATGAAAAGAAGCCTGTATCTCTCAATATTCTTTTTAGCTTTCTGTATATCTGCTGCTGCACAGAAAGATTCTACCCTCAGAAAAAAAGACCGGAAGAGAGATGTATTGCTGCAAACATCTATGGGCGATATTATTCTTCGTTTGTCTGATTCTACACCACTTCACCGGGATAATTTTTTGAAATTGACAAAGGTGGGTTTTTATGATAGTGTATTGTTTCATCGTGTTATTGCCAACTTTATGATTCAGGGCGGTGATCCTGAAAGTAAAACTGCCAAGCCCGGTATACTATTGGGAAATGGCGGACCTGCCTATAGAATTCCGGCAGAAATACGCCAGACTATGTTTCATAAAAAGGGAATGATTGGCGCAGCCAGGGATAATAACCCGGAAAAATCCAGCAATGGCAGCCAGTTTTATATTGTACAGGGAAAAATATTTACAGACGCAGGGCTCGACTCTGTGGAAACATACCGCCTGAAAAGAAAAATACCATTGGCACAACGAGAAGTATATAAAACAATTGGTGGCACTCCGCATCTTGACCAGGGTTACACCGTATATGGTGAAGTAGTAAAAGGATTAGATGCAGTGGAGAAAATTTCTGTGGTTGCTACCAGCAAAGGTACCGACCGTGACAGGCCATTGCAAGATGTAAAAATTATAAAAGCAAAATTAATCAAGCGAAAAAAATATTGATTTTCTTACTGGTTAGTGGTTGAAAAAAGAAGCCCCGCACTTTGCGGGGCTTCTTTTTATTGGAAGAAATAATGGTTATTGGTTATTGTCCTAAACCACCACCGCCTTGTGTACGGTTCTTCTCTTCTTCAGATGCATCTTTCCGGTTTCTTGCTGCTTTTACCTGGTTGTTACCAAAGCGATAACTAAAGTTTAGCTTAAACTGGCGGCTTTCAAAATTTCCGCTTGCTGTCAATTGCTGACCGGCAAAATTACTTGAGCCTTTCCAACGCAATGTTTTGAAGATATCGCTAACAGATGCTTTCAGGTTTCCTTTCCCTTTCAGGATGTTTTTCTGCATACCTCCGTCAATCGACCATATTGCACTGCTCTTGAATGTACCCTGCCAAATGGTTGGTGCATTGTAAAAGCCGCTTACTTCAGCAGTCCAGTCTTTCTTCTTACCAAACTTCAGGCTGTTCTGCATATAAATGTTGTAAGAGAATACATTCAAATTTATTTTACGGTTACCGCCACCGAAGTCAGCTTTGTACATGGAGTAATAAGTGTTCAGGTTAGTAAACAACATATAATTTTTGTACATAAAAGGATAGCTGATATTAAGACTGGTAATATCCTGTGTAGCCAGATTCTGTTTTGTTATAAATGCTTTTGATTTTTCAGCAGTATCCACAATTTGGGTGAATACATCTGTTACATGACTATAACTAAGTTTTGTTGTTAGTTTATACTTGTATATGTTAGTTACAGAAACACTATTGGTGTATTGAGGTCTCAGGTTAACATTACCTTTTTGATAGGTATATTCATCCAGTTTAAATTCAAAAGGATTTAAATCCTGGTAAGCAGGGCGGTCAATTCTACGGCTGTAAGAAAGACTCCATTGTTTCATCGGGTTCTTATTAAAAGTAACTGATGCACTTGGAAAAAAGTCTGTGTAGTTACGTTTAATAGATTTTTTACTTCCTGTATTAACTGTTGCATCATTATTCAGCCCGTAAGAATCACCTGTGTTATTCGTATTCTCCATTCTTACCCCTGCCTGGATCATAAACCCTTTTTTCATATACTGCTTATTATAATTCACGTAAACAGCATTAATGTTTTCAGTGTAATCGAATTGATTGCTTCTTGCAACATCTAATGTTTTATTCGCTCCCACAACATTGTAACGGCCAAAATTATTATCCGTGTTTATTTCAGATATTTTAAATCCAAGTCCCAGTTTACCACCTTTAAAATTTTGCTCGTAATCTGTTTTCAGTGTATAAATATCAATGTTGGTCGGGGTAATGAAATTATAAATAGAACGGCTTAATTCAGTTGTCATAGCAGGGTTGTAATAAATATTCGGCTGCAACTGGTCGTTATCAATTCTGAACATACCATAATCTCCATCTACCGACAAATCATGACCAGCAGTATCAACAAAATGATAATTGACATTAAAGTTTACATTATTCCTTTCCGCCTTACTCATGTTATTGGCAGTAAGTATTCTGTCTGTAACACCTGTTGGTTTGTAGATAATCGGAGTTTTGCTATCAGTAATAACTTCATTATCAGAAATATTTCCATTTACCAGCACGCCTAATGTATGCTTGCTGTTTATGTAGTAATCCAGGCCTGCTTTAAAACCATGACTTTCATTTTTCATGGTCATGTTATTACGCTGATCAAAAAGCGTATCAAGCTGTACCCTGTATAACTTAAATAAATTATCGTTTTTGCTTTTATTATAATTATAGTTACCGAAAATGTTAACCTTCTTTCCCCTGTTGTTTAATGAAAGGCCACCATTATATTTTGGATACACACCAATTGCATAACCAGCATTCACAGAACCATTCGTACCAAAAGATTTATTTTTCTTTAAACGAATATTAATAATACCTGCATTACCAGCTGCATCATATTTAGCAGATGGATTGGTTATTATTTCAATGGCTTCAATTTGTGAAGACTGAAGGTTTTTAAGAAATGCTGTTAAATCTGCGCCTGATAAGGGTGATGGTTTTCCATCAATATAAATTTGTACACCGTTTTTGCCAGACAAACTCACATTGTCATCTTTATCAATTGTTACACCCGGAGATTTGCGAAGCAATTCCAGGGCATCATTACCTACAGAATTGATAGTACCTTCTACGTTCAATATCGTTTTATCGGCTTTTACTTCTATCATTGGTTTTTTGGTAGTCACTGTTACACCAGCCAGTTCAGCCGATACTTTTTTCATATTTATTTCCGGAACGGTTACATCACCTGCTACTTCAAAAACACCGGAATAAGCGGGTGTGTAGCCAATATGGGAGGTGCTGAGTAAATAACTGCCAGCAACAGATGGTATAGAAAACTGACCATCATTGTTCGTAACAGATAATTTCACTACAGATGAATCTTTTGCACGAAGCAGGGAAACGGTCGTCTTCTCCAACCCCTTTCCTTTTTCATCCTTTACAGTACCAGATATTTTCTGTGCTTGTGCAGCAGAAAACAGGACCAAACTCACTAAAAAAAATGCTAACTTTCTCATTGTTAATGCTTTTATGGTTTTGAGAGGCAAAGATACTCCCGTGTCATGCAATTGTAAAAGCGTTATCCGACCAAAGGTGTAATTCGTTCCATGAACGGCACTAAATTTCCGGTGAACTGCGAAAAATAATTCAGGATTTGACTGATTGTCTGACTGTTTTACTCATATTTGCAACTCTAAATCATTCAGTATGAATTTTCCATCAAATCTTCGCTATACAAAAGACCATGAATGGGTAAGCCTTGAAGGCAATGTTGCTACTATCGGTATTACCGACTTTGCCCAACGTGAATTGGGAGATATAGTATATGTAGAAGTTGATACTATAGGAAAAGCGTTGGAAGCTGGTGCTGTTTTCGGAACAGTAGAAGCAGTAAAAACAGTTTCAGATTTATTCCTGCCTGTAAGCGGCACTATTACCGAACTAAATGCCGACCTGGCAAATGAGCCTGAAGCAGTAAACAGCGACCCTTATGGCAGAGGCTGGATGGTGAAAATGACCGTAGACAATCCTGCTGATGTAGCTGCCCTGTTGGATGCTGCTGCATATGAAGCGGTGGCTGGGTAAATAAATCTACACTACAGCTTTTTCCGTATATGAACAAGATACAGTTTTCAGATTGATAATTGTATCTTAACCAACCATTTTGAGCCTCAAAACTACATACAGCGAACAAGAGCTGGTGGCTTTATTGCAACAGCGCAATGAAAAAGCCTTCGGTTATTTGTACGATAATTATTCAGGTGCCCTTTACGGCATTATTACCTCTATTGTTTCCGACAAAGAAGTAGCGAATGATGTATTGCAGAATGTGTTTGTAAATATCTGGCGCAAAATAGATTCCTACGATTCTGTGAAAGGCCGAATATTTACATGGATGCTGAATATTGCCAGGAATGCAGCCATTGACGAAGTGAGATCAAAGGGTTATAAGGATTCGCAAAAAAACCAGTCCCTAAGTGATAACGTAGATCTTGCCGGAGTGTCAACCGCAGCAGTAATAGACGATGTAGGGCTTAAAAAAGTATTGACAACCCTGAAAGGCGAGTTGAGAGTGCTGGTGGATATGTCGTACTTCCAGGGTTTTACCCATGAAGAAATTTCGAAAGCTTTAAATATCCCTTTGGGGACTGTAAAAACAAGAATACGAACGGCTTTAATACAATTAAGAACAATGATTCAACAATAGGGTGAATATACAGGAATACATATCAAGTGGAATTGTGGAGAGCTATGTGCTCGGCCTCGCTTCTGAAGAAGAAAGAAACGAGTTTGAGCAGCTATGCAAACAACATCCTGAATTAGCAGAAGCAAGAACAGCTTTTGAACTGGCATTGGAAAAACAAGCCTTACAGAATGCTATTGCCCCTCCTGAATTCCTGAAGAATAAAATTCTTGCTGATATCGAATCTGCTCCTGCTAAAGTAGTAAGCATTGCGCCGGTTAAAAATCTTAACTGGTTGAAATATGCAGTAGCAGCCTGTGTTGTATTACTTGTTGCAAGCATCTACCTGAATATTACACTTTCCAATAAGAACAAAAGCCTGCAAAGCAATTATAATAATACAGTAGCTGAACTTAGCGATATTAAAAAAGACATAGCGGTTCTCCAGGCAAATCCGAATGTGAAGATGGCAGCAATGGGTGGGCTTGAAGTTTCTCCTGCATCTTTTGCTACTGTTTATTGGGATACTGCGTCGCATGATGTTTGGTTATTGGCCAATAATCTTCCTGCACCACCAACCGATAAGCAATATCAATTATGGGCTTTGCTGGATGGCAAGCCTATTGATCTGGGCATGCTTGACTATGACTTAAAGCAAAAGAAACTCCTTGTAAGAATGAGCAATGCAAGTAATGCCCAGGCATTTGCTATTACGCTTGAAAAGAAAGGCCGTCCTAACCCTTCTACACCAGCTGGTGCTATGTATGTAATGGGCAAGCTTTAATTCGCTTTCTTTTTCAACCACATTTCTTTCCCTCCCTTTTTGCCAGAATGATTTTTACTCATTCAATCTAACAAAGTCATTAGATCGTAAATATTTGTGTACCCATAAAGAGGCATGCCTGTTTGTGAGTATAATCATTCATCCAATTTATTAATCAACCTTTTTTATAGAACAATGCTATAGTAAGTTTTGGTTCTATAGTTGGTTAAAACGAGGGGCCTCTTTTGGGGCTCCTTTCTTTTTTGTCAACACAGAGATAAAGTGGAGTTGAGATACACAGAGACAATTCTCTGTGAAACTCTTTGACTCATTAACTCTGTGTTGAGCTGTATTTGTTGAATAGCGTGATACAAAATAAACCGTAATACCAATAATTTACAGAGGCTATTACTTAATATTGCGCAAACAATAACGTATTGAAAAAGATTAAGCCTTCTTTTGGTCCACTCGTTTTATGGTTTATTATTTCTACTATTTTATTAACCCTTCCGGGTTCTGCATTTCCGCAGGAAAATTGGCTGGGAAAAATATGGTTTGATAAATGGGTACATATCGGCATGTTTGCTATTATGGCTTTTTTTGGTTGCTGGGCAATCCATAAAAAACATACTGATGTAAAAAAACTTCGTCAATCTTTTTTATTAATTGGATTGAGTTGCTTGTGCTATGGAATTGTAATGGAGTTTGTTCAGAAGTATTTTATTCCTAACCGTTCATTTGATGGAGGCGATATTATTGCGGATGGAATTGGCTGTGTAGTTGGTGTATTGTATAGTCATAAGAGGTATATAAAAAATTGACCCCTGTGGAAACAGGGGTCGCAACCAAAACTAACTGCTTATG
>JADMIO011210393.1_pt1 | contig 10276 bp, 7 predicted proteins | sample 8958161 | NCBI WGS metagenome assembly JADMIO01 (sample SAMN16585339, study PRJNA669376) | soil metagenome | isolation source: Crop rotation soil | place: USA: Cullars Rotation, Alabama | collected 2011
GCCGCGACTTCAAGTCACGTGAATTCCAAGCTTCGGATCCCACTGTGCTGGAAAGATCGCCCACGTCGGAAACGGGTTCCGCGTGATTTCCAACGGCGCGCTGGTCGGCGAGCGCCCCGGCCCTAAAAACGGCGAACGGACGTTTCACTGGAAGATGGATAAACCTTATTCGAGTTATCTGGTTTCGATAATCGTCGGCAAATTCGCGGTCGTCAAAGACCGGAGAAAAAACATTCCCATTGAATCCTACGTCTATCAGGATCAAGTCGAGAATGCGAAAATCTCTTACGGGAAGCTCGGCCAGATGGTCGAATACTTTTCAGAAAAGCTCGGCTTCGATTTCCCTTATCCCAAGTACGCTCAAACGACTGTTCGCGATTTCGGCGGCGGGATGGAAAACATCACCGCCACCACCTTGAGCGATACATCAGTTCATGACAGGCGCGCTCATCTGGACATCTCATCAGACAGATTGATCTCGCATGAGCTTGCGCATTCGTGGTTCGGGGATTTGCTGACATGCCGCGACTGGAGCGAGTTATGGCTGAACGAATCATTCGCTTCTTTCATGGAAGCCAGTTGGACAGAGCGCGACCTCGGCAAAGAAAACTATCTTTACGAGATGCATGCGAATCAGCAGAAATACATTCAGGCATGGCAATCAGGCAATCGCCGCCCGATAGTCGCCACCCGATACACGAACCCCGACGCCTTGTTCGATGTTTATCCTTACGAGCGCGGCGCGGCGGTCATAAACATGTTGCGCTTCACGCTCGGCGACGAGTTGTTTTGGAAAGCTCTCAACCATTACGTCAAAACGCGCCAGTGGCAAAATGTCGAGACCGGAGAGCTTATCGCGGCGATCAAAGAAGCGACCGGGCAAGACCTTCAGTGGTTTTTTGATGAATGGGTTTATAAGATGGGCCACCCGGAATTTGAAATCGCTTCCGCGTATGACGAAAGCGCAAAGACTTTGAAACTTTCCGTCAGGCAAACGCAAAAGCCGAACGACGCGCCGCCGTGGTTTCAATCGCCGGAGTTTTTCACTATGCCTGTTGAGGTCGCAATCACTACGGCGTCGGGCGAAAAGATCGAGCGCGTCATGATTGATGGCCGGGAAAAGGAGTTTTCCTTTGCCGTAGATTCTAAACCGCTCATCGTCAATTTTGATCGCGGCAATATCATCATCAAGCAGGTCAGGTTCCATCGAAGCGATGAGGAGCTTGCTTATCAATTGCTGCGCGACGCGGATGTGATGGGCCGCGTAAGGGCGGCCTACGAAATCAAGTCGAGAGGAAATAACGCTTCGATCAAAGCTTTAAGCGACGCAGCCGAGCGAGACCCGTTTTGGGGCGTTCGCATAGAGGCAGTAAAAGCGCTGGCAGAGATGAAAAGCGATGCGGCGCGGGCGGCTCTGCTCGAAGCCGCGAAGGACAAAGATTCGCGCATACGCCGCGAAGCTCTGCGCGGTCTCGGTCAGTTCAAAGACCCGAAGCTCGCCGGTCTTTACATCAAGCTCATGAATTCCGACCCAAGCTATTTCGCAATTGCGGAAGCGGCGCGAGCGCTCGGACAAACCGGCTCGCCGCTGGCTTATGACACGTTGATGAACGCGCTCAAACTCGATTCTTGGCAAGACACAATTCGCGCAGGGGCGCTTGACGGGCTGGTTGCGTTGAAAGACCCGCGCTCGCTCGCCGTGGGATTCAAATACGCCGCGCCAAACAATCCGTTCTTTTTGCGTCAGGCGGCGTTTCAATTGATAGCCGGAGCGGGCAAAGGAAATGATCGCGCGTTTGAAACTCTCCGAGCGGCAACCAGAGAAAAGCCAATTCAGGCGCGCATAACCGCTATACAGGCGCTCGTCGCGCTTGGCGATGCGCGAGCCATCCCAATGCTTGAGGAGTTGGCGAAATCGTCAGAGCTTCCCGACGCTATCAAACAAATAATCAATTCCGGGATTGGTAGAATGAAGAATCCGCAAAAGCCTTAGCGCGAGAAGCGCGAAAGTCGAAATCCGCGAAAGCCGAAATCTGCGGAAGCGACGCCGCAGCTATCAAGAGCTATCAAGGCCATAGCTGCGGCGTTCGCGGCTTGCGTGAATTAGCGGTTTGCGTGAATTAGCTGTGAACGAAATCAACAAGGCTCAAAGCTAGATGGATTGATTCTTCGTACCAGAAATCCGAGTGCGCGCCTTCGGGTTTCAGACCTGCGTTTTCAAATGCCGCTGTTGCGTCAACATTCACGATTCTGGCGTTGAAATCTTTGGCCGTGTATTTCCGCCTGAGGCCGCCTAGCGTGAAACGTCCGATCTCCGCTTTGGGTTCGGCAGCGCCCGCGCAACCTATGCCTCTCTCCCACTCGCTCGCCCCATGCCACAAACAGTTCGCGCGGTCGTGTATAGAGTGAGTCAGAACGACGGGGCCGCGAAGAGGCGACTCATTAACGAGACTGGCAAGCTGCGAGCCGAATCCGGCGTTTGGAGCCGCCATTTGAAAGACAAGAAGCGAATCAATCGTGAACTCGAAGCCATTGGCGCCAGCGGCGGCGGATAAAGTTTTTCGCGCGCTCGCGCCCGCGCTTTTCATTAACGAGAGAGTCTTTGGCGATTGAGGATTTGCCGCTGCGCGAATCGCTGCGGTCAGGAAGCGCCCTCCGAACGAATGGCCCAGACAATGAACATAAAAGCCGCCTTTCGCTCTCAGGACTTTTGAGCTTGCGCCGCGCTCATTTTTGCCTTCAAGGTATCCCAGCAACGAGGCGAGGAAAAACTCCGCGTACCCGCTTTCCGTCATCGCCGCCGCGCGATCTCTTATGCGCCGATAGCCCCTCATCGTGGGCAGCGACATCGAGGGCCAGTGAACCGCCACGAATCCGGGGACAAAATTTGAAAGGTTAGCGTAGCTTGCCGCTTTCGCGCGCTGCACTTCGACGATGCCGTTGAACAATTTCCGAGCGGACGCAATCGCGCGCTCGACATCATTGCGCCACCCATGAACCCAGACGAAAACATCTGTGACGCCTTTGGGCAACACGATTCTCTTTTTGAGGTAGACGGGAAGCTGTTCAGGCGGGACTGTCTGGGCATCGCTGAACTTCTTCATATCAGAGCCGGGGTTTATGAATTGCCCCTCCTCGTTCATATACAACAGCGACATCCCCTTAAAATTATCGCCTTCCGGCAAAGCGTGAAGCTCCATACGGATTCTCTCTTTTAAAGTTATCGAGTTGCGAATCTACCGGGCGACGAAACAATCCGCGCCTTTGTAGAGCGAATAGACCAGCCCAAGCGGGTTGTTGTGCTTATCTATGAACTCTCTGGCGAGCGAGCGCATCAAAGGGCCAACTCTGACCTTCTCTCCGTTTTTTTTCGCCCGCTTCTTGGAGACTTCGAGAAACTCTTCAAAAAATCGCTGCGCGTACCTGTCGGCAAAGACCGCAGGAATTGTTATCTGAGTTCCTATTACCCCGGCGGCTTTGCGCCGCAAAAACTCTGTAGCCAATGTCTCATAAAAAATCGTCGTCATCTGGCCCGACTCGCAGGCATTGATAAAAAGAATGGGGCTTGGGTTGAGGTCTCTGCCCCTAAGCCAGTCGGCTATATCCTGTCCCGTAATCTCTTGTTCGTCGCTCAAAGTTATCTTCGCGTCGCCCAGATTCGGATTTTTGTACTCGCCAGCCCCTTGGCCATGACAGTAGAAGTAGACGATCTGCTCCTGAAACTTCTCCGAGCTGACATCCTCCTCAAGTTTCGATTTATGAAAGCGCTCGGTCAAATCAAGGCAGGTTAGATTTTTGAAGAACCTCCTTTGAAGCGCGACGCATTTGACATCGAGCTTGCTGTCTATGCTTTTATCAATGTTGATGCTCGCGCGTATCTTGCCGCCGTCAGTGGCTTGCAGGCGGGAATCGCCGTTTGAGTTGGGAGTCTTGTGCTCGATCACATGGCGATACCCCCAGAAGCCTTCCGGCTCAAAGTTCGACCCATTAGAGTCCAGTTCTTCGTCAGGGTTCGGGTGCGTGTAGAGCATCCCCCAGGGGACAAAAAAACAATCCGATTGAATGGTGATGACAAGCGACCGCTCTTTGTCGTAAGCGACTTCTTTGAGCTTATCGGCTACTGCCCTCCGCGAATCTGCGTGCATCTGCGTCAGAAGCTCTTTGCTTTCGTTCTCGAATATCTGACGAAACAAACGTTCGCCCGCTTTGGCAAGTTTTGCCACTCTTTCGCGAAACAATTCCGGCCTTCCGCTAAAATCCCATTCTTCCTGAAACAATGACAGATTTGTGGATATTCCCTTCTTGTTAAGCCCCTCCTCTGTATAATTCACTATCTCTTTTTCCCACACCGCGCGACAAGACTGCACGTAAGCAAAGAGCGTTTCGGGCGAGAAAGGCATTCGCGTCTCCCACGTTTGCGCCCCGAAGGGAAACAGATCCGGCATCGGAATCACCTCAAACACTTTGTGCCCCTCGAAATTGCCATTTCTGATGATGAACCCGGCATCGCGTTTGATCGCATCAAGGAAAGGATTAACTCTTGTCAATCCATCCGAGTTGCTGATCTTGGATTTGAGTTTGAGCTTTGTGCGTTTCTTAGTCATGTTTCGACTCCAACGGCGCGAGCAGCGACGACTTCGACGCTTATTCGCATTTCTTCGAGCAGCGTCAACTCTCTGGCAAGGTAAAGCGATAAAGAGAGTTCCAGATTGCCCTCTATGCATGGCCTAACCTCAAAGGCCGCCGCTTCCATCTCGCCTAGTCTCGGCAAAACGGCAGGCTGCCATGATGGCTCCACCTGAAATCCGTCTCCGCGCAAAACTATAATCAGATCGAGGGATTCGCAGTCTCCCCAATCTGGCTCAGTAAAATCTTTGCCTCCTATCGCGCCCTCAATGGACGCGCCGATGTTGATCTTGATCGTATAAACGACATCAACTTTGAGCGGCAACTCTCCATCCTCGATCCATGCGTTTATGCGACGGCCTTTGCTCTCTTCGTCCGCATCTTCTTCGGCTGCCCTTTCACTTGAGACGCCGCCTCTGGTCGCCGCTTCTGCGGACGCAATCTGGTCGGTCAGCTTCGACGCTTCGGCGGCGATGTTTGCGACAACATTTTCAAGCGGAACGACCTCTTGAGGCTCGGAAAAAATTGATGTGAAAGTTGGCACGTTGATCTTGAAATTCTGTTTGATGTAGTTTTTGAAACGCGCTCCGGTTGAAGGCCGCGCCTCCGGTATTTCGCTCAGGATTTGCCTGTCCAACAAATCCCACACGGGCTCCCACGCTTTGGCGTTGGATTCGGGAAGGTTTACGGCAACCTGCCAGAATTCCGCCGCCTCCGCGACATGGCCGTTTCTTAACAGGTGACGGCTGAGATGTTCAGCCTGCTCTGCAACCTGCCGGGATATGGAGGGAGACGTTGAGCTTGATCGCGCAAACCTCATCAGCGTGCCGCCAATATCGTAAACGTCATCTTCGTTTGGACTCTTGGCAAACGGAGGGATGATAAGACCGAGGCCCACAGCCGACTGGAAACGCCCCGCTTGAGCGAATTCCCTCGCGATACCCGCAATCTTGGTTATCAACGGGCCGGGCAGCGCAGGAACCGGTTTTTGTTTGATGCTCGTGTACCAGTCATCGAACTGAGAGAGGCGTCCTGTGCCGGGGTCTGCCAGCCGGCAGGCGGCGCTGAGCAAAAGCGCTCCTTCCGGCTTTCCCCTTTTAAGAAACCGGGCGCTGGCCTCGCAAAGCGTGTACTTCAATTCGACCGGGCTGCGCCGACCGTATCCCTCCCATGCGTTTTCCTCATGAAAACCCATGCTGTCGGGCGCGCTTGAAATAAGATTCTCGTAATACAGCGGCTCGCCATTTAAAAAGCTGCTCGGTTCAAGTTTCGCCCCGGCCATAAACACGCGCACAGCCGCCTGCGGCCTGCGCAACTGCAAAAGATTTCCGAAGGCCGATGATAGCTCGCGGCCCGCTTCAAGGTTTACGCTTCCAGAAGGGTAGGTTGGCCTTGCCGAGCGAATTTGATTGAGAATTAGCGATAGATCGTGACTTGTTCGCACCGCTTCAATCGTCTCGGCAATGACATACGAACTCTCTGCCGGATGTCCCAGATCATCGAGCTTTTCTGACACCTCAACCGCAGAGCTAATCACATTGGCGTTAAGCGAGGCTTCCATAATGCCCTCCGGGGCGCGGCGCAACCGGCCCATTTTCAAGTCCGGAATCGGCTGTGATAGAGGTCACTCCTTATTATCATGACGGATTTTGAGGGTCAAGTCTCTAATTTTAAACCCTGAGCCGGTCGCATTTTTTTGGCAGGATGAAAGGATGTTTAATCGAACGGATTGATTAATCAAATCTAAAAAAGCGCTGGTCGAATTTCAAACGGTAAACACCCCTTCACTCTTGCTTGCGTAGCGCGCTGCGATGTATTCATCGAGTATGCGAATGAAATCAGGCACAATCGTCGGCCCTTGAAGCGTTACAAACATCGCTCCGTCAACATAGACGGGAGCGCGCGGGTCTTCGCCAGAGCCGGGCAGCGAGATGCCGATGTTGGCATGCTTTGACTCTCCGGGGCCATTGACGACGCAACCCATCACTGCGACTTTCAACTCTTCGACGCCGATAAATCTGTCTCGCCACGAGGGCATACTGTCGCGAATATAATTCTGTATGTCTTCAGCCATCTCCTGAAACAACGTGCTTGTCGTCCTGCCGCATCCGGGGCAAGCCGTCACCAGCGGCATGAAGGAACGCAGCCCCATGGTTTGAAGTATCTGCTGCGCGACCGTCACTTCCTCCGTTCGGTCGCCGCCGGGCCGAGGAGTGAGCGAAACGCGAATCGTATCTCCGATGCCCTGCTGCAACAGCACAGCCATCGCAGCCGTCGAAGCGACTATGCCTTTGCTGCCCATCCCGGCTTCCGTCAATCCCAGATGCAGCGGATAATCGCAGCGCGCCGCCAGATTGCCGTAGATGGCTATCAAGTCCTGCACTTCGGAAACTTTCGCGCTCAGTATTATCCGGTCGTGAGGCAGGCCGGTTTTTTCCGCAAGCTCCGCCGATTCAATACCGCTTATGACAACCGCTTCGCGCATAACTTCGCGCGCGTCTTTCGGCGAAGGGCGCGAGGCGTTTTCGTCCATCAATCGCGTCAGCAAACCCTGATCGAGCGACCCCCAGTTGACCCCTATTCGCACAGGCTTGTCGTTTTCAATCGCCACTTCGATCATTTGCTGAAAGTTTTTATCGTGATGCAGTCCCGGCCCGACATTGCCCGGATTGATGCGATACTTTGCCAGCGCCCGCGCGCAATCCGGGTACTCCTTGAGCAACAGGTGGCCGTTGTAATGAAAATCTCCGATTATGGGAACGCTCACGCCGCGCTCACCCAGCTTTTCAACGATATGAGGCACAGCGGCAGCCGCCTGACGGGTATTGACCGTTATGCGCACAAGCTCTGAGCCTGCGCGGGCAAGCAACTCGGTTTGCAAGGCTGTGCCTTCGACATCCACGGTGTCTGTGTTGGTCATTGACTGGACGACGATGGGATTGTCGCCGCCCACTTTGACGCCGTCAACATTTACGGCGACCGAACGTCTTCTCTTTAGTTCTGACACAGTAGCTCCTTATAAGGGAGTGAGCTTGAATGAGGATTGTAACTATTAAAATAATCGTTCGCAACTTTGTCGCCTGCCCGATTTGCCGCCCTGCGCGCTTGCGTCTTAGGCAGTCGAGGCAGTATCTTTGGCGCGGCTAAAAATCCAGCGCCCCTTAAAACTCAGCGCCCGGTGAAAGGCGGGATAATTATGAAAGACAGGCTCGAAGACCTTGAGAAAGCCAGACAGAGCTTAAATCCGAACGCGCCTTACAATGTCTCGAATCGCTATCTATTGGCGCATCACATGGTGACGACGGCATTCACGATTGACGGCTACAAAATAGTGCGCGGGCTCGGAGTGGTGCGCGGCATCACTGTGCGGTCGCGCTCAATTTTTGGGACTCTCGGCGGCACGTTTCAAACCATAGTCGGCGGCAACATCACTGCTTTTACAAAGCTGTGCGAGGTTGCTCGCGCCGAAGCTTTCGAGATAATGATCCAGCATGCGAGCGAGATTGGAGCCAACGCCATCGTCGGAATGCGCTATGACGCAAACGAGATCATGAACGGAGTGACAGAAGTTCTGGCCTACGGAACCGCCGTCATCGTTGAGCCGATTGAGTAACGGGGAAAAATAAGAACGCGCAGAAGCGCAAACGGCTGTTGAGGCGGCGGCGCTTGGAGTTGGCCGAGAGTGAGTCGGCTGATAGCGCTTTGCTGATCGCCGCGCGGCAGTCGTTTCCGCTTCTGCGCGTTTTCGCTTTCTGCTACTGGCTTTCTGCTACTGGCTTTCTGCGATTCGCTTATTGCGATTTCCAGATCAAGCGAGTATCGCAACCACTTCGCGCTGAGGGTCGCCGCCCGTCACGCGCGCTTCGCGCTCTCCCACATAGACATCAATCTCGCTGCGCACGCCGAAGCGGCCTTCAAGATAGATGCCTGGCTCGATTGAAAAACAGGTGCGCGGTATCAGCAACCGCTCATCTTTCGTTTCCAGATTGTCTATATTCGCGCCGTTGCCGTGGACTTCTGTGTGAATATTGTGTCCCGTTCGGTGGATGAAATAATCGCCATAGCCCGCTTTTTGAATCACCTCGCGGCATACGTCATCAACCTGCCAGCCGTAAATGGTCTGGCCTTCGGCGAAAGCCGACTTCACGTAATCGGTCGCAGCGTCGCGAGCGTCGCGCACGACATTAAAGACTTTGATCACATCTTCAGGCGCTTTCTCGCCCACAAAAGATGTCCACGTTATGTCTGCGTATACCGAATTCGCGCGATCCATTTTTGCCCACAGATCAATCAACACAAAATCATCTTTGTTTATCGGCGAGCGCTTATCGCGCGTCGGTTCGTAATGAGGCATTGCGCTGTTGGCGTTGACAGCGACGATGGGCGGGTCTTTCGACACCATGCCGCGCTCGGCGAATCGTTCCAGTATGAATTGCTGTATGTCGTATTCGTTGGTCGGTTCGCCCGCAGTTATCCGGCGCCCGATCTCGGCAAAAGCTTCTTTGACCGAAGCGTAAAGCCCGCGCGCCGCTTCTTCGTGCATCTCAAGCTGTTCGTCATTCCACGCTGATTCAAATTGTTGAACGAGGTTCGCAGACGAAACGATTTCAACGCCGAATGAGCGAATCAACTCAATTGTGCCTGCGTCAACTCTTGAGAGGTAAGGGATGGCGGCGTCGGGCGAATACTGCATCGCAATGCGCGGAGCGCGACCCGGAGCGAGCGCAGTAAGCCCGTCTTTTAGATGGCTGTGAAGCTGCTGCCACGGCAGGTAGATATGTTTTTTGCCGGGCAGATGATCGAGCACATCGCGCTCAATCGAATGGCATACTTTCGTGGGCTCGCCCGATTGCGGCACCAGATAAAACCAGCGCCGCGTCGCTATATGCCCTTCGCCGCCTGTGCCGAGTATGTTTGCGGCTATGGGGTCGGAGCCGCGAAAGCTGTAAAACAGCCAGCCGTCAAGGTCTGCCTCTTTGAGAGCTTGTTGGATTTTTTCGATCAAGGTGTCCTCCGCAAGTTGAGTGTTGTGGGTTTTGAATTTCAGGTTTTGGATTTTGGGATTGCAAACCGGAATCGCAGTCGAGCATTAGCTTTCAGGCTTCAACTAATCCAAAATCTGAAATTCAAAATCGAATGATCTTCTACATTATCACAATCCGACCCGGCAGCAAAAATGTCGCGCTCAGGCGGTTTGGGTTTCGACGCGCGGGCGTTTTTCGCATCAAAGCAGGGGCGGCAAGTCTTGAGCTAGCCGCTAAAGGCTATGATATATTGAGTGATTGGGAAACCGAGCGATGAAAAAGCGATTAAAGCTTACGGCGAGCGCAATCTTTTTTGGCCTGCTGATTATCTATGGCGGCGCGCTCTTTTTTCAAACAACCGCTTTGATGAGCAGGCGCAGCGAGCCCGGTTGGAAGGCTTTTCAGATCGGCGATGAGGTTCGCGTAGGCCAGAGCGCATCGGCTGAGGCGAGCGCGTTGCTGCGAATGGGCGACGAGGTCATATCCATCAACGGCGCTCCGATTGATTCCGCATCCAGAATTGATGAGATATTCAATATCATCGAGCCGGGAAGCGCTTACCGGGTCACGATCTTTCCAGCACATTGGGATCCTAAGCTTAGAATTCCACGTGGACAAGTTGTCGC
>JADMIO011153694.1_pt1 | contig 10275 bp, 11 predicted proteins | sample 8958161 | NCBI WGS metagenome assembly JADMIO01 (sample SAMN16585339, study PRJNA669376) | soil metagenome | isolation source: Crop rotation soil | place: USA: Cullars Rotation, Alabama | collected 2011
CGACAACTTGTCCACGTGGAATTCTAAGCTTAGGATCCCAATGTGCTGGAAAGGGCTCTTCGTCGCCTAGGAAAATGGAGCACTTGCCTGCGCCTTCCAGCACGAGAGACTGACGTGCGAACAGCAGGTCTCCATCTCTTAGTGTGAAACGCTGAGACTCGGAGTCGCTGATTGGAACTCGATCCATCGGCGCGTTCCGAAGCCTGGGGTGAGCGAAGAGCTCCCCCATGTTCACCATCTTCGTTCCCGCTCCGCGAATCGCCTTTGGGCGGGTGAGCCCGTTTCGCGGAGACTCAGCGAAGAGGTCTCCGAATGTTCGCGTCTCACCCGCCATACCCAAGTTCCTCGAGGTTGGCGGCGATGGCGGCATCGAGCTTCGCGGCCTCGGCCTGCTGCTCGCGCAGCGTACCGGTGAGGCGCTTCATCTTCTGGTCGAACGGCTCGCCGTCGTCCTCGGCGGCCTCGGCGCCCACGTAGCGCCCCGGCGTGAGCACATGGCCATGCTTGCGGATGTCGTCCAGCGTGGCCCTCTTGCAGAAGCCAGCGACATCCGCGTACTCGGCCGCCTCCTGGTCGCCGCGCCAGGCGTGGTAGGTCCCGGCGATCTTGGCGATGTCGGCGTCGAGCAACTCGCGGTGCACGCGGTCGGCCATCGTGCCGAGCTTGCGCGCGTCGATGAAGAGCGTCTCGCCACGGCGGTCGCGGAAGCGGCCGTTTCGCTTGTTCCGGGCGAGGAACCAGAGGCAGACCGGGATCTGCGTCGAGTAGAACAGCTGCCCCGGCAGCGCCACCATGCAGTCCACGAGATCAGCCTCGATGATGGCCTTGCGGATCTCGCCCTCGCCCGACTGGTTCGACGACATCGAGCCGTTGGCGAGCACGAAGCCGGCGAGACCGGTGGGCGCCAGGTGATGGATGAAGTGCTGCACCCAGGCATAGTTGGCGTTGCTCGCCGGCGGCGTGCCGTAGACCCAGCGCTGGTCGTCCTTCAGCAGTTCGCCGCGCCAGTCGCTGTCGTTGAAGGGCGGGTTGGCCAGCACGTAGTCGGCCTTGAGGTCGGGGTGCCGGTCGTTGTGGAAGGTGTCGCCGTGAGCGATCTGCGCGTCGATGCCGCGAATGGCGAGGTTCATCTTGGCGAGCCGCCAGGTGGTGTAGTTGGACTCCTGGCCATAGATGGAGATGTCGCCGAGCTTGCCGGCGTGGGCCTCGATGAACTTCTCGCTCTGCACGAACATGCCACCCGAGCCGCAGCAGGGGTCGTAGACGCGGCCCTTGTAGGGCGCCAGCATCTCCACCAGCACGCGCACCACGTGCGACGGGGTGTAGAACTGGCCGCCACTCTTCCCCTCGGCGCTGGCGAAACGGGCGAGGAAGTACTCGTAGACCCGGCCGAGCGTGTCGCGGGCACGGTCGGCGGCGCTGCCGAGCGCGATGTCACTCACCAGGTTGATGATCTGGCCGAGGCGCTGCTTGTCGAGGCCGGGGCGGCCGAAATCCTTGGGCAACACACCCTTGAGCGAGGGGTTGTCGCGCTCGATGGCGGCCATCGCGTCGTCCACCAGCGTGCCGATCGTGGGTTGCGGTGCATTCGCCTTGAGGTGCGACCAGCGCGTCTCCTTCGGTACCCAGAAGATGCTGGCGGCACGGTACTCGTCCGGGTCTTCGGGATCAGCCCCCTCGGCGCGCTGCGCCTCGAGCTCAGCGTGTTTGGCCTCGAAGGCGTCGGAGATGAATTTGAGGAAGATCAGGCCGAGGACGACGTGTTTGTACTCGGCCGCGTCCATGTTGTTGCGCAGCGCGTCGGCGGCGGCCCAGAGCTTGGCCTCGAAGCCGAGGTTGGCGTTGGTGTCGGCTAACTTGCTGGAGGTTCGTGCCATCGTGATCCTTAGTCCGTCACCTAGCTGAAGTGTTCGTAGGGCGTGCACCAATACAAGGTGCTCGTCGGATGGTGGCGGAACCTAGGCGCCCCCCCGACCGCCGAGAAAGCGCTCGAGTCGCAGTGCCAGCAGCTCGCGTGATGGGTGCAGCTCCACGCGGCGAGGGGGACGGATTCGCGCTCCGTGCAGCTCTTGCAGCCCATGGCGCAGCATAGGCCCGTCCTCCTCCGCTAGCACGTCCTCCCGAACCCTGATGCGGTAGTCCGGGTCGACCGTCAGGATGTAGCGGTCGAACGCGGCGTGGTGGATCTTGCAGAGCGACAGGCCGTTTGGCACGCTGGGCTCGCCCAAAGGGTCCATGTCACTGATGATGTGAGACGCATCCAGCAGCTCGCGGTGTCGCAGTCGACACATCGTGCAGGTGCTCGAGTAGGCATCCAGCACCCGCTCACGGAAGCCGGCCTGGTGAAGCCGCCGGCGCACCTTGGCTGTGGCGTACCGACGCTCAGCGACCTGGAACTCGATGATCGACCAAGCCGACGGGCTCATGTGCCTGTCGTAGTGAGCGGCGATGGTGAAGGTCAGTTGCTTGGGGTCGTCCCCGACCACGAAGACGGGCCAAACCACGTGGTAGCGGCCCTCGACGTGGCCGTAGAGGTAGACGAGCGGCGCGCTATGTCGCATTGCCTCTCGCAGGCCGACGTTGTCGCGGTGAAGGAGGTCATCGCCACCGCCACGGTATCGATACAGAAGGAGCCCCTCGGGCGAAAACGCGTCAGCGTAGGGACCGACGGGAGACGTCCGAATGGAAAGCGGGAGCGCGCAGACGCGGGGTTTGAAGATGCCCTGCAGGCTCACGAGGGGCACCCGCTCGCCATGGAAGTCGAAGCCGGCTAGAAGAAGCGGCCAGGGAAGCACCTCGCCGTGGATGGACGTTTGGTCTTCGAGCCACTCGAAAGCAGCGACGCGAACCGCAGCATCAGGTGGTTCGGCCATGACGCGTGACCGGATGCGACTCGCGCGACCCGGATGGGAGCCTCCTAAGGGCCCACGGCCATGAGCTTGCCTCGTGGCGGCCCACGAGCTCTACCATCTTTACCCTTCCTCCGGGCCAGCGGCGTCGAAGGGCTGCCGTGCTCCAAACACGAGCCAGGCAGTTCGCTGCAGATGCTAGCGCAGGTGGCTGAATCATCGGCCGGGCCATCGTGGCCGCGCTCCCGAAGCGTCCGGCGGCGCTCGGACCTGTCATCGCCCCCTGCGCCGTCGCCACAAGCTCGATCACCCCCACCTCCGGCCGCGACGCAAACCGCACCCGCGGCGCGATCCCGCCCTCCATCCCGATCCCTCGACTGACGTAGAGCGGAAACCCGAACCCGTCCGCGTCGGGGCAGAAGCCGCGCTCGAACCGCTTGCCGACGCGAGAGGCTGACGATTGCACCGTAGCCGGGGAGCGCCACCTGGCCGCCGTGCACGTGGCCCCGGTGCGACCAGACCCATCGACCCACGACACCAGCGATCTGCCGCCGGCCCAGACAAGCCTCGCCCATTGCCCAGTCCCGGTTGATCGGAAGGATAGACTACTGACGGTCGGTGCCGCTCCAGGTCGTCTGGGCCGGCAGTCCTGGTACCGGCACTCATGAAACGACGACCCTCCCCAATCCCGCAAGGGGGGAATTCCGCCCCCCGCGTCCGTCTAATCCGGCAAGTGGCAGCTGTTCTATCGAATACGCGGACGCGCCGGGCAGCTGGGCATCGGCCTCGCCGAAGTCGCTCGCTCTCCGACGCTTGCGCCTAAACGGCTATGGTAGTGGCGTCACCATTGATACTCGCCCATTCCCTAGCGGGCGACCGTCAGTGTTTTTCACGAACACCGGCTTCGCTCCAGACTGATAACTAGAAATTATCGGTGAAGACCATCGACCCTCACTACGACCTGTTCGTTAGCCACAACCGCGAGCAGAAGCTGTGGGTTAGAGAGTTCGTCGCCTTTCTCCGCAGTCTGGGATTTCGGGTCTTTTTCGATGAAGACTCCATCTCGCCCGGAGAGGACTTCGTCCTCGCGATCGAACACGCCGTCGAATGCAGCAAGGCGGTACTCTTGGTAGTGTCCCGCGCCGCAATGCGAAGCAAGTGGGTGGGCTTCGAGGCGGCCCTTCGGCTTCATGAGGATCCGATGGGTCGCGAAAAGCTTCTCATACCGATAATCACCGAACCGATCGCGATCTCGGAAATGCGATCCTCGATTCGACGCCTAGATGCTGTAAACTTAACGGATCCGCTCACTCGAGAGGCTGAGTTTCTGCACTTTCTTCGCTGCCTCGGAGTCTCCGACGAGCGCTGCAGGCCAATCACCTCGTGGCCAATGCCCGTAGGGGCCGAGCAGCTCCACGTTTCCGACGTGAATAGCGTTGTGGCGGCGGGCTGGAGCGGCGTGGAGTTGCTAGAGCGCCTCGTGGCACTCGACTACCAAGTATTCGAGGATCTCGCAGCGAGTCACGAGGGTGCGCCTGATCAATGGGCCCCTGTTTTTATGGAGCACCCAGAGACTTGGCGTCTATTGACAACCGGTGAGAAGGAGGTAGGAGGGTACTGGCATTTTGTACCGCTGTTCGAGGAGGACTTCGAGCTCGCCCTGCAAGGGTACCTTCTTGACAGCGAGCTAACCGCCGATCGCATCAGATTGTTTGAGCTGCCAGGTTGGTACGACGTGTATTTTGTCTCCATCGGCATTCAGCCTCGCTTCCGGCGGCCGCGCGCCATTGCCCAGCTCTTCAATTCTCTCCTCGACTCTCTCGATGCGCTGGCAAGGGATGGTGTCTATATCCGGCAAGTCTGCGCGAACGCGTACACACGAAGCGGTGTTGCGCTTTGTCGCTCGTTAGGGATGACAGAAGTGGGCGTTCATCAAGAGCATGGCCGAATCTTCTTGGGCACGATGGCCAATCTTCTCCAGCAGTCCTCTCTGGCATCGCGACACACGGTCCTGCAGAAGTATTCAGCAGCAATTGCGACGGGCGGCAACGACGTAGTTGCAGCCTCTGAGCCGGAACAAGGGTAGGTGTTTGCACACCGCATCGAGGCCGGCTAACCGGGCTGCAAAAGCCGCGTTCCTGGTGAACCGAAGGGCAAGTGAGGACAGGATGTGGAAACTGGCACGACTCAGGATTGAGAATCCGTATCGCACGAGCGCCGCTTCAATTGAAATCGGATCCAAGATCGTGATGGAAACAAGGGCATCATCATAGAAGGTCTCTACTAGGGCGGACGCCTCCATTTCTCGGCGAACGCGATATTCCAGGCTTCGACTCGATTCGAATTCGAGAACCAGTAGGCCTCCCGGCGCCGTTATCCGCCCGAGCTCTGCAAGAGGACTCTCTCCAGGCGCAAGATTTAGGACCTGTCCAACGCACAGCGTGAGGCGGGCTGTTGCGGTCGCGATTGGGAGTTCTGCCACATCACCGACCAGGCGAAATCGAGCGTTCCGGAGTTGCCTCGGGGAGCGATCAACATGTATGTGCCTCCACATAGGTGAACCGTAATCGACGCCACCCGATCCGAGGTTAGCCAAGACCGCGGTCTCCGCGACCGGCGGCCCATAGCGTAAGAGCAGGTGATCGACCTGACTCCGTATGCGCTGCCCGGTTATCGCGTGCCATGGATCGCGGGGGTACCATGTTCGCAACCCAGCGGAGTGCCCAGTTGAGGTGCTCGGCCATGAGCCAAGCTTGCGCGGGGAGTCGATAATTTCTAGTTATCGTCCACTTCCTCCTGGACCAAGCGGCGCCGCCCTCCAGCTCTCTTAAGCGCCTTCCTGAGGCTGCACTTGGTTACATGGGTGTAGAGCTCCGTAGTGGCGACGGAGCTGTGTCCGAGTAGGCTCTGGACGAACCTGAGGTCGACGCCGCCCTCGAGCAAGAAGGTCGCGCATGAGTGGCGGAGCATGTGCGGAGTAGCGGACTGGCCGAGTCCGGCCCGTTCGGCACCAGCGTGCAGATGCTTCCGGATGAACTGTGGAGAGGCTGAGTTGCCCCTGCTGTTCAGCAGGAGCGCACACGTGTCGGCTACCCAAGTGGACCGGAGGCGGACATACTGTCGGATCAACTCCTTGACATCTGGGTCCAGGAGGAAGACGTCCCGTTCGCGGCTACCCTTGCCCTCGACGCGCGCCGTACCCTCTTCCAGGCTTAGAGCCGCGAGCCTAAGGGAGGTGAGCTCACTCACTCGCAGACCCGTGGCAACCAAGATCTCAACCGCCACCAGCAGCGTGAGGGCCGTGCGCTGCTTGGTCGAGAGGTCCGACTCGATCCTCTGCTGTCGGTATGGAAGCCTCGGGTCGAGTCCCAGGGCATTGGCAAAGGTTCCCCGGAGACGATTCACGACTCGGCGCGAGAGGTTTCTGGGCAGTCTCTTGGGAATCCGGATCCGAATCCTCAGAAGACGAACGGGCGAGTCCTCAACGAGGCCCTGGCCCTCCAACCACGAGTACAGCGAGCGGACGGTCGCCGCTCGTCGCCGGACGCTCGCCGGAGCTAGTCGTCCAGAGTCGAGTAACTCGCCAAAGTACCGACGGATGTGGTCCGTCGCGATGGTCTCGAGCGCCGAGATGCCCAACGTGCCTGCGAATTCGACAAACTCCCTCAAGTCGATGCCGTAGGCCCGAAGGGTGTGCTCCGACAGATTCCGCTCGCAGCGGCAATGGCGCAGGAACTGCGCCGTGGCCTCATCCACCTTCACGCATGCCTCCTTTCACGACCAGTAGTGGGTCTGGCGAGGCATTCTGTGTGGAAGCTTCCGCGAACCCACCGCCGATGCCGTCTCACGCTGCACGCCCGGCGGCTCCCCAGGGTCCAGGTGCGGTGAAGGCTCCATGGGCGACCAGGTCGCAGCGCCGAGGCGCCCGGCCCCGCTTGGGCGACTCCAGGCGAGCCTCCATGCTGGGCGCGCAGGGAACGGGCGCGACTCCCCGCCCCCGAGTCAGAACACAGCGAGCTACTGAAGGTGGGGGAAAGCCCGGCGCCGCGGCCGTCTAATCAGGCCTGAGATAGCTCCAAGCCCCTTGTCTGCGGCTCGCGGTAGACTCCACTAACCGCTGCCGCTAGCTACGGGCGTGCTTCGACGTCGCGAGAATGGACGACGTGGACACTTCGAGCATGGTGCCCCTACCGCCCTCAGCCGGGCGATAACTCAGAATTATCGTGCCAGTGGCTGCGATGCTGGACCCGATGGTCATGTTTTTGGGGGCTGCAGGCGTGCTTGCCCTGTCGATCTACACGATCTCCCGCTGCCGGGCAGATTCAGGCGCGCTCCCCAAGAGCGTGGAGGAGCTACTGTTTCGTGGCATTGGTCCCAAGTATGCGATCGCGGGTAACTTGAGCGCCATTTTTTCGATTACCTACTTCTCAGGCGCGCTCTTCATCTACGGCCACATCTTCGGAGTCTGGTGCCTCTTGGCTCTGGTGGTCGTTGGATTGTTGTTGGTTGGTTTTGTCACTCGCGTCCTGAAGGAGGTCGGCCAAGAGGGTCTTCTTGCGAGCCCAAATGGCAACCTCCTCCTCGCGTTACTGCAGCGTCGCCTCTCGCCCCAAGGCTTCCGTCGATTGCAGCAGGTCTACGTGTTGATCTACGGCGGGCTCTTGGTCGAGGAGCTCGGCGTCGCGCGCCTGGTCCTAGGATCCCTCTTCCCACACAACCCTGTACCGACAGCGATGCTCCTCACAACAGTCTGCACAGTCGTGCTCGTCTACCTTTCATATGGTGGCCTCCGTGCATCCCTGATCGCCGACTATGAGCAGCTGAAGGTGATTTTTCTGTTCCTTGCCGTCCTCGGCTTCTACGTTGCTCACGACTTCGAGGTCAGGGAGATCTCGCTGGAGGTCGCGCTCCCTTTGCCGCCGGGTCTGTTCATTGGGGGCTTGCTCGCCTCGGTCCTGCTCCTACTGGCCTGGTTCGGCAGTGCTATCGACTTCTTCGCGCGGCTACGGTTCGATTCGAGCACCACCGATCCCTATCCGACCGTTCTAAGGGTTGCCAGAACGAGTATCGTTCTCTTAATCCTCTTGATGGCGTCGGGTGTGGTCTTCGGTTTGCACCTCACCCAGATCATCCCGGCTGTTGTCTCGCCTTCGCAGTTCACCAACGCGGCGCTCTCCTACTTCCGGTCCGCGGGGTCACCTCTGCTGCTCGCGGTCCTCCTGACAACGGCATTCTGCATGGTCTTCACCACTCTGAACGCCCTGCTCACGGCCCTCCTCCAGTTGGGGTGGCACGGAAAGAATCGCTGGCTCTCGCGTCAGCAGCTCGGACTGGTCCTTCTCCTGGGCCTATTCTTCTCCACCGGTCTTCGCGCAGATGCGGTTAGCGCCTATGGGGTCTTCGTAGCGTCGCTCATGATCTTGCCGTTCTCTACGATTATCCGAACTGTCTACGGCTACAAGGGAGCGAAGCCGAACGAGGAACACCTAGTCCCCGGTCTTCTACTTGCGGTCGCCCTTTTCGGGATCTCGTACTCCACTCTCGAGACGGAGTTCCGTTTCCATTTTCTCCTCCCGACGATCGTGGCAACCTCGTGTGGAGCGACCCTGTCGGTATCTATATTGGGACATCGTCTGCGCGCGTGGAAGAGGTCCCCATGAACGACCTGAAGATCCTGCGTGTTGTGCTCGGATTTGCCCTAATCCTCTTGTTCCTACCGGAGGAGAGCCTGCTACGGCGCCTGCACAATGCACCCGCTCACTACTACGGCGAGCTTTGGTTTGCCGTGAACTCACACCAATACCTTCTCGCGCGCAACAGCTCGGCGCAGCCAGTATTGTTGGAGTTGCCTGCGAATTCAGTGCAGGTCTCGAGAACTGATGGCGGCGTAAGGCCTCTTGTGGCCACGGAGCCGACAGAGATGAAGGCCCGAAGCACTGCGATCATCGAGGCCGGAGGGGCCTTGTCCCGCCAGGCGTGGGACGTGTCTCAGGAGGGAGTGGGAAGGTTTGTACCGTCGGGCCTCGAAGTCGTCACCCGGGCGGAGGTTGATCGAGTGATCGGTCTCGTTGGTTGTTTGGTGCTCCTCGCTGCGGTACTGGCCCTTGCGCTTGCCCGATATGCGATGGAACGAAACGTAGTGTTGCAAGATGAATCAGGATGATGTCAGTCACGAAGATGGCGGTGAAGCATAGGTTGGCGACCGGTATGCCCAGGAATGTCACCATGGGGCGTTCGCCAAAACGCCAGAAAACGCGATCCTCGGCAATGTAGTCGAGGGGGAAACCTACTGCCACTCCGAAGGCGATCACCTTGGCCAGGCGGCCCCAGTTCCGGGTGAGAGAACGTCGCGTGATGACCAATAGGAACAGAGTGAGGACGCCCTGGAACACCAAGAACTGGAGCCAGGTCAAGAGCGGAAGGACTCCCAGGCGGCCACGGTGAAGATGTACGCCCCGAAGAAGAGCAGGTACTCCTCGACTGGAACCTGCACGAACGAGATCCCGAGAAGCCGGTCCTCGGTGAACGTCCACCAGCCCCGGCTGAGCGCTGTCACTTCCACCAGCGTCGAGAAGAGGACGAAGGACATCGCGCCTAGCCAGAGCGCAGGCCTCTGGAGGAGCTGCCTCAGTTCTTCGCCGAAGACGAGCAGCCCGGTGATCGTGCCCACGGCGAGCACGGCAAGGTAGTCGAACCGCGGGACGAGAAGGTCGACACCTGACACGATAATTCTGAGTTATCGGCCCGGCGGCTCGACGGTTGGATCAGCGTCTTGTCAGCCCCACCGATGGCTTCTCGGCGGCGCTGCGAATCCGTCATCGCTCCTTGCCGCCGGCACCAGCTCGATCACCGCCACCTCCGGCCGCGACGGAAACCGCACGCGCGGCGTGCTCCCGCCCTCCATGCCGATGCCGCGGCTGACGTAGAACGGAAACCCGAACCCGTCCGCATCCGGGTAGAAGCCGCGCTCGAAGCGCTCTCCGAAGCGCGAGAGGGTGATGAGCGCGCCGTAGCCGGGGAGCGCCACCTGGCCGCCGTGGACATGGCCGGCGCAGAAGAGGTCGACGCGCGGCGCGCGCTCGGGCGCGACGAGGTCGGGGTAGGGGGCGTGGTAGAAGACGATCGCGAGCCCATCCGCTGGCAGCGCGCGCACGGCCGCGTCAACGAGCTCGGCGTGGTCGAAGGCGGCGCCGGCGACGTGCACGGTGACGCCGCCGATGTCGAGGCTCACGTGGTCGCCGTCGAGCTCGCGGGCGCCGGTGCCGGCGAAGCGCTCGAGGTCGCGGAAGTACCAGGCGTCCCAGTTGCCCTTGACGGCGAAGGTGGGCGCGATGTGCGCGATCCGGCTGAGGACCGGCGGGCGAGTTGATGGCATCGCCGGTCAAGACGATGAGGTCGGGCCGCAGGCCGGCGACGACCGCCGGCA
>JADMIO011472311.1_pt1 | contig 10274 bp, 7 predicted proteins | sample 8958161 | NCBI WGS metagenome assembly JADMIO01 (sample SAMN16585339, study PRJNA669376) | soil metagenome | isolation source: Crop rotation soil | place: USA: Cullars Rotation, Alabama | collected 2011
CTTCGCCTTCCTCTGCATCTTCCTCCTTGATGAAACGTACCTCGCGCGTCATGTCAAACTTGTAGATCGCAAAATCGACGCGACTGACGTTGCGCGCGTTCAAGACAAACTGGAGCTCTGAACCCGGCAGAAAAATGTTGGAGACTCCGATCGAGATCGAAGCCCCGGTGATATTTCTGATCTGCTCCTGGGCCGAGTCGTAATAGCGAGTCTCGCCTTTGGCAAACTCTCTCAACAGCCGGCGGTACAATTCCAACGCTTTCACGTAGTCAGGTAGCTCCTGCAACTGGCCGTCCTCGAGTCGCTGCACTGAGCCGTAGTTGCTCATCCACTCCGCATAGTAGAAGAGCGCATCGTCGTACCATTCTGATTGTTTACCTGCTTTGAGCGCTTCTTCGAATTGATCGGGCACGCGATAGCGTGTGTAGGCGTCGCCACCGGTGTAACGCATGGTCATCGCCATCAGGAAGTTAAGACGCGACGTGTCGTTTGCGTTGGTGCTGATCTTGAGTGCGTTTTCGAGAATGTCGAGTGGGATGTAATTGCCGTAGTAAGTGTAAAAGTACTCCTTCAGACCGGACGGGTGTTCAGCTTTGAAAACTATCTTGAGGTAACGATCGCGGGCGCGGTTGATGTCTTGTTGACCAGCCCACCAGTCGAGTGCTGCCTGGTAGTGGGGCCAGACGGAGGGAAAGTACATGACGCCATTGGAGCGCCAGTAGAAGTCACCGAGTGATTCATGTGCTTCGGCCCATATGAGATCCCTGTCGTTGTCAGTGACGCGTATCAGTTCTTCGAGTTGTTTCTGGGCTTGCTGGAAGCGCGTCGTATCGGGGGTTGTAGTTGCTGCCTGTGCGCGCCACGACGTGTCTGCTAAACGAAACTCAACCCAACGCGCATCGGCTGCACTCAGCTTGCTCTTGTCGACTTTGGCGTAGATTTCGTTGGCGCGAGTATAAGAGCCCTGAGCGTACTGGACCTCGGCTTCATTGCGCAGTTGTGAGTAGTCAGGTTGTTGTGCCACTGCGTTGAAAAGCAGGAACGCAAAGACAGGGATCGACAGAATGATAGTTTTCATAGCGGGTTCTGATCTGGCATGAGCCAGTTTGTTCTGAGATCGGGAGACTGGCAGGACTGCGCTCGTTAGACCACATATCCGCCCGCGCAGTTGCCTAGCCGTTTCTTGAACGATGAATTTTTTGAGACTTGCGGGAATCCGTGTAAATCTGTGGCTTAAGAAGTCGACAGTAAGAATACGGCGAAGGAGGCGAGCCAGTGTTCGCCGGCGTAGTCGCCGCTGGCGACGTGAGCGAGGGCGGCGGAGGCGTGTTTGTCCGCGGCGGAGGAAAGGATTTGGCGCGCGGGATCGCTCGCGGGGAGTGCGGCCGCGATGCTGCGCATGCACCACGCGCGACTGAGATTGAGGCCATCGAGGTGTACGAGTTTCGGATCGCTGCGATCGGTAACGATCGCCGGTTCCAGTAACGCTTTCGGATCACCCTTCGCAACTCCCGGCAGAAACCGGTGAAACCACGACGCAAACTCACGCGGCTGCATGACACGCCGCATTAGGTCGGCTTCCATCAACGCAGCCGAAAAGAAATCCTCGCCACCCGGCTCCCACGCGCCTGGATAATCAACGTCATTCGCAAAATACGTCCGGCTGCGTTCACTCAACAACGCTTCCAACTCACGATCGCCAACAGTCTTCGCGTAGTCGAGCGCAAACGACAAACCAAACGCAGTGTTCGGATGCACGCCGGTCCTGATCGGATAAGTCTGCTTCGGCAAAAACGTGCGATACGACTTCGAAAGCGTCTCAGCGAGGGGCTGTAGATTCTCGGCCCATTTCTTTCCGTCGCTGTCGTCCCACGAGTGCAGTTCCTCCGCCAGTTTCAAAGCCCAGGCCCAACCGTAAGTACGTTCGAACGACTGCCGGTTCGGCTGCTTCATGTAAACGACTTCCTGCTGAATGTTCTCCGCGGTGAGGTTCGCATTCAACGCCTCGCGTATTTGCGCCGACTCCGGCAAGTTCGGATACGACTTCAACAACCGAATCAGCATCCAGTGACCGTGTACGGATGAATGCCAGTCGTAACAACCATAGAACGCCGGATGTAAAGCCTTTGGACTCTGGACCTCGCTCGTGTTGTTGATGACGTGCTCGGGTTTGTTTGGAAACTCTCGACTCACACACTTCAACGCCAGCGCGGCAAAGTGTGACGCTTGCTTCTCCGTTAGCGGCTGGCTTGTTTTCATCTGAGCACTGGCAACAGTTGTTAAGAGCAGGATGGCAAAGAGAGCTTTCATAGTTCGTCTCAGTAACGGTGAGATGGTCTACCGATATGAATGTGCGGGCCGGTGGCGGTCCCTGGAATCGCGGAGCGAAACGCCAGGTAAGGGATTCCGTTCCTTTGTAGGAAGTCCAGCAGCGCGCGCCCTTCGACGCCGTCAGGATGAAGCTGAATATCCATCGCATTGTGATGGTCCAAATGCCAGCGGTCGTGAATCGCTCCCTGTCCAAACACGGCGATCGGGAGTTGCTTCTTGAACGTGTCTGAGAAGAAGCGCTGAATCTTGTAAGCTTCAGTGAGGTTCCAGCCGCCGGCTCCCATGAAACGCGTGAACGAAGAGGTTCGCACAAGGCGCTGCTTTGCGAGACTCAAGTTTTTTGAAATTTCTTCGTCGGCCTCCGTTTCAACCAACACACCTGCAATCTGCGCTTCGGCATTTGCCATCTGGCGATTAGTCTCCGCAATCTTTTCTTTCGCGAGTGCCAGCGCGCGCTCGTTCTCCTCGAGTTGAGCACGCGGGATTAAGCCTTCGGCGAGCAGCTTCTTTGATTGCTCGACCTTCTCTTCGGCCTTCTTCACGTCGTTCTCATAGAACGGGAGCAGCTTTCCGAGACTGGCCTTGTATTCGTTAGTCGCCTTGACGAATTCTTCGCGGAGTTTGGCGAGCTCAGTCTTTGGTGGCGCAGGTTTTTTCTTCGTCCTCCGCTGCGCGAAGACGTCGATCGAGAGCGCCATCACAATGACAACGCACCACACGCTCACGAGAATAAATCTGCGACTAATCATTCTTGACTAAGGTGATCTTTGTGCCTCTTTGAGGCTCCTCCTGGTATTCACAGTTCACTTCGCCGCCAATCAGGATAGCAACTCCAGTCAGGTAGAACCAAAGCATCAGGATAATCACAGCGCCCAACGAGCCATACGTCACGCTGTAGGAATCGAAGAATCCAAGGTACAGGCGGAAACCAAACGATACCGCGAGCCACAATCCAACACCAACGAAAGCACCCGGCGTGATCCAACGACGCGCGTGCGCCGGTATGTCCGGCGCAAAGTTATAAATCAAGTTGAAGGTGGTCAAGACAAACAGTAACGCGATAGGCCACTGAACGATTTTCCAAACCGTAGTAAAAAAATTACCAAAGCCATAACGCATTGCGAGCGATTCACCGATGTTGCCGCCGTACAAGACGATCGCCAGTGCAGCGAGTATCAGAATAGCCACCGTGACTGTCAAACACATCGAGATCAATCGCACCTTCCACCACGAACGCGTCTCTTTAACGTTGTAAGCTGTGTTCAGCGTGTCGCTGATCGCGCCCATGCCGTTCGATGCGGCCCACAGCGCGGCGAGTAAGCCGAACGAGAGTTTGCCGGTGCCACTGGAAACGCTGATCTCGTCCAGTGTCGTATGCACCAGCAGGAAAGCACTCGCCGGCATCACCGCAGCGAGATAGACCAGCAGCTTGTCGCGAAAGAGAGTTCCCTGCTGCGCCAGGTAACCAAGGATATTAATCAGGAAAAGAAGTAGGGGAAAAAGCGCGAGCAGGAAGTAGTAGGAGAGCTGCGCAGCACGCCCAAAGATATCGTCTTCGTTGATCCGCTTTGCGAGGCGTTTGAAGAACAAGGATTTTCACTGGATGAAGACGGACTTATCTCACCAGGGTACCCGTGCGGCTGTAGCGCGTGTTCTTAAACAAGTCTAAGAGGGCGCCAATCGCACCTCCACCAGTCTCGGGAGCGCTCTCGTCGTAGGACCAGTAGACAAACATCGCACGGCCAATAACCATCTCGCGCGGGACGAATCCCCAGAAGCGACTGTCTTCACTGTTGTTCCGATTGTCGCCCATTACGAAGTAACTGTCGGGCGGCACGACGAGCTCATCCTTGCCCTCAAAAGCCGTGTACTCCCGCCGTTTAAATTCCTCATCTTCATCGTCGGGCGGACCGGGTTTGTAATACACGTCGTACTGTTCGCCGGGCTGGCGCGGCGGCGGTGGATCGATGACCGTCTTCAGCGGAGCATTCTGACTTACTTCTGTCGCTGTGATGCGATGCTCAGGCAGCGCCTCACCGTTAACGTAAATATTATTTGGACCAATGCGAATGCGATCGCCGGGTGTGCCGATTACACGCTTGACGTAGTTCGTAAATATCGGACGGTTGTCGATCCGATCGTCACGCTCCGGACGGTACGGATTGCCAGGATACTTGAAGACAATAATGTCGCCGCGTTTGATCTCTCTTTGCGGCAGAAACGGCAGCGACTTTCCCGGAGCAAAGATGAACTTATTAACCAGCAGATGATCGCCGATCATGATCGTGTTCTGCATCGAACCCGTGGGCACCTTCACCGCCTGCACGATGAAGGTCATGCCGAACAAAGCCATGATGACTGTCACTACGGCCGACTCGAAGTACTCGCGCCAGACACTTTTCGGCGGACCCTGCGGCTTGACGGGCGGCAGTTCCTTCTTTTCGTGACCGTTACGTTGGAATAGCCGGGAGAATGAAAAAGGCTTCGCCTCGGTGGTGGTGTCCGGCTCGGTGGTTGTGGTCTTGTCGGTGGTACGGTTGCTCGCCATTCAAAAACATCCTAGAGACGTTGCTTGCAGTGGTCAAGTTGAGCTGGGTGCATCTTCTGAGGATTCCTCGACGGCTTCGGATTCGTCCAACTTCATGCCTTCGAGCGCGGCCCGCGCCGCAGCGGCTTCCGCAGCCTTGATGGAATGGCCCTCTCCCTGAATACTGCCGTTATCCCAGGAAACCTCAACATGAAAGATACGTTGATGCGGCGGACCCAGGGTTTCGATTACCGCGTAACGAGGAGCAGGCCGTCTTTCCGCCTGAAGCCGTTCCTGTAGCATGGTTTTGTAATCCGCCTGGGCGGCGGACTCCGGGTCCGCGCCTTCGAGCTCATCCCGCAGCGCGTAACAAACAAAATCGGTAGCGGCTTCGAGTCCGCCATCGAGGAAAATCGCGCCGGTGATCGCTTCGAACACGTCGGCAAGCAGCGCATTCTTGTGGCGCCCGCCACTCTTTTCCTCGCCGCGTCCGAATCGCAGAAAGTCACCGAGGTTCAATTCCTGAGAAGCCTTCGCCAGGGTCGGCGCGCTTACAAGACGATGCTTCATGCGGGAAAGTTCACCTTCAGTACCGGCGGGATAAGAGCTGCACAGGTAGTTCGAGACAATCAGGCCCAGCACTGAGTCGCCCAGGAACTCGAGCGACTCGTTGTGAAGTTTGCGCGCTTGCACTTCGTCGCCCGGCGCGACTTTCTCGTGCGCCCAGGAACGGTGAGTGATTGCTCGTTCCAGCAAAGCACGATCTGTGAACTTGTAAGCGAGAACCTTTTCGAGGAGGTCGAGATCGGGAATCGTTTCGGGATTTTTCAAAACGCGCTGAATTATAAGCAAACGCCGGAAGCTTGTCTAAAAAGCTTCCGGCGCTGGAATGGAGAAGATTGCTTTGTTTAGTGAAACCGATTGCGTGGTTTGTCGGGTTTCGGTGTACCAGCGGGCTTGGCTCCAGCCGGCGTAGTAGCCGGTGTGGTAGCAGCAGGCTTGGACCCGGCCGGTGCAGTGGTTGAAGCCGTGCCGTTACCGTTGCCAGTTCCGCCGCTCTGTGCCGCTCCCGAATTTCCGACGGGTGTCGCAGCCGGACTTGCAGAAGTCGGCAGTGACGTAAGCGGTGTCGGTTCGGGCGGCAATGGCTTCGACAGAATGCCGGCAATCATCTGGTCCATTCCGTCAGTCTTGTCGTTGTTCCTGTACTTGTACCACGTGGTCAGGCTCTCGTTCCAACCAGTTTTCGCCTGAGCAAACTTTGGATCGGTACCGGCCAGCGCGACTGCGCGCGCATAGGCATCGATCATGCGATCGACGAGCTGGTTGAGGTTAGCGAGCGCGAGCTTGCTTTCCGGAGTCTCGTCCTTGCCTGCGAATTTTTCTTTGTACTCTTGCGACGGTTTGGCATAGGGACCAGTCTCGTAGGCTACGGCGATCCACGCATAGGCCCAAGGCTCCTTCTTCAACGGAGTCTCAAGCTGCGCTGCCTTGATCAGGTGCTTCAGTGCAGTTGACGGATCCTTTTCTATTAAGATCGTGCCGATGGTGTAATTCAAATAGGCCACCGCCGCGTCCTTGTTGGCAAGTGGCTGCCAGTCGTCAATCGTCTTTCCTGACTCGATCATTGCCAACGCCTTCGTCGCGTAGTCGAGAGCTTCAGCCGTCAGCGTCGGATTCTTCAATGGCGGGACGAAATAGCCATTAGCGCCAAGGTCGACAAGCACTTTCAGGTTTTCAGGTTCAGTCGCCAGGATCTCTTTGCCGAGAGCGTAGCCTTCCGCATACTTATGCTCGTTATAGATCTTTGTCCGGTAGTTGACCTTTTTCACTACCTCGTCGTATTTAGCGACGAACTTCTTCAGGTAATCAATAATCTTCTGCTGAGCTTCAGTTACTTCAGTCGCAGGACAGGCCAAATACTTCTTTGCGTCTTCGTAAGCTTTGTCCTGCTTGTCAGTGCGGTTGGCTAGAAAAGACTTATAGAGCGCCTCTTTGCCTTCCGTGGAGCATGCATCTTGAATGACATTATCCGGTTGCGCGATTGTGGTGCGCGCTGCGATGGGCAGAGCGAGTATCGCGACTGTGGTGCAAATACTTAGAAACGTTATCAGCTTTTTCATTAGTTTGTTCCGAACCTCCAACAAATATTTCAGTCAGTCGCGCCAAGGGCCCTGCCCTTTTTCGGTCGCCACGGGGAAATTTTAGGATGCGATTGATACAAAGACCGGTTGCCGATCTTTGGATACAAGGGGACGCACACTCGGTGCTAGAACCTGGGTAACCTGGGTAAAGTTAGAACGCCCGCAATATTCCTGCAACTGCATTAAGTGTGTCAAGCGTTGTGTGCTTATGCGAGAAAAAGATCGGAGAATTTTCACATCAACCGCAAAATCTGATCAGAAAAGGGCCACGGATTTACACAGATGAACACGGATAATAAAAAAAGCGCCGGAGATGAACTCCGGCGCAAAGAAAGAGGGTAATAAGGGTCTCGTCAGGGTGTGATGCGCCTCGGTCTTTGTTCGCCGGGCGTAACTGTCGCGGGAGTCTGAGACGTGGTGGTTGATTTGGTTTGACTCTTCTGAGTCTCAACCGGTTTCTTTTCGAGCGGCATTAACACACGCTTGACCGTATTGCGTGGTTCAGGCGTGGTCGGTCTAGTTACAGCAGGAGCAACAGGAGTCACGGGAGGTGTAGTTGCGCTTGCTGCCGGGTTAGTTTCATTCGTGGCGTCGCCTTCAGTCGCTGCGTTATCCGCAGCAGCTTCATCGTCGGCCACTTCTTTTTCTTCGTCGTCGAGTGTTGATGCAACCTGGAGATTGATCGTCGTTCCGAAGCGATGATTCAGTTGACGATAGATCTCTCCGGCAACTGTCGCCGGGAAATGACGACGACCATCAGTTCCCTGCGCGATTACGACTACCGCCAGCCTCGGATTGGCCAACGGAGCATAAGAGGTAAACAAACCAACCCAGCCGCCCTGGCCGATGCACGTGCCAGTCTTACCGGCGACTGTTTGGGATGGGTCATAAGCTTTGCGGCCCGTGCCGTAGTTAACGGCGCCGACCATTCCGGGAACCATGCGTTGCCAAACTTCTGTAGTGATTGGCAACTGGCGACGCACTTTCACTCCCATCTTGTTCGCTTCTTTGGTGCTGTGCGCGATCTGCGGAACGAGCAGCTTGCCGCCGTTTGCCATAGCTGAAACGAGCGTTCCGAGTTGCAGCGGCGTCACTTCGAAGCCGTCTGCGTGGGAGAACATTCGTCTCTCAATAACGTCGGGCTTTACCTCCGGCAACTTGCCCGGAAACTCAAACGGTACGTTGATGCCGGTCTTCTCGCCAAGCCCAAGCTCGCGAGCGTAGCTGACCATCTTCTCTGAACCGATCTTAGTGCCGACTTGTTGGAAGAAAGGATTGTCCGAGTGGGCCAGTGCGGAAGTTAAGTCGATTCTGTAACCATCGCCGGCAGTATCGAAAAGCGGAATCGCGTTCTCGGAAAGCCCGGCTACCCCAGTGACGAGCTTGATCGTCGAGCAGGGTTTGAATCCGCGTCGCAGCGCCCATTCCTGGTTAACCATGGAATAGACGCGACCAGTCATCGGATCCATCACGACCACGGTGCCGGCATGATTGCCGAGCGCGTTGACTGCAACTCTGCGCACTTCCGGATCTTCACCGCTGATGTCGTCCTTCGCAATATACGCCTGAACTTCATCGCGCATGGCCTTGTCGATCGCCATCTGCCGCGCGATTGCAGCTCGACGCGCTGCTTCCGCACGACGACGGGCTTCCAGCAACGCACGGCGATTACGCGACGAAGCACGACGCAACTCCGCCAGACGCTCACGTTTGGTGAGCGGCCGGTGCAAACGTCGCTCGAGCGCTTTTATCGCATTCGCCTGCTCGCGTGCCGAGACTGCTCTTTGACGACGAACTTCGCGCGCCGAAAGTCGACCACCACGCTCGCGACGTGAGCTTCTAGCTACCTGCCGTCCGCCACGACGTGACGAACGGCCTCGTGCACTTGCTTTGTTACTTTTCTGAGTTCGGGCGCTGCGGCCCGAGGCATGTTTCTTCTTCCCGAAGGCGGTACCGGAAAAAACCAGAGAAATGAGTACAAATAGAATAAAGACTAGCCGGCTCGACTTAGGGGAATGAGAATTCAGAGTCATCAGGCCTAAAGTACCTCTCTTTTTTAGGGATAACCTCACCTGGCGGTGAGCAGGAACGAATTTTGCCGCATTCCTGTGAATTTTAAAAAACCTTCAATTCTGCTTGCAGTGCCCAGCTTTCTCAAAAACGCCTCTTTTCGTGCTTCGATCAAACCTTCTGCTGCAACTTGAGGGCGGGAAGAGCTTCCCTAACGGGCGGTCTCTGGGGACATTGATTTGAGACCGCCGCAAATATAACATCAAGCAACAGTTCGGGGCAATCAAAAAGTAATCGATTTTACATAATTCGCTGGAACGCTACGTGCTAGAGCCTGTGCCGAGTTCCAGTTTTGGCAACTGCCCTGATCTTCGTGGACGTTAAAGTAAGGATAAACGCGTAACGCGTCGTGTTTACCAGAACGCGAACGTCAGATGCACAAACGTTCGTCCCAGGTTTTCGCATGAAATTTCCTGCCCAGATACAAAGCTTTCGTGCCCGGCTGCTCTTGCTGCTGGCGTTGATGTTGGGTCTGACCCTCGGCGTGCAGTACTACTTCAACCTCCGCACAGTCCGCTCCAATGCGCGCATGATCATCGAGCAGGAACAAGCGATCATGACGGGGATCGCGCTCGGGCTCGAGAGTTTGCAGAGCGCTCGATACCTCGACGAGATCATCGGCGACCTGCGCGAGCCTTTGCTCAAGGACAAGAACGTTCGCGTCAAGAATATTCTGGTGGTCGATGATGATGGAAACGTCAGAGACAGCGTCATCCCCGAATTCACTCCGCGCGAACGCGAAGACAACACCCCGCGCTACGTGCAATTCAAAGACATCCAACTCCTGCCGCTGAGAAGCGCCGTCCAATATACAAACGAGCACGAACAACTGCCGTCATGGATTCCGCCTTCGACCAGCGTCAATTTCGGTGAAGCCGGCGCATTCTATTTCCCCGTGCAGACGACCGAGGGACGCCGCTTCATCATCGTCGTGCTCGACTCAGCCAACACTTTGACGAATGTTTTGGAGCAACAGTCGAGGCGTTCTGCGCTTTACACTATCGCGGTCTTGTTCGTGACCACATTAGTCACTGGTTTCTTCGTCTGGCGCTTCACACGTCCGGTCAAAGAGCTCTCAATCGCAGCGCGAAAGGTAGCAGGCGGAAACTTCGACGTTCAGGTTCCGGCGGATCGTCTCGACGAGATGGGGACGCTGGCTTCGGCGTTCAACGAAATGACCGGCAAACTCGCGCGCGCACGCG
>JADMIO011538862.1_pt1 | contig 10274 bp, 9 predicted proteins | sample 8958161 | NCBI WGS metagenome assembly JADMIO01 (sample SAMN16585339, study PRJNA669376) | soil metagenome | isolation source: Crop rotation soil | place: USA: Cullars Rotation, Alabama | collected 2011
GCGCTTAGCCAGGTCCCCCCGCATCGGGAAAGACGTGTCCGGCAGGTTCAACGTTTTCTTGTAATCAGCCATTCTTTGCCACAGGTGTGTCCGTCAGCGCGCGAAAGTAGTTGCGCGTGCTGGCGACGTCAGTTGCGATCGCGCGCTTCAGAGTTTCGACGTCCGCGTATTTCTCCTCGTCGCGCAGCTTGTGCAGAAAATCGACCTGCACGTGCGCGCCGTAGATATCGCGCGAGAAGTCGAGCAGGTGCACTTCGAGGCAGGGCTGCGCGTTGCTTTTCACGGTCGGCCGCACGCCCAAGCTTGCGGCGCCGCGCAGAGCTTTCGACCCGAGTCCGTGCACTTCGACCGCGAAAATGCCGGCCAGCGCAGGCCGGTTGTGTTTCATCAGCACGTTCGCCGTGGGGAAACCCAGCTTGCGGCCGAACTGGTCGCCCCGGATCACGCGACCGCTGATGCTGTAAGGACGCCCCAGCAGGCGTTGCGCGCGCAGCATGTCGCCCGCCCATAGAGCTTGACGCACTGCCGTGCTCGAAACCCTTTCGCCGTCTACCATCACGCTCTGCATCGAGTGCACTTCGAACCCGCAAGACGCGGACGCCTGCTTGAGCAAAGCGAAATCGCCTGCGCGCCGCGCGCCAAAGCGAAAATCGTCCCCGACCAGTATCCAGCGCGCGGCTAAACCGCGGTGCAGGATGCGTGCGATGAAATCTTCCGGTGTCGTCTTCGCGAATTCGAAATTAAAACGGCGAACGTGCACCATCTCCACGCCGAAGCGCTCGAGTCGTTCCAGCTTCTCGCGCAGGGATGTGAGCCGGGTGGGCGCCTGATCGGGTGCGAAAAACTCCCGAGGATGCGGCTCGAACGTCATCACGCACGGCGGCAATCCGAGTTCCCGCGCAGCAGCGGTAAGGCGCGCGAGCATCGCCTGATGCCCGAGATGGACGCCATCGAAATTGCCGATGGTCAGCGCCACCGGAGCGGCGGCTGCCGACGGTAGAGTGCGGAAAACACGCATGGGAACGCGCGAATACAAGCTAAAAGCTTGAATTCTAGCGTGTTTTGCTTACTCTGGTCTAGGCGAACGCGGCCGCGGCGATGACTTCGCGGACGATATCCTGCTCGTTATCAGCGTCTTGTGCGCGCAAAACCCGCTCGAACACGCGGCCGATCATGAGCAAAGCGGGTCCGCCATGCGTGGTGCGATCCGCGCTTGTGTGCAGCTCGCGCAATGTCGTGGCCCACTTCGTCATATTCGGCATCGAAGCGTTTTCAACGATCACGACAGGCAGATCCGGTTCAAGCCCGCTCTCCAGCAGTGTCGCGGCAATCGCGGTGGCCTGCCCTGCCGCCATGTACATGACTATCGTGTCGGCGTTGCGAACGCTGCGCACCCAGTCGCTCGCTGCCTCGCCCGCGCCAACACGCGGTGTCACGAAAGTCACATTGCGGCTCATCCCGCGGCGGGTCAGCGATGTGCCCAGCTCCGCGCTCGCGGCGAGCGCCGCAGTCACGCCCGGAACGACTTCGCAGCGGATTCCGGCGGCGGTCAGTTCATCGAGCTCTTCCTGGGCGCGTCCGAAGAGCATCGGGTCGCCCCCCTTCAGCCGAACGACAATTGCATGCTTGCGCGCGGCGTCGATCAGGCGCTTGTTGATAAACCGCTGCCGCGTCGAATGCTTGCCGCAGCGCTTGCCGACCGCCACTTTTTCGGCCCGTTCGGCCAGCGCAAGTGTCTCGGGATGCACGAGCGCGTCGTAGAAGACGATATCTGCCTGAGCAAGCAAGCGCGCGGCGCGCACGGTAACCAGATCGGGCGCGCCGGGACCGGCTCCGACCAGGTGCACGACACCGAATTTGCGCTTTTCGCTCATGCGCCCTCTGGCTGGCTTCCCGGCGAAACCGCACGGCGTCTGAACAGCGGCGCCCGATCCACCGCGCCCTGATAGGCGTCGCTGAAGTCCTTGAACGCGGTCAGCGCCTCCACCGGATTCTGCTCGGCACGCAGCGCGAATGAGTCGAACCCGCAGCGCGACAGGAAAAACACGTTGTCGCGAAGCACGTCGCCAATTGCGCGCAGTTCGCCGCGCCAGCCATATCGTTCGCGCAGCAGCCGCGCCGTCGAATAGCCGCGGCCGTCTGTAAAGTGTTTGAAGTTGACCGCGACGAGCTGAAAATGCGGCAGATCGGCTGCAATCGCGGCGGGATCTTCGTTGCCCTCGAGCCAGACGCCGAGCTTGCCGGGGCGCGCGACAAGGGCGTCGCGCTGCTCGCGCCACATCGCGAGCGGCACGATCACATCGCCCTCGGGCGGAAGCGCGGGACCGCCGTCGGCCGCGTGCTTAAGCAGCAGCCAGTTGTCGCTGATGACTTGCCGGTTTTTGATGATGATCGCCATAGACGTATTCCTTGAAAGGTTCGATTCCGATCCGCCGCACGACATCGACGAATCTTTCAAACTCGGATTCGCGGCGCTCGAGATAGAGCTCGATCAGATGCTCGACTACGTCGGGCACTTCGGCTTGCGATACCGACGGGCCCAGCACTTTGCCAAGCGACGCATCGTTGCCCTGGGCGCCGCCGATCGAGATCTGGTAATACTCCGCACCCTGCTTGTCGACGCCGAGAATCCCGATATGCCCGATGTGATGGTGACCGCATGAATTCATGCAGCCCGAGATGTTCAGATCGAGCTCGCCGATGTCATGCAGGTAATCGAGATTGTCGAAGCGCTGCTGGATTGCCGCGGCAACGGGAATCGATTTCGCGTTCGCAAGCGAGCAAAAATCGCCGCCCGGACAGGCGATGATGTTGGTAAGCAGCCCGATGTTTGGCGTCGCCAGGCCGAGCGCTTTCGCTTCCTGCCATACCGTATAAAGTTCAGCCTGCGGCACGTCCGCCAGAATCAGATTCTGCTCGTGCGAGACCCGCAACTCGCCGAAGCTGAAGCGGTCCGCGAGGTCGGCTACCGCATCCATCTGCTCGGCCGTCACGTCGCCGGGCGCGATTCCCGTTTTTTTGAGCGACAGCGTGACCGCGGCGTAGCCCGACACCTTGTGAGCGTGCACGTTGCGCCCGACCCAGTTACGGAACGCCTTGTCGCGCGTCAGAGCGGCGGAGTATTCGGCCGAACTGGACGGCAGGTCGCGATACGCTGGTCGAGTAAAACGCTGCTCGATGCGCTCGACTTCTTCGCGCGTGAGCGTCGCGCTGCCATCGCGCAGATGCGCCCACTCCTCTTCGACTTGCGCGCGAAACACGTCGGGCGTCAGCTCCTTCACGAGGATTTTGATGCGCGCGCGATACTTGTTGTCGCGGCGGCCGTAGCGGTTATAGACGCGCAGGATCGCTTCAAGATAGGTCAGCAGGTGCTGCCATGGGACGAACTCGCTCATCACCGCGCCGATGAGCGGCGTGCGCCCGAGCCCGCCGCCAGCCAGCACTCTGAAACCGATCTGTCCCGCGGCATCGAGCTGCGCCTGCACGCCGATATCGTGCACCTGGATCGCCGCGCGGTCTTCTTCGCTGCCGCTCACCGCGATCTTGAACTTACGCGGCAGGAACGCAAATTCGGGATGGAACGTCGACCACTCGCGGATGATTTCACACCATACGAGCGGGTTTACGATCTCGTCCGGCGCCACGCCCGCAAAATGATCGGTCGTGGTGTTTCGAATGCAGTTGCCGCTCGTCTGAATCGCGTGCATCTGCACAGTCGCGAGCTTGGCCAGAATTTCCGGCACGCTCTCGACCGCGGGCCAGTTGAATTGAATGTTCTGGCGCGTGCTGAAGTGGCCGTAGCCCCGATCCCATTTACGCGCGATCTCGGCGAGTACCCGCAGTTGGCGAGAAGCGAGAAAGCCGTAGGGAATCGCGATGCGCAGCATTGGCGCATAACGCTGGATGTACAGCCCGTTCTGCAGCCGCAGCGGGCGGAAATCGTCTTCCGACAATTCGCCGGCCAGGAAGCGCTGCGTCTGGTCTCGAAATTGGGCTACCCGTTCATCTACAAGACGCTGATCAACTTCATCGTATAAGTACATGAATTGTGCTTTGTTCTTTTCGGGACAGCGATACTAGCAAGCACGATTTATATCCAGAACGAATATTATGTTACGATGTTATAACCGTTATGTCTTAATATAACTCTATGAAATTACAGCAACTTCGCTATGTGGCGGAAGTCGAGTCGCAGGGGCTCAACCTCTCGGTAGCAGCAAACAAGCTCCATACGTCACAACCCGGAATAAGTAAGCAGATCAAGCTGCTCGAGGACGAGCTCGGCGTCGAAATCTTCGTGCGCAACGGCAAACGGGTGACCGCAGTGACGCCGCCGGGCAAGGCGATCATCGAAATCGCGCGGCGCATTCTGTATGAGTGCGACAACCTCAAGGAAGCGGCACAGGACTTCTCCAACGAAGACAGCGGCAAACTGACGATCGCCACCACGCATACCCAGGCGCGCTATGCGCTGCCTGCGATCGTGCAGCGTTTCAGCCAGCGCTACCCGAAGGTGAAGCTCGGTCTGATGCAGGGCAATCCCATTCAGGTCTGCCAATACGCGCTCGCCGGCCAGGCCGATTTCTGCATCGCCACCGAGGCGATCGAGACCTTCGATGAACTCGTCATGCTGCCGTGCTACGCGTGGAACCGATGCGTCGTGACACCGCGCGACCATCCGTTACTGCGCGAAAAATCGCTGACCATTGAAGCGATCGCCAAGTACCCGATCATCACTTACGACTTTGCGTTTACCGGCCGCTCGCAGATCAATCATGCGTTCGCAACGCGCGGACTGACCCCGAACGTCGTGCTGACGGCCATCGACTCGGACGTCATCAAGACCTACGTGGCATTGGGCCTTGGAATCGGCATCCTTGCCCAGATGGCGTTCGATCCAGAGCGGGACACGGAATTGCGCGCGATCGACGCAAGCCATCTGTTCGAATCGAGCACTACCCGGATAGGGATTCCCCGCAATGCGTACCTGCGCGGCTATGCCTACGATTTCATCGAAATGTTTGCGCCGCAGCTGTCGCGCAAAGTCGTGGACAGCGCAGTGCACAGCAAGACGCACATCGACTACGACCTGTGAGCGCCGTTAGCGCTCAGTTCGCTTTCGGGACAAGTCGCGTCAGCGGCAACACGGCGAAATCGTCCGCCCAGTTGAATTCGCCCACGACGACGTAGCGGGCGGTTCCATCGGGCGCGATGACGAAACTGGTGGGCAGCAGCTTGACTCCCCAATCCTTGCGAGCCGCGCTGCTCCGATCGAGCGGAATTCTGAAATCGACCGGAAACCTGCGCAGGTAGTCGCGAACCTTGCTGTCCGACTCCGCAAAATTGACTGCGAGCACTTCGAACGGGCGGCCGGCCAGCTTGCGCTTCAGCGCCTGCATCGACGGCATTTCTTCGCGGCACGGCTCGCACCACGTCGCCCAGAAATTAAGCAGCACGACCTTGCCGCGGTAATCCGCCAGGTCTACCGATTCGCCATCCAGGTCTTTGAGTACGAGTCCCGGTGTTTTGCCGCCCATCCAGGGTCTTAACTCTGCGGCGACGGATGCGCTGCAGGACAAAACTAGCACTGCGAGCGCAAGCAAACTGCGCGGCAAGCTTCGCATGATCACGATGAAGAAGGGGAACGCCGGCGGAGACGTCCGCCGGCGCACGAGCGGCTAGGCCGACGCGAGTTCGCGCGCGGTCATCTGATACTTGAAGTTGTCCGGGTCGAGCGTGTCGAGCAAACCGGCGCCCGTCTCGCACTGCGGATACATGAGGAACGCCACTTTCTGCGTTTTTGCCTTCGGCAGCGCAACGTCATGCGCGGTGTTGAACGCGAGCCAGTTCATTTCCCACGCGCCGAAGAGCTTTGCGCGCGCCGCCTTGACCTGCGCATCGTCGAGCGGCAGCAGTACGCCGCCGCCCTTTTCTTCCAGCACGACCTTGCGGACGTCGGCGGGATCGACCGGCACCCAGCCGTGAGACTCGACGTAGAACTCGGCCCGGCAATGCTGTGCGCGCGTGATGTTGCTGGTTGCGACGCCAAGGCTGTTGTAACCGAACTCGGATTTCGCCACGCGCACCCCGTAAACGTCGCGCGCCGGAATGCCGCTCGCGCGCGCAAGCCCCACGAACAACGCGTTGAGGTCGGCACATTTGCCGCCAAGATTCTGGGTTTCGAGCATCGTCTTGATGTCGCCGATGCCGCAGCCGCGGGTCTTCGGATCGCGGAACGTGTTTTCGACGATCCATTCGTAGATTGCGCGCGATTTTTCGATGTCGCCGCCGCGCACACCCTTCGTGATCTCGCGCGCCGTGTCGCGGACGATGCCGTCGGTCGGCATGTACTCGGTGGCAGCAAGGTAACGCTGCAGTTCGGCGCGATCCGCTTTGACCACCTTCACCGGTTTCTTGAGGTCCACCGCGCGGTCGATCGTCGCAAACCGGCTGATCACCGTAAGCACCGGCGCTTTCACCGATTCCGGCCATTCGGCCGCGACGAACTCCGCGCCATATTTGGAGTCAGTGCCGGTAGCGGCGGTTCCGCCCTCGATGCTCCAGCTGCTGCCCAGATTTTTTTGATAGTCCGTATCGGTCGTCAGCGGCAACGGCAGCCACACGCGAGTCGCGCCTTCGGGCTTCAGCACTTCCACTTTCGTGGTGACTTCGAACACGCGCCACTTCGCGGCGGCGGCGAACGCGGACACGGAAAACTGCGGAAGCGCCGAAAACGCCGCGGTGGCAGGCACGAGCGCTGCGGTCTTGATGAAATCACGTCTGTCCATGGGTTTCCTCTTCAATTGGTAGCCAAAATGCTCACATCGGTCTCGACCACCAGTTCATTTTCGAACGGGCAGCCGCTCAAACGAACGGTTACGGCGCGTGCACGACGCGAATTACTTTAAGCGGACGGCGGGTGCAGGAGATGAAACCGCATCAGACTATCGAGTTACGGCAGGGCGATAGGATACTGCCAGCACGGGCAATGCTCAAGTTAAGCCCCGCGTTGCATGAAATCACGCAGCCTGAAACCGAGCAGCCACAGCGCCCCGAAATAGGTCACTGCGCCGAGCAGAACAACGCCCGTGAGCCGCCCTACTTTGGTCAAACTCCGGGCGGCAAGCCATGCCGCGTCGGAACCCGCCGCGAAGTGCAGGCACAAGCACATGGCGGCAATCGCGACGACGACTTTCAGCGCAAACAGCAACCAGCCGGGAAGCGGCGAATAAATTTTGAATTGCCGCAACTTGTAGAACAGCAATCCCGCATTGACGCATGCGCCCAGGCCGATTGCGAGCGCCAGTCCGGCATGCTGGAAGAGACCGATAAACGCGAGGTTCATCGCCTGCGTCGCGACGAGAGACACGATCGCGACTTTGACCGGCGTGCGGATGTTCTGCCTGGCATAAAATCCCGGCGCGAGCACCTTCACCAAAATGAGCCCCAGCAGGCCGACGCTGTATGCGACCAGTGCATTGCGCGTCATGTACACGTCGTGCTCCGAGAACTGGCCGTAATGAAAAAGCGTTGCGATGAGCGGCACCGCGAGCACGGCGAGCGCTGCGGCGGCAGGTAAAGCGAGCATCAGCGTGAGGCGCAGTCCCCAGTCGAGCAGCCTCGAATATTCGAGTTGCGACTGGTCGGCGTAGTGCTTGGCAAGGCTCGGGAGCAATATGGTCCCGAGCGCGACGCCCAGAAGCCCGGTTGGAAACTCCATCAACCGGTCGGCGTAGTAGAGCCATGAAACGCTGCCCGACACCAGAAACGACGCGAAAATGGTGTTGATCAGCAGGCTGATTTGCCCGATTGAAACGCCGAAAACCGCCGGTCCCATCTGGCGCAATACACGCGTTACGCCGGCATCCCCGAACCTGACCTTGAAGCGTGGCAACATTTTGAGCCGCAGCAGGAACGGCACCTGCAGCGCAAGCTGCAGCACACCGCCGCAAAAAACCGCCCACGCGAGCGCCTTGATCGGCGGATTGAAATACGGTGCACCCCACAGCGCAAACGCGATGAAAGACAGATTGAGCAATGCAGGCGTGATCGCCGGCACCGAAAAACGGCTGTACGTATTGAGGATGCCGCCGGCGAGCGAAACCAGCGAAATGAAAAATATGTACGGAAACGTGATGCGCAGCAGGTCGACCGTCAGCGCAAATTTGTCGGGAGTTGCGGCGAAGCCGGGGGCGCTCACGTAGATGACCAGCGGCGCCGCGATGACGCCGACAAGCGTCACGATGGCCAGCGCGACCGCCAGCATGCCGGACACATGATCCACCAGCAGGCGGGTGGCCGGTTCGCCCTGGCGGTTTTTGTATTCCGCAAGAATCGGCACGAAAGCCTGCGCAAAGGCGCCCTCTGCAAAAAGCCTTCGCAGCAGGTTCGGGATCCTGAACGCGACGAAAAAAGCGTCGGTCGCGATCCCTGCGCCGAACGCCCGTGCAACGATCGTATCCCGCACGAATCCCAGAATCCGCGACAGCAAAGTCATGCTGCTGACCGCGGCGAGCGCTTTCAGTAGATTCATGGGTTACCGGGGGACTGCTTCGCGCAAAACTCTTGATTCTTCTTGCTAAACGGGCCGAACGCTCGTATCATAGCGCCCTTTTTCACCATCGGTCCGGGAAGTCCATATGGCCAATATAGCATCCGCCCGCAAGGCCGCGCGCCAGAGCGTCAAGCGCCGCGCGCTCAACGCGAGCCAGCGTTCAGAGCTGCGCAGCGCCATCAAGCGCGTACGCAAAGCGATCGAAGCCGGCGACAAGTCCGCCGCACGCGCCGTGTTGAGCGCATCGACCAAGATCATCGATTCGATCGCCGACAAAAAGATCATTCACAAGAACAAGGCGTCGCGCCACAAGAGCCGCCTGTCCGCCGCCATCAAGGCGATGGCGTAACGTTGCGGTCGCACGCGCCGCGAGTCTGCGGTGCGCGCGTACGATGGCGCTTCGCGGCAGCGCCTCCCGGGATCGCACCCGGGACCTGAACGCCGCGGTTCCAAGCAGTCTGAATGAGCGCAATGCCCAGGCTATACCGTCATCATGAAACGGCGACGGCCGGGAGCATTGGATCCCGTGAATATTTTGCTTGCGTCGGGTGTGCTCTTGGATAAAGATAGGCTCTGACAAGCAGGGAGTTCACGGCGGCGGCAGCCGCCGTATTCTTTTTGAGGTTGGACTTTTATGTCGCACGTGATGCACACCTATAAAAGGCTTCCCGTCGCCTTCGAGCGCGGCGAAGGCTGCTGGCTGTGGGACAAGCAGGGCAAGCGCTACCTCGACGCGCTCGCCGGCATCGCGGTCGTCGGCATCGGCCACAGCCACCCGCGCTTCGTGCAGGCGCTGACCGAGCAGGCGTCGAAGCTCGTGCACACGTCGAACGTCTACGAGATCGAGCACCAGGAAGCGCTGGGCGACCGGCTGGCCGCTATCTCCGGCATGGACGAGGTGTTCTTCTGCAATTCCGGCTGCGAGGCGAACGAAGCGGCGCTGAAGATCGCGCGCCTCTACGGGCACCACAAGGGCATCGAAATGCCCGCGATCATCGTGATGGAGAAAGCGTTCCACGGCCGCACCATCGCCACCCTTTCCGCGACCGGCAGCCGCAAAGTGCAGGCGGGCTTCGAACCCCTCGTGCCGGGTTTCGCGCGAGTGCCCTTCGACGATTTCGCCGCGATCAAAAAAGTCGCAGAGAGCAACCGCAACGTGGTCGCGATCCTGGTCGAACTCATCCAGGGGGAAGGCGGCATCAATATCTGCCACGACGAATATCTGCACGGCCTGCGCGAAGTCTGCGATGCCAACGGCTGGCTCTTGATGCTCGACGAAGTTCAGAGCGGGGTGGGCCGCACCGGCAAGTGGTTTGCTTTTCAGCATTCGGGCGTCAAGCCGGACGTGATGACGCTTGCCAAAGGGCTCGCCTCCGGCGTGCCGATCGGCGCGTGCATCGCCGCCGGGCCGGCGGCCGGAGTCTTCAAGCCCGGCAATCATGGCTCGACTTTCGGCGGCAATCCCCTCGCCTGCCGCGCGGCGCTGACCACGCTCGACATCATCGAGCAGGACAAGCTGATGGAAAACGCGGTCGAGATGGGCCGCGTCATTCACGACGGATTCGTGCAGCAACTCAAAGGCGCGGCGGGCGTGCGGGACATTCGCAACAAGGGGCTCATGATCGGCATCGAGCTCGCGTACCCGTGCGACGAGCTCGTGAAGAGCGCGCTTGCGGCAGGTCTGTTGATCAACGTCACCAACGACAACGTCATTCGGCTG
>JADMIO010957563.1_pt1 | contig 10273 bp, 7 predicted proteins | sample 8958161 | NCBI WGS metagenome assembly JADMIO01 (sample SAMN16585339, study PRJNA669376) | soil metagenome | isolation source: Crop rotation soil | place: USA: Cullars Rotation, Alabama | collected 2011
GCCTGTCTCTGAAGCCATGATCACGCGATCATCGGTGGTTACACAATATCTTGAGGGCCGCAAGCCATTCCTGTCGAGCGTGGCGCCAATAACCTTCCCATCGGTAAAAGAGATCGAGGCCGGGCCATCCCATGGCTCCATAAAAGAGGAATGGAACTCGTAAAATGCTTTTTTGACCGGGTCCATCTTTTGATTGTCGTCCCAGGCTTCGGGTATCAGCATCATCATTACATGCGGTATGGAACGTCCTGTCAGGGTCAGGAGCTCGATCATATTATCAAGACAGGCAGAATCACTTTGGCCTTCAGTGACGATCGGCAACAGCATCTCCATCTCTTCTTTGGTAAAATAGGGAGAAGTGAAACTTTTTTCGCTTGTCTTTAGCCAGTTGAGATTTCCCTGCAGCGTATTGATCTCACCATTGTGCGCGATGAAACGGAAGGGCTGGGCAAGCTTCCACGAGGGAAATGTATTGGTAGCAAAACGCGAATGCACCAATCCAAAGGCACTCACCACTCTCTTATTGCTTAAGTCGGGGAAATAACTTCTTACCTGCAGGCTCGTCAATTGGCCCTTATACACTATGACCTTGTAGGAAAGAGAGGCAATGTAAAAACCGATCGCATCTTTCTTTACCGTTTCATTGATCGTATGAGAAGCGTAGTTGCGAAGGATGAATAATTTTCTTTCAAAATCATCCGGGTTGGAAATATGGTCGGGACAGGCAATAACTACCTGCTCCATTTCCGGTTCTACAGTTAATGCTGTATATCCAATGTCGTCTTTATTGACCGGCACTTTTCGGTACGCGAGCACTTCGAGACCCAGTTTCTCGGCCGAGCGGTTAAAAATGTCCCGGCATTCTTCCCTCAATCTAATTTCTTTGGGGAAGAAGATCACACCTACGCCGTATTTGCCAAAGGAGGGCAAATGAACACCCAGCCTGAGACACTCGTCGAAGAAAAACTCATGGGGCATCTGGATCATAATGCCGGCGCCGTCGCCCGTATTATTTTCGCAGCCACATGCGCCACGATGTTCCATATTCTCCAGCACCGTCAGCGCGTCGGAGATGATGGGATGCGATTTACTTCCTTTGATATTGGCGACAAAGCCAATTCCACAGGAATCATGCTCAAAAGATGGATGATACAGACCAGTGTTGCCCGCCATACGCTATCATTGATTTTTTAAAAATATATATTGATCACGCCACATGGAACGTGATGACCGTTAAAGGCAAGCAATGCAATCAAAATACTAAATCGTGATGGCTTTTAACAGGTAGCGGATTGTTAGTTGCTCACATAAAACTCACAGGTGGGTGAGTGGTCGTTAGCCAGTAGTCGATGGTCTTTAGTCGGGCTTCACTATTTTCTACTTTCGCTATCAGGCCGGCTATTGATCCCACTTTTCGTCAGACCAGGTAACCAAACAGGGTGTCGTCCTTATTCAGTTCGGTATAATTGATCCTGAACGACTGCAATTTTTTTAGCAACACGTCATAGTCTTCCTTCGACTGAAGTTCTATTCCCACCAGTGCAGGACCATTTTCTTTATTGGTCTTTTGCATGTATTCAAAACGGGTGATATCGTCGGTTGGTCCCAGAACATTCGTGACAAATTCCTTGAGGGCTCCCGGGCGTTGTGCAAAATTGATCAGGAAATAATGTTTTAACCCTTCGTATTGCAGGGAGCGTTCTTTGATCTCCTGCATGCGGTCGATATCGTTGTTGCTTCCACTGATAATGCAAACGATATTTTTCCCTTTAATTTCTTCCTTAAAATCATCCAGCGCTGCAATCGACAATACTCCTGCCGGTTCTACCACGATCGCGTCTTCATTGTATAATTTCAAAATGGTGGTGCAGACTTTTCCTTCCGGCACCAGTCTCATATCGTCCAATACATCTTTGCAAATGGAAAATGTAAGGTCACCAACTCTTTTTACTGCTGCTCCGTCAACAAAGCGATCTATCCTGTCGAGGTACACAGGTTGGCCGGCCTTAAGAGCCTCCATCATTGACGGCGCACCTTGTGGTTCCAGTCCAATGATCTTTGTCCGCGGAGAGAATATCTTGAAATAAGAACCCACCCCGGATGCGAGCCCACCGCCGCCGACCGGAACGAATACATAGTCGATACCCGGTTTATCAGCGAGGATTTCCATTGCAACTGTGCCCTGTCCTTCAATGATGCGATGATCATCAAAAGGAGGGATGAACGTCATTTCATTTTCTTCGGTGAACTGTTTGGCCGCATCGGCGCAATCATCAAATGTGTCACCCACGAGTTTGATCTCGATATTGTTGTCGCCAAACATTCTGGTCTGGTTGACCTTTTGAGTAGGGGTAATGATGGGCATAAAGACAATACCCTTTACTCCGAGCTTTTTACAACTATAAGCAAACCCCTGTGCATGGTTTCCCGCACTGGCGCATACAACGCCCTGTTGCAACTGGTCCTTTGGCAGGCTGCTCATCATGTTGTAGGCGCCACGCAGCTTATACGAGCGTACTATCTGCAGATCTTCTCTTTTCAAATACACGTTGCACTGGTATTTGCGCGACAGATTTGCATTTAGCTGCAATGGGGTCCTGTTAACGATGCCATGCAGGCGCTCAGCTGCTTCGGCAAACTGCAGTGAAACCTCACTCGGATCCGCGGCAACGGAAGGGGCACCAGAAATCTCTTTTGATGCACTACCCGTCTTATTTGTTGACAATTGCTTCATTACTTATATCATTTTTATGTCGCCAGTAATATTAACGCGGATCCGCTTTTCTTGTGCCTTCTTCCAGCGGGCCTGCCCATCGCCAGAAGACCCATAACTACCCGATCGACTCCGTCTTCAGCGCCTGCTTCCTGAATACTTCTTTTGTTGATGAGCTGCTTTCTTTCGATACTGCCTTTTGGTTTTCGGGCCTCAGGCTTCTAACCGTTTTGCCTGCCTGCCACAATTCGCTTTCACGCAGGTCTTTCAATTCCGCTTCGAGCTTTTCGCGGTAGTCTGGTTGCGAGTTGGAATCTATTGAACGCTGGGACTCTTTGCCTGCAGCCACACTTTCATACAGTTCGGTAAAAACGGGCTTTGTTACGTCGCGGAATTTTTTCCACCAATCCAGTGCGCCGCGTTGTGCCGTTGTAGAGCAGTTTGCATACATCCAGTCCATACCGTTCTCCGCTACCAGTGGCATGAGCGATTGTGTCAATTCTTCGACTGTTTCATTGAATGCTTCGCTGGGGCTGTGGCCTTTTGCTCTTAATACCTCGTATTGCGCGGCAAAGATGCCCTGGATAGCACCCATGAGCGTTCCTCTTTCTCCGGTAAGATCAGAATAGACTTCTTTTTTGAAATCTGTTTCAAATAAATAACCACTGCCGACGGCAATCCCGAGGGCAACCACTCTTTCAAATGCTTTTCCTGTGGCATCCTGGTAAATAGCATATGAACTGTTTAGCCCGCGACCCTGGAGGAACATCCGTCGTAAAGACGTTCCGGATCCTTTGGGAGCTACCAGGAATACATCAACGTCTTTCGGAGGTATGATACCGGTCTGTTCGTTGAACGTGATCCCAAAGCCATGAGAAAAATATAAAGCCTTGCCGGGGGTGAGATGTTTCTTTACTGTTGGCCATAGGGCTATTTGTGCAGCATCGCTTAACAAATAGCAGATGATCGTTCCTTTCTGCAAAGCTTCTTCAATTTCAAAAAGCGTTTCGCCGGGTACAAATCCATCACGGATCGCCTTATCCCAGGTCTTTGAATCTTTTCGCTGGCCCACGATCACATTGATGCCATTGTCTTTTTGGTTTAAAGCCTGGCCAGGGCCCTGAACACCATATCCGATAACGGCTACAGTTTCATTTTTCAAGACCTGTTGTGCTTTGCTGAGTGGAAATTCTTCGCGTGTAACTACGTTTTCTTCCACTCCGCCGAAATTGAGTTTTGCCATGTTTATTGTTTTTAGTTGATGATAGTTTAGTGTTTCAAATATTTTCGGGTCTGTTCTGTTTGTTTTAATTCCATAGCGGCCTGATCGCCATTGCGCAATCTTCCAGGAATTCAGCATCCTCTTTGCCAAAGGCATTCTTTTCTTCACCTTCAGCGTCAATCGTTCCTGTTATCGTCGTTCCGTCGCTGGCGAAAACGGGAACAATGATCTCCGATTTCGTATTGGTGAATGTCAACAGGTAGTCTTCATCCGTATCTGTGTCATTCACGATCACTGTTTTTCCTTTCGTCACGGCCCTTCCATTCAATCCCTTGTCTTTTGGGAAAGAAGTGAACGCCGGGGCACTTCTTCCTGCGCAGGAAATAATGGCAATCTCGTTCTCCTTTACATCATAAACACCCACCCACTTATAATTTCCCGCCGAACGTATTGTTTCAGCGATCAGCCTGGCCTTATCTGCCCGGCCCTGGTGTGATTCAAGGATCTCAGCAAAAGATAATTTTTCCATGGTATCAGGTTTTTTCAGTTTAATGTTCACCTGGCCACCTCATTATCCCTTTACATCGTGAACACCTCGTCTTTTTTCGCGAGGTATTCGTTTTCTATTGCACCTTCGCCCGGCTCCCGGTATTCAAATTCTTTCAACTTTTCGTGGAAGCCATCGCTGTTCTTTATGATCGCCACCCGGGCACTGCGGACAAATTCGATCAGCCCATACGGTTCCAGCACTTTAATGAGATTATCGGTTTCTTCCCTGTGACCGGCAACCTCGAACACGGTGTAGTCTTTCCTGATCACAACAGCTTTAGCGCCATGCTCGCGAAGCAATCTTTCTACTTTCACTTCTTCCGCGATTATATCCGTCGGCACTTTATAAAGAGCCAGTTCCTGCCACACGATCTCATCCTGCGTATTGTAGTAAGCCTTTAGCACTTCGACCTGTTTTTCGATCTGCCTGCATAGTTTTTTTACCACATCCTCTGCTTCGTTGATCACAATGGTAAAACGATGAACACTGTCCACCTCCGAAGGAGAGGTGTTCAGGCTTTCAATGTTGATCTTTCTTCTTGAAAAGATGATCGCGATGCGGTTGAGTAAACCGATCTGGTTTTCCGTGTAAACGGTGATCGTATATTCCTGTTTAAGCATAGCTCACGAGTTAAAAGTTCTACATTCTGAATTTATATTCACGGACTAAACTTCTTCTTTGGTTAATACAATTTCTGCTACTCCGCGTCCCTGGGGCACCATCGGGAATACGTTGTTTTCCTTGCCGACCATTATCTCCAGCAAAAAGCTTCCCCTGTTGGCAAGCATTTCCTTGAGGGCCGGCTTTATATCCTGCCTGGTTGAAACGGTTTTACCCGGGATACCAAAGCCTTTTGCCACCTGTACAAAATCGGGGCTTGTAATATCTACGAACGAGTACCTGTTTTCATGAAAGAGCTGCTGCCATTGCCTTACCATTCCCAGGAAGTTATTGTTCAGGATAATGATCTTGACTTCCGGCTTGAATTGCATGATCGTCCCTAATTCCTGCAATGTCATCTGGAAACCACCATCCCCAATAATGGCAACGGTAGGCCTCGATGGATCGCCGTAGGCAGCGCCAATGGCAGCGGGCAATGCAAATCCCATCGTTCCCAGTCCACCACTGGTGATATTGCTTTTTGTTTTGTTGAATTTGGCATAGCGGCAGGCGACCATCTGGTGCTGGCCAACATCTGTGACAACGATAGCATCTCCCTTTGTTAATTCATTCAATTCTTTGATCACTTCACCCATCGTCAGGGTATCGCCGGGAGGGTTAAGTTCATCTTTTATCACTTTGTCTTCTTCCTTTTGCATGCAATCTTTAAACCGTTGCAACCATTGGGGATAAACTTTTTGATCGATCAATTCCGTAAGCAGCGGCAGCGTTTCCCTGCAATCACCCCATACGGGCACTGTTGCTTTCACATTTTTATCTATCTCGGCAGGATCAATGTCCAGGTGAATAACTTTTGCTTGTTTTGCATATTTGTCGAGCCGGCCGGTAACACGATCGTCAAACCTCATTCCCACGGCGATCAGTACATCGCATTCATTTGTCAATACATTCGGGCCATAATTCCCGTGCATCCCAAGCATACCGACTGCCAGGGGATGATCAGTAGAAATGGCGCTCATGCCCATGATCGTCCAGGCGGCTGGAATGCCCGCTTTTTCAATAAACCTCCTGAATTCTTTTTCGGCCTTTCCCAGTATTACACCCTGGCCGAATATCACGAATGGGCGCTCGGCTTCATTGATGAGCTTAGCTGCTTCCTCAACGAATTTTTTCCGGATGATAGGTTTGGGACGATAGCTGCGGATATGGTCACACTTTTTATATCCTTCGTATTCGAATTTCTGTAACTGTGCATTCTTCGTGATATCGATAACAACGGGACCGGGTCTCCCGCTCCTGGCTATATAAAATGCTTTGGCAAGAACACCGGGAATCTCGGTAGCATCAGTTACCTGGTAATTCCATTTCGTTACAGGCGTCGTGATATTGATCACATCTGTTTCCTGGAAGGCATCTGTTCCAAGGAGGTGAGCAAATACCTGCCCGGTGATGCAAACAACAGGAGTTGAATCGATCATTGCATCGGCGAGTCCTGTTACGAGGTTTGTTGCGCCGGGCCCGCTGGTAGCAAACACAACGCCGCACTTGCCAGATGCCCTGGCATATCCCTGGGCGGCATGGATGGCGCCCTGTTCATGGCGAACAAGGATATGTTTTAATTTTTCGTTGTAATCATATAATGCATCATAGATGGGCATGATAGCGCCGCCAGGATAACCGAAGATCGTATCGACATTTTCTGCGACCAATGCTTCCATCACAGCTATGGAACCGGAAGGCCCACCGGCCCCCCAAAGGGGAGATTTTGAAGCCTCCGCTTTTTTAGCGGTCTTAACTTTTTCAAGTGTTTCGGTCTCCGTTTTCATATCACTAAGTTTAGAAGTTATTCAGGTTTATTAAATCCGTGATAGATCTGCTTTCTTACTCCAGAAATAAGTCGACATGTCGATCGAATGAATATTGGTAAATCCTACCTGTCTCAGCATCGTCACGATCTGTCCCCGGTGATAGGTGGAATGATTAAATACATGTGCCAGTATTTCATGGACCTTCAGCTGATACGTGTTGCCATCGGGTCGTTTAAAGCTTACTGTTTCCCCCAGCTTTGCCTCATCGAAATCTGACACAAACTCTTTTAACCCGGTTGAGGAGGCTTTCCATGCATCCTGCACTTCCTTCTTTTCACCTTTGAGCGTTTTCACCAACCACCGTGGTTCCGGCCGCCTGTTTAACCGGTCGAGCCACACCGTTTCAGCTCCAGCGGTATGCAAAGCGGTTGCCGACAGGCAGGGAAAACTGCTGATGACAGTTTGCTCCCATTGTTCATTGGTCAGTTGATCAACCCAGGAATGAACAATGTCATTTGCCCATGAATTATAGTCGGCCAGTTGCATGAAATAGCTCTTTGTCATAATTGTTACGATTCATCTGTTACACAACCTTCATCCGCCGGTTTTACACTCAGCGCATATTTATACAAAACGCCTTTTGTTGCTTTCAGCTTAGGTTGTTTCCATTTCTTTCTTCTTTTTTCGATTTCCTTATCGCTAACTTTCAGGGTGATCTTATTCTTTTTTATATCGATCTTGATAATATCATCATCACGTACCAATGCGATAAGACCGCCTTCGTATGCCTCCGGGGTGATATGACCGACAACGAATCCATGTGTGCCGCCACTGAACCTTCCGTCAGTGATCAATGCAACGGTTTTACCAAGACCCGCCCCGATGATCGCGGAAGTGGGTTTGAGCATTTCAGGCATACCTGGCGCACCCTTTGGACCCACGTTACGGATAACCACGACGTCACCCGGTTGTATCTTACCTGAATTGATACCCGCTATCAATTCAAATTCTCCATCGAATACCCTGGCAGGGCCTTCAAATTTCTCACCTTCCTTGCCGCTGATCTTTGCCACGCTTCCGTTTTCCGCCAGGTTGCCATACAGAATTTGCAGGTGCCCCGTTTTTTTTAATGGTTGCTCGAGGGGGTAAATAATTTTCTGTGTGTTGAAGTCCAGTTCAGGCACACCTGCTAAATTTTCTGCTACCGTTTTACCGGTTACTGTCAAACAATCGCCATGGAGTAGACCGTTTTTCAATAAATATTTCATTACGGACGGTACACCGCCATGTTCATGCAGGTCCTGCATGAGATATTTTCCGGAGGGTTTGAAATCAGCCAGCACAGGAACCCGGTCACTTATTTCCTGGAAATCGTCCTGTGTCAGTTTTATGTTCACGCTTTTGGCAATTGCAATTAAATGCAATACTGCGTTCGTGCTGCCTCCAAGCACCATGATGATGGTGACCGCATTTTCAAATGCTTTCCTCGTCATGATATCAGAAGGCTTTATATCTTTTTCAAGAAGCAGCCGTATGGCTTTGCCCGCTGCTGCACATTCATTTTGCTTATCTGCGCTCAAGGCTGGATTAGAGGAAGAGTAGGGTAGGCTCATACCCAACGCTTCAATGGCCGATGCCATCGTATTGGCTGTGTACATGCCGCCGCATGCCCCGGCACCAGGGCAACTGTTCCTGACGATGCCATGAAAATCTTCATCATTAAGCTGGCCGGCCATCTTTTTTCCCAATGCCTCGAATGAAGAAATGATGTTGAGGTCTTCCCCTTTATATCTTCCGGGAGCAATCGTTCCGCCATAGACCATTATGGCCGGGCGGTTCAACCTTCCCATGGCGATCACGGAGCCCGGCATATTTTTATCGCAGCCGGGTACTGCTATGAGGCCATCATAATATTGCGCGCCGCAGACGGTCTCAATGCTGTCTGCGATGATGTCACGACTAACCAGCGAATACCGCATTCCTTCGGTTCCATTGCTGATACCGTCACTAACACCGATCGTATTAAATATCAACCCGACAAGATCATTGTCCCATACAGCTTGCTTGATGATCCTGGCAAGCTCATTCAAATGCATATTGCAGGTGTTACCATCATACCCCATGCTGACGATGCCAACCTGTGCTTTCTGAAGATCTTCGTCGGTTAGTCCAATACCATACAACATCGCCTGGGCAGCGGGTTGAGTCGGATCCTGTGTAATTATTTTCGAATATTTGTTTAATTCAGCCATATTATTTTTTTGTCGAACAATGTTCATCCAGCAAATTCCAATGTATCCCTGTATTCCTTTTCGATCACCTTATGTTTATAGGCTTTTTGTATGGTTCGGCTCAGTGTCGTGTCCCAGGGTTTGGGAAAAACTGAATCATCCAGGCTTTCCCAGCCGATCACTTCGGCGGCGGTACCACAATAGAAGGCAGCGTCTGCCTGCTTCAAATCTTGCACCGTAAATAATTTCTCCTCGACGGCAATTCCAAGCTCATCACATAATCTAAGGACGGTTGCCCTTGTTATCCCTGGCAGGATGTTGCCAGGCAAAGGGGTGATCAATTTTCCGTCTTTCTCATAAAACACGTTGGCACCCGGACCTTCGGCTACAAAGCCGTTCATGTCGAGCAGGAGCGCTTCGTCAAATCCTTTACCCTTTGCTTCCTGGCTGGCAAGCAAAGAATTTACGTAGTGACCTGTTGCCTTGGCATGTATCTTAAATGCTTTCGGGTTGGGCCTTTCAAAAGAACTTGTCATTACCCGCAATAGTTTTTCACCCAGGAAGGGTTGCATTTCCCATACTTCGATCACGATAAAAGATTCTTTGTTTTTTACAAAGCTCATATTGGCGGGAGCGTACACAACGGGCCGGATATAGGCATCCTGGAGGTGGTTTCTTTTCAGCGTTTCGTAGGTCGCTTCGGTCAACTGGCCAGTGGTCCAGTGATAGGGCATGTTCACCGCTGCAGCCGACTGCTCAAGGCGATCATAGTGTTCCTTTGCCTTAAATATGTTCGTGTCCCCATTCACGGTTTTGTATGACCGGATACCCTCGAAAACGGAATACCCGTAATGAAGCGACTGGCTATAAAAATCCATTTTCGCTTCCGCAGCCTTTACAAACTCCCCATTCAGGTAAACAATTGTTTGATCATTATAATATGCCATAAATACAGTCCATTTATTATTGTATATCCCTTCTTCCCACCCATCCGAACCTGCCAGGTGCATAGAGCGGCCTGGTTCGATTAAACTGGTTTTCAGGTTTTGAATCTTCTTCTTTGACCGGCCCAACATTCCTTTTTGGGATTTCGAGGCCAAAAAAAACCCGCCTTTTGGAGGCGGGTTT
>JADMIO011426323.1_pt1 | contig 10273 bp, 5 predicted proteins | sample 8958161 | NCBI WGS metagenome assembly JADMIO01 (sample SAMN16585339, study PRJNA669376) | soil metagenome | isolation source: Crop rotation soil | place: USA: Cullars Rotation, Alabama | collected 2011
CCCGCACCGCCGCCGCGCCTTCACGCGTCTGCAGCGCGCTCTCGTCGCCCGGTCTCCGGAAGATCGTGCCCTGGTAAAACTGCAGATCACGCTCGAGACCGGCCGCGTAACCCTGAGGATTCGAGCGCGCGAAGTTCAGCTCGTCGATGACACCGTGCTCCAGCGCGACATAGTTCGCCGTCGGCAGCGCTCCGCGCGCGGAGCCCTGTTGCATGACGGTCGAAGACGTGCTCGCACAGCCCTGCGCGAGCACCGTAGCGCCCACAACGACGGCGCCGGCGATTGAATTCTTCAAGCTGCTCTGCAAACGCATAGGAAAATGATCGACGAGGGCGATGGTTCGAGATCCAGACGTGCTCTCCACGGACACAGACCCGACGGAAGAGCCCACCTCGACGTCACGCGCCGAGGCTGCTGGCCGCCCACTTACTTCGTTCTGCTCCCACGATATACTCTCGAATACACCCTTTGGCTCCGCGAGTGAGGTGATGACGCACTCACAGCAGACGCTTACGCAGCAGTCGTACTCGGAGGACTCGGGACCGCAGAATGACGCGCGGGCACTCGCCGCCGCGCGCGCCGTCCTCGAAGACGTGTTCGGGCCGGTCGCGTCGCGCCGCTTTGCCGTGCGATTCTGGGAGGGAACGGCCGACGAGCCCGCGGAAGAGCCGCGGTTCACGATCGTCCTCGAGGCTCCGGGCGCGTTGCGCCGGATGCTCATTCCTCCCTCGGAGCTCGCGCTCACGGAGAGCTATATCTTCGGCGACGTCGACATCGAGGGAAATCTCGAGGCGGCCGCCGATCTCGGCGACATCGCCGCGACGCGGTTGCGCTCCCCGCGCGCACTCTTTCGCCTCGCGCGCCATATCATGGCCTTGCCGCGGGACGATGCGGCGACTTCCGCGGACACGACGCACACGAAATCCGCGCATCTGTCGGGAAAGCGACATAGCAAACGCCGCGATCGTGAGGCCATCCGCTTTCATTACAACGTCGGCAACGCTTTCTACGCACTCTGGCTCGACGCGAAGATGGTCTACTCGTGCGCCTATTTCGCCAGGGAGACCGACGACCTCAAGCAGGCGCAGGAGTCGAAGCTCGATCACATCTGCCGCAAGCTGCGCCTCAAGCCTGGCGAGCGACTGCTGGACATCGGATGTGGCTGGGGCGGCCTCATCATCCATGCTGCTCGTCGGTACGGGGTCTTCGCGCTCGGCATCACGCTCAGTGACGCACAGGCCGAGACGGCACGCGAGCGCATCGCGGCCGCCGGACTCGCCGACCGCTGTCAGGTGGAACTGCGCGATTACCGGCAGCTCGCGCGCGAGCCGCGCTTCGACAAGATCTCGAGCGTAGGGATGGTGGAGCACGTCGGCGCGCGACATCTCGACGAGTATTTCGCCTCGGCGTGGGCGGCGCTGCGTCCCGGTGGCCTCTTCCTCAATCACGGGATCGTGAGCATCGCGGGATCGCGGCCGGAGTCGCACTGGAGTCGCGTCGCGGGACGCGTGTGGAAGCGCGGCGAATTCATCGATCGCTATGTCTTTCCCGACGGTGAGCTCGTTCCGGCGGCGACGGTGATCGGAAGCGCCGAGCGAAACGGCTTCGAGCTGCGCGACGTGGAGAGCCTGCGCGAGCACTATGTGTCGACATTGCGCCACTGGGTCGCGCGCCTCGAGTCGCATCACGATGAAGCCGTCGCTCTCGTGGGCGAGCCGACGTATCGGGTGTGGCGGCTCTACATGTCGGCGTCCGCGTACGGCTTCCGGACGGGGCGCATCGGGATCATCCAGTCGCTATTGGCGAAGCCACGTGCCGATGGCCAAGTCGAGCTTCCGCGTACCCGGGAAGATCTTTACTCGGCGCCTACCTAACAGCGTTGGCGCGGACTTACGCGGGCACTGGCGGACTTTCGCGGACTGCTCCTCTATGCGGGATGGCTCCGCTCACAACGAGCCCGGACGATGAATGCTTTGGAACGGCCTCGGTCGGAATCGGCGCACCGACCCAGACCGGTGTGCCGTTGTCAAAGGCCATCGTTCGCGCTCGTGGTGATTGGAGATCGATTTGGCGCGAGGAAGGGTCCGCGAGTCGTCCGCCAGTGCCCGCGTCCGTCCGCGCCAACGCTCTTGAGCCTAACGAGGGGCTTACGCCCACCCAACTTCATCCAACCGAAGCAGCGCGCCCATCAAGACATTCGCGCCGTTGGTGATGTCGGCGGGGCGCGAGAATTCTTTCGGGGCGTGGCTGATGCCGGCGACGCTGGGGACGAAGATCATTCCCATCGGTGCGATGGTCGCCATCGCCTGGGCGTCGTGGCCGGCACCGCTCGGCATGACGCGAGTGGTCAGGTTGAGCTCGCGCGCGGCGTCGGCGATGAGGGCGCGGACACGAGCGTCGCTCGGCGCCGGGACGTTCTCGTGGAGTAGACGAAAGGCGAAGGTCGTCCCTGTCTCACCACCAATGCGCGTCGCCTTCGCGGCGATGCTCGCGTAGAGGCTGTCGATCTTCGCGGCGTCGAGATCGCGCAGTTCGAGGGTGCAGATGACCTCGCCGGGAATCACGTTAGGCGCGCCGGGGAATGCCTGAAGCCGTCCGACGGTACCGACCTGTCGGCCGGGAATGCTTGTCACCGTCTTGTTCACGGCCTCGACGAATCGGGCGGCGGCGAGAAGCGCGTCGTGGCGCTCGCCCATCGGCGTCGTACCGGCATGATTGGCGAAGCCGGTGACGGTGACCTCCCACTGTTTGATCCCGACGATGCCTTCGACGATCCCGATGTTGACGTGATCGCGATCGAGCGTACCGCCCTGCTCGATGTGCAGCTCGAAATAGCCGGCGATGTCGCCCTTCGCGCGGCGCGCCGAGGCGAGTCGCTGCGGGTCGCCACCGAGGAATGCGATGCCGTCGGCGATGGTCTTGCCGCTGCGGCTGACGTTCGTGAGCTCCTCGGGCGTGAGCTGTCCGCTCACGGCGCGGCTGCCGTAGAGACCACCTTCCTCGTTCTGCCAGATCACGACCTGGAGCGGATGCCGGGTCACGACATGCTGCTCGCCTAACGATTGCGCGACCTCGATCGCCGACAACGAGCCGACGTTCCCGTCATAGCTCCCGCCCTCGGGCACGGAATCGATGTGCGAGCCGAAGAGAATTGGCTTTCGCGATGCGTCGCGTCCCGCCCGCGAGCCGAAGATGTTCCCCGCCGTGTCGATCGCCGGCGTGAGTCCGGCGTCGCGCATGAGGCCCATCACGTACTCGCGCGCCTGGCGATCGGCGTCAGAGTACGCGAGACGCGTGACGCCGCCCTGGGGATTGGCGCCGAAGCGCGACAGCTCCGCGAGGTGGCGATTGAGGCGTTCGCCATTGACGCGCGGCGCCGTGCGGCTGGTGGCGCGGCCGATCGCACCTAACGATTCACGGAGCACCGGAGCAGATACCAGCCCGCCGGCGAGCAGCGCGGCAAAGTCACGACGATTCATTGAACGGGAGGAGTATCGTCCGTCGTTGCGCCGCGGAGCGACATCCGGTGGAGAAAGGCTCGCTCGTCGGGCGTGAGACGCCGCACGCCGTCCTTCTTCGCCTTCGCGATCACTCGGTCCAGCTCCTCGATATTCATCGGGTGCAGTCCCTCACGCGGAATCGCTTCCCAGCGGGTGATCTCGTCGGTGTCGCCGGCCAGACCCAAGCCGCGCTTCCCGAAGGTCGCTGCTTCCAGCTTGCGTTGGTAGGCGCGGAGCGGCGACCGGAAGTCAATCCACCGCAGATACAGAAAGGCGCCGAGGTAGCCGCCGAGGTGAGCGAAGTGCGCGATGCCGCCACCAGCGGTCCCGAGACCCGCCCATAACGAGTAGAGCGTCGTGAGCACGACGAGCCAGCGCGCCTCGAGGGGCAGCACGCCCCAGATGAAGATGCGCTCATGCGGCCAGAAGATGGCGAACGCGAGCTCGACGCCGAAGATCGCGCCCGACGCTCCGATGATTCCCGCCGGCGTCGTGAAGTATGACAGTACGGCGCCGCCAAGGCCGCTGATGAAATACAACGCAAGAAACTGCCGGCCACCGAGCTGCGCTTCCACTCTCGGCCCGAAAAAGCCGAGCGTCACCATGTTGAAGATGATGTGCCACATGCCGCCGTGGACGAACATGTACGTGATGATCGTCCACGGATGCATGAACGCGAACAGCGGCTCGAACGCCAGCGCGTCGGTGAGGCCGGGCACGAAGTTCTGCGCCGCGAACACGACGACGTTCGCGATGATGAGGCGCTTCACCCATGGCGTGAGGAACGAGAGCATGTGTCCGCGGCGGCGAGACGTTGAAAGTAATGCTGCGTTCGCCCGGCGCGATCCTCGTCAGTGGGTGTCGTGCTTGAGCGCGCGGCCAGCCATCGCCCCCGTGTAATTGCCGGCGTCGATCGCGAGGGTGCCGTTCACGAGCACGTACCGCATCCCGGTCGCGAGCTTCCGCGGCTCGCGATACGTCGACCGGTCGGCGACCGTCGCCGTATCGAAGGCGATGATGTCGGCGAAGTTGCCGACGGCGAGCACGCCTCGCTGCGGCAGCCGCAACGTCGACGCGGTGACGGCGCTCGACCGGCGAATCGCTTGCGGAAGGGTAAGCACGTGCTTGTTGAACACGTACTCACGAAGGATGCGGGGAAAGGTGCCGTACTTGCGCGGATGACCGTCTGAGCCGTCGGAGCCGGTGACGACGAAGTCCTGCACCATGAACTTCTCGATGTCCTTCTCGTTCATGTTGAACGAGGCGACGCCCGCATCCCCCTGTTGAATGATCTGGAGCGCGGCGTCGATCGGGGACTCGCGGCGATTGCCAGCGACCTGCTCCAGCGTTCGGCCGAGGATGCTCGTGTCGCGCGTGCTGGAGATGAGGAGCGTCGACGCGCCGCCGCGGCGGCGGAGGTTCGTCTCCATCTCCTTCGTCAGGCGCGCGCGAGTCGCCGGGTCGGCGATGCGCGCGCGGAGTGAGTCTCGGCCGCCTGCCTCCGCCCATCGCGGGAGCAGCGACGCGCCGACGCTCGTTCCCGAGGCGTCGTACGGGTACTGGCTCGCCGTGACCTCGACACCCTGCGCGCGCGCCTGCTTGATGAGCGCGATCACCGAGTCGCTCTGGCCCCAGACGTCGGTGCCGAGTGCCTTGATGTGCGAGATGTGGATGGGGATCTTCGCCTCACGCCCGATGCGGATCGCCTCGTTCACGGCGCCGACGAGGCCAATGGTGTAGGAGCTCTCGTCGCGAAGGTGCGTGTCGTAGATGCCGCCGTAGCGCGCTGCGACCTTCGCGAGCTCGATCACTTCTTCGGTCGTGGCATAGCTGCCGGGAGCGTAATAGAGCCCGGTCGACATACCGATGGCGCCAGCCTCCATGCCGCGCCTAACGATCGCGCGCATCGAGTCGAGCTGTGCCGGTGTTGGCGCGGCGTCGGACATCCCGAGCACGGCACGCCGTACCGATCCTTGTGGAACGAAGAGCGCGGCGTTCGTGCCAATGCCGTTCTTCGTCCATTTGGCGAACGTCCCGCCGATCTCGATATCACCGCCGCCGTCGTTGTTGGTGACGACCGTGGTGACGCCCTGCATCAGGTAGGGGAGGTTGGCGCGGACGCGAGCGTCGGCGCTGCCGAGGTCGCCCTGGGTATGTGTGTGAGGATCGATGAAGCCGGGAGCGACGACGAGGCCGCGGACGTCGATGGTCCGCTTGGGCGTCAGGCTCGCCTTGCTGGCGTCGCCGAGGAAGACGATGCGGTCGCCGCGCACGGCGATGTCGGCGACGCGCGCCGGCGTACCCGTGCCATCGAGCAACGCGCCACCGCGCAGAAGGAGGTCGACCTCCTCACGCGGTGCGCGCGGACCAATGCTGAGGATGAGAGCAGAGAGAGCGAACGCGAGCTGTCGGGTAGGGCGCATCATGGGAATCGGTGTGCGACAGGAGGGGATGTCGCATAATGGCCCGCGGCTCGCCGTTTGTCATCCCGAGCGACCATTCGTCGCTCGGGATGACACACTGCGCTAGCTCCCCGCGAGATTCGGATTGTTCTGCTTCTCCGATGTTGGGATCGGGAAGCAGAGATCCTGCTGCGTGAGGTAGGACGGCGCGCCGTTCGCGCCCGTGCCAACCTGCTCGAGCGGCGACATCGTCCCGGGAGCATTCGACGCCTTCCAACGACGCAGGTCGTTGAGCCGGCGGCCTTCCAGCCAGAGCTCGATGCCGCGCTCGCGACGGAGAGCGGTCCATCCGTCGTCAGTCGTCGTCGCCGTCCACGGCTGCAGGCCCAGCGCGACACGATGCTTGTTGATCAGCGTCATCGCGCCGGCGACGTCGTTGGCAAGGAGCTTCGCCTCGGCTTCGATGAGCCGCATCTCCCAGCCGCTGGAAAGATTGATGGCCGCGTCCTGCTTCGCGAATTTCATCTCCTTGTGCCAGGTCACGCGGCCGAGGCTGAGCACGGCCGCATCGCCGACGGCCTGATTGGGATCGGCCGCCCACGGCACGCGCGGATCTTTCGTGTCGGTGTAGTACTGGTCATAGACCGTGTTCCACACCGTGTGCGCGCGGTACGGTTGGTTTGCCGTCGACCAGAAGATGCGATTGTACTGATCCTGATCGGTGGTGAAGTACGGCATCGCGAAGACGAAGTTGTCCGGGATCGACGCGGCGTCGGCGAGCGCTTCAGGAAGTTTGCCGAGATCGAGTCGGACGGCCGCCCGCGCCGCGTGAACGATGTTGATGAACTTTGTCGAGTTCGCCGCTGTGGCGATGGCGAGAGCGTCCGTCAACTCGGAGTCCGCACGCGTGAGATAAACGCTCGACGCCTGCTTTGCGCCGCCATTGATGACGGCGTCGCACATATTCTCCCCGAGTAGCCGATTGGCGTAGCCGGCCCAGATCAGGATCTTCGCCGCGAGGGTGTCGCTGGCGAATCCCGCGCCGAGGCTGCCCTTGAGGTGATTGGCGCCATCCTCCGCCTCGAATCGGGCCCGCTGCGCAAGCTGCCAGTAGTTGTTCGTGTCGTCGTCCAGCAGCTTGCCCACCTGCTGCTGGGCGGAAATGCCGAAGCTGCCCGTCGAGCCCGCGGGGAAGATCTCGCGCGACACGGCGCCGCCAGTATAGGCGATCCAGTTCAGGGCGTCGGAGAGATCGCGACCGGCGCCATTGACGATGCCCGCGGCCGTGGCCCGGCTGTCGAGATTCTCCGACGGCACAGGTCCCGGATTCGTAACTTTGAAATCACACCCCGCGACGAGGCCGAGGGCCACCGCGCCGAGGCACGAGCGAATGAGTGTTCGCATATCAGCAATGCTCCAGGCGAAGTGTTCGATCAGAATTGGATCTGTAGGCGCGCCAGCACGGTAGCCGGCGCCGGGATCTGCTCCGAGATGTAGCGGACGGTCGCGTTGAAGCCGTCGTTGCCGGCCATCTCCGGATCGAACAGCCGGAAGTCCTTGTTCTTCCAGGTGTACCAGTTCTGCACCGAGAGCGAGATCGAAGCGTTCCGCGTTCCCGGCACGAGCCGCTGCGGCACCGGCGCACGCAGCGTCACGTCGCGCAGCTTCGCGAAATCGGCCTTGAAGATGAACTCGTCCTGGCGCACTTGCGACGAGTTGCACCATGCCCGCTCGCGCGCCGTCCATTGAGTCTGATTGCCACTCTCGGCCTGCTTCGCGTAGGCGTCGAAGCACGTCGGCCAGCGCACGGCGCGCGAGAGCGCCTGATACGACGCGTCCTCGTCGAGGTAGTTGCCGCCCTGATATTCGGCGCGCGCCGACAGCTCGATCCCCTTCGGGAATCGGAGCGAGCTCGTTAGGCCGATGATGCGCGTCGGCTGTGACGGCCCGAAGAGGTGATTCTGCTCGATGATCGGATCCGCGATCTGGTCCGCGTTCGTGATGTAGCGTCCACGGAGCACGGCCAGCGGCTGGCCTTCCATGGCGAACCCGTTCCCGTTGCCGTTCGGCGACACGTTGAACGGCGCGGCGCCGCCGAGGCTGAGCACGCGGTTCTTGTTCAGCGCGATCGTGGTGCCGACGCTCCACGTCAGCTTGTCGAGCTGGATGGGCGTCGTGTTGATCGCCAGCTCGAGACCCTTCTTGTCGAGCGTGCCGATGTTCTCGAGTTGCCCGTTGAGGAAGCCACCCGATGGCGGCGGGGTGAGGCTGATCAGCGCATCCGTGGTGCGCGTACGATAATACGTGAGATCGACACCGATCCGGCCGTTGAGTGAGCTCGACTCGAACCCGACCTCCGTCTCGGCCGACCGCTCCGGGCCGAGATCAGGATTCCCTAAATTGCGGGTTCGCAACGCAGGGAGGCCGCCCCAACCGACCGCGTCGTAGCTGCGCAGCCAGTCGAAGGCACCGGGGGCGCGTCCGGCCTGCCCATACGCGGCGCGCAGCTTCATCGTGTTCGCGAGGCGGCTGAGGAAGCTCGACTGCCAGAAGCCTTCGTCGGAGATGACGTAGGACGCGCTGATCTTCGGGTACGTCTGCACGCCGAGATTGCTACCGAACGCGCTGTACTTGTCGAAGCGCGCACCAGCCGTCACGAACACGCGGTCCCGCCAGCCGAGCATCTCCTGCAGAAAGAGACCGCCAGTGAGAATCCGAATACGCGACTCCGTTCCGTTCCACTGCGATCCAGTCGAGATCGTGGGATCGCCCGGGCCGCCGAATCCGATCGTGTACGCCTGGACATCACGCGTGTCATTCATGCTCGCCTGGCCGCCCCACGCGAACGTCGAGCTGAGCCCGCGCAGTCCGTGCTCGAACGTGCCGACGTAGTCCGTCGTCAGCACCTGGTTCGCCCACTGCTCATCGGAAAGGGTTCCTGTCGGCGACTCCGGAAACCCGAAGGGCCTCAGATTGCGGTTCTCGACGTTCGCGCGATCGAGGCCGACGGTGAAGCGGTTCGTCATGCCGGTGAACGGCGCGTAGTTCGCCGTCCCGCCGAGGATGACACGATTGATCCAGGTGTTGAGCTGATACTGAAGTACCTGCGAGATGGTATCGATGTTCGCGCTGCCGTAGTAATTGCGGTTGCGACGGAAGGCGTTCAGCGTGAGACCGGCGGCGTTGTTTCCCGCCGGCGTGTTGCTGATGTGATTGCCGGTATAGCTGCTGTTCCAGTCGACGTTGAAGGTCGGTGTCGGCGCGAAGGTGAAGTTGGCGCGGACGGTGTACTTCCGCTCCTCGTCCAGGGGCATCACGCCCTGGTTGTCGTCGAAGCCGCCAGAGAGGAAATAGCGCGTGCCGTTCACGGCGCCGCCGCTGACGGACATGTTGTAGTCGCTCTTGATGCCGTCGCGGAGCCACGGATTCATGTAGAGGTACTTCGCGCAGTCGCGCTGGCCGAAACGCGCGCTGCAGCTGCCACTGGTGGTGTCGGTGGGATCGAGGGCATCGAGACCAAACGGTCGTTCGCGATTGAAGCCCTGCGTTGTCTCGAAGCTCCACGACGGAGCGCCGATGGCCCCCCGCTTCGTGAAGATCTGAATGACGCCGGCCGCCGCCTCGGTGCCGTAGAGCGTCGTCGCCGCCGCTCCCTTGAGCACTTCGATGCGCTCGATGTCGTCCGGATTGATGTCGTTCAGCGGGCTCGCGTTGTAATTCGTGCTGCGGAGGTTCGAGCCCGCGGGTGGCACGTTCTTCGGGTACTCGTCGCTGCGCGTACGCACGCCGTCGACGTAGATGAGCGGCTGGTTGGAGAGCGCCACGCTGGTGTTGCCGCGGAGTCGTATCGATGCGCCAGCGCCGGTGCTGCCCGTCGACAGCTCGACGCTCGCGCCGGCAATACGTCCCTGCAGCAGCGAGGAGACATCGGTCTTGACCTCGGGTGTCTCAGAGACTGGCACGGCCGAAATCGCGTTACCGACCTCGCGTCGCCGCGCCTGCCCCGCTGTCCCCGTCACGACCACCTGGTCGAGCTGAACCGCTGTGGGGGACAGCACGAAATTCATCGTCGCGCTCTCGTTGCCGGCGACGGTCACCGGCTGCTCGTTAGGCGCGAAGCCGAAGAGCCGAACCCGCACGCGCTGTGGCCCCGCTGGAACCCCGTTGATGACATAGCTGCCGTCGTTCCGGGTCAGGGCGCCAAGCCGGGTCCCGACCACCGTCACCTCGGCGTTGGCGAGAGGTGCGTTCGTGCCGGTTTGTCGGACCGTGCCCTGCACGCTGCCCGCGGGCGCCTGTGCGCCGAGTGGTGATGTCGGGGCCGACAGCGCGACGAGAGCCGACAGCAACCATAACGTCTTTCCTCGAAGC
>JADMIO010835493.1_pt1 | contig 10272 bp, 9 predicted proteins | sample 8958161 | NCBI WGS metagenome assembly JADMIO01 (sample SAMN16585339, study PRJNA669376) | soil metagenome | isolation source: Crop rotation soil | place: USA: Cullars Rotation, Alabama | collected 2011
CCGCGACTTCAAGTCACGTGAATTCCAAGCTTCGGATCCCACTGTGCTGGAAAGGGCGGGCCGGGTCCCGTTGGTGTTGGAGGACGGCACCGTAAAGTGCAGCGTGACCTCCTCGCCGCGGCGCTCGGCCGCGAAATCGGGCGGCGGGGTTGGCAGCCTGACAATCGGCGGCAGCGGCGGACCTTTCTTGCCGCACGCCGAGACGAGGGCGGAAACAGCAAGGAGCGCCATCACCCACGCCGTACCGCGCCCGGCACGGGACATGGACCGCTGACCAGCGGCGGTCAGGCGACGGTTCACAGAATGTACCGCGACAGATCGTCGTTCTTCACGATGTCGGCGAGCATCTTCGTCACGTAGGCGGCGTCGATCGTCACGTCCTTGACGTCGAGGTCGGGGCCCTCGAACGAGATCTCGTCGAGGAGCTTCTCCATCACGGTGTGCAGGCGGCGCGCGCCGATGTTCTCGGTGCGTTCGTTGACGATCGAGGCGAAGTCGGCGATGCAGCAGATGGCGTCGTCGGTGAAGCGAATCGTGATGTCTTCGGTGTCCATCAGCGCGATGTACTGCTTGACCAGCGCGCTGCGCGGCTCGGTGAGGATGCGGATGAACTCGTCGCGGCCGAGCGGCTCGAGCTCCACGCGGATGGGGAACCGGCCCTGCAGCTCGGGAATCAGGTCGGAAGGCTTCGAGACGTGAAACGCACCGGCCGCGATGAACAGAATGTGGTCGGTTCGCACCATGCCGTACTTCGTGTTGACGGTCGTGCCTTCGACGATCGGCAGAATATCGCGCTGCACGCCCTCGCGGCTCACGTCCGGACCGTGGCTGCCCTCGCGGCCGGCGATCTTGTCAATTTCGTCGAGAAAGATGATGCCCGCCTGCTCGACGCGTTCGACCGCGGTGCGCCCGACGCTGTCCATGTCGATCAGCTTCTGTTCTTCTTCCTGGGTGAGGTACTCGAGCGCCTCGGGGACCTTCAGGCGCCGCTTCTTCGTTCGTCCCTGAAAGAGCCCGGGCAGCATGTCTTTCAGGTTGATGTCGACTTCCTCGACCGACGATCCGGCGATGATCTCGAACGAGGGGAACGACTTCTCCCGGACTTCGAGCTCGACCACCCGCTGATCGAGACGCCCTTCGTGCAGCTGCTCGCGGATCCGCTCGCGTGTCTGCGTCTGCACATCGCCGACGACGACGCCATCGCTGCCGGGGGGCACCGGGCGCGGCGGAGGCAGCAGCACGTCGAGGAGCCGCTCTTCGGCGTTTTCCGCGGCCTTCTGGCGAACCTCCTCGATCCGCTCATCGCGGACCATGTCGACCGCGAGCTCGACGAGGTCGCGCACCATCGACTCGACGTCGCGCCCCACGTAGCCGACCTCGGTGAACTTTGAGGCCTCGACCTTCACGAACGGCGATTGCGCCAGGCGCGCCAGCCGCCGCGCGATCTCGGTCTTGCCGACGCCGGTGGGGCCGATCATGAGGATGTTCTTCGGCGCAATCTCTTCGGCCAGCTCGGGCGCGAGCTTCTGCCGGCGCATCCGGTTGCGCAGCGCAATGGCCACCGCACGCTTCGCCGCCGCCTGGCCGACGACGTACTTGTCGAGCTCCGCCACGATTTGCCGAGGCGTCAGCGCGTCGGATGGAGTCTGAATACTGGCGGGCAGAAATATGGGCACTAAAGCTCTTCCAATGTCACAGTCGTGTTGGTGTAGATGCAGACCTCGGCGGCAATCGCCATCGCCTTCGCGGCGATAGCCGTCGCGTCGAGTTCGGTGTTGCTCGCCAATGCCTTGGCCGCCGACAGCGCGTAAGGGCCGCCCGATCCGATGGCGACAATGCCATCGTCGGGCTCGATGAGATCGCCGTTGCCGGACAACAGGTACGTTTCGTTCTTGTCGAGCACGATCAGCATCGCTTCCAGGCGCCGCAGCAACCGGTCGGTGCGCCAGTCCTTCACCAGCTCCACGGCCGAGCGCTTGAGGTTCCCGCGGTGTTGTTCGAGCTTCGATTCGAAACGGGCGAAGAGCGCAAATGAATCGGCGGCCGAGCCGGCAAATCCCGCGAGGATGCGATCGTTGTACATGCGCTGGATCTTCCGGGCCTTGTGCTTCACGACCGTCTGCCCGAAGGTGACCTGCCCATCGCCGGCCATGACGGCCCTGTCGCGGTGACGGACCGCTAAAATCGTAGTGCTATGGAACATTGGACTTTTTCTGACTCTATTCGTCTGCGGATCGCAGTGTCAAGAAACCGCAGTACGCGAATGCGTTGACGATGGACGAGCCCACGCCCTTTGGACGCGCGGCCTCGATCAAATGGCGCGATAATGAAAGTGATAACGAGCCGGCATCCTCGACCTCGTTTGGAAATCCTGTCGCTCGTTTGGGTGATGCCATGACACTACAGCGTTTCACGATACACGTCGCAGCAGCGACCCTTTCAGTGCTGCTGATCGCGGTGGGCTCCGCGCCCGCCCAGAGCCGCCCGGGAGCCGCCACCGGTGAAACGGCGGTCGCGCGACCCGCCGAGCCCGCTGCACCCGCGCCTGCACCGTCGGCGCCGACGCCCGTCACCACGTCTTCCGCCGGCAGCAGCGACCCCGCGACTCCATCCGGCGGCCAGACCAGGAGCGGATCCGCCGGCCGTCCACGTCGCGGGACGGATGGCCAGGTCGCAGGTCGGGCGGTGCCGCGCGCGGGAGGTCGATCCACCGGTGGCAGCGAAGTCGTCATCGTCCCGGAAGGGTATGGATTCTATCCGTGGGGGTACGGCGGTCTCGGCCTGGGCGGCTACTACGGGGGCTATGGGTTCTGGGATCCGTGGTCGGGCTACGACGGTGGCGCGGGCACCAGCTATTACTATCCGGCGCCAGGGCGCGACGAAGGGGCCTTGCGAATCAGGGTGAAACCGCGCGAGGCATCGGTGTACGTCGACGGCTACTACGTCGGCCACGTGGATGATTTTGACGGGTTGCTGCAGAAGCTCCACTTGAGCGCAGGCCCGCACCGCATCGAGCTTCGCGATCAGCGGTACGAGTCGTTGTTCTTCGACGTCAACATCGAGCCGGACCAGACGATCACGTATCGCGGCGAGATGCAAAAGACGCGCTGACGGCGGGAGCTCGACGGGCAGCACGGCGCGACCGCGCTCCCGCGACTCGTGGCGCTTCACCAGACTCGAGAGGTGGTGAAGCGCGCAGACGGGTTGCTCTTGGAAGAGTCCGTCTGCGGTCGGCGGACGCTGCCATCCCGCCTCGCCGCGTCGCCTCAACACACGCCGCACGTGCGCGCCCCTCGCTTGGCAATCGAGCCGCGAGGCGACCCGGGCCTTCGCTCTGGGGATTAACCCTGTCGGGCGTTGCGCGCACGTGTCCACCAATACAGCGGGACTCCGGCGGCAATCACGCCGAGACCAGCGAAGGCGGGGCCGGGCGCGTTGACAATGGTATTGATCACAATCGCGAAGCTGACCAGACAGAAGATTGCCGGCGCCCACGGGTAGCCCCAGGCGCGGAACGTATCGGTGTCCTTGCCGCGCACCCGCACGAAGAAGAGCGACAGCACCGCCAGCGCGGAGAACAGAATCACCGAAAAGCCGGTGTAGGTGAGCAACTGCTCGAAGGTGCCTGACAGCACGAGCAGCGCGCTCCAGACCGTCTGCGCGAGAATCGCGACCGCCGGCGTGCGGTAGTGCGGGTGCACTCGCGCAGCCGACGGCAGGAACACGCCGTCGCGCGCCATCGCGAAATAGATGCGCGGTCCCGCCAGCGTCCACGCGCTCAGGCTGCTCAGGATGATCAGGATTGCCAGGCCGGCGAACACCAGTGCCGCCGCCGACCCGAACAATCGTCCGGCTGCAATTTCGCCGACGCCGATGGCACCAATCAGTTCGGCCGGCGGCAGCACGCGCAAGTAGAGGGCGTTCAGCGCCATGTACAGCGCGACGACGCTGCCGGTTCCGAGCGCCAGCGCAAGCGGAACGTTGCGCGTCGGATTGCGGACTTCCTCGGCGACGTACACGGCGGCATTCCACCCGGTGTAGCTGAACATCACCGGCACCATCGCGATGAGCCACCCGTTGGCGGGCGGACGGTGGTTGACTACGGCCAGCGTCTGGGGAACCTCCGCGACGATCAGACCCGCCACGACGAATGCGACGAGGCCGCTCACCGTGATGGCCGTCAGCGCGTTCTGGACCAGGCGCCCCGGACGTACGCCGCGTGCCTGGACGAGCGCCAGCGTGACGATCGCCGCAATCGCGACGATGGCCCGCGTCGAGATCGAAATTCCGAACGGGCCCAGATGCCATCCCGCGATCACCGCCGCGTTGCCCACGCCGGGGATGAACTTGTCCATGTACACCGCGACGGCCACCGCGCCGGCGGCAATCGCCCCGCTGAAGCCGGCGACAAACGATGTCCACCCGGTGAGGAACCCGGCGAGGCTGCCGAAGCTTTCGCGCAGGTACACGTATTCACCGCCCGCCTGCGGCCGCCAGGCGGCGAGCTCCGCATAGGCCAGAGCGCCTGCAAACGCGAGCGCTCCACCCAAGGCCCAGACGCCCAGGATGGCCGCTGTGTTGGGGAGCATGGAGGCGACGATGCCGGGCGTGGTGAAGATGCCGACGCCAATGACGTTGGAAATCACGATCGCGGAGGCATCAAACGGGCCCAGCCGGCGGTCGAGCGACGCGGGCGAACCGGTCACTCGGCCGTCACTTGGGAAGCAGCAGGCGCGCGATGGGGAAGCCGGCGATGCGCTTCCACTGCGCGGATCCGTACTTGGCGGACAGCTCGACCTGCGCGTCGACGAAGTGGCTGTTCTTCAGCATGTCCTCGCGCGTTTGATCGCTGCCCGTGTAGCCGAGCTGCGATCGGATCACCAGCGGCTTGGTCGTGGCGCCCGGCGCGAGCCCCTCCGAACCGGCGACCGTAATGAATCCGGTGCCCCACTCGTCTCTCTCGTTGACGCGTTTGAACACCGCATTCACCTGCAGAACGCCGAGCCGCTCGGTGGACGTGTTCTTCAGCGCGAACGTGATCGCGGGGACGAGCTTGGTCTGCCCGTTAACGATGCCGGCGTCGAACCAGCCGGTGGAGACGTCTTGAACCTGGAGGCCGGTCGCCAGATCGACCGGCGGCGCACACCCGACGCAGATGAACAGCAGGAGACAGAGAAGGCCGGCCGACGCGCGCATCCGCCGTATTCTAGAACACTCGCACCTCGACGCGCTTGATCGCGTCGTCGCGCGTCAGCTGCCCGGCGTGGAAGGCCGCCAAATCGCTGCCGTGCACGCGCGCAATGAAGGTCTGCGCGTTGGAGTCGAGGCCGATCCGCGGACGCACCTCGTTGCGACGCACACCGACGGTCAGCCATTCGTCCGCGCTGAGGCCGAGCGGAGCGCTGTGGTCGAGCAGCGCGTCGATGACCGCGCGCATCACCTCGGCCCGATACGCCTCCTCCGGGTTGGCGAGGATTGCGTCGGCCGGCGGACTGCCCGCGGTCGCAGCATCTGACGCAAGGGCGGCAGACCCGGCGGCGGCGCGAGTTCCAGCGACATCGGCCGCTGCGGCCGGAGGCGTGGCGAGAGACAGCGCGGCGATGGACGGCCCGACCTGCAGCTCGATGCGCTTGATGGCTTGCTGGAGATTGGTGTCGGAGGCGGCCTGCGATTGAATGAACGACTTGACCAGGCCCACGGCGCTCTGGATGCCGAGGCCGTTCTGATCGAGCGTGCGAAACGCCGAGAACAACGTCGTCTCCAGCGACGGCACGTCGATGTCGAAGAACAATCCATACCCCTCGAGCCGGTAGCCGCGAGCGCGCGGATTGTCGAGCAGCAGCGTCTGCACGGGCGCCAGCGCCTGCAGCCGATCCCGCCACAAGCTCGCACCGTGCTCGACCGCGTTCTCGAGCACCCGTTCCATGGTGCCGATCTGATAGCGCTGCTCGAGCGGGTCGCGATCCGGCCCCGGCCTGCGCGCCGCCTGCCGCGCGAGAGGTTGACTTTCCCGGCTGCCGGGGGCCGCACCCGGCGCCCCGTTCTGCGGCAGGTCTTGCGCGAAGCCGGTGCCCGCCCCTGCCCCAATCGCCACGCTCGTCAGAAGTGCCACGGCTTTCCCGCTCACGCTCGTCCTCCTGATCCCGAAGATCCACCGAAGATGTGGTACCGCACAACTCGCGCAACAAGTGCCCCGATCGATGCGGCGCTGGTGACTCATGTCATCTCTGCATCGACGCCTTCGTCAGCAGATCCAACCACTGTTGCTGCCGTACGATTTCGACGCCGGTGGCACTCTGAATGGTCTTCATGCTCCGCACGTTGGCGAGGTCGGTGCCGCGTTTGGTGTCGAACTCCTGCACGATCTCGGCAATCCGCAGCGCGAGCTCGTTGCGCTGCCGGCGTTCGCTCTCATCGACGAGCGCGCGCACCTTGCGCAGCAGGGCGGCATCGGCAACCGTGCTTCCCTCCGTCCGCGCCGGCACGGCCGAAGCAGCGGAGGACGAGGCATGGAGCTCGGCCCGCAGCTCCGTCTTCATCCGGCGCTCGAGCGCGTCGAAATCCGCTTTCCACGGGGAAGCGGCATCGGGATTGGTGGCGGCCACAGCAGAACCGGCAGGGCTGGCCGCCGGCGGGATCGGAGGGGATGCGGGACGAGACCACCCCGTGCGGACCGTCAACCCCGAACCGTCGTAATGCACTTCGAGGCCGGCAATTCCGCTCGAGACGCCCAGCACCAACGTTGCGGCGGCCAGCTGCGCCCAGAGGGGCAGGTCGGCCAGCAGCGTCGAGCGCCGGCGCCGGGGGGGCTCGTGCGACTCGACTGACGGCGCAGGCACCCGAGACGATCCCGCCAGCGATCCAATCGCGACGAGCGGACGTGCAGCCTCCGGCGCCTCCTCCTCGTCAAGAGTCCACTCCTGGAGTCGCTCGCGAACGTCTTGCAGCTCCGCCACCTCGTGGCGGCACCGATCGCACGTCGCAATGTGCGCCTCGAACGCCGCACGCTGCGCCGGCTCGATATCGCCATACAGAAATGCAATCAGCGTTTCATCCCGATCCGCCGTGTATCCACACAGAATGTCAGCCATGGTCGTTTTATCGCGCAGCCGCCGACGCGCCCTCGCGCGCCAGCTGACGCCGCAAGACGGTCAGCCCTTGATACAACCGCGTCTTGACGGTGCTCAACGGGCACCCCACGAGATCCGCAATTTCCTGAAACGTCAGACCTTGGTATTCCTTGAGCACGATCGCCGTGCGCTGCTCCTCGGGCAACAACGCCATCGCGCGCTCCACGTGGCGCGCCAGGTCGGCGCGGGCGATGCGATCCTCGATCGACTCGACCGGCTCGCGAAGGGCGGCCCGCTCCATTCCCTCGAGATCCTCAGGCATCTGGATGACCGGCGTCCGCCGCTGGCGGCGCATCCAGTCGCGGCACAAGTTCAGCGCGATCCGGTACAGCCACGACGAGAACTTTGCCTGCCCGCGAAATCCGCCAAGCGCGCGGTAGGCATGAAGGAACGTCTCCTGGCACACGTCGCGAGCATCCTCTTCGCGGCCGATTTGACGGTACGCAAGAGCATAGATGGCACGTTCCCATCTGCGGACGAGCTCGTCGAAGCTGTCGGAGTCGCCGCCTATCGCTCGGGCAACAAGCTCCTCGTCGGTCCACGTCATGCTGAGCGCAGGAGGCTCTTCCTTTGGCGTACTTAGACTCAGAAAGGTTGCGGATGGCCGGGGCAAAGCGCACCTCATTCCAATTATATGAGAGCCTGCCGTAACCCTAAGTCATTGGACTGTTTAGCTGTGCATGTTATTGGAGCGCGCCTCGCCGATGACATACAATCGCGGGGCGTGGAACGCCGACCTCGACACCCCAGGCCACAACCGGGGACCACCACCAGGGCCCGTCGACCGACGACCTCGACGGTTCGGCGGGATTCGGCGTCGCTCGGCCCTCCCCTGCCCGGCACCGGCGGCTCGCTCCTGGCGCTCGTCGCGCGCGCGACCAGCCTGACCGACCTGCTTCCGCAGCTGCATCGCCACGCGCTCTGCGTGGTGGACGGCCAGTGCTCGCTGCTGTTCGAACGCAACGCGAGCACCGGCACTTTGCTCGCGACCTCGGCCTGCGGCCTCGACACCTGGTCCACCGACTCGTGGACCCCCGTCGGCGCCGACGCCGCCTTCCTCTCCGACGCGGTCTCGCGCGCAACGCCGACGATGATCGTCGAGGGCGGCAGCAACACGCCGGAGCTGCTGGGCCGGCTCGGAACCCGAGGCGCGTGGCTGCTTCCTCTGCTGCAAAGGGACAAGCCGGTCGGACTGCTGGCGATCGGACTCGCAGGGCAGCGGTCCGCCTCCACGCCCGATCTCGCCGAGGTGGCGGACGCCTTCACCACGGCCCTCGAGCTCTTCCGCCTTCGTCAAAGCGACAGCCTCCAGCGCAGCCTCCGAACAGTGCTCGATGAGTTCGCCGGCATCCTGGGGGTGACGCTCAACCTCTCGGCCGGTCTGGACGCCTTCTGCCATGGCGCCTGCCGGCTCTTCGGCGCCCGCCGCACCGCCGTCTGGGTGCACGATCGACGCGCACGGCATCTGCTGCTGCGCGGATCCTCGGATGGCCTTCCGCTGGCGGCCAACACCCGCGTTGCGGCCGACGATCACCAGTCACTCGCCGCGGCCACGATGCGGCAGGCGGACGCGGAGATTCATTTCGTCGACGATCCCGCCGATCTCGCCGTCGTCACGGTTCCCCTGCGCGGCTGCCGGCGCGCCCTCGGCACGCTCGTGTTCGAAGGCGTGAAAATCGAACCCGGCCGCGAGATGACGATCCTCGATCGCGCCAACGAGCTCGGCCGGCAGCTTTCGAGCGCGATCGAGAACATGCAGCTGCTCGACGACGTCGTGCGGTCGCGGCGCGAGTTGGAGAACACGTTCGACTCGATCGCGCACCTCGTCGTCGTCTGGGATCGCCGCGACCGGATCGTTCACGCGAATCACGCGTTTGCCAGCCGGGTCGGGCTCACGCACGACGCGCTGCTCGAGCGGCCCCTCTACGACTTCGTCGGCAGCGAGCTGGCCGGGTGGCTGTCGGAGCAGGCCTCGGGCGATCCGAGCGACGGCGAGCCGCCCGCGTCGTTCGAGGTGGTCGATCCGGTGCTCAACGGCCCGTTCATGGTGACGGTGACGGCGCTCAGAAATCACGAGGGCGAGCGCGTCGGCAGCGTCCTCGTCGCCCGGGATCTGACGGCGCAGACCAAGATGTACGAGGAGCGCGAGGAGCTGCGGCGCCGGCTGCTGCAGTCGGAGAAGCTGGCGGCGCTGGGGCAGTTCGTCGCGGGCATCGCCCACGAGCTGAACAATCCGCTGCAGGGCGTCCTCGGCCACCTCGAGCTGCTGCGGGTCACGGGCGCGTTCCCCAAGAAGCTGCGCCGCGAGATCCAGACGATCTACCGGGAGGCCGACCGGGCCGCCAAGATCGTGCGGAACCTGCTCGCGTTCTCGGGGTCGCGCCGGCTGTCGCGCCGCGCCGTGAGCGTCAATGCCGTGCTGCAGAAGGTCGTGCTGGTCCGGGCCGCGGCTTGCCGCGCCGCCGGGATCGAAGTCGTGCGACACTATGACGAGAAACTGCCCAGGGTCCAGAGCGACCCGTTGCTGCTGCACCAGGTGTTTTTGAATCTCCTGATGAACGCCGAACACGCGATCTCGGAGACGCGCCGGGGAGGCCGGATCGAGATCACCACGGCGGCTGCCGAAGGCGATCGCGTTATCGTCTCCGTGCGGGACACCGGCAGCGGCATTCCTGCCGACGTCGCGTCGCGGATCTTCGAGCCCTTCTATACCACCAAGGAGGTCGGCAAGGGCTCGGGGCTCGGGCTGGCCATCACGTACGGCATCGTCCAGGAGCACGGCGGCGAGATCGTGGCCAGCAACCATCCCGAGGGTGGGGCCGTGTTCACGATTCAGCTGCCGGCCCGAGTGGCCGTCCCGCGCGAGGAAACCGACGGAGCCCTGGCCGTCGGGGTGCAATGAACGCTCGGAGATGAGAGGGCATCAAGGATGCTAACGCATGATTGACGAAACGTTTCTGACCACCGAAGAAGTCCTCGAGTACCTGCAGGTGAACTTGCGTACCGTCTACCGCCTCATCAAGGCGGGCAAGATTCCGGCGGTCCGCGTGGGACGCCAATGGCGCTTCCGCAAGCGCGACATCGACGGCTGGCTCGACAGCCAGCGGCCGCGCGGCGGCACGCGTCCCGCGCCCGGGGAAAG
>JADMIO011227423.1_pt1 | contig 10272 bp, 5 predicted proteins | sample 8958161 | NCBI WGS metagenome assembly JADMIO01 (sample SAMN16585339, study PRJNA669376) | soil metagenome | isolation source: Crop rotation soil | place: USA: Cullars Rotation, Alabama | collected 2011
GGGTGGCTGTTGGCCCGGCCCAGCGCACCGCCCGCCACTCGGCTACCGTGGCCGGTTCCAGCCGCAAGATCTGGTAGCTGGCGCGGGGCATGTCCACCTCTAGCTCAATATCTACGTAGGGCAGGACGAACGTCTGCGGGTTGGCGCGTCGCTCCTCCACCCAGGCACGCGGGGCGACCAGATGAACGAACGACGTGGCCGCCGCCGTAGCGAAGGCATCCTGGAGCCGGTGATAATAGACGTGTTCACGGCCCCGGCGCAGCACCGTGAACGGCACGGCCTGCCCGTCGGGTGTCACCAGGCGGAAGCGCGGCATGGCCGGGTCGGCCCCGTGCAGGCGCAGACGCAGGCGCGTGCGGCCCCCGGCCAGGCTGACAATGCCGATGGACCCTAATTCGCCGCGCGTCGTCGGGTCGAGCGCCGCCGCCAGGCGTTTGGCCCCGCGCTGCGCCGCGTCCACGGCGACCATGCGGGCGCGGGCGAAGCGGGTGAACATCTCGCGGTGAACGGCGTCTATGCTACAGCCGGGAATGGAGTCGTGGGGATGGTTCTGGGCGAGGATGCGCCAGCCCCAGCGCAGGTGGGCGCGGTCGGCCCCGTTCCCGGCCAGTGCGGCGAAGGCGTGCAACGGCTCGGCCAGGCCCAGCAATAGTTGCTCGACCTGCTGATTAGCCTGTTTGAGCGGGATGCGCGTGCCGCAGACCGACGCCGGGCAGACCGACAGGCACGGATCGCGCTGCTCACCGCGCACCACCGACAGTTCAGCCCCCGACGCCCGCACCCGCGCCGCCATCTCTTCCAGCGAGCCGACGCGCACCGGGTGGCCGACGCGGGCGGCGATCTGCTCGGCCAGCCAGGGCAGGCGCGGGCTGGCGACGAAATGGTCGCAGCCGACGACGAACAGCCGGTCGCGGTACGGCTCGGCGTCCTGCTTTGCCACCATTTCGGGCAGCACCTCGGCCAGGAAGCGTTCGGGGTTGACCACGCCCATCGCCCCCTCGCAGTAGCCGCCGTGGGTCCGCAAGACTAGCACGCGGCTGCCGTCGGGGCCGTCCCACCAGCACGCCGCCTCCGACGGTCCCTGCGGGTGGATGCCCCGCCAGACGAAGGCGTCGGCGATGCCAAAGTGGTGGAGGATCTGCGGCATCTGTCCGTTGAAGCCGAAGGTGTCGGGCAGGTGGCCGATGGGCATCGGCTCGCCATCGTAGAAGCGGGCCTGCCAGCGCCCAAGCTGGAGGTTGCGGACCAGCGATTCGGGGTCGGGCAGGAAGGCGTCCACGGCGGTGTACCAGGGGCCGATCTTCAGCCGGTCGGCGGCGACCAGGCGGCGCACGCGCTCCTCGGCTTCGGGGCGCACTTCCAGATAATCTTCGACCATGATCGTCTGCCCGTCGAGGACGAAGCAGCGGAAGGCGGAGTCGCGCTCCAGGATGTCGAGCAGGCCGTCCATCATCGCCACCAGCCGGGCGCGGAAGCCCTCAAACGGCAGGTACCACTCGCGGTCCCAGTGGGTGTGCCCGATGACAATGCCGAGCGGCTGCTCCGTGTTCAGTGCCTGAACATCCGTCTGGGGTTGGTCTAATAAGGTGGTGTTTATTGTCATGGTTTATACCTTCCAGCAGGTAGATTTAAGATTGTCATCCTGAGCGCAGCGAAGGATCTGTTGGGGCTGCCGAGCACTGGCCGAAGATTTCGTTGCCTTCTTGAGCAATTCGGACTCCCCGACTGATCCTTCGCTGCGCTCAGGATGACAGCCTGGGGGGTGCTTCCAATGATGAATGCGGCGCAAGCCAATCCGGGCCGAAGAAAGGCGGGCTGCCCTGGCGCACCGCTTCATAGGCATAGATGTACATGGCCGCCGACCAACTCTGGCGGGGAAAGCCCATGGGGCGACCACTGAGGCCGTGCGCCCATTCGTTGAACTCCCATTCGCTGCGGATGCCCTGGCGGTTGAGTTCGGCCAGGAGCGCTAGCTGCTCGGCGGCCCGGTCGTGCCACCCGGCGGCGACCAGGGCGGCGACGTAGAAGCCGCCGATGAAGGGCCAGATGCCGCCGTTGTGGTAGTGGTCGGGCTTGTTCAGGTCGCGCAGGAGCAGGTAGTCCCGCCAGTCGGAGTCGCCTCGGCGGATCGGGTGGTCCAGCGAACGGATCGGGTAGGGCTGGTCCAGCCCGGCGTTATGCAGGTAGTGGAGGATGCGCTCGGCCTGGGCGGGACTCGCCAGACCCAGCAGGATCGCCAGGCAGTTGCCGAGCGTGTCGCAGCGGTCGCCGTAGCTGCGGAAGCCCATGTAGGGCAAATAATAGGGGCGCACGACCAGCATCGTCTCGACCAGGCGCAGGGGGTAGAGCCATTCGCGGCGGTGGCGCTCGACCCAGGCCCAGTCTTTAGGCACCTCCGGCCCGACCCAGAGGAGTTGGTTGACCTTCCAGGCCGTCTCGTCCGCCGTGCGGGTGTACGTTTCGCTATCCTCATCCAATGCAGCGGCGAGGTGGCCCATCGCCCGCCAGGCGGCAGCGTAGAGCGCGTTGGGGTAGAGCGAGTTGTAGCGGTTGGGGAAGAGGTCGGCCCAATCCATTGCCTCGTGCGCTTCGAGCAGGCCGCACTCGTTTGAGTCCTGGTAGCGCAGCCAGAGCAGGGCGCGGCCCAGCGCGGGCCAGGCGCGGCGCAGCGTCTCGCGGTCGCCGGTGGCCCGCCAGTTGGCATAGTGGCCGAGGATGAACCAGAGGCTGTTGTCTATGCAGCCGGAGTGGGCGGTGTCCACCACCGGAGCGGTGTCGTCAGTCGCGGCGGTGAGCGCGCCGCCGTGGGCGACCAGGGCGGCGTCCGGCTGGTGGGGGAAGCCGACATTGTGCGGGACGTTGCCGAGCGGACTCTGGAAGTGTTCGAGCGTGGCGAGCGAGCGGGCGTGGACGGGCCGCCCGGCGTCGAGCAGGAGCAGGGCCAGGCCGCAGATCATGCTGTCGCGCGCCCAGACCTGGCGGTAGGCTCCACCGCCCCCGCCGAGCAGGCCCAACTCGGAGCCGTTCGCCAGCAGGATCGTTTCGGCGTGGGCGCGGGCGTCGTCTATCAGGCTGATGGTCGGTCTCCTCTTCACAGTTCAACGCAAAGGCGCAAAGGGACGCAAAGGCGCAAAGCGGATCGCCCTGCGCTTCGTGGTGTAGCGGCTTAAGGCACCGGCTCGGGCTGACGGGTAGCGTGGATTACCGGCTTGTCGCCGTCCCAGGTGAGCGGGCTGACGTTCAGGTTACGGAAGGTAACGGTCGGGTCCCAGGTGTGGAAGACCATCCAGGGATCGCCCTTCGGGCCGAGGACGATGTCCTGCCCGCCCGGCCCCAGGATCGGCGGCTTCTGCAAGCTGGTCGCCAGGAAAGGGTCAGCGGCTTTCTGGTAGGGGCCGAGGATGGTGTCGGCCTGGGCCACCCCGACCGCATACTTGAGCGTCTTGTAGTCGTTGGCCGAGTAGAACAGGTAGTATTTGCCGTTGTGCTTCCAGAGGGTCGGCGCTTCGATGACCACGCCCTCCCAGGTCTGGTCCTGGCGGATCAGTTGGGTCGGTTCGCCTTCGCGCTTGAGGCCATCATCGGACACTTTCTGGATGTAGAGCCAGGTGCTGGAGCCGCAGCAGTTGCCGTCGTTCTTCCAGAGCACATAGCGCGTGCCGTCCTCGTCCACGAAGGAGCTAGGGTCTATGTCGCCGCCCTCGCCGGTGTCGCAGATGAACGGCTCGTCGCTGGCGGGGCGGAAGATCTTGTCGGGGCCGTCGCTGGTCGCCACGCCGATGCACTGGAAGCCCTGCTTCGCCAGCCGGGCGGCGAAGTACATGATGTAGGTCTTGCCGTCCGCCGAGACGGTCACTTCGGGTGCCCAGGTGTTGCCGCCTTCGGCCCACTTGGGCAGGGCGGGTAGGGCGTCATGGAGCAGCGTCCAGTGGACCAGGTCGGTGGACTTGGCCGCCTGGATATTGAGGCTGCCCGCGTTGGTGGCGTAGGCATAGTAAGTATCGCCCACCTTGAGCGTGTCGGGGTCGGGGAAGTCGCGATTGAGCACCGGGTTGGTGAACATGCCGGGGCCGAGCGTGGGCGTCGGCGGCGTGGCGGGCGTAGGCGTGGCGGCGGGCACCGTGTCCGTGGGTGGCACGGCGACGGTCGGTGTGGGCGGGGGCAGGGTGGCCGTCGGCGGGATGGGAGTGGGCGTGGCCTCGCCGCAGGCGCTCACGATCAAGAGGACGGTGAGCAGCAGCGCGACCCGGCGGGCTGCCGCCGATGCAACGTGGGTGTGGTGCTTCATGGCTGGACCCTCACGACAGGATGAGTAGGACGGAGCCGGTAGCGTTTGGCGTCGAGGGTGGGAGTGGATCATAATCCCATAGGCATCAAGCTACAGAAAAACGACATGAATTAAGCTTATAGAAAGCTGATTGGTGCCAATAAGAAGCTGTCATCCTGAGCGCAGCGAAGGATCTTCTCGGAGGTTCCTGATGCGAGGGCCAGCCGGGATCTTCCCCGGCGTAGGTCGGCGCGGCCCGACCCCTCGACCCCCAAGAAGATCCTTCGCTGCGCTCAGGACGACAGCTTCTTTCTTCTATCTTTACGGCTTCTACTAGCTTATTTCTCGTGTGAATCCTCAGCTTGACGTGTATGGAGAGGGAGCGCTATTCCTCTCCAAGCGCGGGCGCGGCGGTTTAGCGCCCGCCCATGCCGGTCATCGTGACCCCCTCGATGAAGTAGCGCTGGAAGAGGAGGAAGATGATGACCACCGGCATCATCACGACCAGCGAGGCGGCCATCATCCAGGGCCAGTGGGGGGCACCCCCGGCGGCGAACTCGAAGGTCCGCAGGCCCAGTTGGAGCGTGTAGAGCGGCTCGCTCTTCAAGTAAAGCAGTGGGTTGAGGAAGTCTTCCCACGCGCCCTGGAAGGCGAAGATGCCCACGGCGGCCAGCGCCGGTTTGGTCAGGGGCAGGATGATGCTCCAGAGGATGCGTAGCTCGGACGCCCCGTCAATCTTGGCCGCCTCGGACAGCTCCATCGGGATGGCGCGCATGAACTGACGGACGAGGAAGATGTAGAAGGCGTTGCCGGTGAAGGCCGGGACGGTCAGCGGCAGGAAGGTGTTGATCCAGGTCTCGGACCCCATGAAGCCGAAGGCGGGCAGCTTGGAGAACAAGATGTACTTGGGGATCATGACCACGATGCCGGGGAGCATCATCGTCGCCAGGACGAGGGCGAACAACTGGTCGCGACCCGGCCAGCGCAGGCGGGCAAAGGCGTAGGCGACCAGCGCCGTCGAGGCGATGTTGCCGATCACGTCAATGACGGTGATGATCACTGTGTTGAGCGCCCAGCGCCCCCAGAGCGGGTTGAAGCTGAACGCCTCGCTGTAGTTGCTCCAGACGATACGATCTGGGATCCAATTCGGGTTGCCAAGGTCGGTGACATCTTTGAGCGAAGTCGAGAGCATCCACAAGAACGGGACGACGAAGAGGATGCTCATCGCAATCAGCAGCACCCAGGCGACGATCTTGCCCGGCGAGAGGAATCGGCGGGGCGTACTGGGCTGAACGAGCGTCTGGGCACGGGCGGCTTGTTGTTCGAGCGTGGTTTCCATAGCAGCCTCCTCCGACGGTTAGCGGTCCGTCTCGTAGTGGACCCAGCGCTTGGACAAAAAGAGCTGGAAGGCGGTGAAGGCCATGATGATCAGGAACAAGATCCAGGCCATCGCCGAGGCATAGCCCATCTGCAACCCGCCCGACCCGGTCAGGCCAAAGGCGCGGTTGTACAGATAGAAGACGTAGAAGAGCAGCGAGCCGCCCGGCCCGCCCTGGGCCAGGTTGTTCGGCGGCGTGCTGGCGATGATGTAGGCGGTGGTGAAAATCTGGAACGCACCGATGACGTTCGTGACCATGATAAAGAAGGTGGTCGGCGAGATCAGCGGCAGGGTGATGTTGCGGATCTGCTGCCAGCCCGACGCGCCGTCTATGGCGGCGGCCTCGTAGAGGTTGATCGGGATGCCCTTGAGCGCGGCCAGGTAAATGAGCACGTTGCCGCCGATCCACCACATGCCCATGATGATCAGGCCGGGCTTGGTCCAGTCGGGGTCGTAGAACCAGGCCGGGCCGTTCAGGCCGAACAGGTGGAGAAAGTTGTTGAACAGCCCGTTCGGTTGCAGGATCCAGGTCCAGAGGAAGACCGCCGCCGCCCCGGCCAGCACGTTGGGCAGGTAGAAAATGACGCGGAAGAACTTGCCGCCGGGCACGTCTACGTTCAGGAGCAGGGCGATGAACAGCGACCCGATGATGACGACGGGGGTCTTGAACAGCACCATCCAGAAGGTATTGCCGAGCGATTGGTAGAAGCGGTCGTCTTTGAAGAGGTTGGTATAGTTGTCGAGGCCGACCCAGACGGGCGGCGTGGTGATGCGGTACTGGGTGAAGCTGGCGAAGGCCGAGAAGACCATCGGCCCAACGGTGAAGGCGAGGAACCCGATGATCCACGGCAGGGCAAAGAGCCAGCCGGTGAGGGCCTCGCGCGTAGCCGGACGCCAGAACGGGGTCGAAGGGGTGGGGCGAGCAGCAATCTGGGCCATGATAGCCTCCTCCAGGAACAGCGGTCAGCGGGCCGCTCCTCGTCCTGGCCCCGTTTCCAGTTAGAACAGCAATCAGGGAATCGCCATTCCCTGATTGCTGCTCTAACCGGAAGGGATCAGGTCCCTACCGAGAAGCCGGAGCTGACGGCTGAGAGCTGATCAGCAGGCGGCGGGTGCGCCGCCGGATGGCGTGCTACTTTTGCATTTCGGCTTCGACCGCTGCCTGGGCTTCGTCCAGGGCGGTCTTGGCGTCCTTCTTGTCTTGCCAGACATCCTCTAGGCGGTTGTTGACCTGCTCGAAGTAGTTGGGATACTTGGTCAGGTAGTTGCCGCCGGTGCTGTACTTCATGGCGTTGAGCATGAACTGCCAGTTGGCGTCGGCCCCGAGGACCGGCGAGTTGGCGGCTTCGAGGTTGGCGGCCATGGCATAGGTGTCGCGGGACCACGACTCGGCCCCCTGCGCGCCGCTGGCGCACTTGATGAACTCCCACGCGGCCTCGGCGTTCTTCGCGCCCTTCGGGATGGAGAGGGCAAAGCCGCCGCTCCAGCTAGCCTGCTTGGTCTTGTAGGGGATATCACCGATGCCCCAGTCCATGTTGGCCTTCTTGCCGTCGGGGGCGGTGTACTGGGGCCGGTAGAAGTTAAGCTGCGACAGATAGCCGTTCACGTCGGCGATCATGGCGACCTTGCCCGACATGAAGGCGTCGTTCGGCGGGGACGAGAACTGGCCGCGGAACTTCTGGTAGTTGGCCCAGCCGCCGTAGCGGTCCACCCACTTCTTGATCCACTGGACGGTTTCAACCACCTTCGGGTCGTTGACCGAAGCGGTGTTGCCATCCTGGCTGACCCATTCCGCGCCGTTGGTGTAGGCCCAAACATCCAGCCCGATGTTGATCAGCGGGAAGAAGCCGATGCGGGCAAAGGTGCCGTCGGCGTTCTTGATGTCGAGCTTGTCGGCATAGGCCCAGGCTTCGTCCCAGGTGGTGGGCGGCTTGGCGGGGTCGAGGCCGACTTCGGTGAACTCGTTCTTGTTCCAGTAGAGCACGCGCACGTCGGTCTCAAACGGGATGCCGTAGGTGTGGCCCTGGTAGAGGCTCTGGTCCCAGGTGAAGGGCCAGAACTGGTCGCGGACCACGTTGTCGCGGGTGGCCCAGTCTTGCAGGTCGGTCTCGATGCCGTTCTGGGCGGCCTGGGGCAGCTTGGGCCGGTCCTCCACGATCACATCCGGCATACCCGAGCCGGCGGCGACTGCGGCGGTGTTGGCGGTCCAGATGTCACCGAACGGCTTGAACGTTTCATTCACCGTGATGTTGGGGAGCTGCACTTTGCATTCGGCCACGACGCGGCGGATGGCGCTGCGGCGCACCGGCGACCCCCAGAAGTGCCAGAAATCCACCGTGCCCGACACGTCCTTGTTCAGCTTGGGGCCGTTGCCCGCCGGTTCGGGCGCGGTGGTGTTGGTGGCTGCGGCGACCGGGGCGGTGGTGTTGGTGGCGGCGGGCGCGGCGGGGGCCGTGGTGTCGGTCGGCGCGGCGACCGGGGCCGTCGTGGCGGTGGGGGGCACCGCCGTGGGGTTGCCGCTATCGCACGCGCTCAGGATCATGCTGGCGAGCAAGAGCAGGGCCAGCACCAGGCGCGGCGTGCGTGAGGATAGAATTCCTGTCATCACCTTTCCTCCTTGCGTTATTTCACATAGGCACAGCGTTTTCGTCCGCACTACTACAACAGCTTGGTTTCAGTTGCGTGGCTATCCCCGATGACAGCCTGGCGGGGCACCTCCTCTCTGGTCCGTGGTGAATCGTGCCTGTATCATAAACCGTGCCGCTGTGCTTGTCAAGCACTATTGTTGAACAAATACCTGAGACAAAAGGCAGAATCAGCCGGTTCAACACAGCAAGCCGTGGGGGCAAGCGGGAACCGGGGCATCATCCGGAGGAAGCAACGAGGCGGGCGCGGTAAGCGGCCCAGGCGGCGCGGACGGCGGCGTAGTCTTCCTCGGTCAGGGCGTCGTTGCTCGGCCCCCAGCCGAGGCGCTCGGCGTGGTAGAGCGAGGGCACGCCGAGTTCGCCGCCGGCCTGGGCGCAGATGTAGTCGCGCCACTGGACGCGGGTGGAGCAGGGCCAGTTGTCGGCGTCGAGCAGCCACCAGGGGGAGGCGGCGCGGGCGATGCGGACCCGGTGGCGCATGTCGGCGACGATGCTGGCGGTGGGGTCCATTAGCCCGGCCACGTCGTTGAGGCGCAGCATGTCCACCAGGTCGGCCAGGTAGGGGTTGGCGGTGTGGGTCATGACCAGGGCGTCGGGCTTGGCGGCGCGGGCCGCGTCGGAGAGGATCGCCAGCCATTGCCGCAGCAGTTCCAGCCCCCAGGCCCCGCCGACCGAATAGAGACCCGGCCCGCGCGGGATGAGGTGGGTGAAGTCTACCTTGAAGCCGTCGGCGTCCCAATCGCGCAGCATGGTATGGACCTGGGCGGCGAAGCGGGCGCGGTAGGCCGGGTGGCCGGGGTCGGCCCCGACCGGCTGGCCCGCCGCGTCGCAGATGCACTCGGCGGGCGGCAAGCCTTCGGGGTCCCAGGCTTTCAGCCAGAGGAGGACGCGGCGGCCCTGGCGGTGCTGGGCGGCGATGAAGCCGGGCAGGTCGGGCCACTTATCAGTATCTACGTCGTTGAGGCCATAGGTGCGCTGCCACTTGTCGTCGAGGACGACGGTGCCGGGGTCCAGGTCGTGGGCGGCCAGGGTCGCCAGCCAGCGGGTGTAGTTGGCCTGGGTGGCGCGGGCGGGGGCTTTCGGCCCGCCCTCGTGGACCTCCTGCGAGACCTGCTCGCCCCAGCCGCAGAAGATCGGCTCGCGCCACCAGGGCTGGATCGGGCCGCGCCCCTGGGTCGGGGTCAGCCTTTGCGCCCGCAGCCAGGCGCAATAGCGTTCGATGGCGGCGTACTCGTCGGGGGCGGCCAGGCAGACCAGGCGTGGGCTGTGCCAGGTGCCGTCTACCGTGGCGTGCCCGTCATAGACCAGGCTGAAGCCGAAGCCTGCGCCGGGGTACTGGAACTCGCTGAACTGCCAGCCGCCCGGCTCCGCCGCCACGCCGACCCCCAGCCAGCCGCCGTCGCCCTCCACGGCGTAGCAGAAGGGCGAGGGGGTGAAGAACCAGTTGCCGTCGTGGTAGTCCTTGTCGCGGCCCACGCTGATCGTCATGAAGTCGAGCGGTCCGGTGTAGACTCGCTCCGGCACGCGGGCCGGGTTGCACATGATGCAGTGCTTGTCGGGCGAGCAGCGTTGCCCGCTATATTGCACGTTGCCGCTGTTCGGTTCGGGGTTGAAGAGGCGCACGGTGGCGGCGGGGGCGGGCACGGCGCGGGTGCGCCAGAAGTGGGCGCGATCAATTACGCCCTGCCCGGTGACGGTGTAGCCATAGCTGAAGCCGTCCTCCCAGGCGCGCAATTCAACTTGCTGGCGCGACCAGCGGGCGCTGTGGCCCTCCCAGGTGACGACCGCCGCGCCGTCGGCGTCGCGCCGCAGGGTGGGCGGGCCGAGGTGCGCTTCGGCGTCGGGGCCGTCCATCGTATCCACAGCGGCGGCGAGGGCGAGGGTAGCGATGGGGCGATCCCCGACGATCAGATCAGCCTGGGGGCGCTGCCGGGCGATGTGCAGGCGGTAGCCGGTCCCGGCGAGGACCAACCCATCGGCGG
>JADMIO011403933.1_pt1 | contig 10272 bp, 11 predicted proteins | sample 8958161 | NCBI WGS metagenome assembly JADMIO01 (sample SAMN16585339, study PRJNA669376) | soil metagenome | isolation source: Crop rotation soil | place: USA: Cullars Rotation, Alabama | collected 2011
GCCGCGACTTCAAGTCACGTGAATTCCAAGCTTCGGATCCCACTGTGCTGGAAAGATCCGCTCGGCGAGCTGCACGCTGGTGCGGCGGTCACCACGCTCATCGAGGATCACGCGGCGCACGCCCTTGGGCAAGGCAGCCTCGATGCGTTGCGCCTCGGCGGCCATCATCTGATCGGCCGTCTTGCCCGCCGTGCGCGGCTCGGCCTTGACGGCCTTCAGCTCCAGCCGCATCTCCGGCGGGAAGCGCTTGGCGAAGTCCTCGTAGGCCGCGTCGGCCCAGGCCGGCTGGCGCTGGCCCACGGCGACCAGGAACAGGCGCATCAGGCCTTCTTGGCGGCGGGCCTCTTGGCCGCGACCTTCTTGGCAGGCGCCGCTGCCTTCTTCGCGGGTGCCGCCGCCTTCTTCGCGGGAGCGGCCTTCTTGGCAGCCGGCTTGGCGGCGCCGACCTTGACCGTCTTCGTGGCCGGCGTCTTCACGCCGACGACGCGGCTCACGCCCTTCTTGGCCGGCGCCTTCTTGGCGGCCGGCGTCTTGCCGGCCGCGGCCGTCTTGGCCGGCGCAGCCTTCTTCGCGGCGGCGCGCGGCTTCTTCGCTGCCGGCTTGTCGTCCTCCTCGTCCGGACCTTCCGACGCCTTGACCAGGCGCGTCTCGCCGTCGTTCAGCTTCAGCTTGACCGGCTTGCCGCCCCAGATCTCCTCGAGGTGGTAGTAGTCGCGGATGGCCGGCTGCATCACATGGACCACGGCGGCGCCGCAGTCGACGATGATCCATTCGCCGTTGTCCTCGCCCTCCATCCGCATGACCTGCATGCCGCGTTCCTTGACGGTCTCGCGCACGCTGTTGGCCAGGGACTTGGTCTGCCGGTTGCTGCTGCCCGAGGCGATGATCACCCGCTCGAAGAGCGGCGACAGGTGCTCGGTGTTGAAGACCACGATGTTCTGGGCCTTGACGTCTTCCAGACCATCGACGATGGCCCGTTGCAGCTTGCGAATGTCCATTCAGTACCTTAGATAAAGGCGGTGGCGGCTAATGTACTCCGCGACCGCAGGCCCCACCAGGGGGCGGATGTCCTCGCCGCGCGAGGCCAGCTCGCGCACTTGAGTCGATGAAATCTGCAGCGCCGGCAGCTCGAGCCGGCGCATCCGATGCGCCGGCATGCCGCCCGGCGCGGTGACTGCTTCGCCGGCCCGCGCGGCGACGGCCAGCGTGACCCGGGCCAGCAGGTCCTGCCAGCGATGCCAGGTCGGCAGCCGGGCGTACTGGTCCTGCCCGATGACGAGGAAGACCTCTTCGCCATCACCCAGCCGCTCGACCGTGTCGATCGTATAGCTCGCTCCTTCGCGCTCGATCTCGCCGGCATCGAGAACGAAGCGCGCCTCGCCGGCGATCATCAGCCCGACCATCGCGCGCCGGTGTTCCGCGGCTGTCACGCCCGCCTTCTGCCAGGGCTGGCCGGCCGGCACCCAGCGCAGCGCCTCCAGCGCCAGCTGGTCAAGGGCGCAATGCGCCAGGGCCAGGTGCGCCAGATGCGGCGGGTCGAAGGAGCCTCCGAAGAGACCTAGAGCCATAGATGGGTCGGCTGCTCGTCCGCCCAGTCGCGCGGCCGCAGGAAGTCGCTGTACAGCTTCGCCTCCTGCGTACCGTCTTCGGGCGCCCAGTCGTAGCGCCACTTCACCAGCGGCGGCATGCTCATCAGGATCGACTCGGTACGGCCGCCCGACTGCAGGCCGAACAGCGTGCCCCGGTCGAACACCAGGTTGAACTCGACATAACGGCCGCGCCGGTAGGCCTGGAAGTCGCGCTCGCGCTCGCCGTAGGGCAGCACCGAGCGACGCTCGACGATGGGCATATAGGCCGGCAGGAAGGCGTCGCCCACCGAGCGCAGCATCGCGAAGGAGGCGTCGAAGCCGCCCTCGTGATGGTCGTCGAAGAAGATGCCGCCGATGCCGCGCGGCTCGTCGCGGTGCTTCAGGTAGAAGTACTCGTCGCACCACTGCTTGAAGCGCGGGTACAGCGCCTCGCCATGCGGCTGCAGCGCGGCGCGGCAGGTGCGGTGGAAGTGCTGCGCGTCGCGCTCGAAGCCGTAGTAGGGCGTCAGGTCCATTCCGCCACCGAACCAGACGACCGGCTCGGCGTCGGCCGGCATCGCGGCGAACATGCGCACGTTCATGTGCACCGTCGGCACGAAGGGGTTGTGCGGGTGCATCACCAGCGAGACGCCCATCGCCTCGAAGGCGGCGCCCGCCAGCTCCGGTCGCTGCTGCGTGGCCGAGGGAGGCAAGACCCGACCCCGCACGTGCGAGAAGTTGCAACCGCCCCGCTCGAACAGCGCGCCACCCTCGATCAGCCGGGTCAGGCCGTCGCCCTCCAGCCGGCCACCGGGTTCGCGTTCCCAGGAGTCGGTCATGAAGGCATTGCCGTCGGCCGCCTGCAGCGCCGTGACGATGCGCTGCTGCAGCTCGAGCAGATAGGTGCGGACGGCCAGCGTGTCGATCATGAAGACGAAGTGAAGCGGATGGGGCTGGCCAGCTCGGGGCGCTTGCCCCGGGCGTGGGCCAGGTGCGCGGCGACCAGGGCCAGGTCTTGCCCGGCGTCGCCGCTGATCTGGACGAAGGCGGTGAAGCCCACCGTGCGGGTCGCGTAGTCGAAATAGGCCAGGCCCACCGGCACCTGCGCCTGCAGCGCCACCTGGTAGGCGCCGGAGCGCCAGCCGGGGCCCAGCGAGCGCGTGCCCTCGGGCGTGACGGCCAGCCAGAACAGTTCATTGTGGTCGCGCGCCCGCAGCATCTGCTGCGCGGTGTCGGCGACGATGCCGTGGCGGCTCTTGCGGTTCACCGCGATGCCGCCGACCCAGCGCAGCCAGGCGCCGAACAGCGGCAGCCTGAACAGGCTGTCCTTGGCCCAGTAGCGCACCTGCAGGCCCAGCGCCCACTTGGCGAAGATGCCGACGATGAAGTCCCAGTTGGAAGTGTGCGGGTACACCATCACCACGCCCTGCATCGCAGGCAGGCCGTCGAAGTCGACCTTCCAGCCGAACAGGCCCATCAGCCGCCGCGCCAGCGCACTGCCGGCGGGCTTGAAGATGCGCGGGCCTTCGATCAGCCGGGGCGCGACGACGGCATCGCGTGCGCTCATCGCTTGACGGCGCGGTAGCCGATGTCCTGGCGGTACTGCTTGCCGTCGAACTGGATGCCGGTCAGCGCCTCGTAGGCATGCTGCTGCGCCTTGCGCACCGACTCGCCCAGGGCGGTGACGCAGAGCACGCGGCCGCCGGAGGTGACGAGCTTGCCGTCCACCTCGGCCGTGCCGGCGTGGAAGACCATCGCGTCTTCCGCGTCGCCGGGCAGGCCGCTGATCGCATCGCCCTTCTTCGGGTTCATCGGATAGCCGCCGGCGGCCATCACCACGCCCAACGCGACGCGGCGGTCCCACTGCAGCTCGACCTGGTCCAGCGTGCCGTCCGTCGCGTGCATCAGCACCTCGAACAGGTCGCTCTTGAGCCGCATCATGATGGGTTGCGTCTCGGGATCGCCCATGCGGGTGTTGAACTCGATCGTGCGCGGCTGGCCCTGGGCGTCGATCATCAGGCCGGCGTAGAGGAAGCCGGTGAACGGCACGCCGTCCTTGGCCATGCCGTTGATCGTCGGCAGGATGATCTCGTGCATCACCTTGGCGTGGACATTGGGCGTCACGACCGGCGCAGGCGAGTAGGCGCCCATGCCGCCGGTGTTGGGGCCTTCGTCCTTGTCCAGCAGGCGCTTGTGGTCCTGGCTGGTGGCCAGCGACACGACGTTCTTGCCGTCGCACAGCACGATGAAGGAGGCTTCCTCGCCGTCGAGGAACTGCTCGATCACCACCGCGGCGCCGCCGGCGTTGTGGGTGACGCCCAGGCGGTTGTCTTCCAGGATCCAGTCGATGGCCTCGTGCGCCTCGGCCAGCGTCATCGCGACGACCACGCCCTTGCCCGCCGCCAGGCCATCGGCCTTGATGACGATCGGCGCGCCCATGCGGTCCACGTAGGCGTGGGCCGAGGGTGCGTCGCCGAAGGTCTCGTAGGCCGCCGTCGGGATGTGGTGGCGCTTCATGAACTCCTTGGCGAAGGCCTTGGAGGATTCGAGTTGCGCCGCCGCCTTGGTGGGGCCGAAGATGCGCAGGCCGCGGGCGCGGAACTCGTCCACCACGCCGGCCGCCAGGAAGGCCTCGGGGCCGACCACGGTCAGTGCGATCTTCTCGTTAGCCGCGAAGTCGGCCAGCGCCTTCACGTCGGTGATGGCGATGTTCTTGAGCCGCTCGTCGCGGGCCGTGCCGCCATTGCCCGGCGCCACGAACACCTGGCTCACCCGCTGGCCCTGCGCCAGCTTCCAGGCCAGCGCGTGTTCGCGCCCGCCATTTCCCAGCACCAGGACCTTCATTCTTCAATGCTCGCGTTATGGAATACCGCCTGGGTGTCGTCCAGGTCCTCGATCACGTCCAGCAGTTTCTGCATGCGCTGCGCGTCCTCGCCCTTCAGCTCGATCGTGTTCTCGGGGCGCATCGTCACTTCCGCCACTTCGGCCTTGAGGCCGGCGGCTTCCAGCGCGTCGCGCACCTTCTCGAAATCGGACGGGGCGCTCAGCACCTCGATGGCGCCGTCGTCGTCAGTGACCACGTCCTCGGCGCCGGCCTCCAGCGCCACTTCCATGACCTTGTCCTCCGAAGTGCCGGGGGCGAAGATCAGCTGGCCGCAGTGCTTGAACTGGAAGGCCACCGCGCCTTCGGTGCCCATATTGCCACCGTACTTGCTGAAGGCGTGGCGCACTTCGGCCACGGTGCGGACGCGGTTGTCCGTCATCGTGTCGATGATGATCGCGGCGCCGCCGATGCCGTAGCCCTCGTAGCGGATTTCCTCGTAGCTGACGCCCTCCAGCGTGCCGCTTGCCTTCTCGATGTTGTACTTGATGCGGTCGGCCGGCATATTGGCCGCCTTGGCCTTGTCCACCGCCAGGCGCAGGCGGGGGTTGGAAGTCAGGTCAGGGCCGCCCTGGCGCGCGGCGACGGCGATTTCCCGCACGATGCGCGTCCAGATCTTGCCGCGCTTCTCGTCCTGGCGGCCTTTGCGATGTTGGATATTGGCCCATTTGGAATGACCAGCCATTGGCTCTTGCTCCTGGGGATACGCCGATGACGTAACCCTGTATTTCGTTGGATAGACTGCAATTTTAGCCGTGCCATTACGGAGCCCCCATGAGCGACCCGATCCTTCTCGCCCGCAACAAGGACACCGAATGCCTGCTGCTGCCCGCCCTGGCCAATCGCCACGGCCTGGTCACCGGCGCCACCGGCACCGGCAAGACGATCAGCCTGCAGACCCTGGCCGAGTCCTTCTCGCGCCTGGGCGTCCCGGTCTTCATGGCCGACGTCAAGGGTGACCTGACCGGCATCTCGCAGGCCGGCGCGCCCTCGGCCAAGCTGCTGGCCACGCTGAAGGAGCGCGGCCTGGAAGCGCCGACCGCCGTCAAGTGCCCCACCACCGTCTGGGACGTCTTCGGCGAGCAGGGCCATCCGGTGCGCGCCACCGTCTCCGACATGGGCCCGCTGCTGCTGGCCCGCATGCTGGGCCTGAACGACACCCAGCAGGGCGTGCTGCAGCTGGTCTTCAAGATCGCCGACGACGCCGGCCTGCTGCTGCTGGACCTGAAGGACCTGCGCGCGATGCTGCAGCACGTCGGCGACAACGCGGCCCAGTACCAGACCCAGTACGGCAACGTCAGCGCCGCCAGCATCGGCGCGATCCAGCGCGGGCTGATGTCCATCGAGGCCCAGGGCGGCGACAAGTTCTTCGGCGAGCCGATGCTCAACATCGCCGACCTGATGCAGACGGAGGGCGGCCTCGGCGTCATCAACATCCTGGCCGCCGACAAGCTGATGGCCTCGCCGCTGCTCTACGCCACCTTCCTGCTGTGGATGCTGTCGGAGCTGTTCGAGACGCTCCCGGAGGTCGGCGACCTGGACAAGCCCAAGCTGGTGTTCTTCTTCGACGAGGCCCACCTGCTGTTCAAGGACGCACCCAAGGCCCTGATCGACCGGATCGAGCTGGTCGTGCGCCTGGTGCGCTCCAAGGGCGTGGGCGTCTATTTCGTGACGCAGAACCCGCTGGACATTCCCGACTCGGTGCTGGGCCAGCTCGGCAACCGCGTGCAGCACGCGCTGCGCGCCTTCACGCCGCGCGACCAGAAGGCCGTCAAGGCGGCCGCCGAGACGATGCGCGCCAAGCCGGGCCTGGACATCGCCACGGCCATCACCGAGCTGGCCGTCGGCGAGGCGCTGGTGAGCCTGCTCGACGAGAAGGGGCGGCCCGGCGTCACCGAGCGGGTCTATGTGCTGCCGCCCGGCAGCCAGATCGGGCCGATCACGGCCGAGCAGCGCGCGGCGCTGATCCAGAACTCGCTGGTCGCCGGCGTCTACGAGAAGGTGATCGACCGGGAATCGGCCTACGAGAAGCTGCGCGGCGTGGCGCCGGCCGGCGCTGGTGCTGCACCGGCGCCCGCGCCTTCCACCGCACCCGGCACGCCGGCCGCCGCGCCGGCCGACAGCGGCCCCGGCATGCTGGACGGCCTCAAGGGCGTGCTCTTCGGCACCACCGGCCCGCGCGGCGCCCACCATGACGGCCTGGTCGAGGTGGCCGCCCGCTCGGCCATTCGCACCATGGGCACCTCGGTCGGGCGGGAGATCATCCGCGGCGTGCTGGGCAGCATCCTCGGCGGCGGCAGCAGCCGGCGACGCTGATGTGCCGCTGGCGCCGCGCCACTGCCGTTCGTCGCAGCGCCGTCGCGGTTCCCGCACCGTCTCGGCACCATGGCGGCCATTCCATCACCCCACAGGAAGCGCCGCCATGCAAACCCTCCTCATCATCGTTTCCCAAGTCCCCCGCTGGGTCTGGGGCATCCTCGCCTTCATCCTGGTCATGGGCATCCGCCAGAGCCGCGAGCAGCGCATGAGCCGCGGCCGGCTGATGGTGCTGCCGATCGTCTGGCTGGCCTTCGGCGTCTGGGGCGTGGACAGCGCCTTCGGCATCGGCGCCCTGCCCGCCTGGGGTATCGGCCTGGCCCTGAGCCTGGCGCTGGTGCTGCGCAGCGGCTGGCCCGGCGCCGCCCGCTATGACGTGGAGACCCGCCGTTATGTCGTCGCCGGGAGCTGGATGCCGGTGGCCCTGATGCTGACGATCTTCGTCACCAAGTTCGCGCTCGGCTTCAGCCTCGCGATGCATCCCGAGCTGGCCCGCGAATCGGCCGTCGCGACAGGCTTCAGCCTGCTGTTCGGCGCCCTGGGCGGCGTCTTCCTCGGCCGCTCACGCAACATCCTCGCCAACTCCCCTGTCCATGCAACGGCCTGATCTCCTCCGCTGGCTCGCCTACCAGGCCGCCATCATCGTCGTCTGTGCGCTGGTGGTGGCCGCCGGGCTGATCCTGATCTTCCGCCAGGACCCCGGCATCACGCTGATCTACTGCTTCACGATCGCCACCAGCTGCTCCTTCTTCATCCAGTCCCTCAGCCGGGCCAGCCGCCTGCTGCTGCGCCGGCTCGGCGACACCAGCGAAGAGCGCCAGCACTGGCCCGGCTGGCCGCTGATGGTGGCGAGCCTCGTGATCGGCACCTACGTCGGCTACAGCGTCGGCACCGAGGCCGGCAACCTGCTCACCGGCCGCCACGAGGCCGGCCTGCACAACAACCACAACGCGCGCAACGTGCTGGCCATGCTGTTCGTATCGCTGATCCCCGGCTTCAGCGTGACCTACTTCTTCCTCAGCCGCGGGCGGCTGGCCGCTGCCGAACTGCGCGCCGAGACCGCCAAGGCCCAGGCCGCCGAGACCCAGCTGCGCCTGCTCGAATCCCAGCTCGAACCGCACATGCTGTTCAACACGCTGGCCAATCTGCGGGTGCTGATCGGCATGGACCCGCCGCGCGCCCAGGCGATGCTGGACCACATGATCGCCTTCCTGCGCGCCACGCTGGCCGCCTCGCGCAGCGGCAGCCACCCGCTGCGCGAAGAGTTCGCCCGGCTGCGCGACTACCTGGCGTTGATGCAGGTACGCATGGGCCCGCGGCTGCAGCCGGTGTTCGAGCTGCCGGCCGGCCTGGAAGACCAGCCGGTGCCGCCGCTGCTGCTGCAGCCGCTGGTGGAGAACGCGATCAAGCACGGGCTGGAACCGAAGATTGACGGCGGGGAACTGCGCATCGCCGCAAGGGCCGAGGGCGGTCAGCTGATTCTCGAAGTTCGGGACGGCGGCATCGGCCTGGGCCGTTCGCCCGAGACCGGCACGCAGTTCGGACTCCACCAGGTTCGTGAACGTCTCGCCACCCGTTATGGCGACGCCGCCACACTGAGCCTCGCGCCCGCCGCAGGCTCCGGTACGCTCGCCACCGTCACCCTGCCCCTGTCATGAACATCACTGCCCTGATCGCCGAAGACGAGCCGCTGCTGGCCGAGAACCTGCGCCAGGAGCTCGCGAAGCTCTGGCCCGAGCTGCAGATCGTCGCGATCGCGCCGCACGGCCAGGCGGCTGTCGATGAGGCGCTGGCCAAACGCCCGCAGGTCTGCTTCCTCGACATCCGCATGCCCGGCATGACCGGGCTGGAGGCCGCCGCCGCGCTGGCCGAGGACTGGCCTGATGACGGCTCCCCGTTCCCGCTGCTGGTCTTCGTCACCGCCTACGACCAGTACGCGTTGCAGGCCTTCGAGCGGGCCGCCTTCGACTACGTGCTCAAGCCGGTCCAGCCCGAGCGGCTGGCGCAGACGGTGCAGCGCCTGAAGGACGCCCTGTCGGCGAAGCAGCAGCCCGGCATCGAGCAGGCGCTGGACCAGCTGCGCGGCCTGCTGGGCGCGCAACACCTGACCCCGGCCGCCGCCGCTCCTTTGCGCCTGATCCAGGTGGCCCAGGGCAACAGCATCCTGATGGTGCCGGTGGACGAGGTGCTGTACTTCGAGGCGGCCGACAAGTACGTCCGCGTGATGACCGGCGCCGGCAAGGAGCACCTGGTGCGCATCTCGCTGCGCGAACTGCTGCCGCAGCTGGACACGCAGCGCTTCTGGCAGATCCACCGCGGCACCATCGTGCGGGCCGACGCGATCGAACGCGCCGTGCGCGACGAGGCCGGCAAGCTGACGCTGCACCTGCGCGGCAGCGCGGACAGGCTGGCCGTCAGCCGCATGCACAGCCATCTGTTCAAGGGCCTATGAGCTCCTTGCTGCGCGAACGCCACCACGGCCAGGAGGCCCGGGTCTCCAACGCGGAGCTGTTCTTCGACCTGGTCTACGTCTTCGCGGTCACCCAGCTCTCCCACCGGCTGCTGGAGCACCTGAGCCCGCTGGGCGCGCTGCAGACGCTGCTGCTGTGGTTCGCGGTCTGGCTGGGCTGGCAGTACACCTGCTGGGTGACCAACTGGTTCGACCCGGAGAAGCTGCAGATCCGCATCCTGCTGTTCGCGCTGATGCTGCTGGCGCTGCCGCTGGCCGCGGCCATTCCCGAGGCCTTCGGTGAGCGGGCGCTGCTGTTCGCCGGCTGCTATGTCGGCCTGCAGGTCGGCCGCACGCTGTTCGTGCTGGGCTGCCTGGGCCGGGGCCATGCGCTGACGCCCAACTTCCGGCGCATCCTCGGCTGGACGGTGATCTCCGGCGTCTTCTGGTTCGCCGGCGCGCTGCGTGAGGACCTCCGCCTGGCGCTGTGGGCCCTCGCGGTGATCTGCGAGTACGTCTCGCCGATGCTCGGCTTCCCGCTGCCGGGCCTGGGCCGCTCCAGCACCCGCGACTGGACCATCGAGGGCGGCCACCTGGCCGAACGCTGTCAGCTGTTCGTCATCGTCGCGCTGGGCGAATCGATCCTCGTCACCGGCGCCACGCTGTCGCAGGCGGCCGACTGGCGTGGCGACACCGCGCTGGCCTTCGGCATCGCCTTCGCGATCAGCCTGGTCCTCTGGTGGATCTATTTCGACACCAGCAGCCGCGACGCCAGCCACCGCATCGCCCACGCGGACGACCCGGGCCGCATGGGCGCGCTGTTCCACTATCTGCATGTGCTGATCGTCGGCAGCGTGATCGTCGTGGCGGTGGGCTGCGAGCTGCTGATGGCGCATCCGCACGAGCACGTCGGCGCCACCCAGGTGGCGGCGACGCTCGGCGGGCCGGGGCTGTACCTGCTGGGCAATGCGCTGTTCCGGCGCGTGGTCTACGGCCGGGTGCCGGCGTCGCACGTGGCGGGGGTGCTGGGGCTGGCTGCGGTGGCGTTCGCCGCCGCC
>JADMIO011000879.1_pt1 | contig 10270 bp, 8 predicted proteins | sample 8958161 | NCBI WGS metagenome assembly JADMIO01 (sample SAMN16585339, study PRJNA669376) | soil metagenome | isolation source: Crop rotation soil | place: USA: Cullars Rotation, Alabama | collected 2011
CCAGTCGCCGCCCAGCCGCGCCTGCATTGCGGCGGCGCGGTAGGCGACCGACCCGGCCATGCCCTCGATACGGATCAGGCTGTTTCCCCCGGCATAGGCCGCGCCGCTGACGTCGAAGGGCGAGCCAAGGGCCTGGCGCAGCAGCTTCAGCCCCTCGCGCAGCGGGCGTTCGGATATAAGCGTCGCCTCGCCCTCGGGGATCGCCTGCACTTTCAGCGCGACCTCGCTGATCACCCCCAGCGTGCCGTACGCGCCAGCCAGCAGCTTGACCAGATCGAGCCCCGTCACGTTCTTCATCACCCGACCGCCGGATTTGATCGCCACGCCCATGCCGTTCACGAAGCGCAGTCCCAGCAGATGATCCCGGCAGGCCCCCGCCTGCACGCGGCGCGGCCCCGAGGCGTTGGCCGCCGCCACCCCGCCCAGCGTGGACAGGCCCTGCCGCGCCAAAAGGCCGCGCAGGTCCGGCGGCTCGAAGGCCAGGCGCTGCCGCTGCACCGCCAACGCCGCTTCGACCTCGGCCAACGGCGTTCCTGCCCCGGCCACCAGCGTCAGTGAACCGGGTTCGTAAAGGGTGATCCCGGACAGGCCGGCGGTGTCCAGAACTTCGCCTGCGACATCGCGCAAGATGCGGGTGCCGCCGCCCTGCAGCCGCAGCGGGCCATTGGCGTCCCGCACCATCTCGCTCAGTTCGGTTTCAGTGTCGGGACGCATGAGGTCTGCTCAACCGGCACGGCGGCTGGCGGTGACGGCCAGCGGAAACACCTTGGCGGGGTTCAGGAGCCACTTCGGATCGAACACGTCCTTGACCTTCAGCTGCGCCTCAAGATCGGCATCGCTGAACTGGTATTTCATCAGATCGCGCTTTTCGATGCCCACGCCGTGCTCGCCGGTCAGGCAGCCCCCGACCTCGACGCACAGCTTCAGGATCGCGGCGCCAAAGGCCTCGCACCGTTCCAGATCGCCGGGCTTGTTGGCGTTGTACAGGATCAGCGGGTGCATGTTGCCATCCCCCGCATGGAAGACATTGGCCACGTCGAGGCCGGTTTCTGCGCTCATTTCCCCGATCCGGCGCAGAACGAACGGCAGTTCGGAAACCGGGATCGTGCCGTCGAGGCACATGTAGTCGTTGATCTGCCCCATTGCGCCGAAGGCAGATTTGCGGCCGAGCCAGATCTTGCGCGACTCTTCCTCCGACCCGCTTTCGCGGTAGGCGACCGGATGGTGTCGTTCGGCGATCGCCTTGATGCGGGCCAATTGTTCGTCGATCTCCACCGGGCTGCCCTCGACCTCGACGATCAGCAGCGCTTCGCAGTCGGGGTAGCCGGCATGGGCGAAATCTTCGGTGGCGCGAATGCAGGGACGGTCCATGAATTCGATGGCGACGGGCAGGATGCCGGCCTTGATGATGTCGGCGACGCAGGCGCCCGCGACCTCGTTACCGTCGAACCCCATCAGGACAGGGCGCGCGCCTTCGGGCTTCGGCAGGATGCGCAGGATAGCCTCGGTGACGACGCCCAACTGCCCTTCGGACCCGCAGATGACGCCCAGCAGATCAAGGCCCGGCGCGTCGAGCCAGGGGCCGCCAATTTCGACCACCGTGCCGTCCATCTGCACCAGCGTCACACCCAGAAGGTTGTTGGTGGTGACGCCGTATTTCAGGCAATGCGCCCCGCCGGAGTTCATCGCGATGTTGCCGGCGATGGCGCAAGCCAGCTGGCTGGAGGGGTCGGGGGCGTAGAAGAAGCCTTCCGCCTCGACCGCGCCGGTGACGGAAAGGTTGGTGCGCCCGGTCTGGACCCGGATGAAGCGGTTATCATAATCGGTTTCCAGGACGGCGTTCATCCGCGCCACGCCCAGAACCACGCAGTCCTCGGTGGGAAACGACCCGCCGGCCAGCGACGTGCCGGCGCCGCGGGGCACCACTTTGACTCTCAGCTCCGAACACGCGGCCAGCACGGCGGAAACCTCTGCCGTCGTGCGCGGCAGGACCACCGCAAGGGGCGCGCAGCGGTAGGCGGTCAGAGCATCGCATTCATAGGCGCGGGTTTCCGCCGGATCGGATATCACCGCATCGTCCGGCAGGATGGCGCGCAGCCGGGCGATGATCGCATCGCGCTGGGCCAGCACGTGGACGCTGGGCTTGGGCATGTCCATGGGGGCACCTCTGGCGGCGAACCTAGGCGCTGCATTTGCCGCTGGCAAGGTGGCGGGGCGGTGGTAGCATCCGGCGCATGAACCTGCTGACGCATCTGGAAACCACCTTCACAGCGCTGGACACCACGGCGCTGGTCCTGCTGCTGGCAGTGTGGTTCGGCACCGGCTGGCTGGCGGAGCATCCACCCGCATGGCGCCCTTCGGTCGGGCTGCTGATGCAGGATTACCGGCGGCGCTGGATGGTCGAATTCCTGACGCGGCAGCCGCGCATCTTCGACGCCTCGGTCATCGACAACCTGCGTCAGGGGACGGCCTTTTTCGCCTCGACCAGCGTGATCGCCATCGGCGGCGGGGTTGCGATGCTGTCGAACGCCTCGATGCTGCAGGGATTGGCGCAGGAGCTGACCATCGGCGCCGAGGTCACGCAGATCAGGATCAAGATGCTGGTGGTTCTGGGATACCTGGCCAACGCACTCTTGAAGTTCATCTGGTCGAACCGGCTTTTCGGCTATTGCGCGATCATGATGGCGGCCGTGCCCAACGACCCCGTCGAACCCCTGGCGCATGCGCGGGCGCAGCGGGCGGCGGAGGTCAACATCACCGCCGCGAAAAGCTTCGACCGCGGGCTGCATTCGATCTACTTCGCGCTGGCCGCGCTGGTCTGGCTGGTCGGACCGAAGGCGCTGATCGTGGCTGTGGCGGTTACGGCGGCCGTGCTGATGCGCCGCGAATTCGCGTCGCATTCGCGGGCGATCATGCTGCAGGACAGGGGGTGAGTTGCTGGCAGGTTTAGCGCAAGCGGTGTCGTTTTCCGGCTGTTCGGTTCAAAGACGACATGATTGAGTGCGCCGGACGGCGGGGAGAAGCATATGGCGCGGGTGGTGGCCCAACCGGGGCGGCGGGTTTCAGCGGAACATGCGGCGGGGCTGGTCACCTCGGGGATGTGGCTGGACTACGGAATGAACCTGTGCCAGCCCGATGTCTTCGACGCCGCCCTGGCCGCGCGCGTGAAGGAGTTGCAGCGCGTCAAGATCCGGGCCTGCCTGTCCACCCGCCCGCGCGCCGTGCTGGAGGCCGATCCGGAGGGCGCGCATTTCTTCTGGGTCAACCTGCATTTCTCGGGCTACGACCGCCGCAAGCATGATGCGGGCATCTGCAACTATCTGCCGGTGAACCTCGGCGAGATCCCGGACTACTACCGCCGCTTCATCGACCCGGTCGACATGGTCATCCTCAAGACCTGCCCGATGGACAAGGACGGCTATTTCAACTTCGGTCCCTCGAACGCCTACATCGGGGCCATCGTCGAACGCGCCCGCTTGGTGGTGGTCGAGGAATGCGCGGCGATGCCCTATGCGATGGGGGTCGGCACCGGCGTCCATGTCTCGGAAGTCGAATATGTGATCCAGGGCGACAGCCAGCCGCTGCCGGAGCTGCCCAAGGCGCCGGCGACCGATGTCGACCGGGCGGTGGCGCGGTTGATCGCGGCGGAGATGGAGGACGGCGACTGCCTGCAGATCGGGATCGGCGGGATGCCGAACGCGGTCTGTTCGCTGCTGGCGCACAGCAGCATCCACGATCTGGGCATCCACACCGAGATGCTGACCGACGGGATCATCGACCTGCACCGCGCCGGCAAGATCACCGGGGCGCGGAAGCGGCTCAATCCGGGGAAGATGGTCTGCACCTTCGCGCTGGGGTCGAAGTATCTGTACGACGCCATCGACCACAATCCGGAGATCGAGTTCCATCCGGTCGACTACACCAACCTGCCGCATATCATCATGCAGAACGACCGGGTGATGTCGATCAACAACACCACCCAGATCTGTCTGCAGGGGCAGGCGGCCTCGGAATCGGACGGACACCGGCATATCTCGGGCACCGGGGGTCAGCTGCAGTTCGTGCGCGGGGCCTATGCGTCGAAGGGCGGGAAGAGCTTCATCTGCCTGAGTTCGACCTATGACAAGAAGGGCGAAAGGCGCAGCCGGATCGTGCTGTCGCTGACCAAGGGGAACATCGTGACGGCGCCCCGCAGCGACGTGATGTATGTGGTGACGGAATACGGGCTGGTGTGCCTGAAGGGGAAATCGGTGGCGGAACGGGCTCATGCGCTGATTTCCATCGCCCACCCGGATTTCCGGGAGGGGCTGGAGCGCGAAGCCTATGAGCACCGGCTGATTCCACGTGGGTTTTTCTAAGTCCTTCCAAGCGTCCAGATCTGGACGCGGGGTCAAGCCACTGAAATAGAACACCTTCCCAAAATGTGATCACATTCGGCCCGAGGCCGCCACATCAAACAAAAACGGCCCGCGCGGGGAGAACGCGCGGGCCGTTCCCTTGTGCCGGGGCGAGGAGGGAGGAGCGCCCCGGCGAAGTGTCAGTTGTGGTAGGCAACCTCGCCGTGCGAGGCCTGATCCAGACCTTCGCGTTCCACTTCGGCATCGACCCTGAGGCCGAAGATCATGTCGGCGACCTTGTAGGCGATGAAGGCCACGACCGCCGACCAGACCAGCGTGATCAGAACGGCTTCCAGCTGGATCAGGAACTGGCCGCCGATCGAGTAATCGTCGCCCTTCACGCCGCCGAACGACCCGGCCGACAGGATGCCGGTTCCGAGGGCGCCGATGATCCCGCCGACGCAGTGGACGCCGAACACGTCCAGGCTGTCGTCATACTTGAACATCGCTTTCACGCTGGTCACGAAGTAGTAGCAGACGGCCGCCACGACCACACCCAGGATGATCGCGCCCATCGGACCGATGGTGCCGCAGGCCGGGGTGATGGCGACCAGACCGGCCACCATGCCCGAGGCGGCGCCCAGCATCGACGCCTTGCCGCGCTGCATCGCCTCGATCGCCGACCAGGCAAGGGCAGCGGTCGCCGTGGCGATGAAGGTGTTGATCATCGCAAGGCCCGCACCGCCGTTGGCTTCCAGGTTGGAGCCGACGTTGAAGCCGAACCAGCCGACCCACAGCATCGCCGCGCCGACCATGGTCAGCACCATCGAATGCGGGGCCATGTTTTCCTTGCCGTAGCCGACACGCTTGCCGACCACCAGCGACCCGACCAGCGCCGCGATGCCGGCATTGATGTGGACCACGGTGCCGCCGGCGAAGTCGATCGCGCCCATCTGGAACAGCAGACCCGCCGCATCCCAGACCATGTGGGCGATCGGGAAGTAGGCGAAGGTGACCCAGATCGCCACGAACAGCAGAACCGACTTGAACTTCACCCGTTCGGCGAAGGCCCCGATGATCAGGGCCGGAGTGATGGCGGCGAAAGTCATCTGGAAGCAGATGAAAACAAATTCCGGGATGACATAGCCTGCCGAGAAGGTGGCCGACATGCTGTCCGCCGTGACGCCCTTGAGGAACAGCTTGCCGAAGCCGCCCCAGTAGGGCGAGGTGCCGCCGCCAAAGGCCATGGTGTAACCCCAGAGCACCCAGATCACCATGACCATGCAGGCGATCATCGTGGTCTGCATCAGCACTGACAGCATGTTCTTGCTGCGGACCAGCCCGCCGTAAAACAGCGCGAGGCCCGGGATGGTCATGAACAGCACCAGGGCGGTCGAGGTCATCATCCAGGACACGTCGCCCTTGTCCATGACCGGGGCAGCCGCCTCGGCAGCGGCGGCGGCGGTATCGGTGGCCGTGGCGGCGGCGTCCTGCGCCCAGGCGGGCAGGCCGGCGAGCAGTGACGCACCCAGCGCCCCCAACCCCGCGAATTTCGTCAGTTTCTGCATCATTCTTCCCCTTGCCCCCGCTTCAGAGCGCGTCATCGTTGGTTTCGCCGGTCCGCACGCGCACGGCGCTTTGCACGTCCAGCACGAAAATCTTGCCGTCGCCGATCTTGTTGGTGCGCGCGGTCTTGGTGATCGTGTCGACGACCTGGTCGGCCAGGGCATCGGCCACCACGATTTCCAGCCGCATCTTCGGCACGAAGTTCACCGCATATTCCGCACCGCGGTAGATCTCGGTGTGACCGGACTGCATCCCGAAACCCTTGATCTCGGTCACCATCATGCCGCGCACGCCGATCGTGGTCAGCGCCTCGCGCACTTCTTCCAGCTTGAACGGCTTGATCGCCGCAATGATGAGTTTCACCTCGCACCCCTTTCCTTTGAGCGAACCCTGGCATCGGGTCTTGCCGAATGAGGGCGGGCTTCACTGGCGCAGCACAAGTTTGCGGGCGGTGAAAAAGGCGGCGAAACCGATAAGTTGCACAATTTTTGCACTTTTGGCGTTTAATGCCTGAATTTTAGGCGAAGGGAGACTTCGAATCATCGGCGAAACCCCGCCCGGAACCGCCATTCGCAGCCGATTGGGGTAAAGCGCGCGGCGCGGCCCTGCGCTGTTCGGCAGCGCTCCACATTTGCCGCAAGGCAGGCTATGTTGTCGCAAAACAGGCCAAAACGGCAGGAGAGCATGGCGACATCGAGCAAGGGGCGGCCGCTGGTGGCGGACCGGCGGGTGCCGGTCAGCGGCAATCGCACCGCCAAGACACCGCCCCCGCGCAAGCCGCCGACCACCCGGCGCAAGCCCAAGCGCGGGCTGATCGCGCGGTTCTTCCTGTTCATCTGGGGGATCATCTGGGCGGTGCTGTGGCGCGTGGGCGCGGTCGGCGCCACCATCCTGGCTTGCGCCATCCTGTATTTCTACGTGCAATTGCCGCCGATGACCTCGCTTCTGGACGGGCGGGCGCGCGGATCGGTCACCATGATGGACCGCAACGGCGAGGTCTTTGCCTGGCGCGGCGAGGCCTATGACGACCAGATCACCGCCGACAACATCTCGCCCAACCTGCTGCACGCCGTGATCGCCACCGAGGACAAACGCTATTACCAGCATTTCGGCATAAGCCCGCGCGGCATCGCCAGCGCGATCTCGATCAACCTGGCGGCCGGGCGGGGGCCGCTGGAGGGCAACGGCGGGTCGACCATCACCCAGCAGGTGGCCAAGCTGCTGTGCCTGGGCGTGCAGTACGACCCCAAAGCCTGGAAGGACGAAAGCGCCTATGAGGATGATTGCCGGGGTGGCGGGCTGTGGCGCAAGGTCAAGGAAATTCCCTATGCCATGGCAATGGAGGCCAAGTATTCCAAGGCCGACATCCTGACGATCTATTTCAATCGGGCTTATTTGGGCGCGGGGGCGCGCGGGTTCGAGGCGGCGGCGCAGCGCTATTTCGGCAAGTCGGCCAAGGAGGTGTCGCCCGCCGAGGCGGCGATGCTGGCGGGATTGCTGAAGGCGCCGTCGAAATATGCGCCGACCAACAACCTGCAGCGCGCGCAGGAACGGGCTGCGGTGATCATCGGGCTGATGCAGGACCAGGGCTATCTGACCGATGCCGAGGCGGCGGACGCGCTGGCCCATCCCGCCGTGCTGTCGGATGCGGCGGCGCGCAATGCCGGGGGATTCTTCGCCGACTGGGTGATGGAATCGACGCCCAGCTACCTTGGGTCGGAAACGACCGAGGACATCATCATGGAGACCACGCTGGACCCCCGCCTGCAGGCGGCGGCGGAAGAGGCGCTGGCGGCGGTTTTTGCCGAAAAGCTGAAGGAAGGGTCGAACGCCCAGGCCGCCATCGTGGTCATGAGCGCGGACGGCGCGGTGCGGGCGATGGTGGGCGGGCGCAAGATCGCGCTGGCCGGGTCGTTCAACCGGGCGACGCAGGCGCTGCGGCAGACCGGTTCCAGCTTCAAGCCCTTTGTCTATGCGGCGGCGCTGGACCTGGGCTACAGCCCGATGGATTATGTCCAGGACGTTCCGCTGACCATCTACATTCCCGGATCCGGCAACTGGACGCCCGAGAATTATGATCACGAATTCAAGGGGCTGATCACGCTGACCACGGCGCTGAAGGAAAGCCGCAACATCCCGGCGGTGCGGGTCAGCGAGGCGGTGGGGCGCGATGCGGTGCGCGCCGTCGCCAGCGGTTTCGGCATCCAGTCGAGCCTGGCGGACGGGCCGGCGCTGGCGCTGGGCGCGTCGGAGGCGACGTTGCTGGAGATGACCGGGGCCTATGCCGGCATCCTGAACGGCGGGTCGTCGGTGACGCCTTACGGCCTGACCGGCCTGAAGCTGAAAGGCCAGGATGACGAGATCATCGGGCCGGGCGGCGGCATCCGCGAGCGGGTGATTTCCGAAACGGCGGCCAAGGAACTGACCTGGATGATGATGCAGGTCGTCAACGGCGGCACCGGCGGGCGGGCGCGGCTGGAAGGGCGCGAGGCGGCGGGCAAGACCGGCACCACCACCGCCGGACGCGACGCCTGGTTCATCGGCTTCACCGCCGATTATGTGACGGGGGTGTGGATGGGCTATGACGACAACACGCCGCTGGTGGGTGTCACCGGCGGCGGGCTGCCCGCGCAGATCTGGCACGAGGTGATGGTACGGGTGGAAGAGGGTCTACCCGCCACGCCGCTGCCGGTGATCGTGCCCGAGCCGCGCACGCCGCCTGTGGTCGAACAGCCCCAGGCCCAAGCGCCGGCGGAGCAGCAACCCGTCCAGCAGAGGCGCCGCCGGCAGGAAGACCCGATCACCGCGATCTTGAACGATATTCTTGGAAACAAGAACTAGGCGGAAAGGGATGGCGCCGCTTGCACACGAGTCGGGGCGGGCCCCGACCTACCGGTGACAGCGTAGGTCGGGACCTGCCCCGACTCCTTACAGCGTCTTCAGCTCGGCGATCATCCTGTCGAGGTTGCCGCCGTTCTTGTCGAGAACCGCGCCGACCTCGGTGCGTTCGGAGGCGAGCATGTTCACGCCTTCGATGATGATGTTGAAGAACAGCTGCCGCCCCGACTTGTCGCCAACCCACCAGCGCAGGTCGAAGGGCGCCTGGCCCTGCAGCGTGGCGGTCGAGATCACCTCGTAATAACTCTTGTAGGGGCGCGCATCGGTCACCTCGATCTTGCCGCCGATGAATTCGCGGAAGCGGCGGCCGTACTTGCGGCTGAGATAGCCGGTGAAAGCCTTGGTGAAGGCCGACATCTGCGCGGCAGAAGCGGTCTTGGCGGCCGGGCCGAGGGCCGAGCGGGCGATGGTGGGCACGTCGGCATAGGTCAGAAAGATGCGTTCGAAATCGCCGTACATGGCGGTCTCGGACTTGCCGGAGTTGATGGTGGCGTTGACCTCGGAAATCGCCTTGTCGATCAGGGTGCGTGCCTGATCGACGGTCAGGGCCTGGACCGGCAGGGCGAAGGCCAGAAAACCGGTGCCGGCGACCAGTCCGGCGCCGAAGGCGCGGCGGGTCAGATACAACGAATCACGGGTCACATTACTCGGCATAAGGATCCTCGAACTCGACATCCGGCACTTCCTGCCCCAGTTCGTAGCGGCGGTTCTGCAGATACAGAAGCCGCGCCTGGGCATAGCCGTCAGCGCTGTCATATAGAATGGAATCGACGGTTTCGGAATAGCGGCCCCGATCAATTATCTTTGCAGCCACTGTCGAATACAGCCCCAGATGAGCGGGTTTCGGCACAATCAGCTTCAACGGGTCCAGCCCGATGTCGACGATGCTGCCCAGAAGGTCGCGCTCGGTCGACGGCCCGATCAGCGGCACGACGAGGTAATTGCCCTCGGCCACGCCCCAGACATGCAGGGTCTCGCCGAAGTCGGTGTCCTTGCCCGGCGCGCCCATCTTGGTGGCCGGATCGAGGAGACCGCCCAGGCCGATGGTGGAGTTCACGGCGAAGCGCAGGGTATTCTGCATCGCCATGTCCAGCCGCGCCTGCAGCAGGTTGTTCACCACCCGCCCCGGAATGGCCAAGTTGTCAGCAAAATTGGTGATGGCGATCTCTGCCTCGTCCGGCAGGGCGTCGTGGGCCCCGTTGGCGAGCGGGCGCAGGATCGCCTTGTCCATCTTGACGCTGGACTCGAAGAATTCGCGGTTCTGCTGTTCGTAAGGGTCGCTGATGCCCCCGGGATTGGGCGCCGGGCCGCAGGCGGTCAGGCCCAAAACTGCTGCCATGCCCGCCCCAAGGGCGAACCGTCGCGCGGAAACTGGGGATGCGGAACACATGATCGTCAACGCCTTCAAAATCCCCGGGTTCCTTGTAATCAGCATGGCTTTAACTTTTCTGCGCCAAGCCATATGCTGC
>JADMIO010928732.1_pt1 | contig 10269 bp, 6 predicted proteins | sample 8958161 | NCBI WGS metagenome assembly JADMIO01 (sample SAMN16585339, study PRJNA669376) | soil metagenome | isolation source: Crop rotation soil | place: USA: Cullars Rotation, Alabama | collected 2011
GATCCGTCGACGCCCTGAAGTCGCCCGCCGCGGCATACACCGAACCCAGGTGGGCCCCGCGCTCGAAGGGGTCCTCCAGGCGGTTCAGGCGCTGGACCACGTCCTGCTGCGCCTTGCGGGCGAGGTTCCCTTCCTCGAGGAGCTTGGCCTGGATCGCCTTGTAGCGGTCCGACTTCATGGCCGTATTGACGCTCTCGCCCGCTTCCTTGCTGATGCGGCGCTCCCAGTCCTGGAGCTGCTGCTGCTGGCTCTGCACCTCGTTGGTCTTCCAGAAGTGCACGTGGAGGATGTCGAGCTCGAGCCGAGCGGCGGCGAACTTCTGAGCCCCGATGAACTCCCGCAGCCGGGTGAGGCGCTTGCGGGCCTCGATCTCGGAGTACTCGGCCGCCTCGCCCTTGCGCATCCGCTCCGCGTACTCCTCGCAGAACAGCTTCGCGGAGGGGGCCACCTGGGCCACGGGGTCCTGCATCAGGTCCACGACCGGCTGCATCGCTTCGAGGGCCTTCTCATAGAGGCCGAACTCCATGCAGACCGCGGCCAGGTCGCACTGGTCGGTCACGTCCCGCCGCTGCTCCCGGTTGTACTTCCACTGGTCGAAGACGAACTTGATGAAGGACGGCGGATCGAGCTGCGTCCACGCGTGGTCGACCATGCCGCCCGCGCTCAACCGGATCCGCAGCGATCGGTCGTCCGCGTCGTCGACCGCGCCCTCGAGGCCTGCGAAGTTGGCGGGATCGACCTCGCCCTTGAACTTCGACGTGGACGGCCCGCGATTCTTGATTGCCGCGATCAGGCTCTCCTTGAAGCGGGCGCAGCGCTCCATCTCCGCCACGCGGCGCTCGATGCGGGCGCGGAGCTCGTCGGCCGTATTGGACTCGCGCAGGGCCTTGAGCTTCTGCAGCGCGCCCTTGAAGTCGTACTTGAGCACCAGCTCGCGGGCCGCCTGGGCCTCCTGCGCGAACGCGATCCGCGCCTTGGCGAGCGCCGCCGCCCGCGCGGCTTCCTTCTCCTCTTCCAGGCGCCGCGTCACCGACGCCCACTCGGACTCCAGGTTGTCCCTCAGCGTGCGCGCCAGCGGGACGACGTCGTCCGCCGTGCTGTCGACCACCCCGTCCAGGAGCTTGATCGCGCCCTCGTAGCCCCCTTCGCGGGCCAGGCCCTGGGCTTCCTGCATCTGGAGCTGCCAGGCCGCTCGAGCCTCTTCCCCGACCTTCTTCAGGGCCCCCGCCACAGCGGCGTCATACAGGAGGGTCCGGTAACGGTCCTTCGCGAAGGGGCATTCCGACTCGACCTTTTTCGTGTCGTCCCGGAAGTCCGTCCAGAGCTTCGCCGCCTCCCGGAAGCGCTTCTGCTTCATCGCTCCGTCGGCCTTGGGCTCCATCTGTTCGTACTCGTCCCGGCGCTGCTCCAGAGTGGCCTTCCAGCGCCGGATGTAGGACGCGCGGGCCGCCGCCTCCTGGGCCGCCAGCGTGCCCTTGGTGTCCTCGGCGCGCGAAATTTCGAGGTACGCGGCGACGGCGGCGTCGATCGCCGACAGGTCCGGCCGCCTCGGCGTGAACGCGTCCACGGCCTTCCGGTACTGGGCGATCTCCGCCATCTCCGCCAGTTCCAGGCGCTTCTCCGCCTTCACGTCGCGCAGCAGGGTCTCGAGAGCGGCCTTCCGCTCCGCCGCCTCCTTCGCCGCGGGAGTGCCCGGGAAGACGTCGAGCAGGTTCTTCCAGTCCGTGATGACCCCTTGGATGGACCGCGCGTCCTTGCGGTCCATCTTTTCCAGCTCCGTCCGGCGCACCACGTACAGCGCCTGCGCCGCGGCCTGCGGGTCGATCGTGTTCGTCTTCGTCGTCTTCGGCGCCACCGGCTCCGGCCCCCGCGTCAGCACGATCGCCGCGACGCCGCCGACGATCAGCAGCAGGAGGCCCGCCGCGATCCCCATCGACGCGCGGTTCGACATCAGCAGGCCGATCGCCGTCGTATGCTCGCGCCGGGCCTCGGCCGACGCCTCCGCCTGGCCCCGCTGGTAGCGCTCGAGGTCGACGATCACCTCCGCCATGCTCTGGTAGCGGCGGTCGGGGTCCCGCGCCATCATGCGGGCGACGATGTCCGCCACGGCCTTCGGCACTTCGGGAGAGAGCTCGAGGATCGACTGGGCGTCTTCTCGGACCTTCTTGTTGACCAGGTCCCGGACGCTGGGCGCCGAGAACGGGGTGATCCCGGCCAGCATCCGGTAGGCCGTCGCCCCCAGGGAGTAGATGTCCGAGCGGAAGTCCGCCGGACGGCCCAGCACCTGCTCGGGGGCGATGTAGTGCGGCGTGCCGATGACCGAGGTCTCCTCCTCCGGCCCGACCTTCTCCTCCAGGCCGCGAGCCAGGCCCATGTCCCCGATCTTGATCATCTGCGTCTCGGAGAGCATGAGATTGTCGGGCTTCACGTCGCGGTGGATGATGCCCTTCTTGTGCGCGTAGTCCAGGCCCTTGGCGGCGTCGAGGAGCATCTGGACCGTCTGGTCGGCGTCGATCTTCTTCTGCTTGTTGAGGATCTCCTGGACGCTCCCGCCCGCGACGAACTCCATCGAGAAGTAGTAGTACTCGTTGTGGCGCTTGACGTCGTAGACCTGGACGATGTTGGGATGATTGAGCTTCGCCGCCGCGCGGGCCTCGTGGATGAAGAGGTCGACGAAGTCCTTGTCCTTCGTGTGCTCCTCGGAGATCACCTTGAGGGCCACGATGCGCTGCAGGTCGACCTGCTCCGCCTTGTAGACGGTGCCCATGCCGCCGCGGCCGACGCGCTCGATGATGCGGTAGCCGCCGATCCGCTGCCCCGCCAGGGACGTCGCGGAGGACTCGTCCGACTGGAACGTGAAGAGCGTGTCGCCGATCTTGATCAGGTCGCCGTGGTCCAGCTTGATGGTCTCGCGGACCTTCTCGCCATTCAGGAAGGTCCCGTTCATGCTCTCCAGGTCGGTGAGGTAGTAGCCGTCGTCGAGCTCCTGAATCTTGCAGTGCATGCGGGAGGTCATGGTGTCCCGCAGGGGAAGCGCCGTCGAGGAATCGCGGCCGATGATGACCGTCCCTCCCCCGGGGATGGGGATGGCCTTCCCTTTGTCGTGGCCCTTCTCGACGACCAGTAGCGGCATAGGAAGCGTTCGTTACCCTCTACAGGGAATAGCCCAAGACGGGTTTCCCGTCACGGATTCCCGGTGATCGCTGGATTCCTCCCCGGCCCCCGGACGTCCTGGACATCCTGAGTATATCAGACCCCTTCAAAAACCGCAGTCCCCACGCGAACATGGGTGGCGCCCTCCTCGACCGCGACCTCGAAGTCCTGGGTCATCCCCATGGACAGCTGCCGGAGCCCCGTCCGGGCCGACAGCTCCCGCAAGGCCCGGAAGTGGGGACGCGCGTCCACGCCTTCCGGCGCCATCGTCATCAGTCCGACAACCTCCAGCCCCTGCCGGGCCCTCGCGACGGCCGACTCGGCCTCGCTCGGAGCGTACCCTCCCTTGGACGTTTCCCCGCTCACGTTTATTTGAACAAATACGGGAACCCGTTTCGGGTGTTTGCGCAGCTCGGCCGCCACCGAATCCCGGTCCACCGAGTGGATCGCGTCCGCCCAGGCCAGCGTCTTGGCGACCTTGTTCGTCTGCAGGTGCCCGATCATATGCCGGCGAAGTCCGGAGAGACCTCCCACGCGCGCCAGCGCCTCCACCGGCCGGTTCTCCCCGATGTCCGTCACGCCGAGCTCCGCCAGGCGCGGCAGGATCTCCGCCGCGGCGGACTTGGTGACCACGATCAGCGTGACGGAGGCGGGGTCGCGCCGGACGCGGGCGCAGGCCTCCCTGATGCGGCGGCGGACGCCGTCGAGATTGGCGCGGAGGCGGTCGAGGTTCACGGCGCGAAGCCCTACTTCAGCATCGCTTCCAGCAGACGGGGGAGGTCCGCGGCCGCGACCTGCGTGCCCGGCTTGATCTCCCGGAAGTAATGCTGGCTGATGAAGACCGACTCGGACAGGATCGCGATGACCGCCCCGGTCGCGTCGGCTCGAAGCTTGCCCAGCGACGCGTCGAAGGAGGCGGCGTCCTGATAGGGAACGTCGACGACGGTGACGCAGTCTTTCGCGAGGCCGCCCGCGACGGCGTCCAGGTCCGGAGCGTCCTTGAAGGGAGCGAACGACCCGTCGGCGATCAGGTCGGAGACATTCCAGGCCATGTCCCCGCGGACGGCCTGGTCGGCGGAAAGCCCGCGAGCGCGGACGACGAGAAGTTTTTTCATTCGAAGTCGAAGAGGTCCGTGGGCCAGAGGTAGGCGTCCTTGCGGAGGTAGTCGCGGAGCTGCCGGCGGTTCTCCTCGCGCTTCTGGTTTTCCTTCATGTTCCGGATCTTGATCTGGGCCTCCTCGAAGCCCTCTTCCTTCTGCTTGAACTTCTGCTCCATCTTGAAGATGTTGAGCGTCTTGCCGTCCTTGATGATGGGGCTGACCTGCCCTTCCTTCATCTCGTCGAACAGGTAGCGGATGGTTTCCGGCGTATAGAAGCCTTCGAGGTCCTTGCGGGACACGCCCCGGTCGCGGAAGTCCTTCGCGCGGCGGACGTCGGAGTAGAAGTAGGCGAGCATGGTGAACTCGGCCCCTTCTTCCAGCTTCCGCGCCAGCGACTCCGCCAGCGCCGTCTTGGTCTCCTCCTCCGCCTTCACGGAGAACTGGAGCCCGATGCGGATGAAGGCGATCTGCTCGATCGACTGGAACTGGTCCTTGTGCGAGAAGTAGTACTCCCGGATCTCCTCGGGCGAGACGAAGTCGAGCATCAGGCCCGGGGTGTCCTTGCCGGGGTTCGTCCACGACTGCTGGAGAAGGTGCCGGTAGAGCTTGAAGATGAGGAGCTGCTTGCGCTTGTCCTCGCGGTAGGCCGTTTTCGTCCCGTGCCGGATCCGGATGACCTTCTCGAACTCCTCTTCGCTTCCGTACATCTTCACGTCGCGCCGCTGGGCTTCATCGAGCTCCAGCTCGGTGATGGTCAGGTTGTTCTTCTTGGCGGCCTGGAGGAACATGCGCTCCTCGGCCATCTCGCGCAGCTTCGACTTCTTGAGCTCCGGGGTCTGGTCCGCCGGCTTGATGTCCTTCAGGACGTCCCGCACGTCCTTCCAGGTGATGATGTCGTTGTTCACGCGCGCGGCGATGCCGTCGCCGGAAGGGGCCGGCGCGGGAGCGGCCGCGACGGGCGCCTGCTGGGCCTTGGGCTCGTCCGCCGCGGGACGCGGCGTCGGCGCCATCTCGTTGGCCTGCAGCGGCGCGGGGCTGCCGGAGCAGCCTGCCCCTGAAAGGGCGACGAGAACGACGGGGATCATCCACCGCGACATGATCGGCCATGATACGGAGGCCTCGCGGACGCTGTCAAGGCGGGCGCCTGAACAGCCGATCTGTCTTATGAAGCTCATGCAGGATAAAATCGACGATTTCCTCAGCTATCTGGAGATCGAGTGCGGATTGAGCCGCAATACGATCCTCTCGTACGGGCGCGATCTCCGCGGCTTCCGCGGACCCCTGACGCGCCCCGGGATCCAGGACTTCATCGCGAGCCGCTCGACGAGCAAGCGCCGGGCTTCCAGCATGACCCGAGCTTCCGCCGCCCTCCGATCCTTCCTCAAGTTCCTCGGGCGCGAGGACCTGGCCCAGTTCGTCCTTTCGCCCAAGAAGCCCCGACTGCTGCCCCATCCCCTCGACGGCGGCCAGGTCAAGGACCTCCTGGAGACTGATACGGCGGACCGGCTCACGACGCGAGACCGCGCCCTCCTCGAACTCCTCTATGCCTGCGGGTTGCGGGTCAGCGAGATCTCGACGCTGAAGCTCGCCGATCTCAATCTCGACGCGGGCTACCTGCGCTGCTTCGGGAAAGGGGATAAGGAGCGGATCGTGCCCATCGGCCGGCAGGCCATCGAGGCGCTCCGGGTGTACCTGACCGGCGACCGGGGAGATTCCGACTGCGAGTACGTCTTCGTCAGCTCCAAGGGCGGGCGGCTCGTGCGGGAATCGATCTGGCGCCTGGTCCGGAAGCACGCGGTGATCGCGGACGTCCGGGGGCGGGTGTTTCCCCATGCCCTGCGGCATTCCTTCGCCACCCATCTGGTCGAGGGCGGGGCGGACCTGCGCTACGTGCAGGAGATGCTCGGCCACTCGAAGATCTCGACGACCCAGATCTATACCCAGGTCGACCGGAAGCGGCTCCTGGCGGTGCATCGCAAATTCCATCCCCGGGGCTGAGATCCCGCGCAACTTTTCACGCCGGCCCGCATTGAATATGTACCCATGATCGGACTGCTGCTCGCCGCGATCCTGATGCAGGACGCCCCCCCGACCGAAAAGGAAGGAGAGGCTGCGGCCCGGAAACTGAAAGAGGATGCCGCCAAGTCCTCCATCGAGGGCAAGATCGCCGCGATCCAGGAGGCCCTCAAGACCGAGCACGAGAAGGTCATCAAGGTCGTCGGCGAGATGATGCTCTCCGAAGCCGACTCCGTCCGGATCGCCGCCGCCGCAGCCCTGGCGACGGTGGACCACCCCGCGTCCGCCGAGGCGCTCGTCGCCGCCGTGCTGCCGAACCTCCGCCGCGAGGACGTCCACCCCGCGATCTTCAAGGCCATCGGCGACCTCGGATGGCAGACGGCCGCCGGTCGGCTGAACGACCTCCTGCCGAAGGTGGGAGACGCGGACACCCGCGCCGCCCTCCCCGGCGCCATCGCCGCCCTCGGCCACCTGGGCAGCGCGACCTCCATCGATCCCCTGATCGACCTGCTCGAGAAGCTCGAGAACGGCGGCCGGAAGAACCCCTGGCCCAACGAAGGCGCCCTCCGCCGCTCCGCCGAGGAGGCCCTGAGGACCATCACCGGCATGGACTTCCGCAAGGTCACCGAGTGGTCCCCCTGGTGGCGCTCGAACCAGGAAATCCTCCGGAACAAGGTGATCCGCACCTATTGGATCAAGAAGACCCAGGACCGCATCGACGTGGCGCCCGCCGAAAAAACGCCCCCGGACTCGGTCCTCGTCGCCTCCCGTCTCCACACCGCCGCGGCGGCCACCCCGGCCAAGAAAAAGAAGAAGTCCAAGTCCTGAGGCGGGCAACCGCCTGCACACCCCGCCGTGAATCCCGGAGAGATTCCGCTTGGCCCCCGCTTTGCTCCCTTCCTCACGTCTACGGTTAGGGAGGCTTGGGGATGACCCTGCTCACGGCATTCCTGCTGGCCGGCCTGGCAACGGGACCGGAGGATCCTTCGACGGCGCAACTCCTGGGCTGGCCGGCCGGCCTGGCCGACGACTACGCCCCCGGCCTGCAGGAGGAGGACCGCAAGAACGAATTCGCGATCAATATCAACCTCTGGCCCATCCTGGAGTCCACGACCTTGTCCACGGGCGAACGGCGCACCGCCCTCTGGCCCCTCTTCCACGTCTCCACGAACGCGGACGGGAGCAACCACTCGTGGCACGTGCTCACCTTCCTCTCGGGCTCCGACTACCACATGTTCCTGCCGCTCTACTACGTCTCCGATCAGGACTACGGCATCCTGCCACCGGTCTTCCTCGGGGGCGCCCGCTACTGGGCGAGTTTCCCGCTCCTCAGCGGCCAATGGACCTACGACGACGGCGACCGGACCACCTGGATCACGCCCTTCTTCCACCTGACCGCCGATCCGGCGGGCCATGCCCGCAGCCTGCACGCCCTGCTCTACTTCCAGGGAGAGAAGTCCTGGCTCTTCCCCCCGCTCCTGATGGGAGGCGGAACCTACGACGACGGCACGCAAGTCACCTGGGTGACGCCGCTGTTCCATTACACCTCCGACGGCCAGGGTCGACTGATCAACATGCATGCGGTCGCGTATATGCAGAGCCGCACGTCCTGGGCCATCCTTCCTCTCCTCACCTGGCAGCATCGATCGAAAGAGGACACGATCGCCACCTGGATCACCCCGCTCTTCCACTGGTCGGAAACTCCCCAAGGCGACTTCGTCAGCACCCACGTCGGTCCCTATATCCAGGGCCGGGACTACTGGATGTTCCTCCCCCTCGCGGGCGGCGGCACGCACGACGATGGAGGAACTTCGACCTGGATCACGCCGCTCTTCCACGTCACCAAGACCAAGGACGGGACCGTTGAGAGCTACCACGTCGGCCCCTATATCGAGGGGAAGAGCTGGTGGACGATCCCCCCGCTGCTGACCTGCGGATGGACGACCTCCCCGTCGAAGAAGGAGCACTGGACCACGACCGCCCTGCTCTTCTGGCTGCATCAGGATGAGGAGGGCACTCCGGTCTCGTCGACCCTCTTCCCCGTCTACTTCTGGGTCCGCGATGATTGGTGGCTCGTGGTACCGGCGTTCACCGGCCATTGGTCCTATGGCGACGGAGCGGAGACCACCTGGGCGACGCCGCTCTTCCATCGCACCACCAACAAGAACGGCGACGTCTCCAGCTACCACGTGGGCCTCTACTTCGAAGGAGAGGGGTACTGGGCGATCCCGCCCGCCTTCTCCTGGCACGTGCGCCACAGCGACGGCTCCGACACGACCTGGATCACGCCCCTCTTCCATCTTCACGAAGACGCCGCCGGAACCGTCCACAGCCTCCACGTCGGCATCTACTTCCAGGGCGACGATTACTGGGCCGTTCCGCCCCTCCTCTCCTGGCACACGCGTTACGCCGACGGGGTGGAGACCCTGTGGCTGACCCCGGCCTTTCACTTGACCTGGGACAAGGAAGGGTCGGTATCCAGCGCGCACCTCTTCCCCTTGGCCTTCTGGGAGCGGGACTCTTATTGGGCCGTGCCTCCCCTGCTCAGCGGAGGGGGGCGTTATGCCGACGGATCCTGGACCACCTGGGCCACGCCGCTGGTCCACGTCGCCGGAGACGCCGACGACCGCCTGACCGCCCTGCACGTCGCCCCCTTCTGGTTCTGGGGCAGGGACGACTACTGGACCGTGCCGCCTCTGCTCATCGGAGGAGGAACGCACGCCGACGGCGCTCAGACGCTCTGGGTGACCCCGCTCTTCCACGACACGGTCGACAAGAACGGCGCGCTCGAAAGCGTGCACGTCCTCCCGCTCTGGTTCTGGAAGCGGGACGCCTACTGGACGGTGCCGTTGCTGCTGACGGGCGGCAATACGCGCCCCGACGGATCGACCCGGACCTGGATCACGCCGCTCTATCACGACGACTACACGAAGGACGGGGAGCTGACGTCCCGCCACGTGCTGAACTACTTCGACGGGCCCGACTACCACCACATCGTCCCGATCTTCTGGGACTGGAGGACCCGGGAGCAGATCCGCCACACGATGGTGCCGCCGCTCTACTTCCGAACGGAAGAAGCGAACGGGGACACGACCACGTCGCTTCCCTGGCCGATCCTCAGCGTCCGAACGGGCAACGCGCTGGACACGTCGCTCGGGATGGAGCTGAGGCCCTTCCTCTACCAGGAAGCGGGCGAGCAGATGGAATTCAACTTCCTCTGGCGCATCTTCTCCATCCTACGGGACGAAGACTCGACCCGGGTGATGGTCGGCCCGCTGTGGCGCTCGGAGAAGCCGGTCAAGGAAGACGCGATGACCAAGTTCCAGATTCTCGGAGGCCTCTTCGCCCGGGATTGCAACTACGAGACCAACCGCTACCGCTACCGGATCTTCTGGGCCATCCCCCTCGGAGCCCAGCCGATGAATCCCTGAGGAGAGGCCGGGTCCGTCAGGAGCGCTTGGAATCGGCCTTGAGAAGGACCTCGTTCAGGCTGCCGGTGCGATAGCCCTGAAGGTCCAGCGCCACGTACTGATAGCCGACCGCCTTGATCTTGGCGAGGACCAGCTCCCGCAGCGGCGGCCGCACCAGCTCTTCGAAGTCCGCGGGATCCACCTCGATCCGCGCGACGGTGTCGTGATGCCGAACGCGATATTGACGGAGTCCCAGGCCCCGGAGCACGTCCTCCGCCTTCTCGACCATCGCGAGCTTCTCGGCCGTCACCTCGCTGCCGTAGGGAATGCGGGACGACAGGCAGGCCATCGACGGCTTGTCCCAGGTCTCGAGTCCCAATTCGCGGGAAAGGCGGCGGATTTCCAGCTTGGTCAGGCCCGCGTCGGCCAGAGGCGCCCGGACCCGATGCTGCCGCGCCGCGCGCGCGCCCGGCCGGTGATCGCTGCGATCATCGGCGATCTCGCCGTAGACGACGAACTTCAGCCCTTCCCGCTCGGCGATCGGCGTCAGCTTCGTGAAGAGCTCGTCCTTGCAGAAGAAGCAGCGCTCC
>JADMIO011081576.1_pt1 | contig 10269 bp, 10 predicted proteins | sample 8958161 | NCBI WGS metagenome assembly JADMIO01 (sample SAMN16585339, study PRJNA669376) | soil metagenome | isolation source: Crop rotation soil | place: USA: Cullars Rotation, Alabama | collected 2011
CCGCTGGGAGCTGAGCTGACCGATAGCGGCCTTGGCTGAAGGCGAAGAAATGATCAGCCTGCGCCTTGCTGTCCCGACCATTCTGGTCGCCGCTGCGGTGGCCGGCGCTGTCACCTATTTCCTTATCCCCGTCCCGCCGCAGCCCGTCGAACCCGATCGGCGCTTGCCGCTGGCCGCACCCAAATTGCCGGGTCCTTCCGATGCAGGGATGTCGGCGAACATCGAGCGTTCAAGTGCGCAAGACAGCATCGATGCGTTCCAGCGCGCCGCCGAGGCGATCCTCAAGAATGCGAAGGCGTCCGCTCGTGAGCCAGTGATAACAGGGCCGATCCCGTTGCCAAAGAAGCGGCCGATCCCGCGCTAGGTGACGCCGGAATGCCGCCTGCACGCTGAGCCCGCTGCAGAAGCCCCGCGGCCGTCAGGGAAGGTTCGGCTTGGGACGCGACACGAACCATTGTCTTCGTCGCCTGTCTTCGTCATCGCGCTTCCGCCCTCACGTTCTTTGCGCGGTATCGATTCCAGTTTGCAATTACGCCCTCGTATCGGCCCTGCTTTTTCGCTGACAGCATGGGGTCGGGACCCAGGTGCTTTTCGGCCTGCGACTTCTGAGTGGCTTCGTCGGGAAAGACGATGAAATACCCCAACAGGCCGACGCAGATGATCCCGTATATAAGCAGGCTCGTTACCAGCCAACGACCTTGGCCGGGCTGGCCGTCTGGCTTTGAGAACGAAGTCGGCATCCGCGAATTCCTTCCGTTGGCCCCATGCGTTTGTAGGTCCATCTGAAGGGTTCCCGTGTGAACTGGTTCACGCATCCCGTGCCTTAGGGTCGGAATTCTTGACGGGCCCCTGGCTGTCTCACGTTTTCAAAAGCGGATATCGGGTCGGCTGCCGAGATTGTCCGCCTGGCTCAAAGCTGACTTTGGTCGTTGGCGGTCGCATTTCCGCCATGGGCCATTAGCCGAAATCGATCGTGATTCATCGGAACCAGCGAGGATCGCGGCGAAACGACCGACTCTGCGCGCGTGGATTAGGATGAAAACGGGATGCCGCTAAGGCGCTGTGGGCAGCACATCGCAAAGCCGATAAATCTCGATTCCTGACAGTATTGGGCGTGCTTCCTGCAATGTGACACGCTGGAGTCGGTTGTGCCAAGGACCGCCGACTAGATCGACGCGAACTGCCTCGGTGACGAAGATTCCGGTTTCGTCGGGGCCCAGAAGCTTTGCCGCTGCATTTTGCAGTGCCCCGCAAACCTCGCCATCACGGCCGTAAAGAAAAGAGCGGTACGCATATATTGTGCCGCGGTGAAGTCCGATGTTGATCGCGCAGCCGATCTGCTTCTTTCGTCGAATTTCTTCCCAATTTCGCGCGAAGCATTCTGCGCCCGCGACGGCTTTCGAAGTGTCGGCGAAGGAAAAGTAATAAGCATCGCCCTGGTTGAAATCGATCCTGCCGCCGTATTCTCGGGCCGTCATCTGGCTCACGGTATCAAGGGCATCCAGGACGCGTTCCACGGCGCCAATGGCCGGGTCGCTATTTGTAATCCTGCGGAAGCCGACGAGGTCTGAGTACATAAGAACTGTATCGGCAATGACACGTGTGCGATGGCGCTGCTCGACGCGATAGACCGGAATTGGTTCGTCAAATCCTTTGAAGGTGAAGTTGTTGACCAGTGTCGTCGGCACGTCCGCCGATACGAGGGCGAGCCGGGCGGCGGCTGCGAGATAAATCTCGTCAGGCGGCGTGACCGCCTCGATGCGGGTCGCAAGCGCAAAGGCGTCGCCGATGAAGTCGCCGTCCTGAAGCGCGATATCACCCAGCGCAATTACGATGCGTACCGCCAGGCGGTCGTCACCCCGACTTGGCTGCGCTAGTTGCAGCGCCTCCTGCATCGCGACCGCCGCTCTAGCTGCGCCCGTCGCACTTGAAAACTCCAACCAGTAGCCGTCGCCCGCCGACTTGATAATTCGGCCGCCGTGTTCGGCGGAATGGTGCGCTATGAAATTGAGGTGGTTGCTCAGGAGCGTTTGCAAATCCGAAGCAAATAGCTCACGAAAGCGGGATGTGGAGCCACCAATATCGGTTTTCATGACCACGGTGGTACGAAGCGCTTTCATCTTCCACCATACCTGCGTGCCGCGCGGCGTTGATCCGAAACAAGGTCAGACCCGTGTCCACGCGACAACGCCTCGGTCTCACGGTTCAGCGCCGCCTTCACAGAATGAGCCCTCGATCATACGCGGTCTGGAAAAGCAGGATGGCTTTGAAGTTGAGCTGGTTACCATCGAACAGCGGCATGTCGCGCGGCGCGATCCTGCCAAACATGCGACCACGCTCATAGCTCCAGTAAGGATCGTCCGCGTTGTCGGCAAATGGCCGTTCATTGCGAATATCGTCGAGGCCACGCGCAAATTGAGGATGCAGCATGATGGTTGCGGTCGAGCAACGCGCCGTCCTGATTTGCCCCTTCTTGGTCATCAGCAGTTGCCTTTAGCGGCCCATGCGACGATGGCTACTAAACCACGGTTGCCAGCGTATCTCCATCGCGAAAACGCGTGGAATCAGTGCGGTTCTGGAGTTCGGGACTCTGGGGACCGGGCGGCCCCTTTCAATCGGAGATACCGTTGGCGCCCAGGACGACAGCCTCTCCGTCGATTGGTCGCGATTCACTTACCGCAATTGGCTGTCCAACGGCTTGATCTTGATGTTGCGGAAGTTCACGACGGCGCCGTGGTCCTGCAAGCCGATGTGGCCCTCACGCTTGAAGTCCTTAAGGGCGGTGTTGAACTTGTTCTTGGTGCCGTCGGGATTCTTGCCCGCCTCGGTCCAGCGGTCGAGATCGGCGTCTATGATTGGCTCGTCGTTCATTACGACAGTGATCCGTGGCCCCCGGGCGGTGATGACGAGGTGGTTCCAGCCGTTCGTGTTCGACGCCTCCTTGGTCGGCGCGAGGACGTCGTAGAGGGCCCCGCAGCTGTGCTTGTTAGGGAAAAACCTCGCCGGCCGCTCGATCTGAATCTCCAGGCCGGTCTGGACGTTGTCGGTCGGCTTGTCGGTTCGGATGAAGACGCCGCTGTTGCCCGTGGTCCGAAACTCGAGGTCGAGGATGAAGTCGCCGAAACGGCCCTTGGTCCAGAGGTCACCGGCCGGCTCCTTGCGGACCAGTGCCCCGTCCTCGGCGATCCAGCCGTTGCCCGGCTGCTGGCCCGCGGCGGAGGTCCAGCCGGCCAAGTCGGTGCCGTCGAAGAGGGGGCGCCAGCCGCCCTCGTTCGGGTTCGCCGTCGGGGTGGCGGCGAGAAAGACGGCGAGGACGAGTATGCAAAGGCGGGGCATGGCGTTGCTCCTTCAGGGGCGGCCCGCAAACGGATCGTGGCGCTCGTCCGCCGAAGCGGCTTGAGACGCCCCGTCACCGGCGATTGCCATTCAGCTCGATTCTCAGTGGCAGCGTCGCCAGGTCTGTCTTCAATGGTGCACTCTACATCGTGCGGGACCGGCCAATTGCGAACATCGTTCAGCGCGCAACTGATGCGCTACCACCATTTCAATTCATGTCACTTTGGCGAAGAGTAGAATGAGCTGACATCGCTTTTCTCATCGTGCCGCCTGACGATCTCTGTCATCAGGTAAAATCGATAGATCAGATGAAATCCAAGAAAAACCCAGAAGACACCGCCTATCATCGACCAAACCGAAAACTTGCCGATGATGCCTTCATAGATTGTGTACAGGCCAAGAACCCCCATGATGTACAACGAATAAAAATATGGAAGAAGTCCGAGCAGAACCAGGAGATTTTTTCGGCTCTTTTTACGTTCCACGGACACGAGAAAAAAATAGGTAAAAAGGCCTACTGAGGCAGCGACGCCACCCAACACCGCAGCGTAAGTGTAAAAGTAATAGTCGAGGGACCACCCCAATCGGATGAATTCGAAAATGCCGTAAATCATTACAACAAGAATAGGCACTTCGATTCTGGCGGCAACGATGTCGCCCTTCGTACCCCTCAGCTCGGGCGCAACAGTAAAGGAATCCATTTTAGACCCCTTTCTCTTTCCTCTATCTGGATACTGACTCGCTTCTCGCGGCCGAGACAATGGGCTCCCAGGAACGCCGCGCAGATCCCCGTTTCGGGTCACTAGCGGACCTTCGGACGCCGTCGATACAGGTCCGCTTAACCTCCAGGAGCGGACATTGGCGACTGCCTGAATTTTCCGTCAGACTCCCTAAGGGATCTGAGCAAACGCCTGCAAAATTGCGGCATGCGATGTTCAGCCAGCCGGCCCCGGGATCCAGTAGTCGCCGAAAAGCGGCCTGACGATTACATCATAAATCACCCCGAGCTCCAGGCTTGGATCGAAATAACGCATCGCGCGCTCGTTGAGGTCAATGATGCGGCCAGGCGTTAGTGGCCCCACGTCATTTATCTTGACGATGAGTTTCTTGCCTACAGCCTCAACCAGGGCATATTTCGGCCTCGCGCCATATTGGACCCCACCAAATTTCTGGCGCAAAGTCGTCTTGATGGCAGCCGCCCAGACAGAGGGTTCATAACGCTCGCCGGAGGCTGTGTTCGGGCCGCCCTCCCGCCATCCGGGCCGGAACGGATTATACGTGGATGCTGCGCCAACGATCGCTTCCCCGGAAGCCTCATTGACGACGGCGCTTGAATGAACTGCATCGATTTCACTTCGAGCTACGCTAACAGAAACAGCAAGCGCACCCAGGGCGCCGCAAAGTGCGGCGCACGAGCGGAACAGCATCATGACTCCTGACTGATTTTTCGGTTGTTCGGTTCCCCATGCGCAAAGATGGCCAAGCGAACGCGGAAGCGTTAGCGAACTGCGCCAAACTTTGCGGATTCGTGCCAACCCTGGCGACGGAACCGGTGAGGGAACCAAATTGGTTCCTCACAGAGTGTTTTAATTCCCGCCGTCTAAGACAAAGATTGCGTCAGCAACATGACTAGGAGAAAGCGTCTGGACCGATGCCCGCTATGGGCCAGAAGCGGACATTCCAGCTCGCGCTATTCGATCACCTCGTCGGCGCGGATCAGCAGTGCCGGAGGAAAAGTGAAACCGAGCGCCTTTGCCGCCTTGGCGTTCACAACGAGGTTAAACCGGGTCGGTTGTTCGACCGGGAGATCCGCGGGCTTTTCACCCTTGAGTATCTTACCGACAAAGACTGCGGCCTTGCGGTGCAGTCCGACAAGGCTTGGACCATACGCTACCAGTCCGCCGGAATGGGCATATTCGTCGTCATAGTAGATGGCCGGTACCATGTGCCGTGCAGCCGCGGCCACGACCGGCTCGCGATGCGCAAAAATCAGCGGGCCGCTAAGCACAGCGACCCCGCTGGTTCGCGTGGCCGCTTCCCTAAATACAGCATCGAAATCGGCAGGTCTTGTTACCACCAACGAAGTCAACGTGAGGTTCAACGTTGCGGCAGCTTGCTGCATCTCGGCATAGTCGGTGTGGCTGACATGGAAGGACGGAGACCAGACGACACCGAAATTGGAGACGCCGGGAACAAGTTCGGCAAGAATTTGAAGCCTCTTGCCGACAAGGCCGGGGCTCTGGTTCGACTGTCCGGTTACGTTGCCACCCGGATGCGCAAGGCTCGCGATCAAGCCGACGCCGACGGGGTCGGTAGCATATGCGAACACGATTGGTATCGTCTCCGTCGCATTTCTTGCCGCAATAGCTGCGGCTGAGCCCGATGCGACAATGATCTTCGGCTTGAGACTTGCCAGCTCTGCTGCCAACGCCGGCAGGCGGTCGGCCTGACCGTCTGCGGAGCGATGCTCAATCGCAATCGATTGCCCTTCAGAATAACCCAGATCGCTTAGCCCCAACCGAAAGGCTTCGTACCAGGGCTTCACCCCGGAGCTGTCCAGATACGCTATGAAAGGAACGGTACCGCGTTGGGCTCGCGCCGTCGTTGGCCACATGGCCGTCGCCGCACCAAGGGTAGCAAGAAAATCCCGCCGTCTCATGCGACCACAATCCCCCCTAAGCGCACGACACAGCCAACATAGCACATTGGCAATGTCCGCTTTGGGTCAAAAGCCGACCTCGAAGGTCGAATGCTCGATGTCCGCTCAAGACAAAGCTAGCTGTCGTGATCGTCCCAATACTGCCGATTGCTATCGGACTTGCGGGCTCATACAATTTTCGAGAAAGAACCGCGGAGGGTGATCATGGAAATCCAGGCCTTCGGATATCTCGGCTTCGGCGCGTCGAACCTCGATGATTGGACCGCATTTGCCACATCAAGCGTTGGAATGCAGGCGGTGGACCGCGCCAAGTCGATGCGTGCCTTCCGGATGGATGACCGTAAACAGCGCCTATTTGTCGACCGCACCATTGAGCCGGGCGCTAAGATCTTCGGCTGGGAGGTCGCTAATGCCGCGGCTCTCGAATCGCTCGCTGCCCGCCTTGAGACGGCCGGAGTCGCGGTGATGCGCGAACCCGCTGCGTTAGCCGATCAGCGCTACGTGACGGAGCTGATCAGCTTCGCTGATCCTGCCGGCAATCGTTTGGAAGCTTTCCACGGCGCCCAGATAGCTGACACGGTCTTCAAGCCTGGCCGCAACGTCTCCGGCTTCCGTACCGGTCCACAAGGCATGGGCCACACCCTTCTGACGTTCCCCGACATCGATGCTGCTTTGGAGTTCTACAAGGACCTGCTTGGCTTTCGTATCAGCGACTTCATGATTGCCCCGCTGAGGGCCTACTTCATGCACGTCAATGCGCGGCACCACAGCGTGGCTCTCGTCGCCGCGCCCGTGCGCAGCATGCATCACTTGCTGGTCGAGTACTATCAGCTCGATGATGTCGGCCAGGGTTACGATCTGCTGCAGAGCACCCCGGAGCAGATCGTCGCCACTCTCGGCCGCCACCCCAACGACCTCATGACGTCTTATTACATGCGCACCCCATCGGATATTCTCGTGGAATGTGGCTGGGGCGGCAGAGAGGTCGACGATGTAACACCGCCCGTAGAGATGACCACGCTGGGCAGCTTCTGGGGCCACAAAGGCTTATTCGAGGACCTTGGCGCCCCTACTCCAGTTGATGAGACGCGTCGCGCCCCGGTTCACGTGATGGAAGGCAACTACGAACTGATGGCTGGCACCTGTCCGTGGTGGGACGCGGCAAAGGGCAAGGGTCGCTAACGCTGCATGAGCGCTGAACACATTGCCGCAGACAATGTCTCAGTCAGGTCAGAAGCTAGCCAAGGGCAGTAACATGTCCGCTCCGGGCCAAAAGCGGACATGGTCCGCCGCAGCTCGAGAGCGGGCGGAAGCAATCCGCTCCCCCGTCAGGACACCTTCGCCGGCCTGCGCAGGCGCTGGCTGGCGGGAGCGGCCGGCGGGTTTTCCCGATGCGCGCGCAGCATCGCCCTGACGGTTTCCGCCGGCTTCGGCGCGCTGAACAGATAGCCCTGCATCTCCTGGCAGCCGAGCTCGCGCAGGATCCGTTGTTGCTCGGCGGTCTCGACGCCCTCGGCCGTAGTCATCATGTTGCGCTCGGCGGCGATGTTGACCACCGCGCGCACAATGCCGGCCGATCCATCGGGCTCGGCGATGTCGGTGATGAAGCAGCGGTCGATCTTGATCTTGTCGAACGGAAAGCGCTTCAGGTAACTCAGCGACGAATAGCCGGTGCCGAAATCGTCCAGTGCAATGCGCACGCCGATGGCGCGCAGCTGATGCAGGATGGCAAGCGCCGCGTCGTCGTCGCGGATCAGCACCGCCTCGGTGATCTCGAGCTCCAGCCGGCTCGCGGGCAGGCTGGAGGCCGCGAGCGCCGCGATCACCTTCAGCGCCAGCGTGCTGCTCTTGAACTGGACCGGCGAAACGTTCACCGCGAGCTTGACATGGTCAGGCCATTTCGCCGCTTCCAGGCAGGCGGTGGCCAGAACCCACTCGCCGAGCTGGTTGATAAGGCCGGTATCCTCGGCAACCGGGATGAAGTCGGCCGGCGAGATCATGCCGCGCTCTGGATGCCGCCAGCGCACCAGCGCCTCGCAGCCGGTGATGGTGCCGTCCTGCAGGCTCAGGCAAGGCTGGTAATAGACCTCGAAGCCGCCATCGGCGATGGCGTGACGCAAATCCGTCTCCAATTGCCGGCGCGCGCGGATCTGGGCGTCCATCATCGGCTGGAAGAAGCGGTGGGTGCGCCGGCCGGCGGCTTTGGCGGCATACATCGCCAGATCCGCGTTCTTGAGGATGCGATCGAGATCGCTGCCGTCCCGCGGCGCGAGCGCAATGCCGATCGAGGCGTCGGTGGTGACCTGATGGCCGAGACAGTCGTAAGGCGTGCGGATCGCCGCGAAGACGCGCTCGACAAGATCGTTGACGTCATGAGGCCCGCGGATGGAAGTCTGGACGATGGCGAATTCGTCACCGCCGAGGCGGGCGACGAAGTCGGTTTCCCGGACACAGCCGCGCAGGCTCTGCGCCACCGCTTTCAGGAGTTCGTCGCCGATCAGATGGCCGAGCGAGTCGTTGACGCTCTTGAATTCGTCGATGTCGATATAGAGCACCGCGAGCTGGCGCTCGGCGGTCGCTTGCGCCAGTTCGGCTTTCATCTGCTCGTGGAACAGCGTGCGGTTCGGCAAATCCGTCAGCGGGTCGTAATGGGCGAGGTGGGTGATGCGTTCCTCGACCTTGCGGCGCTCGGTGATGTCCTCGTGGGTGGCGACCCAGCCGCCGTCGGCGAGCGGTTCGTTGACGATCTGGATCGCGCGGCCGTCGGGCGTATCGATCACCATGGCGTTGCGCTGTTCGATGTCGCGCAGCACGCGGTCGACATAGTGATCGACATTGCCGGTGAACGATCCGGTTTCCTTGCGGTGGGCAATGACCTCGTGGAAACTGCAACCGGGTTTGATCACGTCGGACGACAGGCCGTACATCTCGATGTAGCGCTGGTTACATATCACCAGCCGCTGCGACGCATCGAACAGCAGCAACCCCTGTGTCATGTTGTTGACGGCGGTGTCGAGGCGCTGCTTTTCTAGGGTCAGCCGGCGCTGCGACTGCCGGTGTTGCTGCGACAGTTTGCGCACCACGAGGAAGAGCAGGGCGGCGATCGCGAGCACGGAGGCGCAGGCAACCGTCACCAGCATGCCGATCTGTTCGCGCCAGTCGGCAAGCGCTGCTTCCGTCGTCGTGCTGGCAACGACCACCAACGGGAAGCGGGTCAGCGCGCGCGATGCGATCAGGCGGTCCTTGCCGTCGATCGGGCTGGCTTGGCGCGTCGTGCTCGCGGGCTGTTCGAACACCTGCTGCTGGCTGGCGGGGCCGCTCCTGAAGTTCTTGCCGATCATCTCGGGGGCATAGGGATGACGGGCGAGCAGCGTGCCGTCGCGGTGATGCATGGCGATTGCAGCGCCCGGCGTCAGCGCCACGGTCGCAAAGAACTTGTCGAAATTGGCGGACTCGATGCCCCGGCCAATGGCGCCGATGAACGCGCCGTTCGCTCCTGTCACCTTGCGGGCGATCACGGTGGTCCAGATGCCGGTGATGCGGCTGAACACCGGTTCGATCAGCATTTCCGGCGCGAGAGGATCGGACCTGAAGGTGCGGAAATAGGGACGGTCGGCCACATTGACCGGCGGCGTCGGCCAGGTCGCCGACGTATTGATCAGCCTGCCTTCGCTGTCGAAGAGATGGACGCCACCGACATAGGACAGCGCGCTCATCTTCGATTTGAGCATGGTGTGGATGGCCTCGCCCGACATCTGGCGCTTGTAGCTCTCGGCTGTCGTGACGCCGTGCGCGCGCATGTAGTCGATCAGGTCCTTCTGGACGACTTCGAAATCCTCGAGCTGCTGGTCGAAATGGCGCGCCAGCAGCAGCACGGTGTTTTCCAGCTCGCGCGCGGCATTGTGCAGCGCGCGCTCGCGAAAGTTTCCGGCCATGATGGTGGCACCGACGGCGATTGCCGCGATCAGGAGGACGCCGCCAAGCACGAGCCAGCGGATCGGGCCGCCGCGAACGACGGACGTAATGCTGATGGACGCGGTATTGTTCTTGTTCATGTTCAGTCGCAGCGAAAAGGGGGCGCGCGGAACCGGCTTCTCGCAACCCCCGGCCCACCACAGCGCTACCGCAGCGACGTGGAATTGCCGTTAGCAAGTCTGGTTAATGAAGTGTGGGCGGGGATGGCGTGAATGCAGAAAATGCCGGGCTAATTGATCGCAAACAGGAATCAATTGCCGGGCGTCCGCCGCATCAAGGCGGGTTTAACCATCTAACCT
>JADMIO011586294.1_pt1 | contig 10268 bp, 11 predicted proteins | sample 8958161 | NCBI WGS metagenome assembly JADMIO01 (sample SAMN16585339, study PRJNA669376) | soil metagenome | isolation source: Crop rotation soil | place: USA: Cullars Rotation, Alabama | collected 2011
GCTCTTCCGATCTGGTGCCGTATCCGACGGCGCGGAGCGAGGCGGTGATGCCGCGGCTCAGGCCATCGTAGGGCGACAGAACGCCGTCAACGCGGCTGCCGTCCGAGTAGTTGGCCGACAGGAGGTTGTCCATGCGGGCCTGGGCGGTAGCAGCCAGCCAGCGGAGCGTTCCGACCTTGTCCATGCCCATCTGGCCGGACTTGATCTTGATGGAGCCGTCGTCGATCAGCGGCTGAAGGACCGACATGGCGCCGTTGTAGAAGAAGAAGGCGTTGTTATCGTCGGGCGAACCGCCGAAGAGCTCGACGTTCCACGGCTTCGTGTTCGGGAAGCGCTCCTTCAGGCCGGCGACGAGCGCATTGGCCTGCAGCACGCCGACGCCGAAGTTGTCGAACGAGGTGTAGTAGTCGACGTTGCCGGAGTTGCGGATCAGGCGGTCGTAAGCGACGACGACGATGCCCGCGTCATGCGCCTTCTGGAGCGCATCGGTCATGGTCGTGCCGTCGATCGACGCGATGATCAGCGCCTTCGGGCCCTTGGTGATTTCGTTCTCGAGCTGAGACAGCTGGTTCTGGATGTCGTCCTGCGCGTACTGCAGGTCGACCGTGTAGCCCTTCGCTTCGAGCTGGGCCTTGACGGCGTCGCCGTCGTTGATCCAGCGCTGCGAGGTCTTGGTCGGCATGAGGACGCCGACGAGGCCCTTGTCCGCGGCGAACGACGGAGCGCTCAGCGTGACGATGCTGAGGGCAGCGACGGCCGACAGAAGTTTCACAAGCTTCATGTTGGTTTCTCTCCCTTGAAACTCTGCAATTCCTGCAATGACATCACTGCCGGAAGAATGAGCGACAAACGCCGCTCCCGACGCTCAATTGCGGGGAGGGATCGGCCGGAGTGTCCGCTCAAGCGGGCGAAACATCTGATGAATAGGCCGGAATTGTCAATACAATTTCAGGCCCGTCGGCGCGGCTCCACCCGGCGCTTGCGGTCGGGGGCTGACGCCTTGGTCTGAACGCCGTCAAGGGCGTCAGCTTCCGCCTTGATCAGCAGGGCGTGGAACCGGGCGCGGGCGAGTTCCGGGTCGCCATGCTTTATGGCGTCCAGGATGGCGTAGTGGGACGGCAGGAAATTCGCCGGATCGGGCCATGCCGACCGCTGGACCTCGAATGCCAGCAGCAGCGAGGTTTCGATGGCAGGCGCCAGGGCGGCGATGAATTCGTTGCCGGTGCCCCGCAGAATGGCCTGATGGAAGGCTACGTCGGCCCGGATGGAGGTTTCGGCCCGCAGCTCGCCGGCCGCCATCTCGGCATAGGCGCTCTCGATTTCCGCGATCGATTGGGCCGTGGCCCGCTTGGCCGTCAACGCCGCCGCTTCCGGCTCGACCATGCGGCGGAGCTCAAACAGGTTGCGGACGAAAGCCGCGTTCGGGGTAGTGCCGATCTGCCAGACCAGCACATCGGGATCGAGGCGGCTCCATTCATGCCGTGGGCGAACCACCGTGCCACGCCGGGGCGCTGAGGAAACCAGGCCCTTGCCTACGAGAAGCTTGATTGCCTCACGCATGGAGAGGCGCGACATGGAGAATTCGACCGCCAGGTCATCAAGATTGGGCAGCGTCGTGCCGGGCATAAGATCGCCTGAGACGATCCGCCGCCCAAGAATTGTTGCAGCGCCAAGAGGCCGCCGCACGCCGGTCTGTATGGGTTCGCCGCCCAAGGTCCGCTCCCTCAGCGGATCCGGTCCGCTCAAATCCCTGCCAAATGCATGAAAAAGATCAGATGATTGCGCTCACTTGTCAACGAGGAAGGTGCGAACGGGCGTCTTTATCGGCGGACATTGCGGCCGGGCTGATGCGTTTCGACGGCCCACCGTGTGATCGCGCCAGGCGGCGAGGGCGATTGAGAAAAGTCCGCTGCCTTAAAACCGTCACTGGACAGCTAATCGCGGTTTGTTATTAATTGTAACGCCACGCGTACCCAAGGCGGAGTAGGCCCCGCCCGGTTGATGTGGAGTGTGTCGCCGCCTGCGGCTCGGCGTCTTGTCCCGGCTTGTTTCCGGGATGCGTAGAGGCGTAGCGGGCGATGACGGGGCGGGATTCCCTTCATTTGCACACGGTGCCATCCCCGGGCTTTCGCCCGGAGAGCGGACGCGCGTCTCTCCTCACCAATTTCGGCAGCCATGATGCTGCGCGTCGCGGAAGCGATGCGCGCCGGCGCGCCGATATCCATGGCGGCGTCTGGAACACCTTCGGTAACTGGTTTTCGCGTAGCCGGGGGCGCATCTCCTGTTTTTGGCTTCAGACGTCGTCACAAATTTCGGCGGGGGCGCTGTCAACGAAAGGAGACGCCATACCCAGCCACTGATCTGAGATTAGACGGACGTGGCCCGCTCGGCGGCGGGTCGCGAGTGAACGTCAGATGCGGATGAGGAGGCACAGCGGACTTGGATACCCCCTGGGAAAGAGGGGGTGGAGAAATCGGCCTTGCGTTTCTTTGTCAGTCTGATTTTCGCTGTCCTGATTGTTTCATCGGGTGTTGCGGTCGTTGTTTTTTCGACCGCTGAGCAAGGTTCGTGGTCCCTGCCGATGCCATGGGCATCGACGCCTGCGGCGGCTTCTACGGGAGCCGATTCCGCGTCACAGGCGCCGAACCCAGTGGTGGAGGTCTTGCGCGGCCAGCCTATCGGTGACTGGGTGTTCAACTGCGGCCTCAATCCGCAGACATCCAAGAAGCAGTGCACAATCGCTCAACAGCTTACGGACGAAAAATCGAAGTCCGTTGTTTTTGCGTGGTTGATCGGGAACGACGGTAACGGAAACCTTCTGGCCATTTGGCAGACTCCGACCGGCGTGCTCGTCAATCGCGGAGTTGTCGTCGATCTAGGCGCTGACAAGCCCGTGGCTGTGCCATTCACCTCGTGCATAACGGGGCGTTGCGAGGCGATCGCGAACCTGGCTCCGGAATTTGTGGACTCGCTGGTCAAGGCAACCAGCGCCACCGCGACCGTCGTCGCGGTGAATGGGCAGAGTTTGACGTTCAATCTGAGCGTCAACGGGCTAGCCCGCGCCATCGATGCTGTAAAAGCTCCGACGGCAGGCTGAGCGCGGGCGGCAGCCGAGCAATTGGCGCCGCCCTGTCGCTCTCTTCTCCTCCCCGCCGCTGAAAAGGTACAATCGCCGGATGCCCGGCGACCTACCCAGCGCATCATTCAATGACATCGAAACTCTGCTGCGCCTCGGATTGGCGCTGGCGATCGGATTCCTGATCGGCATCGAGCGCGGCTGGCGCCAGCGCGAGGAAGCGGAGGGCGAGCGGGCGGCGGGCCTGCGCACGTTTACTCTCATCGGGCTTTCGGGCGGCGTGTTCGCCCTGCTGGGGCATGCCTTTGGCGACCTGGCGTTCGCCGCGGGCTTTGCGGCCGTCGCAGCGACGGTTGTGCTGTTTCGTTGGCGTGAGACCCAGCGCGGAGGCGGGTTCGGCGCGACGACGGCGGTAGCCGCGCTGCTCACGTTTGGCCTTGGTGCCTATGCGACCGTCGGCGATCGCAGCGCTGCGGCGGCTGCGGCCGTCGCGATGGCGGGCATCCTGGCGGCCAAGGGCTGGCTGCATGCCTGGCTACGGGCGTTGAAGTGGGAGGAGCTGCGCGCCGCGCTGATCCTCGCCGCGATGTCGCTCGTGGTGCTGCCGGTGCTGCCCGACGAGGGCTACGGGCCATACGGCGCGCTCAATCCGCGCGACCTCTGGCTGATGACGATCGCGATCGCGGCGGTCTCGTTCGTCGGTTACGTCGCGCTGAAAGTTTTCGGCACGCGCTACGGGCCGCTCATCGTGGGCGTCGCCGGGGGCGTCGTTTCATCGACGGTGACCACGCTCGATCTTGCGCGCCGCGCGAGGCGGACGGAGGCGATGGCGCCGCTGCTTGCCGGCGCGCTCGCGTCGTCGGCCACCATGTTTGCGCGCGTGCTGATCGTCGTCGCGCTTTTCGGTGCGTCGTTGCTCCCGCGTGTTGCGCCGCCGCTGGTCGGAGCGTTGGCCGTGCTCGTGCTGTCCGCGGTCGCCTTCGCGCAGCCGTGGAAAAGGCCTTCGCCTGCAGACGGCAAGAGCGGTTCGCCGCCGGTGACAAATCCTTTCGAGTTCAGATCCGTCGCAGGGTTTGCGCTTCTGCTTGCGGCGATCACGTTCCTGTCGGCATGGCTGACGCACGAATTCGGCGCTGCGGGCGGCGTCGTACTGGCGGCGATTGCCGGGATTGCCGACGTCGATGCGATCGTGCTGTCGATGACCCGACTGGCGGGAGGGGAGGAGGCATCGACTGCGACACTCGCCATCCTCGCCGCGGTGGGAGTCAACTCGATCTCGAAATCCGTTCTGGCATTCACCGCGGGCGGCCGCGATTTTGGTCTTCGCTACGCCGGAGCAACGGCCGTCGCATTGATTGTCGGCGGAGGCGTGGCTCTTGGCGTGGTCGGTCGCTAGCCTTTTTGGTCCGTGACCGGCCGCAATCGGGCTACGCCGCGGTAACGGTAGACCCAAAGTGCTTCTCGAATGATCGGCGAAGCGCCGCGTCGACCTCGGCCATCGTGACGTTCACACCGAGGTCGGAGAGGCTCGTGATGCCTTGGCTTGTCACTCCGCACGGCACGATGCCGGAGAAGTGCTCGAGCACCGGGTCAACGTTCAGCGCGATGCCGTGGAAGGTGACCCAGCGGCGGATGCGAATGCCGATCGCGGCGATCTTGTCCTGCTTGCCTTCGCCCTTCTCGGGCCGCGGCACCCAAATGCCGACGCAGTTGCGGCGGCGGCCGGCGTTTATGCCGAAGGCCGCGACGGTGTCGATGATCCAATCTTCCAAGGTCGACACGAACAGGCGCACGTCGGGCCGGCGGCGATTGAGGTCGAGCATGACGTAGGCCACCCGCTGTCCGGGCCCATGGTAGGTGTACTGGCCGCCGCGGCCGGTCGGGAAAACCGGGAAGCGTCCGGGCTCCAGCAGATCGGATGGGTTGGAACTCGTGCCGGCCGTGTAGAGCGGCGGGTGCTCGACAAGCCAGAGGCGCTCCGCCGCCGCCCCCTCCTGGATGCCGGCGACGCGGGCCTCCATCGCGGCCACCGCGTCGGGGTAGGGCACCTGACCGGGCGCGACGGCCCACTCCACGGCACGGGCTCCGTTGGCGTTAGGTAGCATGCCCGCAGCAGGAACAATGTTGGCGACGTTGGTGTTCATTCCACCGGCAACCCCAGGCACAGGCCGGCGAGGCCTGTCGCTTCCTTACCCCAAAATGGTGCTCGGTTGCGAAAAGCCTACCGGGAGGAAGGATCCATGATCCGCAAACTGGCATCGGGACAGTTTCGTCTCTATTCCCGCAAGACCGATCCGAAAACGGGGAAGCGGCGCAACCTCGGCACCTTCAAGAGCCGCGCCGCCGCCGAAAAGCACGAGCGCGAGGTGCAATACTTCAAGCGAAACGGCTGAAATCCGCCGCCGCCATTGCCAAGCGCGGCACGGCGCTGCCTTGTAAGCGTGGGGCCGATTTGTTACACGGTCGCCGGTTCGCGGCCATGGCGGAATTGGTAGACGCGCTAGCTTGAGGTGCTAGTGGGTAACACCGTGGAGGTTCGAGTCCTCTTGGCCGCACCATCGACCTGAATCCGGCGGCCCCTGTGCCGCCGGTTCCATTTCCGGCGCCTGAACCTCCATCGCGCGACATTAAATCCCGCAGCAAATCGTTATTGCCGCGACCATCGGCGCAAATCGACTTTGCGCCGCAATGGGATAGACCTTGCCCGGCACATCCGGGCGCAGATTCTCCCGGGTTTTCGTGATTGCCAGAGGGGCGGGTCTACCGTCGCATTGCTTGGCTGATGGAGCGATCAGGGTGGGTGTGGTTGGTCTCGGCTCGTTCGGCCGGCACCATGCCCGTCACTACGACGCCAACCCGCGCGCCGCGCTGGTTGCGGTCGCCGACCAGGATACCGCGCGCGCCAGTTCGTCCGCCTACCGCGCACCCGTGTACGCAGATCATCGTGACCTGATCGGCAAGGTCGATGCGGTTTCGGTGGCGGTGCCGGCTACGCACCACTATGCGGTGGCGCGGGACTTCATCGACGCCGGCGTCCACGTCCTAGTCGAGAAGCCGATCGCCATCGACAGCGCCGAGGGGGCTGATCTCGTTGCCCGCGCCGAGCGGGGCCGTGTCATCCTGCAGGTCGGGCATGTAGAGCGATTTTCGCCCGCGGTCGCCGAGCTGCGGCAGCGGGTCACCAACCCCCGGCGGCTTGCGTTCGTACGCCGTGCGAAATGGAGCGGGCGGATCATCGATGTGGACGTGGTGCTCGACCTGATGATCCACGACATCGATCTCGCAATGCTGCTCGCCGCCGCGCCGGTCGTTTCGGTCGCGGCGAGCGGCCGAATAGACGTCAGCGGCGCTACCGACGAGGCCGAGGCCTGGCTGACATTTGGCAACGGAGCGATCGTCACGCTGTCGGCGAGCCGCGTTGCCACGGCGCCCGAGCGCCGCATCACCATCACCGAACCCGAGGTCGTCTATGTCGCCGATCTCGCCGGCCCGACGCTGAGCACCACCGCGCGGCGCGTTCCGGGCGCGACGCCCGAGACGCTGTCGCTGGAGTTTCGCGACAACCTCGGCGCGGAAATCGACGCGTTCCTGACCAGCATCGCCAGCGGCACGCCGGCCACGGTCGATGGGCGTGCCGGTCTTGCGGCGCTGGAAATCGCCGAGCGGATCCGCGCCTCGGTCGCGGAAGGCAATTCGGGCAGAACGACGGTGTCGGCATGAACGTGACCACTACGCCGGCGTTGCAGGACAAGATTCCGCTGTTCGATCTGGCGCGCCAGCGCCTGCGGCTGGACCGCGATGTGCGGGCGCGCATTGATGCCGTGCTAGCGCACGGGCAGTTCATCCTCGGTCCGGAGGTCGATGAATTCGAGCGGGAACTCGAGAAGTTTTCCGGTGCGCACCATGCGATCGCCGTGTCGAGCGGGCGCGATGCCCTGATGATCGCGTTGATGGCGATGGCGGTGCAGGCCGGCGATGCGGTGTTCATGCCGGCGTTCACCTTTGCCGCCACCGCGGGGTCGGCGGTTGCGATCGGTGCAGTCCCGGTCTTCGTCGACGTAGACGCGACGACGTTCAACATGGACCCAGCCGATCTGGAGCGAGCGATCGCCGAGGTCGCCGCCGCCGGCACGCTGCGGCCGCGGGTCGTAATGCCGGTCGACCTCTACGGCCTGCCGGCGGACTACGCTGCGATCAGCGCCATCGCGCGCCGGCATGGCATGGATGTGCTTGCCGACGCGGCGCAGAGTTTCGGCGGGGCGCTTGGCAACCGACGGGTCGGCACGCTCGCGCCGGTCAGCGCCGTCAGCTTCTATCCGACCAAGCCGCTCGGCTGCTACGGCGATGGCGGCGCGGTGCTGGCGGAAGATCCCAAGATCGCGGAGCAGGTGCGCATGATCCGTTCGCATGGCCGCTCGGGCACTGGCGACGCGGCGATGGTCACCGGACTGACGGGCCGGCTCGATACGCTCCAGGCGGCGGTGCTGTTGGCCAAGCTTTCGGCGTTCAGCGCCGAACTCGATCACCGCGATGCGGTGGCGGCGCGCTATTCCCGTTCGCTGCCGAAGGCAGTGAAGGTACCGCAGGTCGCGCAGAACTATCGCAGCGCGTGGGCGCTCTACACCATCCGTGTCGCGAACCGCGATGGGGTGCGCGCGAAGCTCGACGCACAAGGTGTCGGCACCGGGTTGTTCTACAGGCTCGCGCTGCACCAGCATCCGGCATTTGCCTCTTTCAAATCGCGTGCGTTGCCGGTGTCGGAGCAACTGGCAAACGAGGTGCTGAGCCTGCCGATGGGGCCGGACCTTACCGATGCCGAAATCGACCGCGTGGTCGCGGCGGTTAGTGACGCCGTCCGCGGCTGACGTTTCCCTATTGGACTGACCGCGCTGCGTTGACCGCGAGCGAGGCGGCACGCATGCTGCCGACCCATTCCTTTCTTTGCAGCGGAGCACGACCTTGCAGTCGGTCACAGCGCACGGCGCCACCATCCCGGTCATCGGTTTCGGGACCTGGAACATCAGCGGCGAGGTTGCGTCGCGCAGCGTCGCCGAAGCGATCCGCATCGGCTACCGCCACATCGATACCGCAGCCGGCTATCGCAACGAGGACAGGGTAGGCGAGGGCATTCGCACGTCCGGCTTGCCGCGCGATCAGCTCTTCATCACAACGAAAGTCAGCCCCGAAAATCTGGAGGACAAGGCGTTCAAGGCTTCGGTGGAACGCAGCCTCAAACTTCTCGCAATCGAGCAGCTCGATCTGGTGCTCATCCATTGGCCGAACAATTCGGTCGGAGTCGCCCGGTCGATCGCTTCACTCAATGCCGTGAAGCAGGCGGGCTGGACCAAGCACATCGGCATCTCCAACCATCCGATAAAGCTGATGGAGGAGGCGTGGGCGGTGACCAAGGAACCGATCGTCACCAACCAGTGCGAGTTTCATCCGTATCTCGATCAGCGCAAGCTGCTCGTTGCCTGCCGTGCGCGCGGGATGATCTTCACCGCCTACTCGCCGCTTGGCCGTCGCGCTGTCTTGAACGATCCGGTGATTGTCGAGATCGCGAAGAAGAAGGGGAAGTCGCCGGCGCAGGTCGTGCTGCGGTGGGACATCCAGCAGGACGGCATCATCACGATTCCGAAGAGCAGCCAGGATGCGAACATCCGCGCCAACTTCGACATTTTCGGCTTCACGCTGGACCACGCAGAGATGGACGCGATCTCGGCCCTGTCGAAATCGCACAAGACACGCGTGGCGGATCCCGGCGTAGGCGGGCCGGAGTGGGACTAGCTAGTCGCCGGAGTCTTCGTCGTCCCCGGCATCCTCGCTCGCCGGCGCGGCGTTCAACTGCTTGAGTTCGTCGACAAGGCTCTGCGTGCCGTCCTGCGGATGGATGTCGGCGAGACGCCAGCCGTTGTCGGTCTTCACCAGATCCAGCGTGATCGTGGTCGTGAGATCGAGGTTGTTGACCTTGGCCTCGACGGTGGCCGCAGTCGGGGTTTCCGACTTGACGGAAACATCGGCCTTCACGGTGTCGAAATCCTGCGCCTGAACCAGCGGATCGTAGTCGAGCGCGGCCTCGGGATTCTCCTTGGCGTAATTCTCGCTGATCAGAGCCCCGAGATTGGCGTCGAGATACTTGGCGATAGCGGCATCATCCGCGGTGACGTCGCTCCACAGATTTGGCAGCGCGTAGAGGGACTGAACGAACGCGGTCGGACCATCGTCGGCAGCCCGCGCCCACGGAGGGAGGGCGGCAATCGCGGCCAGAGCAGCGAGGCCGCTGACAACTTCCCGGCGGGTGAGACTGTAAGACATGAACCTCGGCCCTCGGTTACGCTGGCTAATCCTATGACGCAGCGCCGCTGCCGCGCTACTTCCTCGTCGCGTTGTGGAAGAGATTGCCCACGACGTCGGTGGCCTGCCGCATCACGGCTCCCAGCACATCCCAGTTGACGATCTGCCCGTCGCTCACGCGCGGGTTAAGCGGGTCGACCTTGGCATTTGTGTCGTGGAGCCACGCCGCGCCGACAGCGAGGGCGGCGCCAAGCACGATTCCGAACAGGCTTCGCATAGGGAATTCTCTCCTGCCGGGAGGGCATCGCCTTTGAATACGGCGGAACGTTGATTCCGGCGATGTGGCCGGAATGCATTGCGCACAGTTCATAGGAGCCGTGCGGGGCCCACTCGGGCGCCAGCGCAGCGGGATTTACGCCAGCAAGATCAAAGCGTTGTGGCTTGTGACCTCCTGCGCGATCCGCCAACGGGTGCGGTATTACACTCGTTTCACAAAGGTGCTAGAAGCGCTTTCCCCGCTGCCCCGTGCAGTGCAACAAGGTCGCCGCCATGGCCACCGAACTGCCGGGCACGATGGACGGCCCGGCGCCGGCCAACGGAAACGGTAAACACCCCCGCAAAACCGGAATGCTGGCGCTCACCGTGGGCGCCATCGGGGTGGTCTACGGCGATATCGGCACCAGCCCGCTGTACGCGTTCCGCGAGGCCGTGCTTGCGGCAGTCGACCACACCGGACCGATCACCACGCCGGCGGTGCTCGGCGTCCTGTCCCTCATCATCTGGTCGCTGCTGATCACGGTGACGCTCAAGTATGTGCTGTTCCTCATCCGCGCGGACAACAACGCTTTCCAGCACAGTGGGATCCGAAGCTTGGAATTCACGTGACTTGAAGTCGCGG
>JADMIO011070394.1_pt1 | contig 10267 bp, 8 predicted proteins | sample 8958161 | NCBI WGS metagenome assembly JADMIO01 (sample SAMN16585339, study PRJNA669376) | soil metagenome | isolation source: Crop rotation soil | place: USA: Cullars Rotation, Alabama | collected 2011
CACGGTCTCCCGCCTGCAGGAGATGCAATCGGCCGACTATCTGGCTCAGGTTCGGGACTGATCAACAAACGGGGCTTGCGCCCTATAATGTTATCTCATAACACGTCGACATCCGCTTTCCGGGGTCGTCGCCGTCATGTCCGTTTCCTCCCGCCGCCTGCTGTTCGTCGCTGTCGCGGCCTGCGCCCTCAGCGGCGCCGCCCACGCCCAGACCCAGGGCGCCAACACCGCCGGCAGTTCGCACAGCGGCACGGTCGAGGAGGTGGTGGTCACCGCCGCGCCCTACGCCGTCTCGCTGGAGACCGCGACCACCAGCGTCGACGTGCTGAAACGCGAAGCCCTGGAAACCGCGCCGCCCGCCGGCCTCGGCGATGTGCTCGCCTCGCTGCCCGGCCTGCGCTCCAGCGCCAACGGCCCGGGCGCCAGCCGCCCGGTGATCCGCGGCTTCTCCGGCCCCCGCGTGCTGGTGCTGCAGAACGGCCTCGGCCAGATCGACGCCAGCTCCCTGTCGCCCGACCACGCGGTCGCTTCCGACCCGGCCGAGGCCTCGCGCATCGAGGTGCTGCGCGGCCCCTCGGCCCTGGCCTACGGCGGCTCGGGCATCGGCGGCGTGGTCAATGTCATCGACGACCGCATCCCGCAGAAGGCGCCCGAAAAAGGCTACGAAGGCCGCATCACCGCCTCGGGCTCGACGGTCGACAAGGGCGCCTCCATCGGCGGCGGCGGCAGCTTCGCGGCCGGCCCGCTGGTGTTCTCGCTCGACGCCGATCACCGCAAGACCGAGGACTACAAGATCCCCGGCCCGCCGGTCTCCAACCGCCTGGCGGCCGCCGACGGCCTGGAGCGCGACCCCGCCAAGACCCAGCGCAACAGCGACACCGAGGTCGACACCTACGGCGCCGGCGTCTCCTTCATCGGCGAGAAGGGCTTCATCGGCGTCGCCGCCCGCAAGACCTCCACCGAGTATGGCGTGCCCTACGCCCAGGTGATCGAGGATCACGACCACGAGGAGGGCGACGGTCACGACCACGAGGAAGGCCCCGTCGCCATCCACATGAACCAGACGCGCTACGACCTGCGCGGTCAGTACGCCCTGGACCTCGGCCCCTTCGAGACCATCCGCTTCTCGGCCGGCAAGGCCGACTACGAGCACTCCGAGGTGGGCCGCACCGGCGACGGCGAGGTGCACACCACCTTCCAGTCCAACGGGACCGAGGGCCGCCTGGAGCTGGTTCAGACCGAACGCAACGGCTGGAAGGGCGCCGTCGGCCTGCAGGGCCTGCAGCGCGATTTCGTGGCCTTCGGCGAAGAGGCGATCGTGCCCAAGACCGAGGTCAAGGAAGCCGGCATCTTCACCCTGCAGCGCTATGACGGCGCGAACTGGGGCGTCGACGGCGGTCTGCGGTTCGACGAGCGCAAGCTCGACGCCACGCTCGCCGGCCGCCCGACCAGCGAGGTCGCCGAAGGCTTCGGCATCGATTGGAGCAGCCTGGGCGGCAGCCGCAGTTTCCAGAACGTCTCCGCCTCGCTCGGCGGCTATGTGAAGCCGTCGGACAACACCTTCCTGGCCCTGGCCGTGTCGCGCAACGGCCGCGCCCCGACCGAGTTCGAGCTCTATTCCGACGGCCCGCACCCCGGCACTGGCGGCTTCGAACTGGGCAATCCCGACCTCAAGTCCGAGGTGGTGGTCTCGCTGGAAGCCACCGCGCGCTGGACCGGCGAACGCCTCAACATCGAGGGCCACCTCTGGGGCGCCAAGTACGACGGTTTCATCGACCGCCGCCCGACCGGCGGGACCGATCCCGAGGAAGGCCTGCCGGTGTTCCGCTATGTGCAGACCGACGCCAAGTTCAGCGGCATGGAGCTGGAAGCCGGCTACGCCCTCTGGCGTTCGGGCGACAAGAGCCTGCGCGCCGAGGCGGCCTACGACTGGGTGCGCGGCGAGACCGATCTCGGCGCCCCGGCCCGCAGCCCGCCGCCGGGTCTCACCGGCCGCCTGGCCTGGTCTTCCGACCGCCTGAACTCGACCCTGGAAGTCCGTCACGTCGAGAAGGCCGACCGTTTGGCCGAGTTCGAGCTGCCGACCGACAGCTACACCCTGGTCAACCTCAGCGCCTCGGTGAAGCCCTTCCAGGATCAGGACGTCCGGCTGTTCGCCGACATCCGCAACCTGACCAACGAGGAAGCCCGCGAACACGTCTCCTTCCTCAAGGACATCGTGCTCGCGCCCGGTCGCTCGTTCCGGGCCGGGATCACCTACCGCTTCTAGCGCCTCGTCGGTGAACAGGGGTTGCCGGGCATTTGCCCGAGTTCCAGGGATCGGCTAGAAGCGCCGATCCTTGGCCGCCCGCGGGGCGCCGTCACGATTCAGAGTTATCGCCATGGCCACCACGCCCGCCGCAGCCGACGCCGCCATCACCGGCACCGTCATGTTCTACAAGGCCCCGCAGCCGCTCAGCGTCGAACAGCACGGCAAGCTCGGCCTGCGCCGCGAAGACCGTCCCTACGCCTTCGCCGCCGAAGGCCACATGACCCCGCTGACCGTCACCGAGTTCGCCAACGCCGCGGGCTCGTTCCCGATCATCTTCGTCGGCGACGACAAGACCCCGGTCGGCGTGCTCGGCCTGAACGCCGGCGAGAGCCTGTTCGCGGAAAAGGACGGCAGCTACACCACCGGCGCCTACATCCCGGCCTATATCCGCCGCTACCCCTTCGTGCTGGCCAACGATGAAGGCCAGCAGCGCATGATCGTCTGCATCGATCGCGGGTCGGACCTGCTGGTCGAGGGCGGCGAGCAGCCCCTGTTCGACGACAAGGGCCAGCCCACCGAGTACACCCAGAACGCCATCAAGTTCTGCGACGACTTCGAGACCGAGCGCCGCCGCACCGAGAGCTTCGTGAAGCTGCTGATCGAGCTCGACCTGCTGGAGCGCACCCAGTCGCAGTTCACCCCGACCCTGCCGAACGGCCAGCAAGGCCAGCCGCAGCTGATCGCCGAGTTCTGGGGCGTCTCGGAAGAGAAGCTCAACAAGCTGCCGGCCGACAAGTTCATCCAGCTGCGCGACAACGGCGCCCTGGCCCAGATCTACGCGCACCTGCTGTCGCTGAATAACTGGGACAAGCTGATCGCCATCGCCTCGTCGAAGAGCGTGGCGGCCAACGCCGCCTAAGCGACTCCGACTAGCGCGCGAACACCGAGCGGGTCAGGCAGGAAAACACCAGGCGACCGGCTTCATCGAGCAGGTCGTGCTGGGCGATCACCACGCCCTTGCCTTCCCCGACCGGGTCCTTGCCCATCACCGTCATCCGCCCCCGCAGCAGCTCGCCCGGGGGCGGGTTGCGGGCCCAGCGCAGGGCGTCCACGCCCAGGCGCTTGGTCTGCGGCCATTGTTCCGAAGCCTCTCCGTCCAGTCGCGCCCACACGGCGAAGACAAAGGCGTCCGGCGCGCCGCGCGCCGCGTCCCAGCCCGGGGCGAAGGCGGCGATGAAGGCGTCCAGCGCCTTGGGCTCCACGGCCGCCACCCCCAGTGAAACCACCTGGCCTACGTGAATGTCGTCGAACGGCGCGGGCATGGGACTGAGCGGCTCCAAAGGTCGATTCGTCGATCATGATCGCCCGGCGACGCTTGTCGAGCGCCGCCTCGCGCCCGCCTTAGTAACTGACTATGTTGCGCGCATGATCGCTCGTCCGTTCAGGCGCCTGCTCGCCGCCCCGCTCGTTCTCCTGGCCCTGCTGGCGGCGCCGGCCGTCGCCGCCCCGGTGAACAGCGGCCACATCGAGTCCGAGCTTGTATCGCAGGAGACCTCGGCGGTTCCGGGCTCGACGGTGATCGTGGCCCTGCGTCAGAAGATCCAGAAGGGCTGGCACACCTACTGGCGCAACCCGGGCGACAGCGGCGATGCGACCAAGATCGCCTGGACCCTGCCCAGCGGCTGGAAGGCCGGCGACATCGTCTGGCCGGCCCCCGAGAAGCTGCCTGTCGGCCCACTGATGAACTACGGCTTCGAGGGCGAGGTCCTGCTGCCGGTTCCGGTCGAGATCCCGGCCAACGCCAAGCCCGGCCCGGTGACCCTCAAGGCCGACGTCGCCTATCTGGTCTGCTCGGACATCTGTGTCCCCGAGGATGTGACCCTCACCCTGGATCTGCCGGTCTCGGCCCAGCCCTCGACGGCCAAGGCCCCCGGCGCCGAGGCCATCGCCAAGGCCCTGGCCGCCGCTCCGAAGGTCGGCGATCTGACGGCGGAGTTTGCCGCCGACCCCACCGCCGTCAAACTGGCCCTGACCGGCCCGGCCGCGGCCGGGAGCAAGATCACTGAGGCCTACTTCTTCCCCTTCGACGGCGCGGTGATCGATCACGCCGCCGTCCAGAAGGCCGAACGCGGTCCCGAAGGCCTGACGATCAGCCTCGCTCCCGGCTTCTCCTTCCGCCAAGGCCCGGCCCCGACCACCCTGAGCGGCGTGGTGGTCATCGACGGCCAAGCCCATGAGATCTCCGCCAGCGCAGGCGCGCTCCCGGCCTCTTCCGCCGGCCTCGGCCTGATCCCGCCCAAGGCGTCTACGACTGCGCCCGCCGCCCCCGATCTCGGTATCGGCCTGGCGCTGGGCCTGGCCTTCCTCGGCGGCCTGATCCTCAACCTGATGCCCTGCGTCTTCCCGGTGCTGTCGCTGAAGGCCGCCGCCCTGGCGGGGCATGCGCATGAAGAGCCCGGCGCGGTCCGCAGCCAGGGTCTGGCCTTCCTGGTCGGCGTCGTCGTCACCTTCCTCGTTCTCGCTGGGGCGCTTCTCGCCGCCCGCGCCGCTGGCCAAGCTGTCGGCTGGGGCTTCCAGCTGCAGTCGCCGGCCGTCGTCGCGGTGCTGGCCATCGTCATGCTGCTGGTGGCCCTGAACCTCTCGGGTGTGTTCGAGATCGGAACCTCGCTGCAGGACGCGGGCTCAGGCCTCGCCGCCAAACAGGGCCTCGCCGGGGCCTTCTTCACCGGGGTTCTCGCCGTGGTCGTCGCCGCCCCGTGCACGGCGCCGTTCATGGCCGGGGCCATCGGCTTCGCCCTGACACAGCCGCCGCTGGTCTCGCTGGCGGTGTTCCTGGCCCTCGCTCTGGGCCTGGCCGCCCCGTTCACCGCCCTGTCGTTCGCGCCCAGCCTACTGAAGCGCCTGCCCAAGCCGGGCGCCTGGATGGAGACCCTGCGCCGCGTCCTGGCGTTCCCGATGTACGCGGCCGCTGCCTGGCTGGTCTGGGTGCTGGCCCAACAGGGCGGACCGGCGGGCCTAGCCCGCCTGCTCGGCGCGGCCATCCTCGCGGCCTTCGCCGCCTGGGTGTTCGGCCTGGTGCAGAACCGCCGAATGCTGGGCAAGCCGACGCTCGTGCTCAGCATCCTCGCGGCCATCGCCTTCATCGCCGCCATCGCCGGGGTCACGGTCGGGGGCTACGCCGCCGACGGAGCCCAGGCTGCCGCCACCTCAGAATCCGCCGAACTGCCCTCGGAAGCCTGGAGCCCCGCCAAGGTCGCCGAACTGCAGGCCCAGGGCCGTCCGGTGTTCGTCAACTTCACCGCCGCGTGGTGCGTCACCTGCCAGGTCAACGACAAGGTGGCGCTCTCCACCAAGCGCGCGGCCGACGCGTTCACCGCCGCCAACGCGGTCTACCTCAAGGGCGACTGGACCAACCGCAACGGCGAGATCGCCGCCGAGCTCGCCGCCCACGGCCGCGCCGGCGTGCCGCTCTACCTCGTCTACCCCGCCAGGGGCGGGCCGCCCAAGGTCCTGCCTCAGCTGCTCACCGACGGCCTCGTCGCCAAGGCTATCAAGGAAGCGGCGGGCTCCTAGAGCGCCATCGCCATCATCACCCGCGTGGAGCAGACGGCGCAGTTCAGCGCGTTGGCCGCGCCCTCGGTGCAGTTGATGCAGGCGCGCTGCGGCCGTGATCCGTCGAGCAGGCCCAGCACCATCCGCTCGTCCTCGGACACCTGGCCGGCGACGCCCACGGCCAGACGCCGTCCGATCGCCGCCTCGAACAGGCTCAACAGGCTGTCGAACACCGGAGCCATCATCTCCCCCGCGTGACGATGCAGCAGGGCGCTGAGGCGCGGCTGCACCGCCTGACCGGCGTCACAGGCGGCCCGCCAGCAGCGGATCACCTCGACCAGCAGGGTCAGGCGGGCGGGGTCCTCCAGGGGCGGCGACAAGGCATGAGTCATCGGGCGCGCGTCCTGCGACGCTTCTCGTTCTTAGTTGCGAATTATTCGCAACTAGATAGCCGCGATGGCTTTGGGGCGCAAGCCTGGCTTTGCGCGCGAAGCCCTAGACCGGCGGGGCCGGCGGGGCGGTGATGACCTCGACGTTGTCGTTGAGGAGATAGGCCATCTCCTTCAGGGCGGCCGTCTGGGCGCGGGCGTCCTTGGCGGCGGACACCTCGTCCAGCCGCTTGGGCAGATCCTGGGCGATGCCGCGCAGGATGCACTTCAGGTCGCCGTCGAGATTGCGGGCGGCCAGGTCCAGGTGGCCCTTCATATCGGTTTCGGCCAGCACGCCGACCTTGGCCTTGAAGCCGTCGAAGCCCGCCAGGGTGGAGGCGGCCCCGTTGGGGTCGGCCTTGGCGGCGGCCTTGATGTAGCCGTCGACCTGACCCTTCAGCGTCTTCGCCTGCTTGACGATGTCGCGATACATCGGCTCGCCGGAAATCTTCGGCGGCGCGGCCGCGATCTGGATCACCGCGGCGGGCTGAATGCCCAAGGCCTGTTCGGCGGGCGTCTGCTGCGCGGGCGAAAAGGCGGCGAGCCAGAGGGTGGCGGCGACCGCCACGGCGTCACAAGACATCTGCCCTATCCTTGTTAAGACTGGCCTCGTAATGGTCCCCGCGCCGCCGATTGCGTTGCGGCAAGACGCTGGACCCCGTGTTTGCTACGGCCGACATGGTGAACGCCCTCTTACTGTGGAGCTTGCGATGCCCGACCTCGACGCCGCCTGGACCGCCCTTGAAGCCGCCGCCAAGGCCGACGGCGCCGGTCGCATCGAGGACTTCATCGCCGCCGAGCCGGATCGCCTGGCCAAACTCACCGTCGAGACCTGCGGCCTGACCCTCGATCTGTCGAAACAGGCCTGGTCCAAGGTCGGACTGCATGCGGCGCTCGATCTCGCCAGGGCGGCGGACGTTGAGGGCGCCCGCAAGGCCATGCTCGGCGGCGAGGCGATCAACACCTCCGAAGGCCGCGCCGTGCTGCACACCGCCCTGCGCGCCGCCGCGACCGCCGACATCAAGGCCCAGGGCCAGCCGGTGATGGCCGACGTCGAGGCCGTGCGTCGCCGCATGGCCGAGTTCGCCGGCAAAGTCCGCAATGGCGAGATCAAGGGCGCCAGGGGCCGGCCGTTCCGCGCCATCCTGCACATCGGCATCGGCGGCTCCGACCTCGGCCCGCGCCTGCTGTGGGACGCGCTGAAGCCGCTGAAGCCGACCATCGATGTCCGCTTCATCGCCAATGTCGACGGCGCCGAGTTCGCCCTGGAGACCGCCGACCTCGATCCGGCCGAGACCCTGGTCATCGTCGTCTCCAAGACCTTCACCACCATGGAGACCATGGCCAACGCCGAGGCCGCCCGCGCCTGGATCGCCGGGGCCGTCGGCGCGGACAAGGCCGGCCTGCACATGGCCGCCGTCTCCACCGCGCTCGACAAGACCGCCGCCTTCGGCATCGACGAAGCCCGCGTGTTCGGCTTCTGGGACTGGGTCGGCGGCCGCTATTCGCTGTGGTCGGCTGTCAGCCTGTCGCTGATCGTCGCCTGCGGCTGGGATGTGTTCGAGGGCTTCCTGGCCGGCGGCGCCGCCATGGACGCCCACTTCGCCACCGCCCCGCTCGACCAGAACGCGCCGGTGCTGCTGGCCCTGGCCCAGATCTACAACCGCAACGGCCTCGGCCGCGCCTCGCGCTCGGTCGTGCCCTATTCGCACCGCCTGCGCCGCCTCGCCTCGTTCCTGCAGCAGCTGGAGATGGAGTCGAACGGCAAGAGCGTCGACAAGCAGGGCCAGTGGCTGACACGCGGCTCGGCCGCCGCCGTGTTCGGCGACGCCGGCACCAATGTGCAGCACGCCTACTTCCAGTCGATGCACCAGGGCACGGACGTTGTGCCGCTGGAATTCATCGCCGTCGCCCGCTCGGACGAAGGCCCGGCCGGCATGCATGAGAAGCTGCTCGCCAACGTCATCGCCCAGGCCGAGGCCCTGCTGGTCGGCAAGAGCGAGCACGCGGTGGAGACCGAGCTGCGCGCCAAGGGCCTGACGCCCGCCGCCATCGACGTCCTCGCCCCTCAGAAGACCTTCACCGGCAACCGCCCCTCGACCACCGTGGTGCTGGAGCGCCTGACGCCCCAGACTCTCGGCGCCCTGATCGCCCTCTATGAGCACAAGACCTTCGTCGAGGGCGCGATCTGGGGGATCAACAGCTTCGACCAGTGGGGCGTCGAACTGGGCAAGACCCTGGCCGTCCGCGTGCTTGGCGAACTCGAGGGCGGCGAACGCCTCGACCACGACGTCTCGACCACGGCGATGATCGATCGCCTGAAGCGGTAGCCTCACCTTAATTCATCCGCTATAGGCCCGCCCCATGTGCGCTCGCCGCCACCATCACGGCCATCACCACCCGACCCTCCGGGGCGCGGGCGGGGACCGTGTGGCCTGAGCGCCGACGACCTCCGTCTCATCGCCCCGCCTCACGGACGGGGCCCGTTTCGGCGCCTGTCCATCGCTTACGCTTACCGGACCCGACGCTGACATGACCGACGAGACCCCTGCCCAGACCTTCCGCCCCGAAGCCCGCGCCCCGCGCGGCTTCGCCGACAAGCGCGCGCCCGTGCTGCGCGCCGAGCGGGCGATCCTCGAGGCGGTGAGCGCCGTCTACGAGCGCTACGGCTTCGAGCCGCTGGACACCGGAGCGTTCGAATACGCCGACGCCCTAGGCAAGTTCCTGCCCGACAGCGACCGTCCCAACGAGGGCGTCTTCGCCCTGCAGGACGACGACGAGCAGTGGATGGCGCTGCGCTACGATCTCACGGCGCCCTTGGCGCGCTTCGCCGCCGAAAACTGGAACGGTCTGCCCAAGCCGTTCCGCCGCTACGCCTTCGGCCCCGTGTGGCGCAACGAGAAGCCCGGCCCGGGCCGCTTCCGCCAGTTCATCCAGTGCGACGCCGACACCGTCGGCTCGGCCCGCCCGGAGGCCGACGCCGAGATCGTCGCCATGGCCGCCGAGGGCCTGGAGGCCGCCGGCCTGCCGCGTGGCCAGGCGGTGCTGAAGATCAACAACCGCAAGCTGCTCAACGGCCTGCTGCAGTCGGCGGGGGTCGAGACCGTCGGCCAGAAGCTGGCCGTGCTGCGCGCCGTCGACAAGCTCGACCGCCTGGGTCCGGACGGCGTGCGCCTGCTGCTCGGCGAAGGCCGCAAGGACGAGAGCGGCGACTTCACCAAGGGCGCCGGCCTCGGGGCCAAGGCCATCGAGTCGGTGATCGCCTTCACCCAGGCCGGCCTCGGCGGGGCCGAACGCTCGGTGGTGCTCAACCGGCTGGCCGACGTCATCGGCGGCTCGGCCGAGGGCGACGAGGGGCTGGAGGAACTGGCCCGCATCGACGCGGCCCTCACCGGCATGGGCGTCGGCGTCGATCGCGCCGCCTTCGATCCGGCCGTCGTCCGTGGCCTGGAGTACTACACCGGCGCCGTCTTCGAGGCCGAGCTGCTGCTGGAGACCGTCGACGACAAGGGCCAGCCGATGCGTTTCGGCTCGATCGGCGGCGGCGGTCGCTACGACGATCTGGTCGCCCGCTTCACCGGCGAACGCACCCCCGCCACCGGCTTCTCCTTCGGCGTCTCGCGCCTGGTCGCCGCCCTGGCCGCTGCCGGTCGCGCCCCGGCCGCCGATGTCCGCGGCCCGGTGGTGGTCATCGCCTTCAGCCAGGACCGCATGGCCGACTACTTCGCCATCGCTGGCGAACTGCGCGCCGCGGGGATCGCCGCCGAGGTCTACCTCGGCTCGTCCGGCATGAAGGCGCAGATGAAGTACGCCGACCGCCGCAACGCGCCCGCCGCCATCATCGTCGGCGACGACGAACTGGCCGCCGGTTCGGTGACCATCAAGGATCTGGACCTTGGTCGGGCCGGCGCCGCCGGCGTCGAGGACAACGCCGCATGGCGCGCCGAGCGCCCGGGCCAGCAGACCATTCCGCGCGGCGAGATGATCGCCGCCGTCAAACGCATCGTCGGGGCAAACTGATGAGGCTCGAACCGCC
>JADMIO011614306.1_pt1 | contig 10267 bp, 6 predicted proteins | sample 8958161 | NCBI WGS metagenome assembly JADMIO01 (sample SAMN16585339, study PRJNA669376) | soil metagenome | isolation source: Crop rotation soil | place: USA: Cullars Rotation, Alabama | collected 2011
GGGTGCGGCAGCTGCTGGCGCACTTCGGCGATCCGCACATGGCGATGCCCGTCGTGCAGATTGGCGGCAGCGCGGGCAAGGGCTCGACGACGGCGATGACGGCGTCGATCCTGCGCGCGGCCGGGCGACGCACGGGGATGTACACCTCCCCGCACCTGCAGACGTTCATCGAGCGGATCGACGTCGATGGCACGCTGATCGCGCCCAGTGAATTCGCCGATACGGTGCTCGGTCTCGACCCACTCGTGCGGAAGATGCACCTGGAGGTGCTCGACGGCGTCGGGTACGGGCGGCCGGCCCTGGTGGAGGTGGCGTTCGCGACGGGCATGCGCCATTTCGCGCGCGAGCGCTGCGATGCGACGGCGATCGAAGTGGGGTTGGGCGGGCGCACCGATTGCACGAACGTGTTCGACGAGAAGCCTGTCACGGTGATCACGAACATCGAACGCGAGCACACGGACCGGCTTGGTGCGACGTACGCATCGATCGCGCGTGAGAAGTCGGCACTGATCCGCGGGCGGGAGATCGTGATGACGGCGGCGCGGCATGGCGAGGCAATCGACGTGATCACGGCGCGCTGCGACGCGACTGGCGCGATGCTCTGGCGTCTGGGGCGCGAGGTGCGGTTGCGGATCGCGTCGTCCGACCACTGCGGCAGCGTGATCGACGTGAGGACACCGGCGGGCGACGTTACGGGTGCGCGCGTGCCACTGGCTGGCCCGCACCAGGCGTCGAACGGCGCGCTCGCCATCGCAGCGGCGCTGGCGTTCGGCGAGCGGACGGGACGGCGCATCGATGCGGATGTCGTGCGCGAGGGGATCGCGCGGACGCGGATCAGCGGACGGATGGAGGTCATGCAGCAGTCGCCGGCCGTGGTGCTGGATTCGGCGCACAACCCGATCGAGGCCGCATACCTGGCGCGGACGCTGCGCGAGGGATGGCTGGCGCGCGGTGGCAAGCTGCACCTTGTGTGCGGGATCCTCGCGGACAAGGACCAGCCGGCGATGGTGCGGGCGCTGGCGCCGGTCACGGCGAGCGTCGTCGTGACGCAGCCGCCTCTGGCGGAGCGCGCGGGAGATCCGCAGCGGATGGTCGCGCTGTTCCGGCGCGAGCTGGGTGATGCGGCTGTGTCGCTGGAGCCGTCGCCGGATGCGGCGCTCGACCGGGCCATGTCCCTCGCGGGCGATGACGACGTGGTGTGCGTGACGGGATCGATGTACGTCGTCGGGGCGCTGCGGGAGAGATGGGTGCCGGAGGCGCGGATCTTGTCGCGCCGGACGGCGGCGGCTGGTGAGCAGTGAGTGGTAAGTGGTCGGTAGTGAGTAGTGAGTGGTCCGTAGTGAGTTGGCAACGATGTGGAGTCGCCGCTCGCTGTAGGACGCGCTAGTGAGAAAGGACGTGGGTCATGGAGTTCTTCGATGTGGTGCGGACGCAGCGGGCAATGCGGCGGTTGCACACCGATGCCGTTTCGGATGAGGACCTCTGGACGATCCTCGACGCAGCGATCATGGCGCCGAACGGCGGCAACGTGCAGCCGTGGAACTTCGTCGTGATCCGCGATGCGGCGAAGAAGCGGCAGATCGGTGCGTGGTACCTGGAGGCATGGGACAAGGCATACGGCCCGTCGAAGGACGCGATGCTGGCGGACCCCGGCCGAGCGCGGACGTTCTCGTCGGCGGACTACCTGGCGAACCACATTGGGGAGGCGCCGGTGCTGGTGCTGGCGACGATCAAGAAGGGGATGCAGGCGTTCGGGCCGACGCTGGGCGCGTCCATCTATCCCGCCGTGCAGAACCTGATGCTCGCGGCGCGCGCGCTCGGGCTGGGGACGACGCTGACGACGCTGCACAAGCTGCACGAAGACGACGTCAAGAAGCTGCTGGGAATCCCGGACGACGTCGAGACGATGGCGCTGATCCCGATCGGGAAGCCGAAGGGCAAGTTCGGCACGCCGGAGCGCCTGCCCGCGGAGAAGGTGGTGTACTGGGACGCCTGGGGCGAGCGGAAGAACCGCAGCTAGGGGGCATGCGGAGGGGACGGGCGGGGCGCCCGCGCTCCAGACGGCGGGTCGCATAACGTGAGACGGGTTGCGCGCCCGCGTTCAGATGGCGGGTCGCATAACGTGAGACGGGCTGGGCGCCGGCGTTCCAGATGGCGAGCCCCCGGAATCGCCGTACGTCGGGGCGTATCAATTGTGTCAAAACTGAATCTGAAACCGCCATATGGCTCGCACCACCACTATATCTCGGCGTGTACCCGGCGTACGTTAGATGCCGAACGAGAGAGAGGAGCTGAGCCTATGGCCCGGGCGTACCGGTTGGGAAAACGCGCTGTCACGGCGGCTGAGACGCGCCAGCGCATCATCGATGCAGCCCGCGATGTCATCGCGCGGAGCGGTATCGCCGGTGCGAGTCTGGGATTGATTGCGACGGAAGCGGGCGTGACGCGGACGACCGTCTACCAGCAGTTCGGCTCAAAGGACGAACTGATGCTGGCGGTGCTGAACGATGCGCTCGACCGCGCGGATGTGCGTGCGGTGCGCAAGGCGCTCCAGCAGCGCGATGCCGCGCGCGCGGCGCGGCTGATGTTGCGCGCGTCGTGCCGCTTCTGGGCGGGCGAGTACGCGCTGTTCAGCAAGATCAAGGGCCTCGCCGGGGTCGACGGCGAAGCGGCGGTGCTGGACGCGAACAAGGAAAGCGTGCGGCAGGGGCACATCATGAACCTGGCGCACCGCCTTGCCGAGCAAGGCCAGCTGCGGGAAGGCGTCACCGAGGCGCGTGCCATGCAAATGCTACAGCTACTGTCGAGTTACGAGACGTTCGACCACCTGCACCGCATCGGCGGCATGCGCGCCGACACGATCGCGGCGCTGGTGATCGATATGGCCGACCGCGCCGTGTTGACGGACGGCGCGGGCCGCGAGGACTGATCGCCGATCCGGGCGGCCAGCGTCCGATACCATAGCAGCGAGCCGCGCCTGCGGCCGACGGGCTGGGCCGCCGCCGCGGGCTCGACTGGCGACGCACGTTGCTGAACGACGCGCCCGGCCGCCTCTTCCGCCACATCCGGCACGACCGATCGGTGCAGGTCACGCTCGCCATGGCGATCGTGGTGAATGCGCTGCTGTTCGGCGCATGGGCCTGGAGCCGGGGCGGCCAGACCACCCACGTGCGCGTCGAGGCGCGCGGCAATCTCGCGGCGGTGTACGCGGACGGGCGGTTACAGGCCGGCGCGCAGCTGAGCGCGACGGCGCCGGGCAGCATCGTGCTGACGCTGCCGGATACGCGCGCGATCCCCAGCATGCCATCGCCGCGGGGGATCGATTCGATCCGGGTCACGGATCTCAAGACCGGTGACGTGCTGTTCGACGACGACTTCTCGTTGTTCCCGGGGCGGGACTGGCGGGTAGTGTCCGGCCGTCCATACGACGATGGCGGCGTCATTGGCAGCGATGGTCCCGCTACGATTGCGCTGGCGCCGCGGCAGTGGGGGGATGTCGCGGTGGAGGCGACGTACCGCAACGTGACGAGCGTGTCGATCAGCGTGCGGGCGCAGCCGGATCTGACGGGCATTGTCGCGACCGTGCGGCCGTTTCACTGGAACGAGGACTTCAGCAAGTGGGCGTCGGTCGCAGTCGGGCCGCCGGGGACGACCGGCCCGGGCACGCGCATCGAGCTCTCGCGGGCGGAGTCGGTGAAGGCGCTGCTGGCGAGCGCGCTGCACGCGTACCCGTACGTGGCGCTGATGCTCGTGCTGGCGGTGTTGCTCGTGCTGGGACTGACGTTTGCGTTCGATGACGCGCAGGTGCGGGATTGGGCAGCGTCCGTGCCCGCGTCGGCGGCGCGCTACGCGATAGCGGCAACGGCTGTCGCGTCATTCGCGGTGCTGTTGTACTTCAACGTCGCGAACCGCGCACACATTCCGTTCGTGCCCGACTCCATCACGTACATCTTCCAGGCGAAGATGCTTGCATCGGGACATCTCACCGCCCCGCCGCCACCGGTATCGAACGCGTTCGACTTCTTCGAGCAGGCGCCGCCGATCATCGTGCGTGACGGGCGCTGGATTGGCCAATATCCGTTCGGGCATCCGCTGATGCTGGCGGCGGGGCTGCGGTTGCACGCGATCTGGCTCGTGCCGGCGCTGCTGGCCGCGGGCAGCGTCGCGCTAATCGGCGTGACGGCGCGCAATGCGTGGACTGGGCGGACAGCAGTACTTGCGTCGGTACTGCTCGCGACGTCGCCGTTCTTCGTGATGAACGCCACGAATTACATGTCGCATAACACGGCGGGATTCTACCTGCTGGCATCGCTGGCGTTTGTCAGCGTGATGGGGCGCCGGGCCGGGGAACCGGCGACGCGGACTGAAGGTCCGCGCTACATATCGGATGGGGCGACGCGGACTGAAGATCCGCGCTACATATCGGATCGGGCGACGCCGACTGATGGGCCGCGCGGCATCCCGGATGAGGTGACGCCGGTCGAAGGCGCGCGCTACTTCGGCTGGGGTCGGCGCGAGGTGGCGTACGCGGCGGCAGCGGGGCTGTTCTTCGGGCTGCTGATGAATACGCGGCCGCTGACGGCTGCGGCGCTGGTCGTGCCGCTCGGCGCGTTCCTGCTGTGGCGCCTGTTCGGCGAGCGCACACACTGGCAGTTGGGTGCGAGGCAGCTCGCGGCGTTCGCTGCGACGGCGGCGGTCATGCTGGGCCTGTACCTGCTTTACAACTACGCGACGACCGGCGACGCGCTGCGCAGTGGCTACCAGGAGAGCGGCGTGTCGTTTTTTGGCGGGGCGTCGCCGCTCGGGACGGGCGGCGACGGCGGTGGCATCGGCGCGGCGCTGGGGTCGGGCGGGCAGCACGACTACGCGCAGGGGATCCAGAACGAGCGCATCCAGATGGCGCTGCTGCTGCTCGTGCTGAACGGGTGGCCACAGTTCGTCGGGCTGGCCTTCGTGCTGGCGCCGTTTGTGCTGGGGACGAGGAAGGCGTGGGACTGGTTCCTGATAGCCTCAGCGCTGTGCGTCATGGCGATCTGGACGCTGTACCAGAGCACCGGCGTGATGTACGGGCCGCGCTACTGGTACGAGGCGATGCCGTTCCTGATCCTGCTGGCGGCGCGCGGAGCGGACCGCGCCGCCGACGTGATCGCGGGGTGGGCGTCATGGTTGCGGACGCGCCAGGTAGAGGTGGCGAAGCCCGAAGCGATCGCCCGGGCGGTGACGTTCGGGTTCGCCGGCCTGCTCGTGCTGGCGAGCGTGTGGGGATGGTTGATGAGCCAGCGGACCACGTGGCAGGCGGACTTCGTGCCGGACCAGGCGTCGGCGATGTGCTGCGTACTGGGGATGGACGACCGAATCGCGCAGATGGTTGATGAGCAGGGATTGCACGATGCGCTCGTGCTGGTAGACCCGTGCTCGAACTTCGTGTGCTACGGGAGCGTCTTCTGGCGGAACAATCCGACACTCGACGGCGACATCGTGTACGCGCGAAATCTCGCGCCGAAGCGCGACGAGCTGATCGCCGCGTATCCGGGCCGCTCCGTGTACGTCGCGAACTACAACGCGCGGACGCTGCGGCGATACGACCCGGCGAGTGCGCCGCGCGCTCCATTTCCGGCGACGCCGGACGCGGCCGCAACGGCGACCCCGGTTGCATCGCCGTGATGCTGGTGCGGGGCGGTGTCCGCGGCGCGTGGTGCACAGGCCCGGTGTGATGAGCGATGCGCGGCGTGACGCAACGGCGATGGGGCGTCGGTGGCGGCCGGAGTAGGTGCTTCGCTGACCCCAGGCTCGTACATGGGCGTGGTTGCGCCGCGCACGCCGGAGGGTCGATGGACCTAACCCCCGGCCCCGTCCGTACGAGGGAAGGGGAGACTGGAACCGGAGACGTTCAAGATAGTCACAGGCCTGGGGGCGCGCACCGGACAGCGATCGCTGACGACATCCGGAACGTCATCGCCAACGACCCATGACTACCGCTTGAACGTCCGCAGTTCTTCGAACATGCCGGGCTCGATCTTCGTCATGTAGTCGACGAGGGGACCCCAGCGGAAGCGCGGCGCGTCCACTTCGACGCCGGGCGGCAGGTCGCGCTTCACGCGCTCGACGGTGACTTCGATCAGGGCGCTGGCGATCGGCGCGTGATCCATCGTCTCGCGTGCCACCCGCGCCGTGCCGCCGACACCGTAGGCGAGGCCGTCGCCGATCACCTCGAACATGATGTGGCCGTTCGCCTCGATGTTCTTGAGCGAGTGCGTGCGCCGGTCGAGGGCGAAGCGAATGGTGTGCGCATCGACCGCGATCGCGGAGTTCATCACCATGGTATAGGGGAGGCCATCGGCGTCGATGGTGGCAGCGACAGCCAGTTGGCCGCCGGTGAGGTAGGCCAGCAGGTCGTCCGGAAGCGCGTCCTTCGCGGCGCCGCTCGCCACGCTATCGCTTCGGCTTCTTCGGCGCCGGCTTCGTGGGCGGCTTCTTCGCTGCCGGAGATGGTTTTGCGGCGGGCTTCTTCGTCGCAGGGGCTTTCGCCTGCGGCGCGGCGGGGGCTGCTGCTCGCGCCGACTTGCCGCGGCCGCGGATCGGTGTTGGCTTCTTCGATGCGCCCTTCTTTGCGGTGGGCGCCTCGTCCGCGGCAACGTCGCCATCGCCGTCTTCGAGGTCGAGGGCCGCCTGCTCGGCATCATCGCCCGAACCCTTCGGGCCGCCGGTCGTTCCCATCTCGATGGTCGCGAGCGCGGCGACCGCGTCATCCTGCGCGACGCTGATCACCGTCACGCCCTGAGCCGAGCGGCCGGTCATGCGGATGCTGTCCATGCGCGTGCGGATGACGATGCCGTCGCGGCTGATGACAATCAGTTCCATCGACGCGTTCACCGTGCGCGATGCAATGACCGGTCCGGTCTTCTTCGTGATCTCGTAGTTGCGCACGCCCTGGCCGCCGCGGTGGTGCGCCGGGTAGTCGCCAAACGGCGTGCGCTTGCCGTAGCCGTTCTCGGTGATGCTGAAGAGTTCGTAGCCCGGTGTGACGACTTCCATCGACACGACCTTGCCGCCCTTCGCGAGCTTGATGCCGCGCACGCCACCCGACGTCCGCGATGCGGACCGCAGTTCGGCGACGGAGAAGCGGATGGCCTGGCCGTTCGACGTGATCATCACGACCTCGTCGTCCTCATGGACGAGCTTGGCGGCGATGAACTCGTCGCCGTTCTCGAGGTTCATGGCGATCTTGCCGTTGCGGCGGACCTCCTTGAAGTCGGCGAGCGGCGTCTTCTTCACTTCGCCGGCGGCCGTCGCCATGACGAGGAAGTCCTTGTCGTAGTCGCGGATGGTGACCATCGCCGTCACCTGCTCACCCGGCTCGGAGTCGATGATGTTGACGAGCGGGATGCCCTTCGCCTGGCGCTTGGCGTCGGGCAGGTCGAAGGCGCGCGACTGGAAGACGCGGCCGCGTTCGGTGAAAAAGAGCACGTTGTCGTGGGTGTCGCAGACGATCAGGCGGCTGACGGCGTCTTCCTCGCGCGTCACCATGCCGGTGATGCCGCGGCCGCCGCGCCGCTGCAGGCGGTACGTCTCGAGCGGCAGGCGCTTCACGTAGCCGCGGCTGGAGAGCGTGACGACGATCTCCTGGTGCGCGATCAGGTCCTCTTCGGAGATGTCGTCGGCGCCGGAATCGACGATCTGCGTCTTGCGGTCGTCGCCGTACTTTTCCTTGATCTCGACCATGTCGTCGCGGATCAGGAAGTCGATCTTGCGCGGGTTCGCCAGCAGGTCCTCGAGGTAGGCGATGCGCTTGATCAGCTCGTTGTACTCGTCCTCGATCTTGCCGCGCTCGAGGCGCGCGAGGCGGCGCAGTTGCAGGTCGAGGACCGCCTGCGCCTGGATCGCGCTCATGTTCCACGGGCGGATCTGCATCTTCTCCTTCGCGTCGTCCGCGGACTCCGCGGCGCGAATGAGGGCGATGAGCTTGTCGAGATCCTTCAGTGCGATCAGGTAACCGAGCAGGATGTGCTCGCGCTCCCGGGCCTTGCCGAGCTCGAACTCCGTACGGCGGCGGATGACGTCGCGGCGGTGGTCGATGTAGGCCTCGAGCATCTTCTTGAGGCCCATCGTCTTCGGCTGGCCGTGGTCGAGCGACACCATGTTGACGGCGAACGACGACTGCATGGCGGTGTGCTTGTAGAGCTGGTTGAGGACGCTCGCCGCCTGGCCTTCGCGGCCGAGCTCGATGACGATGCGCATGCCGTGGCGGTCGGACTCGTCGCGCAGGTCGCTGATGCCGACGATCTTGCGTTCCTTCACGAGGTCAGCAATCTTCTCGATCAGCGACGCCTTGTTCACCTGGTACGGCAGCTCGGAGACGAGAATCATCTCGCGGTTGCCCTTCGCCATCTCCTCGATGCGCGCCTTGGCCTGCATGATGATGCGGCCGCGCCCGTCGGCGTAGGCCTCCTTGATGGCGTCGCGCATGACGTCGTGACGCTTGCCCTCGTCGTCGAGCTGCGCGTCGCGGCGCTGGCGGAAGATGATGCCGCCGGTCGGGAAGTCCGGCCCTTTGACGATCTCCGACAGCTCTTCCGTCGTCGTCTCCGGATTCTCGATCAGCGCGCGCACGGCATCCGAGATCTCGCCGAGGTTGTGCGGCGGGATGTTCGTCGCCATGCCGACGGCGATACCCGAGGCGCCGTTGATCAGCAGGTTCGGGACGCGGGCGGGCATGACGACAGGCTGCGTGCGCGAGTCGTCGTAGTTCGGGTAAACGTCGACAGTGTTGCTGTCGATGTCAGCGAGGATCTCTTCGCTGATCTGCGTGAGCTTCGCTTCCGTGTACCGCATGGCGGCCGGTGGGTCGCCGTCCACGCTGCCGAAGTTGCCCTGGCCGTCGATGAGCTCGTAGCGCATCGAGAAGTCCTGGGCGAGGCGCGCCATCGCCTCGTACACCGGGCTGTCGCCGTGCGGGTGATACTTGCCGAGGACATCACCGACGATCAGCGCGCTCTTGCGGTAGGCGGTGTTGGGGCGCAGGCCTAGCTCGTGCATCGAGAAGAGGATGCGCCGCTGCACCGGCTTGAGGCCGTCGCGGACGTCCGGAAGGGCGCGCGAGACGATGACGGACATCGCGTAGTCGAGGTACGACGAGCGCATCTCGTCTTCGATGCCGCGCGGCCGGATGTTGCCCTGGTTGGAGTCTGTGGTCATGCGATTGGGGGAGGCCTTTGGGGTGCGGCGTCAGATTCGCGGCGCCAGTGGATCGTACATAGGAAGTTTAGCAGTTTTAGGCTCGCTACGGCTACCTTTGGGCGGTCGGATGTGACCCGTCTGAGGGCCAAATTGAGGTGCCAAATTGGACGTTGCAGACATCATCGGAGCTGCGGGCGTGATGCTGATTCTGATCGGCTTCGTGGCAAACCTGGCGGGCCGGACGGGCAGCGACAGCGTGCCCTATCTCGCGCTGAATCTCGTGGGCGCGGCAATGGCGTGCGCGTCCTCGGTGTTGATCGGATTCGTGCCGTTCGTCGTGCTGGAGGGCGCGTGGACGGCCGCCGCGGCGTTCGGGCTGGCGCGCTGGGCGCTGGGGCAGCGTGCCTCGGCCGCGTCCGGAACGGCGCCGTAATCGCCGCAGCGATCCCGCCAAACGAGGTCTACGCCGCCACCTCCGCGTACGGTGGCGCGGGCTGGTACTCCATGAACGCTTGCACCTTGCGGGCGTCCTCCGGCGACTTGAGGAGGCCGACCAGGTACAGCGCCATGTCGATGCCGGCTGAGACGCCGGCGGCGGTGATGACGTTGCCATCGTGCACCCAGCGGCCCTCCTCGACGATCTCGGTGTTGCCGCCGAGGTCGCGCAGTTCCTTCTTCGCTCCCCAGTGCGTGGTTGCGCGCTTGCCTTCGAGGAAGCCGGCGGTGTGCAGCAGCATGGCGCCGGTGCAGACCGACGTCACCCACTCGGCGCCGTCGCCGCTGCGCTTGATGTAGTCGATCAGCGCCTTGTCCTGCATGCCGGGTCGGGTGCCAAAGCCGCCGGGCACGCAGATCAGGTTGGGCTTTGGCGCATCGTCGAAGGTGTGGTCGGCGAGCATGCGGAGTCCGTGGAACGCGCGCACCTCGGGCGTGGCGGCGACGCTGTAGACATGCCAGTTCTGGTCGATGTACTTCGACGCCATGCCCATCACTTCATACGGCCCGACAAAGTCGAGCTCCTCGAAGTCCTGGAACAGGATGAAGGCGATGTTGAAGGCGGGTCGTCCGTCGTCGGTCGGCGGTCGGCGGG
>JADMIO011628052.1_pt1 | contig 10267 bp, 7 predicted proteins | sample 8958161 | NCBI WGS metagenome assembly JADMIO01 (sample SAMN16585339, study PRJNA669376) | soil metagenome | isolation source: Crop rotation soil | place: USA: Cullars Rotation, Alabama | collected 2011
CTCGCCGGCCGCGACCTTCGCATCGCCGCCGTGATGTCCGGCGACGACGACGCCGCCCTCGTACACGGTGACGACGACCGCCGCGGCGATGGCGGCGCCGATGGCACCGCCGAACAGGGACTGTCGGGAAGGCTTCATGAAGACCTCGACGCGAAAGCAGGTACCCGTGACCCGGACGTCGCCGAGCGGCGTCGCGACCACGAACGGGCCACCGTGATCGACTCGATAGAACGCGTTGCCACCGGGCTGCTCGGTGCGCATCGAGCCGTCGGCTTGCACGGCCCACGCGAGGCTCGTGCCCGGCTCGGTGACGGCGACGGCGCGATCGCCGAGCGCGACGCTGTGGCGGACGTCGGCGACGATCGATCCGCCGCGCGGCTGCGCACCGCCGCGTGTCGCGACGATCGCGATCGCACCGGACGCGACGCCGGCGGCCGCAAGCACGGCGACGACCAAACGTGCCCGGCCGCGCGGCGCGGGCGGCGCGATCGCGCCCCGTGCATCGGCGCGATCGATCGCGCGATCGATCGCGCGATCGACGCGATCGACGAAGCCGGCCGGCGGCGCGGGTGCGACGACGCTCGCGAGGGCGAGGCGTTCGTCGGCGGTGAGCTCGTCGTCATGCATCGTGGACCTCCGCGAGCGCGACGCGCAGCGCCTGGCGTGCGCGCGATAGGCGTGACTTCACCGTGCCGAGATCGATGCCGAGGGCCTCGGCGATCTCGCCGTACTCGAGATCGTGATACTCGCGCAGCAGAAACGCGGCGCGGAACTCGGGCTGCAGGGCCGCGATGGCGCGCTCGACGGCGACGGCGATCTCCGCGCGCCGCGCGGGATGGTCGATCGCGGGCTCCTCGATCGGCGGCACGTCGCGCCGCTTGCGAAGCTCGTCGATCGCGCGCCGCGAGGCGATCGCGAGGATCCAGCTCGACAGGCGCGCCGGCCCGCGCGCCGACCACTTCGGCAACGCGCGGAACACCGCGAGGAACACGTCCTGGGCGACGTCCTCGACGGCGCTCGTCCGCCCGAGCATGCGCCCGACGAGCGCGAACACCGGCGCCTGGTAACGCACGACGAGCGCGCCACGCGTCCCGGTCGCCGCGTTGCGCACGGCGCAGCGTCACCTCGTCGAGCTCGGCTCGCGGGTCGGGGGCGGTGCGGCGCGCAGCCACGGTCACGCACGTTACTCGGGCGAGGCCGCGAAAAGTTCCCGGAACCGATTACAGGATCTGGCGGAGCACCAGGAACAGGCTGCCCGCGAGCACGATCGTCACCGGCAGCGTGAGCAGCCACGCGAGCGCGATGTTGCGCACCGTCGCCTTGTTGAGCCCCGAGCGCTGCGCCACCATCGTGCCGGCGACGCCGGAGGACAGCACGTGCGTCGTCGACACCGGGAGGCCGACCGTCGACGCGATCCCGATCGCCGTCGCGGCGACGAGCTCGGCGGACATGCCCTGCGCGTACGTCAGGTGCGACTTGCCGATCTTCTTGCCGACCGTCTCGACGATGCGCTTCCAGCCGACCATCGTGCCGAGGCCGAGCGCGAGGGCGATGGCGCCGACGACCCAGGTCGGCGAGTAGTCGACCAGCGAGCGCAGCGACTTGCGATTCGCGGCGAGCTCCGCGCGATCGGCGTCCGATACGGTGGCCTTGTCGAGCGCCTTGTCGACCTCGAGGATGTCTTGCCGGATCGCGAAGCGATCGGCATCCGGGATCTCGTTCGCCTGGGCGTGCCCGCCGATGCGGCGGTCGAGATCCTCGAGCTTCGTGCGCACCGCGGGGTCCGCGACGAGCTTCTCGATCGACACGATCGCCTGGTGCGTCGGCGCCGTCGCCTTCGACGTGTCGATCGCGAAGCCGGCCGGCATGAGGCCGATCAGGATCAGCATCACGAGCCCGACGCCCTTCTGACCGTCGTTCGAGCCGTGCGCGAAGCTCACCGCGCCGCACGTCCCGATCAGCACCGCGCGCGTTCCCATCGGCGGCGGCACGCCGTCGAGCGGCGGCTCGGTCATCAGCTGCTTGTTGCGCGAGAACCGCTTGAACAGCAGGTACAGCGCGCCCGCCGCGACGAACCCCGCGAGCGGCGAGATCAGCAGCGACAGCATCATCTCGCGGGCCTTCGCCCAGTTCACGCCGTCGCCGAAGACGTGCCCCGCGGTCAGCGAGTTCGCGATGCCGACGCCGAGGATCGATCCGATCAGCGCGTGCGAGCTCGATGCGGGCAGGCCGAAGAACCACGTGCCGAGGTTCCAGATGATCGCGGACAGCAGCAACGCGAGGACGAGCGCGATCCCCGAGCCGGTGCCCGACTTGACGAGCAGATCGATCGGAAGGAGCTTCATGATCGCGAGCGCGACGGCGAGGCCTCCGACGAGCACGCCGAGGAAATTGAACACGCCGGAGATCACGACGGCGACGCGTGGCTTCAGCGTGTTCGTGTAGATCACGGTCGCCACGGCATTCGCCGTGTCGTGGAAGCCGTTGACGAACTCGAACGCGAAGGCCAACGCGAGACAAACCACGAGCAGGATCGCGTGACCGAGAGTCAGGTCGAAGAGGTGGTTCACGACGCTATCTGGATAGGCGCTCCACGTGACGTCTCGGTGACGACGCCGTGGCGCCGGCGCGAGATCACGCCGAGATCACGCCGAGATCACGCGGCTAGCTCTTCTCAGCTTTTCGCGATGGTAAAGCCCGTCACGCAGCGGAACTGTTTGCCCTTGTAGTCGGTCGGTACGTACTCGACGGTCAACACGTACTCACTCCGGAACGCGGCGAACAGCAGCTGGATCGACGTGTCGGATAGTTCGCGACCCTTGCACTGCAGGCCGCCCCATCGGTAGTTGTTCTGCGCCTTGTCGAACTCGAGCCACACCGCGCCGTGGAACAGCTTGTAGCTGGCGTCACCCGGCTCGAGGACCATGAGCTGGGCGACGGATGTGCTGGGCGTCGTGTCGGCGTACGCGACCGAAGGCGCGAGCGTTCCGAGGCCGGCGATCAGAGCGAGCGAAGCGAGGCGCATCGCGCGCGAGTGTAACTCAGCGGCGGCGACGGCGGCTCATCACGAACGCGAACGCGCACGCGAGGAGACCCGATTGCAACGCGACCGAGCCGGGCTCGCCGACGCTGCAATCGCAGCCCGGAGCTTTCGCCTTGCGCGGATAACACACCGGCTTCGTCGCGCCCTGCACGCACTCGTACGTGTCGTCGGGGCAGCTGTCCGTCGTGCCCGGGATGCACGTGGTCGTGCAGATCTCGTCGCACACGCCGCTCTTGCAGTACTGGTCGAAGGTGCAATCTTCGCCCTGCTCGCCGACGGGCGGATCCCACAGGCAGCGGCCCTGATCGTCGCACCGCATGCCGTCGAGGCACTGCGACGCATCGGTGCACGCCTTGTCCTTCGTGATGCGCACGACGTCGGTCGCCGTCGCCATGTCGATGTCGTCCTTCGCGATCAGCTGGACGTCGAGGACGGAGTCCGGGACCTCCTTCGGAATCTTCGGCTGATACACCGACGACGGCTGGCCGTTCTGGCCCCACTCCGCGCCGGGAACCTCGGCCCACTTGTAGCCGTTGATCCACAGCTCGACGCGCCGGACGCCGCGCTGCGAGCTCGCGGTGCCGCTGATCGGCGTCGAGGTGTCGGCGAGCACCGTGCCCGCGGGTGGCGCGTTGTACGCGATCACCGGCGGCTTCGTGATCGGATGCCCGGCGCCGAGCGCCGCGAGCAAGTGCAGGTGCGAGTTCTGCGACGTGTCCCCGCACAGGCAGTTGCCGCGCTTGTCGTACTCGCCGCAGTACGCGGGGTCGTTGCGGAAGAATTGCTGGCCGCCGCAATCCTGGCGATACGTCATCGGATCGGTGCACGCGCTGCGCCCGTCGAGGAATTCGTACTCGTGATCCATCGCGTACGCGTGACCGGACTCCTGCGCGACGGTCGCGCACAGCTCGATCATGTCGCCGCCGTAGATCTTCGAGAACGAGAACGAGATGACGTTGTTGTACGGCTTGCAGTTGACCGGGGCGACGCCACCGGCACCTTGCCAGCCGATCTCGCTCGGCAGTCCGGCGACGATCGCCTCGTTGAACGTGCCCTGCGTCGGCCGCACGTCCGTCACCATCACGTCGTATGGCGAATAGACTTCCTTGACGCACTGGACGAGCTCGGCCCACTTGGCGTCGCCGTCGTCGAACTCCGTCATCGGATAGTCGCCGGTCGGCCCCTTGGGCGTCAGCGAGCTCTGCGTCTGCGCGTCCTCGCCGGCGCTCTTGTGGATCACGCAACCGCCCGCGCAGCGGTTGAGCCACAGCACGCGCGGCACGTCGTCGTCGGCGTGCGCGACCGCGCCGGCTTCGGTGAACGGGATCGACACGCCCTTCGGCGGGCGCGCGGATGCGGTGGAGGCTGCGAGGACGATCGCCGCGATGGCGAGCTTCACGAAGCCGTCCGAGTCCGCCGGCGACGCATCACGAAGCCGAGGATCGCGGCGCCGAGGCCGCCGTACACGAACACCGCGTTGTTGCTCTGCTCGCCGACGCTGCAGCAGCCGCCGCTGTCGTCGGTCGCCGCGAGGCAGTAGCCCTTGCTCGGATCCGACGTCGGCGCGCACGAGAAGCCATCGGCGCACTCGTCGGCGATGCCGGGGTGACACGTCGTGCTGCAGACTTCACCGTCGCTCGACTTGACGCACAGCGTGCTCAAGCAGAACTCGTTGTACGTGCAGCTCTCGCCGATCTCGCCGGTCGGCTGCGGCCACGAGCACTTGCCCGTCGACGCCTCGCACGTCATGCCGTCGAGCACGCAGCTCGCGTCGTCGGTGCACTTCTTGTTCTTGATGACGCTGACCGGGGTGGTCTCGCCCTCGAGGCCGAGATCGTCGTAGACCTTCGCGACGATATCGATCGCGCTATCGGGCAGCTTGCCGGGGAGCTGGATCTGGTACGTCGACTCGGGCTGGCCGTTCGGGCCGAACTCGGCACCGACGGTCTCGCCCCACTTCCAGCCGTTGATCCACAGCTCGGCCTTCTGGATGCCGCGCTTCGAGAACGCCTTGAACGTGACGCTGATGCCGTTCGAGACCATGCCCGTCGTCGGGTTCGGGAACACCATCGACGCCGTCGGCGCGGGGATGATCGACTGGCCGGCGCCGAACACGTTGAGGATCTTGAGGTGCGAGTTCTGGTTGCCGCCGCAGTGGCAATCGACCGGCCCGTCGGTGCCGCACTTCGCGACCTGGTTGCGGAAGAACTTCTCGCCGCCGCAATCCATCCGGTACGTCATCGGGTCGTTGCACGCCGAGCGGCCGCCCTGGACGAACTCGTACTCGTGATCGAGGCCGAACGCGTGCGCCGATTCCTGCGCGACCGTCCAGCAGATGTTGTTCACGCGGTCGGAGTTCTGCTCCGAGTTCGCGAACGAGAACGACACCGCGTTGTCGACCGGGCTGCAGTCGCCGGTGAGCGGCGCGACGCCGAGCACGCCGTTCGGCTGGCCGATCTCGCCGGCCTGACCCGCGACGAGCGCGTGGTGATACGAGCCACCATCCGTCGGCTTGGTGTCGGTGACGATGACGTTGAAGGGGGAGTAGACCTCCTTCATGCACTGGACGACCTGCGCCCACTCGGCGTCGGCGGCGGCGCCCGTCAGGCCCTGCGCGTTCTTGTATTCGCCGAGGTTGAAGATCTGGCCGACGGAGCCCGCCGGGATGGTCGACTGGTAGATGCGGCCGTCGTCGGACGTCCCCTTCTTGACCATGCAACCACCCGTGCAACGATCCATGAAGATCGTCGTCGAGATCTTCGCGTCATGCGCGAGCGGGGTGAATGCGCTCTTCGGCGTGATCACCGCGATGCGCTTGCCGGGTTTGACCGAGGGGTCTGCAACCGCCGACGTGGAGACGAGAGCAACACCGAGACCGAGCCAGAAACCACGGGTCATGACGCGGCTTTACTACAGGCTCCGAGAAATTGTCAGCAAGTTTCGTCACATGGCGGCGAACAGCTCGCTGACACCTGCTCAACTTTGCTCAGTCCTTGAGATCGATCGTTTGCGCTGTGACAGTCCGGCGCGCGAGGACCATCGGAACGATGGCGATCTGCGCGGTCGCGGCCGTGTAATGCACGATCGCCTTGATCTCGAGCTCGTCGGGGCCGCGCGGATATGTGATGCGCGTCGCGGCGCTCTGCACGCAGAACGCGAGGGACGGCCCGATCGGCGCCGCATCCGAGGCGCTGGCCTCGCGGCCGACGCCTTCAGGCCCGACCGTCAGCGTGACGGTGACGTCGACGTCCTTGTTGCGCTCGCGCTCGGACCACTCGGAGAAGCAGCCCGTGAACTGCAATGACGCGAACGCGTCGAGCACGAGCTTCTCCTGGCTCGGCGGCGGCGGCACGACCTTGCCGGGAAACCCGCCCTTGACCTTCGCGATCTCGGGTGACTTGAGCTGCGCGATCTGCGTGAGGAGATCGGAGTACTGCTCGTTCTTCTGCTCGAGCGCCGTCTTCACCTGGGCGAGCTCGTTCTGCGTGATCGTGTCGCGCTTCGCCGCGTCGGCGACCTGGACGGCGAGCTGGCGGCGCTCGCGCTCGACGTCGTTGAGCTTCTTGATGAGGACCGCGATCGTCTTGTCGGGGATCTCCGTCGAGACCGGCTTGTCGCGGATGGCGAACACGGCGGCCGCGGCGGCGCCCGCGATCACGACGACGGCGATCGAGATCGCGGCGTAGCGCATCGGCGTCCGCTCGACCCGCGGCGACAGCTCGGTGATCAACGCCGCCATCGACGGGAACCGCTTGGAGCGATCCTTCTCGAGGCCGCGCATGACGACCCGCGAGATCGCCGCCGGGAGCCCCTTCTTCTCCGGAGCCGGGATCGCCTTCGCGTCGGCCTCGAGCATCGACACCGCCGTCGAGCCCGGCAGCGGATGCTGGCCGTACAGCGCCTCGTACAGCGCGACGCAGAAGCTGAACTGATCGCTGCGCGCATCGATCGACGGGCCGAGCAGCTGCTCGGGGGGCATGTAGCGCGGCGTGCCGAGCACGGTGCCAGTCGCGGTCAGCTCGACGTGGAGGTGCGTGGTCTCGACGTTCGGCTTGGGCGCCTCGTCGGGGCCGAGCACGGAGCGCGCGAGCCCGAAGTCCGTCACGCGGACGCGGCCGTCGCCACCGACGAGGACGTTGTCCGGCTTGAAGTCGCGATGCAGGAGGCCGACCGCGTGGGCGGCGTACAGCCCGCGCGCGGCCTGGAGGAACACGTCGATGATCTCGCGGGGCGTGCGCGAGAACTTGCGGAGCCAGTGCGTCAGCGTGTCGCCCTCGACGAACTCCATCGCGATGTAGACGTCGCCGTCGGCGGTCTCGCCGACGTCGTACACGGCGACGACGTTCGGATGCGAGAGCTGGGCGATCGCCTGGGCCTCGCGCCGGAGCCGCGCGCGCGCCTCCTTCGAGGCGATCCCGGAGTTCGTGCGGAGGAGCTTGAGGGCGACCTTGCGATCGAGCTGCGGGTCGTACGCCGAGAACACGACGCCCATGCCGCCGGCGCCGAGCGCGGACAAAACCAGGTACCGGCCGACGCGATCCCCGACCGCCCAGGCACGCATGGGCGATTTTCCGCCGCCGCCTTCGGACACGGGGGTGTGCTTGTCGTGAGGCTTCGTCGCGGCCTGCGAGTCGTCGTCGGACATCGCGAGGGCGGCCACCAAGTCCCGACAATCCCGGCACTTGGCGAGGTGATTCTCGACTTTCGTGACCGAAGTCTTGGGCAGCGACCCCGAGACGAATTCGCTGGCGACGTTATCGTCGAGGCATTCCACGGGGTTCTATGAGGCTAGCACTTCGGCGGGGGTTGATCTGCGGGGGTTTACACGGTAGTAAGCCCGCGGTTTTAAGGAGTCTTCACCGTGCTCACCGACCTCTCCAAAGTTCGCAATATCGGCATCTCGGCCCACATCGACAGCGGTAAGACGACGCTGACCGAGCGCATCCTCTATTACACCGCGCGTATTCACGCGATTCACGAAGTGAAGGGCAAGGACGGCGTCGGCGCCAAGATGGACTCGATGGAGCTCGAACGCGAGCGCGGCATCACGATCCAGTCGGCCGCCACGTTCTGTCAGTGGCCGCCCGACGCGAAGGCGAAGGGTGTCATGGCGGTGCCGGGTTCGCCCGTCAAGCACCAGCATCACATCAACATCATCGACACCCCGGGACACGTCGACTTCACCGTCGAAGTCGAGCGCTCGCTCCGCGTCCTCGACGGCGCCATCATGGTGCTGTGCGGCGTCGCCGGCGTGCAGTCGCAGTCGTACACGGTCGATCGCCAGATGCGCCGGTACAAGGTGCCGCGCATCGCGTTCATCAACAAGCTCGATCGCACGGGCGCGAACCCGTTCCGCATCAAGGATCAGCTCCGCGAGAAGCTCAAGCTTCACCCGATCATGATCCAGAATCCGATCGGCCTCGAGGACAAGCTCGAGGGCGTCGTCGATCTCGTCGAGATGGTCGCGTTCACGTTCCACGGCGACAACGGCGAGCAGATCGAGCGCGGCCCGATCCCGGCTCACATGAAGGAGTCGTCGGAGAAGATGCGCGAGGAGATGCTCGACGGCCTCTCGCTCGTCAACGACGAGCTCGCCGAGGCGATCCTCGAAGACAAGATCACGCCGGAGCTGATCCGCAAGTGCCTCCGCGACTCGACGATCGCCCTCAAGGCGACGCCGGTCATGCTCGGCTCGGCGCTCGGTAACAAGGGCGTCCAGCTGCTCCTCGACGGTGTCTGCGCGTACCTCCCGGAGCCGCGCGACGTCGAGAACATGGGCGTCGATCTCGACAAGGGCGAGGAGCCGGTCCTCATCGAGTCGGATGCGACGAAGCCGCTCGTCATGCTCGCGTTCAAGCTCGAGGACGGTCGCTACGGTCAGCTGACCTACGTCCGCATCTATCAGGGCACGATCAACAAGGACGACTTCGTCGTCAACTCGCGCTCGGGCAAGAAGGTCAAGGTCGGTCGCCTCGTCCGCATGCACTCCGACGACAAGGAAGAGATCACGGGCGCCGCCGCCGGCGACATCTGCGCGATCTTCGGCGTCGACTGCAACTCGGGTGACACGTTCACCGACGGCAAGACGAACTACGCGATGACGTCGATGTTCGTCCCGACCCCGGTCATCTCGGTCGCCATCAAGGCGAAGGATGCCGGCGCCGAGATCAACATGTCGAAGGCGCTCAACCGCTTCACGAAGGAAGATCCGACCTTCCGCTGTCACGTCGACCCGGAGTCGGCGGAGACGATCATCGCCGGCATGGGCGAGCTCCACCTCGAGGTCTACATCGAGCGCATGAAGCGCGAGTACAAGGCCGAGGTCGTCACGTCGCCGCCGCAGGTCGCGTACCGCGAGACGATCACGAAGAAGGTCGACTTCAACTACACGCACAAGAAGCAGACCGGTGGCTCGGGTCAGTACGGCAAGGTGGCCGGTTACGCCGAGCCGTTCGACGGTGACTTCGCCTTCGAGGACGAGATCAAGGGCGGATCGATTCCGCGCGAGTTCATCCCGTCGTGCGAGAAGGGCTTCAAGTCGATGATCATCAAGTCCCCGCGCCTCGGAGTGCCCGTCGTGGGTCTCCGCGTCGCGCTGACGGATGGTGCGTCGCACGCCGTCGACTCGTCGGACATCGCGTTCCAGGAAGCCGCCCGCGGCGCGTTCCGCGAGTTCTTCCCGAAGGCGACCCCGAAGATCCTCGAGCCGATCATGAAGGTGTCGGTCGAAGGTCCCGCGGAGTTCTCGGGCAACATCCTCGGCACGCTGATGCAGCGCCGCGGTGTCGTCATCGGCTCGACCGAAGATGACGGCGCGGTTCGCATCGACGCCGAGGTGCCGCTCGCCGAGATGTTCGGCTACTCGACGCCGCTGCGGTCGTCGACGCAGGGCAAGGCCGAGTTCACGATGGAGTTCTCGAAGTACGCCGAGACGCCGTCGAACATCACGGAAGAGCTCCTCAAGAAGGCCGCCGCGGCCAAGGAAGCGGCGAAGAAGTAACTTCGCTCTCCGCTTCACGATCGGAAACGCCACCCTCGCAGGTGGCGTTTTTCGTTTCGGCAGATGCGCGGGTGAGGATCAGTTCGTCGTCGCCGCGGGCGAGATCTGCGTGCCCGTGATCGTGCCGTGCACGAGGACGATGCCGACCGAGCCGCCACCGCCGCCGCCACCGCCGCCGCTGTTCGGCTGCACGCCGGATCGCTATTTTACTGAAATCACCGTCA
>JADMIO011827351.1_pt1 | contig 10267 bp, 16 predicted proteins | sample 8958161 | NCBI WGS metagenome assembly JADMIO01 (sample SAMN16585339, study PRJNA669376) | soil metagenome | isolation source: Crop rotation soil | place: USA: Cullars Rotation, Alabama | collected 2011
GCTCCCGATCCGCGTCCACTCACCCCCGCCGACACAGCTCCTTTCTGGGTCTAGAAGGCAGTAGACTCGCCGCCCATAAATCAAGTAACTCTCACCGGCGGACCGGTGCCGATCTGCGGCGGCCTCTCATGTCCCTTCGGGAAGTAGGCCCCCGGCGGCATCTCGGCCTCGCGCGGGAGTGCCGTGTTCGGCTGGACCTCGTAAAGAAAGTAAGTCCAATCCGCGCACGCCTCCTCGGCGAGCGCACGCGCTCTCTCGCGGTCCCTGTGCAAGAACACGCCCTGGAGGAGCCACTCGGAAAGGCCGCGATGGTATTCACGCTCGCCCTCCGGCGTGAATGGAAGACGGCCGACGATGACGCAGCACGTCTGCGGCGACTTAACGGGTGAGAGGCTATGGCTGTCGCGCAGCTCGGGCGAGAAGTCGCCCATTTTGGAGCCGACGCGGATGACTTTAAGTTCTCCGTCGTCGTCAACGAGGCCGATGTCGATGAAGCCGACGCGCCGATCCCAGTGGACCAATTCGACTCGCCCGCCGATCATCAACCGTTGAAGCTCTCGTTCGTTCACTTCCCCTCCAGGTCGGGACTTCCGACTTCACGGCTCCACTGTCTCGCGGCCGCAGAGGCCCCCCGCCTGCGACTTTGACACCCGGCGCGCCCCCTCAGAAAACGCCTTGGAGTCACCCGGGACGGCTCTCGCAGGAAGCGAGCGGCGTACCCCCAAGCACGCCACCGCCCCGGGTTTGCGGGCGCCGTGCCTCACTCACGACGACCGCGCCGGGCTCGCGTCCTCACCTCCGCGCGCCCGGAATCAATCTCTTCAATCAACTTTCCCGGCCTGAGGCTTAATCAGGTCGTCCAGCTCCGGGAACGTCCGGTCTATTCGCATCCTCAGGCGTGGGACTTTCACGCCGAGCTTCTCTGCCGCGCGCGTGATGCCGCCGGATTCCAGGATCGCGCGCGTGATCAACTCCCGCTCCTTCGCCAGCAGGCAGGCGTCCAGGGAGAAGTTCCGCCAGTCGGACTGCTCCGGGTGCAGGATGCTGGCCAGCGTCCTGTGGGCTTCGGCGAGAGGGATGTCCTCGCCGGACTCCTCGAGCAGGCGGATGGCCTCTCGGGCGCACGTCTTCGCTTTGTCGCGCTTGCCCCAGTCCCTGTAGGTCTGGGCTAAGGTGTCGTAAATCTGCCCGGCGAGCGTGCGGTCCTTGAGGTCTTCGGCCGTGCGCAGGGCGCGCGTCAGGCTCTCTTCGGCTTTCACGAACTCGAAGGTCAGGCGGTAGAGGTTGCCGAGAATGGCGCCGCCGCGCGCGCCGTAGCGGCGGTGCCCCAGCCTCTCGTAGTGGTAGAGGGCGCCGGTGATGTGGACGATGGCTACCTGGAAGCGCGCGGGCTCGAACATCTCCTCGCCGATGGCCCGGTTTACTTTAGCCAGCGCGTGGTAGTAGATCCCGGCCGGGTAGTGGTCGTTCTCGTGGACGAAGTCCGCGGCGTGGGCGAGCAAGTCGAGCACGCGCCCGTAGTCGCCGACGTCGTGCGCGACGATGGCGCGATTGATAAGAGCGACGGCCTTGGGCTCGTCAGAACCGGCGCGAACCGCCGCCAGCTCGAGCAGCCGGTCCGCCTGCTTCAACTCCCCCTCGCGCCAGAGCGTCACGGCCTGCGCGCTCAACGCCTCCGCCTGCTTGTCACGGTCACCGAGGACCTCGTACAAGTCGTGCGAGTATTCGAGCAGCCGCCGAGCGTGCGCCTGCCCTTCCCGCAGGCCGCGCGCCGAGAAGTAGAAGCCCGACACGACGCCGCACCTGAGATAGACCTCGGCGCGCACGTCTTCGCTCAGACCTGAGGCTTCGGGCTCGCCCCCGAGGGGCGGGAACAAGTCGCCGAGCCGGCGGCGCGCCTCCTCGTATTCGCCCTGCCGCTCCAGTTCGCGCGACTCCCGGCAGCGCAGGGCCGCCTGAATTGACGCGACGTTGGTGGTCTCAGTTTTCATGACTTCACAAATGTGAACCTGTGTTAAACTCGCCCCGGTTTCCCGCTTGCCAAGGAGAACTCACTTGTTCAGAAAACTCGTCTCCTCGCTCGCCCTGGCGTTCGCGCTGGCGGTGGCAATCAGCCTGTCGACGCTATCAGTCCGCGCAGGCGACCCGAGTGCGCCGGGCATTAGGGCAACAGGCGACCCGAGTGCGCCGGGCGCCACTGCCCCGGCCGAAGAGGTCGTCACGGTCGAAAGCTGGTTCGCGTACCTGCTGCTCAAGTTGCTCTACCCCTTCAGCTAAACCACAATGAGGCGCGGGGTAAGTGGTTTTCCCGGTGACTTCCCCGCGCCTCATCCTCGCGCCGACAGTCGGCGCGATTCCCCCGCCTCGTATTCCCCCTCCGCGCTGCCGATCTGCCGGCGGGCCAGCGTGATCAAGTCGCCGAACAGGTGTATAAGCTTCGTGCTCTCCCTTATGACCGTCCCGTGCTGGCCGTTTCGCGTCGCCAGGTTGACCGCGGAAAAGTGCGCGAATAATTCCTCTATGATCGCGGACTCGTCAGTGAGCTGCTCGTGGTCGGGGGCCTTACCCGTCGCGCGGGCCATCCGGGCGCTGTGACGGCGGGAGAAGTCCGCGTAGTAAATCTCCGCGCCCGCATCGGGCACGGCGTAGTAGAGCTGCATGAAGCGGCTGTAACGGTCCTTCGCGGGGCCCTCAGTCATCTGCTGGACGTAGCTCAGGCTCCTATTCAGCTTGAGCGCGGTCTGCTCCTTGTCGTCCCCGACCGAAGCCTTCGTGGTCAGATATGGCTCACCGTGCATGGTGTTAAATGAGATTTCCTAACACTAGAATCAGAAACGTTTTTCCCGTAGCTTCACAATTGTGAAGAGTGTCCTACGCAATCGCGGCCGTCGGTTCGGACTCAATCTCCTCGTCTGTAACGGACTTGACAGAGGGCTCACGCCCGACTTGAGAGACTTCGCATCCGATATACCTGGCCAACCGCTCTCTGATCTCCTGATAGACGACCTCCGGGTTGCGATAGATAACGGCCCTGAGTTTCCAGGACGTCACATCAAGGCCTTCCTCTTTCCAGTCACGCGCCAAGCTCGCAATCGTGTCGCCGCGATCCAGGAGGACATGCTTAATGTCAACTGGCGTCAGAGGTTGAGGCTTGCTTTCCACGTCGTCTTTTGGCATGTTGGCTTATCCCTTACTCACTGTTTAGTGAGTGCAGGGGCAACATACTCCAAATAATTTGGAACTGTCAAGCCCTTTTATGTGCGCTGAGAAAAAAGGTGTGGCGAGGAACCTCTATCAGGCAGCGGTGACTGATACCGGTAAACAGCCCCTTCGTGACTCTAGCCCAGACAGGGTTCAGGCCGCCTTCGATCGGAGTGGGTTAGGCTCGCCTGCTTTAGGGAAGTACATTGGTGTTTCCGATGAGACGATTCTCAACGTAAAGAAAACAACCGTGAACACTCAGGTGCCAACAGTGGTGATGTTGGCCCTTGAGCTGGGGGATGATTTCGGAGTTCCGTGGCTACAAAAATTGCTTTCCGAGCCAACTTATCGGGCCGCGCTATTTACGGCCGCGCTCCCGTTAGGACGCCAACAATCTGTGATCGAATTTATTGAATGGCAATACGAACAGGCAACGAAAAATGGCGAGGACGGCACAAAAGTCCTAAACATTTCCGGGCCGGATAGTTTTGGAACCAGAAATGGTCCACCTGAGTTAAAAGGAGCACCACCTTACAATGCGGACCTCACCGAGAGGGTTTTAGGTGACGAGGTGACTGAAAAGCGCGCAAGAAAAATGTCCCGCCGACGGCCACCCCAACCACCTAATTCAGGCCAGAACAAGCAGGGTAAACAAGGGGGTAAAAAATAAATGCTCCCCGATATACTTAACACTCCCACTGTTGAGGTGATCGAAGTGGAAGCTATAGGTGCTGGATTCAACCCGCTTGCGGACAGCCGCATCATAGGCAAGCGGCCGATCCGTCGCCTCAAAAACCAGCGTCCGTTTGACAGAATCATCGTCTCCGCAATTTCCGGTGATTCGCTGATCGATGAGGGGATTGAGGACGGCGATTACGCCGTTTTGAAACTCAACTTCGAGCCGACTGATATTCGCCCAGACCGTTTAGTAGTTGTACGGTGTCCAGCAGGGTTAATCATCAAACGTCTCGTCCTAACCGAGGATGGCTTGGCCCGCCTCATTTCCGCTAATTCTAACTGCCCCGACCTCTATTACGACATCGACGAAGTGCATGTAGAGGCACTTGTCATGCGGATAGATCGCACCGTCTACGAATTAACTTGACTCTCCGGGGCCCGCAGGTCTGACGGGCCCCGGGAATTTTACTGCCTTTCTCTTCCTACCCACCCCTGCCTAGAAATGATGCTCCGAGGGCCTGCGACGGCCTAACTTTTTCCTCTTGACGTTCCAAATAATTTGGAATACACTCACTAAAGGTTGAGTGAGTCAAGAGGATCTATGCACTACAAACCCCTAAGACAACGACGAAACGGCGGCGGCAGAGCTTACAGCATCATCAACAGACAGCGCGGCGTCAATTACCACATGACGGTCGAAGACAACGGCCCGAAGAACATCACGTGCGAGGCCATCCAGACGGGCGATGTGATGCTGGTTTCGGAACTGGACGTCTACGGCGCGACTTACGAGTCGTGGCGCGCCGCGGATCGGAAGTCCCCGCACTCTGAAGTCCTGCGCGAGCTTTTGGCCCAGGGCGCAACGCTTGCCACTACGAAAGCTCTTTTCCGGGCCTGAAGATGACAACGATTCCCGATGCCGAAAAAGCCCGTCGCTACCGGCGCAAGCTGGGTGACCTCCTGGAGAAGGTAGAGCTGTACCTGAAAGAGCCGGGGAGGGCCAGGTTCGAAGCTCTGGAAGAAGAGGCGCACACCGTCAGAACCCAGCTCGACGTTGAGAAGAAATTCGGGACATCGGATACCGAAGCGCCTGAGAGAGGCCAACGATGAGTCAACCGGTGGCACCACTACGAGAGAACACGGAGAGGGATCTGCTTGACGAGCAGTTTAGCAGCTTCTCCGGTGTGGAACTGGACCTGCTCTTCGACGAGGACGAATCGAAGCTCGAAGAAAGAGAGGCCGCGCTCGCGGCCATCAGGCAGCACGTGGCAGCCGAGATGGCCCGACTGGATAAAGAGCAGCAGGACTTTCGCGTGCTCTACGCCCGCTACGACGCCATTGAACGCAACGTGAAATCTTTGCGCCGCCGGCGCGAGCGGATCAACTTCCGATTCCCCGACGGGACCAGGATTTTCGACCTGGAGCCAATCAACGACTCAGAGGTGGCCGGATGAACACTGCGGCAGCACTGAAGCGCAACCAAGATATTCCACGTCGAGCCGGACGGCTGAGCCTCCGTGGTCTGCGCACATCTATCGCCCTGAAACTCTTCGGCTGCCGGCACCGCGACATGAGCCGGCCCTTCACTCACGGCGGCGAAAGCTACAGGACCTGCCTATCCTGCGGCGCACGCCGCGCGTTCGACACTGAGAAGTGGGAGATGACGGGGCCGTTCTACTACGAGAGATGATCATGAGCCAAGATTCTCCCATCCACTTTAGCGAATCCTTCTCCCTCGTAGACAAGTCGGGCGTCAAGCACGTCTTCATGTTCTCCGGTGCCATCGAACAGAAGCCCGAGATCATGAAGACGTGCGCGCAGAGCATCTCCAAAGCCCTCAAAAACGGTTGGACGGTCGCCGCGCAGACGCCTGCACCGGCCACACCTGCCGACCCCAACACGACCACCGAGACCATCATGGCGACGCAGCTCGTGGTCAGCCAGGACAAGTCCGGCAAGCACTTCGCCATCGAAGGGGGCAGATATAAGAAGTACGGGTTGCCGGTCTATCCCGAATACATGGAAGCTCTCGGCATCTCCGAGGACACGGCTCCTGGCGCTTACCCCTTCAAAAAGAAAGTCGTAGTCCAGACGACCGTCAACAGCGATGGCAAGAAGAGTAGCAAAGTAGTCGCGCTCGGGTAACTTCAACACATTTCATAAGCCCGGAAGGAGATTAGAAGTGCTTTCAACAATCCATGATTTGATGCTAAGCATTCGATCCAAGCCCGAAGTCGCGGCGGAATTTGCCGCCATAGGTGACGCGGGTTGGAACCTCGAAAGGGAGAACAACGCGCTCTGGTGGTGCAACTACCAGAACAACCCGAAGGGTGAAAAACACGGCCCCTGCGAAGACGACGAGGAAGTCTTACGCACAGCGCACGTCCTCTACGAACAGACTGTTAAAGACCATGTCAGTAGCGTGGTCTCCACACCCGAGGTGGAAGCTGAGGCCCGACCCCGCACGGACGAGGACGCCGCGACAGCAGCGCTCCGCCACAAGCGCGAGGACGACGAGCTGGGCCTGTTCAATAAATACTTCGACGAGCTGAAGACCGACGGACACACCGTCACGACCTACCCCGAATCACCGGCAGGCTACGCGGACCTCTACTCACCTGACGCCCTCGTCTTCTACCGCTTCCGCTGTACGCCCGACGCCGCGCTCCTCAAGGAAGCCCTGGCCGAGCTTGCGGCCGCGCGTGACCACATCCAACCTGTCGCCCGCGCCGTCCTAGTCTCCTGCTGCATTGACGACATAGAGGCCCTGCGTAACGCGGCAATAGAGGCCGGCGCTGTCGAGGTCAGCTTCAGCACAAACTCTGGCGTCCTGACGGTCACGGCAAAGGCTTCTGAGCCCGAAGGCACCCCCATGCCGCCGGCGGATGCACCCGCGCCCGCTGTGGTCGATTCTGACGACGACGGCCAGAAATTCCTCGTCTCCGAAATCCTCATCAAAAAGATCGTGGTTGATCCGGCGCTCCAGTCCCGCGTCGAAGGCACGAGCGAGGAGAAGATCGAAGAGTACACGGAGGCCATCTTACATGGCGCCGTCTTCCCGCCGGTGCGACTCTTCTACGACGGGCATCAGTACATCCTGAGCCGCGGCTTCCACCGCGTGCCCGCGCACCAGAGGGCCGGGAAAGAACTAATCTCCTGCGAGGTCAAGCCCGGCGGCAGGCGCGAGGCTCTTCTCGACAGCCTGGCCTCCAACACACAGCACGGCCTGCCGCGTAGCCGCGCCGACAAGCGCATGGTCGTCACGAAACTCCTGAGCGACCCGGAGTGGGCTCAGTGGAGCGACGGCGCAATCGCAAAGCACGCCCAGGTCTCACAGTCCTTCGTCAGTACGATGCGCCGGGAGTTGACGTCTCAAAATATTTTGAGTGAGCAACCGACCGCGCGCATCGGACGCGACGGCGTCGTGCGCGATACCGCCAACATCGGGCGGGAGCAGAAAGAGGAGCCGCCCCCAGCGGCAGAACCCGCCGAGCCCGAGGAGAGCGCCGACGGTCAGGGGGAGATGGCCTCAGGGGTGGAAACCGAGCGCACGGACGAGGCCCTGCTGGCCGTCCTTAAATTCCGCTCGCCCGAGGGCGTCGACACGGACGAGCTGCTGCGCGAGGGCTACGCACTTGACCAGATCCAGCGCCTCGTGAGCGAGTTCCGCGTCGAGCGCCTGGTCACGGGCAAGTGTTATTACGTCTGGACGGTCGGCGACATTGGCGACGAGGTCCGCGGCCGAGGCGTCGTCTCCCCGCAGACGTTCAGTCAGCTCGGCGTCAAAACTTCCGACTTGGCGGAAGCGGAGCGGCGCGGTGTCGTTGCACGACGCGCGGACGGCTGGTACGTGCTGCCGAAGGGCGCGCCCGCGTCCGAGCAGGCCGCCCCCACGCAGGCGCGCCCTTCGCCAGAGGGGCCGGCCGAGATCGCAGACGACATCCGCCGCAACCGCGAGGAGCCCCCGGCGGCGGCAGCGCCCCCGGCCAAGACTCTCGACGATCTGAAGGCTGCCCTCAAAAAGCACAGGAAGCTCTCGCGCCTGGAGCTCGAAGAGATGGGCTTCTCCTCTTCGCTCATCAACTCGGCCGTCGCCTCGAAGGCCGTCACACAGCCCGAAACCGGAATCTTCGCCCTTCGCCCGTCCGTCGAAGAACTCCTGAAGGGCCGGGACCTCAGGATCGACTACATCATGATGGGCGAGATGCCCGGCCAGGCGACGGTGCAGGTCTGCATCGGCGACGACATCGAAGACACCCTCATGGAGGTGATTGACTTCTCTCAGCTTCGGCCCTTCCCGGACTCCGTGATGGAGATGATCGCCAGGCAGGCGGGCAAGAAGGGCACGCCAGCGCGGGCCGCGGCCTCCAAGGCTCCCGCCGCGAAGCCGGCGGCCAGGAAAGCTGCCGCGAAGAAGCCTGCGGCCAAGAAGGCCGCGAAAAAGACCGCCGCGAAGAAGTCCGCGGGCAAGAGGCCCGCGGCGGCGCGCCGCTAGATTCCCAGACCCTTTTCATCCACACGAGGAGCTAAGTCCTATGGCAGTCATCAAAGTAAACCTCCCGGGCGTGGGCTCGAAGTCCTTCACGGTCCCGGACGCGTACTTCACCGGCAAATCTCGCGAGCAGTCGGAGACGATCGTGAGGAAGGCGCTCGCCGGCAAGGTCCCCAATATAGACAACGCCGTGATCGACATCCCCGAGAAGGTGGAACCTGGTGCCCCCCTCGTCATCGGCGTCACCGAGCAGGCGACGACAAAGGGGTCGCGCCAGCAGGTCGTGCTCTCGCGCCTCCTGGCCGCGCCTCCCCACACCTCGCCGGCGGTCGCCCTCGCGACGGACGCGCAGCGCGCCGAGGCGGAAGGCGACGAGGACTTCATCGAGCGCGCCGAACGCCAGGGCACGCTCGAGCGCGCCGTCGTCGAGTCCGAGCGCGAGATGCGCGAAGTCCACCAGGCCCTGGGGGCGCTTACCAAGGCCATCCCCCAGCCCTCCGCCCACACCCCGGAAGGTTTCTGATGATCAAGGGCGGCGTACTCATCTCCCAGCCGTCTCTGCACGAGGACGGCCTGCACACGCCGACGGGCGCGTCGGAGTGGCTCGTCTCGCGGGCGCGCGTGCGCCAGCCTTCCGGCGCCATGGAGTACCTGACGGCCGGCGACCGCGAGGAGCGGCGCGCGCGCACGAAACTGGCGCGGCACCTCTCGCTCCTCTACAGGGAATTCTTCCCCAGGCAGTACCACCTGAGCCCGCAGCCCTTCTTCTCTCTGGAGCGCGAGCACGAGTTCTACAACCTGGTCAACCAGGTCCTCTTCCCGCTGGACCTCAGGCCGCTCGAGCAGCACCGCGACTGGATGTACCCGGTCATCCCCATCCGCTGCCAGCAGCCGCACGACTGGTTCAGCCGGGACTACACCTTCGAGCACCTTGAGCCGCCCTTCCAGCTCACGCACGCGCTCTTCGACGCGGATAGCGAGGGCTTCTGGCGGATGCTCCGTCGCCACTACGGCCTGCCCGAGAGCCCGCGGCCGCTCCCTTACGGCCGGACGAACAGCCTGAAGTTCGTCGAGCTGTGCGTGGCCGAGTCGACGCCCCTGAGGCACCTGCCGACGGCCATCGTCATGCAGTCCTACCGCACGGGGTCCATGTGGCTCGACATCCCGCCAGGGATGATGGCCGGCGAGAGCTGGACGTTCGACGAGGTGCACAAACTCCACGTGCACTGGGTCATGGCGAAGCGGATGTTTCACGCCATCGACATCCTGAGCGAATGGCTCATAGGTGCGCCCGCCGAGAGGTTCGGCCGCGCCGTCCAGCTCTGGAACATGAGCGCGAACTGAAGGAGGGCGACGGGCATGAGCCGGAGATTCGAGGAACTGGACGACCAAAGCCAGCAGCGGGCGTGGGGTGAGATTTTGAGGGCCGTCCAGGCCTCCACGCCGCACGTCACCCTTAACATCGGCGTCGGCGAAGCGGTCAGCTTGATCGGCGCGTTGCAACTCGCGCTCCGGCATCCGGCCTTCACGGGGCCGACGGCTAAATGCGCAGGAGGACCTGCGACATGCTGATTGAGGCGCTGGCGGCGAAAGACGAGCGCATCGGGCCTGTCCTGCGGCTCGGCTACGACAGCAGGTTTGACAAGTAGCCATCAACCATAAAGGAAATATTCATGAGCACCGAAACCGAGAGACTGCCCGAGAAATTCGACCCCGTTCTTACCTTCAGGGGCGGCCAGTACGAGGTGAGAGTCCAGGACCACAACGGCGTGGTCTACCCGAAGATCGTCTCCCCCGAGCACGTGCGCGAGGCCTTCACGCACGAGGTCGTCGACTCGGGCTGGTTCCCCGAGGAGGTCAGGCGCTTCGGCGTCTGCCGCTTCGGCCACTGGTTCG
>JADMIO011127054.1_pt1 | contig 10266 bp, 10 predicted proteins | sample 8958161 | NCBI WGS metagenome assembly JADMIO01 (sample SAMN16585339, study PRJNA669376) | soil metagenome | isolation source: Crop rotation soil | place: USA: Cullars Rotation, Alabama | collected 2011
GCCGCGACTTCAAGTCACGTGAATTCCAAGCTTCGGATCCCACTGTGCTGGAAAGGAAGATTGGCGGCAAGCCTGCGAGGAACACTTCACTCAGGCGTGGATGGCAGGCCATGTATCCACAAATAAACCGGGTGATTTCACCGCCGCCGCCGTAACGCGCAACCTTCAACTCTCCGGACATATTTTTTCCGAAGGTATTTATTGAGTCCACGGGCTTCTCTGGCCAGCCGTTTCCTACGACATGCGCGTCGCCGTGCGGGAAAATTACGACGTCGCCTGCGCTTAGCTCCTCGCGCGTTCCTTCCGGCAACCTTGCGTATGCGCGGCCTTCGGTTAAGAAGTGATAAATGATCACGTGGCCCGCGGTTGACGAAAGGTGGTGTGCAATATCCTTTGACGGACGTGCACTGAAGCACCACGGAGCGGAGAACTCGCCGTTGAAAAAGAGCGCGGCATCGAGCTTTACGACCTTCAAAATGTCCGAAAGCACATCCATTTGCACACGCCGATGGAAAGGTTGTTACGGCCAAGAATACGGGACTATCAATCAAGTAATCAATATGCCACGGCTCGTATGGTGAAGATGACCGAAACCAAAAAGGAGGCAGTTATGCCGTTGATTCAAGTTAAAGCAATCGAGGGAGTATTCAGCAAGGAACAGAAAAAGGAGGTGGTCAAAAAACTGACCGACGCCATGGTGGCCATCGAAGGCGAAGCCCTCCGGCCCTATACAGTCGTCATCTTCGAAGACACTGCGAGCGGTGGCTGGGGCGTTGGTGGAAATGCGCTTACGACTGAGGACGTCAAAGCGCTGTCCGCAGGCGCAAAGTAACGCCGGCTGGGATTAAGACAGAAGATCAGAAGAATGGCGCAGTACCTGACCCTCTACTGCGCCAAATAAAATCAGCGGTACGGTATTAACTATCCGCGTCGTGATTTGATATTTCTTGAGCTTCGCGAATAGCCTCAAGCTCGGGAAGCCTCAATGATCTTTGTCGGCAGCGACATCTGTTCGACCTATTACACGGACTGACGATTTTAACTTTGCGATGCTCTCTATAAAGTCGTCCAGTTTGCGGATTCTCTCTTCCGGAGTGAGTCGCAGGTTTTCGATTGTGAGTGTAAGATCAATTCCGAATTCAGCAGCACGCGCGGCTGCAGAACCAGCCGGTGGGTTAAGAAAGTAATCTTCGATGTTTACGCGCATCGCACAGATAGTATAACACTGGCCCAGCTGGTGTTCTTCCGATCCGCATTGGGAGATAAGATCGGCCAAATTCACCCCCTCTTCATCCGCAAACAATTTGGCTTCGAAATGTAACGATCTTAGCGAATACTTCGAGTGAAACTTACGACCGTTACGGCAATCGTTGGCAACAGAGTCCGGTGGGAGTTGTTAATTCGCCGCCAACCTCTGGCACTGGTTCCGTCACAATTAGTGGCAACGAGCGCAGGCGCCGGTATTTTGACCCGAACGAAGGCTGGCTTTGGATCTATGATTCCGGCACGGTAACAATTACCGTCGCTGGCTACACAGCCACAGCCTACTATGGTGGGAACAGTACCAGCGCCAGCGTCGCTTCCAATCTCGCGACTGGCCTCAACAATTCCGCATCACCAGTCACGGCCAGCGTTTCAGGCTCAATCATCACGCTCACGGCGAAGGATGTTTGGGGTGAGTTCGAATTATTCGCTTTCCACTACTTCCCAAACTGATGGGGATGAGGGCTTCACAGGTACATCGTTTGGGGCTACGCCGTCCAGCAGCACGTTAACCGGCGGTAGCAATGGCAGCCTCGGCAGCGGAGGCTCAGGCCCAACTGCCAACTTTGGTTTCGATTCCGGTAATCACATCATTAATACTAGTTGACGCGCAGCTTGCAGTTGTTGAAGAGCAATTGCTGGCCGGTAACGCTCTTTCCTAACCAACCTCATTCCAGGCCGCGGATCTTTGCCGGAATCTGCGGCTTGGTTTGTTGCGACTGGCGTTTCCTATCTTGAAATCGCGAACTGATGATTAGGAATTGCGAGTTCCTAGACAGAAAACGCGAATTCCTGGATAGGAATTTCACGTTTGCTATTTAAGTTCTCTCGGATCCTGAACAAGAACTGCGAAAGTCCTGATCGGAATTCACGTTTCCTGGGAAGCAGTTGTTAATAGCTCATAAATAATCCGCAATTCCTATACAGGAACTGACAGTTCCTAAACACCAACTCGCGTCCGCAATCAACAAATTACACAGATTTCCCTGCTAGAATGGACCGCATGGAGTGCCCGAGGTGCAAGAGTGAGCGGATTCAAAGGGATTATGACGATGCGGTTTTCTTTCTGCGGATGTTTGGGTTGCATAAGCTGCTTTGTAATAACTGCGGCCTCGTATTCAAAGGCTTCGATCCGCTCCACGCTCATCAGCGCGAACCCACCGAGAATTCCAAACAGACGCGGAATCGTCGCCGTGGCCCACGCTTCAACGCTCATCTGCCTGCGGCGATCTCTTTGATTGAAGGAAACGCGCAGCCCGGTAAGGTTTCTTATTCACAAGCATCACGAGGTCACTGCGAAACCATCAGCAAGTTTGGCATGAGGCTATCGCTCGTCGGCAGTCGCTTCTCGGAAACAGAATTGTCGCGCATTGGAGGATTGCTGTTCGTCCGCGTCGACTTACCCGAAGGTCCAATCGAAGCCGTGGTGACTATAGTGACATCTGAACGCACGGGTGAAGAGGGTAAGAAGAAATGGTTGCTCGGCGTGAAGATCCACCAGATGTCCGACGCTGACCGCGAGCGATTGAAAGCCTACCTGGAAAAAAGAACCAAGGGACAGCCACTTACAATCACAGACTAAGGCGAAACGAACTGCACGTTTATGAAAACATCTCGTTGTACAAGTCCGCGGTTACGCGCGGGACCATAGTTCGTATTCTTCACCAGCTTCAACGCCGCGTCGCTCAGCGTGGAGTCAGATGTTTGTAAGGGTTCGGCTTCGAGCACACGTCCACTGACGTCCAGGGCCGCGTGGATGATGATTGGTTGCACTACACCCGTTGCAGTTGCCGCCAAATTGTTTTTGGCAACTTGCGGAAAACGCATGGGTGGTCCAATCATGATTCCGGGACCCTTCATTTCCGCGCTCGGTGTGAAGAGACTCCCATCCGCGGTATTCAGATCCTTGATCTCATTGAGCTCGATTGTAGCCACGGGAATTGAGTTCTCGACAATTGTGATCCGGCGCGCGATAGAGTGACCGTGAAACTCCAGAGCATTCGCGTAGTCGTATACGTCGTATATGCCAGGGGCAATCGAATAAGTTTGTAAGAAACCAGTTGCCGGGTCGATACAAAACTCTTCTTCAATCCACTGCCGGCCCGTTTCCTGACTCGCATTCGCCCGCGGTCCCGCAATAAGCGCGCACGTAACAGGCTTTCCATTCCAGGTGGATTCGGCAACTCGAATCACGGCATTCGCAAAGTTTCCCGCGACCGGCCAAAAGATTGCTTGACGGACCATCTGCAGACGAAGCGGCTGATAAGTCCCGGGATTAGAATCATAGGCGATGCCTTTATGGAAGATGCGGAGCTGTGAATAATTACCCAGATGCTCGCTCCAGCGCCATGTCGTCCCCGAAAGCCAGCTCTCTTCCAACATCCCCGGTCCGAAATCTCCAGTGGAACCGCTGGAATTGAAGGAAGCCTTGAGATCGAAAGGGTTCATTCCACTTACGTGCAAATTGTTATTCTGGCGCGCGCGTTCCAGCAGGTTAAGAATCGCACTGCGCTTCTCAGGCGTGTCAGCAATCGTTGCTGGTCCAGTCACCAACTCGAGTGGATCTCCGGGCACAGGCGCAACTTGTTTCGTTTGCGCAGTGACAAAACCAGCAAACAATGAATTGAGGATCAAGACTGTAATAAACAAGGCGGTACGCATTGAATGTCGTCCTCCCTCCAAGCACAGCCGTCATTCTATCTTTAGCCGCAAAGAGGCACAAAGGGCACGAAGGTTTTTGTGATTCTTGTGGCTCTTGTGGCATCTTTGTCTTATGTCACTGATACTGAAAACCCGACTTATACTGGTGCTTGGTCTCGCGCTGACCTGTATTCAGTGTAATGGCGACACCCCGGCTAAGAAGGCCGAACCTCCGCCGAACGTCCCGGCGCCCAAATACGGCTATCAAATCGTCAATATTTGGCCGCACGACAGCAACGCTTTCACGCAGGGATTAATCCTACAGGACGGCAAACTGCTGGAAAGTACCGGACAGGAAGGCTTCTCAAGCCTGCGTCGAGTCGACCCTGAAAGTGGGAAAATCCTGCAAAAAGTGGATGTGCCCGAGCCTTACTTTGCCGAAGGTATCGCTGAGCTGAACGGAAAAGTTTACCAACTCACGTGGCAGCACCAGGTCGGGTTTATCTACGACGCGCAGACGTTCCAAAAGGTCGGGCAGTTTAACTACGAAGGCGAGGGTTGGGGACTGGCGACGGACGGCCAGTCGTTGATTCTGAGCGACGGCTCGAACCGGATCAGGTTTCTCGATCCTTCGAGCTTTCGCGTGACACGAACTATCACCGTGCTGGACGCCGGAAAGCCTATCAACGAGCTGAACGAGCTCGAATACGTCAATGGCGAGATTTATGCAAACGTCTGGCACGATAACCGGATCGCCACGATCGATCCGCAGAGTGGACGAGTGACGTCGTGGATCGATTTGAATGGGCTCATGCCGGAAGGCGAGCTTCACGATCCGGAAGCGGTGCTGAATGGGATTGCTTACGACAAAGCGAATGACAGGCTGATCGTGACGGGTAAGCTCTGGCCGCGACTGTTTGAGATTAAGATAAAACGGTAGCCGCAAAAAGGCACAAAAAGAGCAGCCACAAAAGGCACAAAAATGAGTTTAGAGTTTAAGCAGTTTAAGTTTAGCTGGTTTTTTGTTTTGTGCTTTTTGTGCCTTTTTGTGGCTCAGTTTCGATGAAATTTCTGACGTACTTTCGAGCATTTTCGTACGCCATGATTGCGGTGGCGATGCTGGCGCTTGTCCTCGCCGGCGGGCTCAGCTCCGGCCTTGCGCTGGTCTTTGTCGGCGTGATGATCGCGAGCTGGCTGCTCGAGAATACGAAGTGGCAGCTTCCGGAGCGTTACGGCCTCGGGATCGTGCTGCTTTCGATTCCGCTGTTTTATGCCGACTGGCACTATCAAAAATTAGCGGGTGAGCCGACGGAGCGTCTCGGAGTCAACGCGCTCGCGCACCTCATCGTCTTCCTCTCCGCGGTAAAACTTTTACAGGTCAAAAAAGATCGCGACTGGGTCTTTCTCTACCTGATCTCGTTCTTCGAGGTCCTGCTGGCTGCCGGGCTGAGTTTCAGTCCCGTGTTTCTGGGCACGCTCACACTTTATTTACTGTGCGGTCTCTCGGCAGTCACTGCTTTCGAAATTCAAAAGGCACGACGCTCCATCGTCTACACCGAAACACGACTGCTCGTACCTCCCGACTCGCGCGTCTTCAAAAAGAGTGGCCACCGCTCGTGGCGCAACACGGAAGCAGCGCGACTTCCAGTCCTCGCCGTCGCGTTGCTGTTTTTGATCTTCATTCTGGCATTGCCGTTATTCCTAATCGCGCCGCGCTCGGGCGCTGCAGCACTCACGCGTAGTGACGGCGGACTCTCAAACTTCATCGGCTTTTCAGAAAACGTCACGCTCGGCCAGATTGGAACACTCAAGAAGGACGACGGCGTGGTGATGCGCGTGCGTCTTGAAGATACGCAATCTCCACGCGACTTGCGCTGGCGTGGAGTCGCGCTCGATGAATTCACCGGAATCGCGTGGAGGAAGTCGGCGCAGGCTCGACAGTTGGATGCGAAGACCGAGCGGGCCGGCACCTTTCAGGTCGATAACATTGAAGCCCTGCACCGATTGACGACGCAGACGTTCTTTCTCGAGCCATTGGAATCTTCCGTGCTATTTGCGGCGCCGCGAGTCGTAGCCGTGCAGGGTGACTTGCCATTCGTTCGCGTCGACCAGGAAGGATCTGTTCAGACGCGCCGTCACGACTTCGAACGGATCATTTACAAGGCACTCTCCGACATGAACGAGCCGCGCATGGATCAGTTGCGCAACGATCTGCGGCCGTTGCCGTTGCCTTACTACCGTTACCTGCAACTGCCGGAGAGTCTCGATCCGCGCATCCCCAAGCTCGCGACCGCGATCATCCTGGAAGCGAATGCGAGCAATCGTTACGACGCGGCGAAGGCAATCGAGTCGTATCTTCAGCGTGAGTACGGTTATTCGCTTGAGATGAAAGCGAGCGGGCCAGATCCGCTCGCTGATTTTCTCTTCAACGTGAAGACGGGTCATTGCGAATATTTCTCGACCGCGATGACCGTGCTGCTGCGTACTCATGGCATTGCCGCGCGCGTCGTGAACGGCTTCCTGCCTGGTGAATACAACGAAACTTCGGGCGCTTACACCGTCAGGCAGAGCGACGCTCATTCGTGGGTCGAGGTCTATTTTCCGGAAACGCGTTCGTGGGTAACGTTTGATCCAACACCTTCGGCGGGACGTGTCGAGCCGCAGCATACGGGCCTGGCAGCACAACTACAGAAGTACGGCGAAGCACTCGAGCTGCTCTGGGTTCAATACGTAGTCGGTTACGACAAGCAGGAACAACGTTCGCTGGCCACGTCTCTGCATAACCAGGCGTTCGATTACGCGCGCATAATTTCAAACGTCATCGGGACGGTCAGCAGTTACGTAACGAACAATATGCCAGCGGTTCTGGCAGGGCTGATCGTGTTTGGATTGACGATAGTTTCCGTCGTCTTTGGTAAACGAATTTGGCATTGGACCCGGGCGGGCTTTGGTGATTCTTCGGAGGATGGACGAACGTATTCGAGCATTCAGTTTTACGAGCGGTTGATGTCATTGCTGGAGCAGCGTGGCATGTCTCGTGAGAAGCACCTGACGCCGCTCGAGTTTGCGAATACGTTGAAGTCGAGTGAAGCGATGCTGATCACGCGTGCTTACAACCGGGTGCGGTATGGTGGGCAGCGGCTTTCGGCAATTGAAAAGAAGGAAGTGGAGCGGGCGCTGTTTGCGCTGGAAGGGGCCGCAAATGAACGCAGATAAACGCAAATCATGAAGGTTGGATTTATTAGTCTCGGGTGTCCGAAGAACCTCGTCGATAGCGAGGTGATGATGGGGCAGCTCAAGCAGAGTGGTTATCAGATCACGGCGGACGCCGCGGATGCGGAGACTGTCGTCGTCAATACGTGTGGGTTCATTGATTCCGCGAAGAAGGAGTCGATCGATACGATTCTCGAAGCTGCGCAGCTCAAGACAAACGGGCAGGCGAAGCGACTGATCGTCGCCGGTTGTCTGGTGGAACGTTATCGCGACGAGTTGAAAGCGGAGATTCCGGAAGTCGACGCTTTCATCGGCACGAATCAAATCAACGACATCCTCGCAGTCTGCGATCCGAAGACGAATACTCGCTCGCTGCCGGTCGTGCAGATTGGCAATCAAAGCGCGACTTATCTCTACGACGAATCGACCCCGCGCGTGCTGGCCACCCCGGCGCATTACGCGTTTATAAAAATCGCGGAAGGTTGTGACCGGCCGTGTGCGTTTTGCTTTATTCCGCAGATGCGTGGCCACTTTCGCAGCCGTCGTTTTGGCTCGATCATTGCCGAAGCACATCAACTCGCCGAAGAAGGTGTGAAAGAGCTCATCCTCGTGGCCCAGGACTCGTCACGTTACGGTGAAGATCTCGGGAAACAGGATGCGCTCGCGCGACTGCTGCGCGAGCTCTCGCACGTCGACGGCATCGAATGGGTGCGCGTGATGTACACGTACCCGACTCACATCAGCGACGCTTTTCTCGACGTGCTTGCCGAAGAGCCGAAGGCAGTGAAATATCTCGACATGCCTTTGCAGCACGCTTCACAAAACGTTTTGAAACTGATGAAGCGGGGCGGAAATCGCGAGAGTCTCGAGCGCTTGATCGAGGGGGTCAGGAAGCGCGTTCCCGGCATTGCGGTGCGGACGACGTTCATCTCCGGATTTCCTGGTGAGACTGAAGAAGATTTTGAAGAGTTGATGGGCTTTATCAGGAGTGTCGAATTTGATCGCGTGGGTGTCTTCACTTATTCAGACGAAGAAGGCACGCCTGCTTTCGATTTGCCCGAGAAGGTTCCGCATCGCACCGCGACTCGCCGGCGCAATAGCTTAATGAAAGAGCAGGCGAGGATCTCGCGCCGGAAGAATCGCGCTCGCGTCGGCGAAGTCGTCCCGGTGTTGTTTGAAGGCGAGTCGAAAGAGAGTGAGCTTTTGTGGCAGGGAAGAATGGAGACGCAGGCGCCGGATATTGATGGCTGTGTGCTGATCAATGATGTGCCGGATGGGATCAGTCCCGCGATAGGGGAATTCGTTGAGGTTCAGATTAGTGAAGCACACGAGTACGATTTAATTGGAAGAATTATTAGCCACAGATAAACGCGGATCGAAAACGCGGATGCCGATCAGGAAGGCGAGTGACGTGCTGGCGCTGTCGATTGCGACGTGCGGCGTGGGTTATTTGCCGCTCATGCCCGGAACATTCGGGTCGCTGGTGGGCGTCGGGATCTTTTTGTTGCTGAGAAGCGCGGCACTCGTGGTGGTTGGGATTGTCGTCTTTACGATTGCGGGGATCTGGGCGGCGTCGCGGACTGAAGAGTTGAGTGGACGAAAAGATCCGGGGAAAGTGGTCGTGGACGAAGTCGCAGGCCAGATGATCTCGTTGTTTCCGTTAACGCTTTTCGCACACTGGTCCACGACCGCAGTCATCATTTCGTTTATTCTTTTCCGCTTTTTCGACATCGTTAAGCCGTATCCTGCCGGGAAGCTGGAAGCGCTCAAAGGCGGGTACGGAATCATGTGCGACGATCTCGTCGCGGGTGCTTACGGCGCAGTTATTACAGCGATCCTGGTAGCGAAAGTTCTTTAGGAGAAAAGTATGCAAAGGGAAAAATCGATCGGTAAGAACGCCACGAGCAAAGAAACGCTCGAGGATCTGGAAGAAAACGAGGAGTCGACGGATCCGTCTGACGATTCGACTATGCCGAATCCTGACGGCGCATTTGACGAGTCAGATGACCTGGAAGATGCCGATGCCGTTTGATCAGCTTTCCGGTGTCTGCTGCTCGCTCGACCTTCCAATCCAGCCGCGCCGTTTGAAAAAGAGCAACATCGCGATCGCCACTGCCGCCATTATTATCCACACCGCATAGTATCCATACTTCGAATGCAGCTCCGGCATGTTGTCGAAGTTCATGCCGTAAACTCCGGCGATGAACGTCAACGGCAGCATCACCGCCGAGAAGATCGTCAGCACTTTCATGATCTCGTTCAGCCGGTTCGACACCACTGACAGGTATGCTTCGAGCGAGCCGCTGATCAGATCACGGTAGTTCTCGGCGAGATCGACAACGCGCACCAGATGATCGTAAACGTCGCGGTAGAACGGCCGCATCTCTTCGGGTATCAACGAAAACTCCCCGCGGCTCATGCGATGCAAGATGTCCATCTGCTTGCTGGAAATGCGACGCAGGCGCAACACGCTGCGCTTTAAATCCATGATCTCCGAAAGGATCTCGTTGTTGGGTCGCTGCAGAGTGAAAATGTCGTCCTCGAGCTTGTCGATTCGTTCGTCGAAGTCGTCAAGGACCGGTGAATAGAAATCGACGATCTGGTCCAGTATCTGATGCAGCAGGAAAGCGGCGCCGCGCTGGCAGGCGACTGGGGTCGTGCGCAGCAGTTGCTTCACGTTGTTGATGCTGCGAAACATTTCGTGGTGGTAAGTGATGACGTAATTGGGTCCGAGGAAGCCATCCAGCTCGATCGTGTTAAAGCGATCGGGACTCGTGTCGGCGGTCACGCCGTGCACGATGAAGTAGATGTAACCGTGAAACTCTTCGATTTTTGGATAGTGGCGATTCTCGCGGCAGTCTTCCACCGTCAGCGGATGAAACTTGAAGACGTCGAGCAGCACTCGTTCCTCAGTCTCGCCCGGCGATTCCATGTCAACCCAGATCACTGCTGATGGATCTTTGAGCAGCTCCGGCAAATCGTCGACGGTGAAGTCTTCCTGAATCTTCGGAATACCCGGGCGATAAACGAGAATCTCCATGCCACGTCTCCTGTTACAACTCATTCTAGATCCATTTGTGCCTTTTGTGCCTTTTTGTGGCTAATGCTGGTACCATACCCGACCGATGACGACAAAGATTTTTGTGGCGG
>JADMIO011435081.1_pt1 | contig 10266 bp, 13 predicted proteins | sample 8958161 | NCBI WGS metagenome assembly JADMIO01 (sample SAMN16585339, study PRJNA669376) | soil metagenome | isolation source: Crop rotation soil | place: USA: Cullars Rotation, Alabama | collected 2011
CGAGGTGTCCAGGCGGAATCCCGAGGTGTCCAGGCGGAATCCCGAGGTGTCCAGGCGGAATCCCGAGGTGTCCAGGCGGAATCCCGAGGTGTCCAGGCGGAATCCCGAGGTGTCCAGGCGGAATCCCGAGGTGTCCAGGCGGAATCCCGAGGTGTCCAGGGAGAATCCTGAGGTGTCCGGGGAGAATCCCGAGGTGTCCAAGTGGAATCCCGAAGTGTCCAGGTGGAATCTCGAGGTGTCCCGGCGGGCGCTCGCGGTGTCCCGATGTGGTCGAGGACCACGTGGCAGCCAGGCCTATCGCGCCAACTGCTTCGCCGTCCCGCCCCGGATCGCCGCATCGACCAGCGACCAGAACGCGCGCTCGGCTTCGCGCTCCAGCGCTTCCTGCCGGTCATCGAGCTCCTTCTCGCGCTGCTCGACGGCGCGCAGCCGTGCATGGAGATCCTCCAGACGCCGCTCCTCCGCCTCGGTCCGTTTGTCCTGGTCCTCCAGCCGGTCCGCTTCGCGGTCGAGCTGCGACTCCTCGCGATTGACGGCCTCCTGCTCCGGAGCGAGCGACCTCTCCTGGCCGAACAGGGCGAGCGCGCGCTGCACGGCCGTCTCGTCGCGGATGACGTACTCCTGTCCGCCGCGGCGCACCCAGATGCATCGCTCGGTGCCGATGCGCTTTCGCACCGCGAAAAACTCCTGCAGGCTGGTGCCGGTGTTGAAGGTGTTGTTGTCGCCGGTGGAGATGACATAGGCATCCTTGCGCGCGCTCGCGGCGAGCATGGCCAGCGCGGCAAGGATCAGGATCGCGTTCTTCATCGCCGCACCTCGTGAGCCAGGCCGCGGTGGACCAGTTCGGGCATGAGCTCGCGCAGGCGGCGGTCGATCTTGCGGCCTTCCTCGCGCATCTGATCGCCGATGCCGCGCATGTCGTCGCCGAGGTCGCGCATCTTCTCGCCGAGCGCCCGCATGCGGTCGCCCTGCGCGCGCATCTCTTCGCCCAGCTCGCGCATCCGCTCGCGGTCGGCGCCGTAGGTCCGCGCGGCGAGGCGTGCCTGCTCGCGGCCGAGGCGCGCCTGCTCGCGGCCGTACTCCGCCTGCCTGCGCCCGAGCTCCGCCTGTTTTCGACCGAGCTCCGCCTGCTGCCTGCCGAGCTTCCGCTGCGGCTCGAACAGCTCCCCGAGATCATCGATCGCGTCGCGGTCCGTGACCACCCACTCCTTGCCGTCGAGCTCGTACCAGAAGAAGTGCCTGCCATACCTCGCCCGCAGAGCCTCGGTGTCGTGCCACTCGGTGGTGTGGCTGGTGGTGTGATCGCCGTCCGCCAGCACGTAACTCCCTCCCGCGCTCCCGAGGGGCGACAGGGGGGACAGAGGCGACAGCGGTGCCAGAGGGGCGGGCGGGGCCGCCAGTTGAGCCGCGGTCAGGATGGCAAGGATCAGCATGCCGATGTCTCCTTGCCGATGTTGGACGCCACGCGTGGGGGGAAGTTAGCCGCCGGGGGGGTGGAACTTATGAGTTGCGTCACTCCGCGGGTAATGGGGGACTCGAACGGCCGGCAAGTCGCCTGGCCGAAGCCTTTTCCATGCACCGGAAGCGGTATTTGCGCGTGACGGTCGTCGTCGCGCTGATCGCCCTGGCCCGGACGCTTCATGCCGCGCCGCGGCAAGTCGCCTTCGCAGCCGAACAAGTCATGGGAACAGCCACTGACCTTGCGAACACCTACCGCTACAGGATGGCAGTCGCATTCGCGCTAGCGCTTACCGGGCTGCCGCGTGTCGTTTCCGCGCAGATATGGCCACCGGCAACCTTCGCCCCCTGGAGCCCTACAGATCAGAATCAAATCCATGCGACGTTTACGATTCCGGGAGGTTGTACAAACACCAGCTCGACGCTGGTCAGCGGTTCGGTTGTCCGTACCGATGTGTTCTTCGTCGGATGCGTGGTGGGACCACCGACTGTACTTGTGCCGCATCTTGCGGTCTTCGGGCCTGTACCCGCGGTTTTCAATTTTGAGACCGGTCCGCCGGAACTGCGCTCGCAACAACCGCTCGTCGTTACGCAGGCACCGCCGCCGGTTCCGGCGCTTTCGGGCGGCACTTCAGCAGTGCTGATGGCCGCGCTTGCAGTTGTCGCGCTCTCGGTACTGCGACGAGCAGCCGCAGGCTGACCATACCTGATCGGCGAGCCCTCACACCTCCGCTTGCTGCGGATATTGAATCGGCTCTTGCGGGTCGCGGTGCCAGTCGTATTCCGCCCCGCGCGCCGCGTTCTCGGCCACGGCGCGTCCGCAGAGGCGGGAGACGAGATAGAAACCCATGTCGGTGCCGGCGGAGACGCCGGCCGAGGTGACGTAGCGGCCGGCGTCGACCCACCGCGAGACGCTGTCCCACAGCACCGCCGGTCCCTGCTTCACCACCCAGCCGAAGGCGGCGTGATTCGTCGCCGCGGGTCTGCCGTCGAGGAGGCCCGCCTTGGCCAGGAGCGCCGCGCCGGTGCATACCGAGGCCATGATCGCCACGCGTTTGTCCATGGCCACGAGCCAGTCGAGCAGCTTCGGATCGTTGATGATCGTCCGCGTGCCCAGGCCTCCCGGCACCATGAGCACGTCGAGCGATTCCCGGAAGGCCTCCGCCAGGTCGTAGTCCGGCATGGCCTTTGGGCCGTTGCACGAGCGGATCGGCCGCTTCTCCGCCGCCACGAACACGACTTCGAAAGGAAACGGCGGCGGATCGGAATACCCCTGGCCGAGGAACCGCGCGATGGTGAAGGCCTCGGTGAACCCCCAGACGTCGATCGGCTCGAAGTCGTCGAAGATCAGGATGGCGATTCGTCGTGTCCGCATGGCCAGTACAGAATACCAACCAATCTGCTTCCCCCGGTCCGCCGTAGAATGGGATCGGAGGGTCCACCGATGGCGACCGTGATGATCATGCACTGGCCCGAGGTGTCGAAAGAGCAATACGAGCAGACGCGGCAGGAGGTGAAGTGGGAGACGGACGTTCCGGACGGGGCGAAGTTTCACGTCGCCTGGTTCGGCGAGGACGGGCTCCACGTCCTCGATCTGTGGGACTCGGCGGAGCAATTCCAGCAGTTCGTGCAGGAGCGGCTGAACCCCGCCACGCAGCGGATCGGCATCCAGGGGGAGCCGCGGGTCGAATTCGCCCCGGCCCACGCGATCTTCGCGCCGAACGTGTAGAGAGAGAACGTCCCCCCGAAGGATTTTTTCCCGATCGCACACTTACTCCTTGGGAGACCTGCGGCCGGGATGCTGTTCGTCATCGATTTCGATGGAACCGTCGCGCCGGCGGATACCGTCGATGCGCTTCTGGAACGCTTCGCCGATCCGGAGTGGCAGCGCATCGAAGAGCGGTGGGTGCGCGGCGAGATCGACTCCCGCCAGTGCATGGCCGAGCAGATCGCGCTGGTCGAGGGGGACGACGACGCGCTGGAGGACTTCCTCCGCTCGGTGGAGATCGATCCGACCTTCCCCCCCTTCGTCCGTCACGCGGCGACCTTCGCCGACCTGGTCATCATCAGCGACGGGCTCGACTACCCGATCGCCCACGCCCTGCGCCGGGCCGGCCTCTCCATCCCCATCTACGCCAACCGGCTCGCCTTCCGCCGCGGCGGGCTGGGGATCGCCTTCCCGCACTCCGACTCCTCCTGCGCCGTGGGGAGCGGGGTCTGCAAGTGCGCGGTGGCGCGGCGCGTCGACGCCGGCCGCGGGCTGCCCACGGTGCTCATCGGCGACGGGCGATCCGACCTCTGCTTCGCCCGCTCCGCCGACTTCGTATTCGCCAAGGGGACTCTTCGCAGACTCTGCGAAGCGGAAAACATCAACCATGCACCGTTCGCAACGTTCGGTGAGGTGCTGGCCGTCATCCGGCGATGGCAGGCACAAACCATCGAGGGACCTCCTCGGGAGTGCGAATGTCCCCTGCTGCCGGGTTAGACGCCGATCTCCTCCGCAAGGACCGCCAGTACTGCTCCTTCGGAGACACCGTCCACTATGCCGACCCGCCGAAGATCTTCCAGCGCTGCCAGGGAAGCTATCTCTTCGACGAGCGCGGCACGCCGTACCTCGACCTGCAGATGTGGTACTCGGCCGTCAACTTCGGCTACGGCAACCGCCGGCTGAATGACGCGCTGAAGCGCCAGATCGACACGTTGCCGCAGCTGGCCTGCCAGTACCTGCACGCGGAGAAGATCGAGCTCGCCGAGGCGCTGTGCAAGATCATGGAGCAGCGGCTGGGGGTCAAGGGACGGGTGCACTTCAACGTCGGCGGCGCGCAGGCGGTCGAAGACTCGCTCAAGCTCGTGCGCAACGCCACCGGCAAGAGCCTCAACTTCGCCTTCATGGGCGGCTACCACGGCCGCACCCTCGGTGCCTCGGCCATCACCTCCAGCTACCGCTATCGCCGGCGCTACGGGCACTTCTCCGACCGCGCCCAGTTCATCCCCTTCCCCTACTGCTTCCGCTGTCCGTACGACAAGAAGCGGGAGGACTGCGAGCTGTACTGCGTCCGGCAGTTCGAGAAGCTCTTCGAGACCGAGTATCACGCCGTGTGGGACGGCAAGGCGTCGCAGGCGGAGCTCGCGGCGTTCTACATCGAGCCGATCCAGGGGACGGGCGGGTACGTCATCCCGCCGGACGGCTACTTCGCCGAGCTGACGCGCATCCTGCACGAGCGCGGCATCCTCATCGTGGCCGACGAGATCCAGATGGGGATCTACCGCACCGGCAAGTTCTGGTCGTTCGAGCATTTCGGCCTCGTGCCGGACGTGGTGGTCTTCGGCAAGGCGCTGACCAACGGCCTCAACCCCCTCTCCGGCATCTGGGCGCGGGAGGAGCTGATCTCGCCCCAGGTCTTCCCCCCCGGCTCCACGCACTCCACGTTCTCCTCCAACCCCCTTGGCACGGCGGCGGCGCTGGAGGTCATGCGCCTGCTCGCCGAGTCCGACTACGAGTCGTCGGTGGCGGCCAAGGGGGCGTACTTCCTGGCGCGCCTGCAGGACCTGAAGTCGCGCTGGCGGATGATCGGCGACGTCGACGGCCTCGGCCTGGCGCTGCGCATCGAGATGTGCCGGGAGGACGGCTTCACGCCGAACAAGGAGCTGACCAACGCCGTCTTCGAGGAGGGGCTGAAGGGCGACGTCGAGCATCACGGCATCCAGTACGGCCTCGTGCTCGACGTCGGCGGCTACTACAAGAACGTCTTCACCCTCGCCCCTTCGCTGGAGATCACGGAGGACGAGATCGACCTCGGGCTCGACCTCTTCGAGAGCCTGCTGCGGCGGTGTGGTGCCTGCTGATGGTCATGAGCCGCTACGACATCCTGCAGTCCGGAAACGGCGCCGGCGTGCTGCTCTCCCACGGCATCACCGGCGCGCCGGCGGAGATGAAGCCGCTCGTGCGGCGGCTCGCCGCGGCCGGCTTCACCGTCTCCTGTCCGGCCCTGGCCGGGCACTGCTCCACGCTGCGCGAGCTGAAGCGGACGCGCTGGACGGATTGGTACGCGTCGCTGGAAGAGGCGCTCCACGCGCTGCGGGAGCGATGCCGCAGCGTCTTCGTCAGCGGGCTCTCCATGGGCGCGCTGATGGCGCTCAAGCTCGCCGCCGATCATCCGGATGCGGTCAGCGGCGTGGCCACGCTCTCGGCCACGTTCTTCTACGACGGCTGGAACGTCCCCCAATTCCGGCAGCGGTACCTGCTGCCGATCGCCCTCCATTCGCCGCTCCGCTTCTTCTACTCCTGGCACGAGCCGGCGCCGTACGGCATCAAGGACGAGCGCCTGCGCAACATCATCTCCGCCGTCTACGCCGGCGACGCGGCGCGGATGCCGGAGAAGTACGGCTACTCGGAGTTTCCGGGCGTCACCATCCGCGAGACGTTCCGGCTGATCAAGGCGGTGACGCGCGACCTGGAGCGGGTCAGGGCGCCGCTGCTCATCGTGCACGCCACCGAGGACGACATGGCCACGCTGGAGAACGCGCGCTTCCTCGCCGCGCGCGTCTCGTCATCCGTGGTCGATACCTTCTTCGTCGACGACACCTATCACGTACTCACACTCGACCGCCGGAAGCACGACGTCGCCGACCGGGTGACGGAGTTCTTCCTCAACCGGGAGGCTACGGATGGCAACCATCGCTGAAACGCTCACCAGCATCCTGACGGAGAAGTTCTCCGTCCCGGAGGAGAAAATCCGAGGCGAGGCGACGCTCGACACGCTCGGCCTCGATTCGCTCGACCTGATCGAAGTCCTCTTCGAAGTGGAAGAGGCGTTCGACATCCGCATCCCCCAGGATGGGGCGGCCATCCGGGCGGCGACGATCCAGCAGCTCCTCGACACGATCACCCAGCTCGTCGAGCAGCAGCACGCGCAGGCGCAAGCGGCCAACGCATGACCGACCGGCGCGTGGTGGTGACCGGCCTCGGCGTGGTGTCGCCTCACGGCAGCGATCCGCGGGCGATGTTCGACCGCCTCATGCGCGGCGAGTCGGCGGTGCGCACCGTGTCGTTCGACGTCGACGGGCCGTACTCCAACGTCGCCGCTCCCGCCGCGCCGGACTTCGATCCCGCCGCTCACGTGCCGTCGCAGGCGCGCCTGGAGAACCTCGACCGGGTGACGCAGATGTCGATCGCTGCCGCCGCGGCGGCGATGTCCGACGCCGGCCTGGAGGCGGGCGAGGGGCCGCGCGATCGCGTGGGCGTCTCGTTCGGCACGGGAATGGGATCGGCGGCCGCCCTGGAAGACGTCCACCTGCAGGTCTTCACCCGCGATCCGGAGCGGGTGCGGCCTCTCACGGTGCTGAAGGTGATGAACAACGCCTCGGCCGGCCACGTCGCGCAGAAATACGGGCTGGGCGGGCCGGACCTGACGTACTCCTGCGCCTGCTCGTCGTCGGCTGTTGCCATCGGCGAGGCCTACCGGCAGATCCGCCACGGGTATGCCGACGCGATGATCGCCGGCGGGGCGGAGGCGCCGCTGACGTATACGTTCTTCCGCTCCTGGGATGCGATGCACATTCTCGCCCCGGTCGACCGCCGCGATCCGGCGGCTACCTGCCGTCCGTTCGCCCGCGACCGCAGAGGCCTGGTCCTCGGCGAAGGGGCGGCCATGGTCGTGCTGGAGGAGCGCGGCCAGGCTCTCCGCCGCGGCGCGAAGGTCTACGCGGAGCTGGCCGGCTACGGCTCGTGCAACGATCACTCGCACATGACCAGGCCCTCGGTGGAGGGGCAGGCGCGGGCCATGGAGCTGGCCCTGGCCGACCGCGGCACGGCGGCCGAGGAGATCGGCTACGTGAATGCTCACGGCACGGGGACGGAGATCAACGACCGGACGGAGACACGGGCCCTGAGGCAGGTCTTCGGCGAGCATGCCTCGCGCCTGGCGGTCAGCTCGACGAAGTCGATGCACGGCCACCTCCTCGGCGGCGCCGGCGCGCTGGAGCTGGTCGTCTCCATCCTGGCTCTCGCCAACCGCGCCGTTCCGCCCACGGCGAACCTCCATGTGCCCGATCCGGAGTGCGACCTCGACTACGTCCCGCTGCAGGGGCGGGGCGGCGTCGAGCTTTCCTGCGTCATGTCCAACTCCTTTGCGTTCGGCGGCACGAATGCCGTCCTGATATGCCGAAGCTGGCCATCGTCCTCTGGGTGTTGAACGTCGCCGCCGATACGGCGGGGCGCGTGGCGTTCAAATCGGCGGCGATGCGCGCGCGGATGTTTCGCTCGCCCGTGCTCTGGGCCGGCATCCTCTGCTTCGCTTTGGAATTCGTCCTCTGGCTCGCGCTGCTGTCGCTCATCCCGCTGTCGCAGGCCATCCTCATCGGGTCGGTGAACATCGTCACCGTGGCCGTCGCCGGACGGCTCGTCTTCGGCGAGCGGCTGCACCAGATGCGCATCGCCGGCATCGTGCTGATCGCCATCGGCGTGGCGCTGGCGGGAGGGGCCGGATGAGCCGCACGCGCTTCTACCTCTTCGGCTTCGCCGCGCTGGCGCTCTGCGACACCGCCACGCAGGTGTCGTTCAAGCTCGCCTCCCGGCAGGCGGGGGAGCTGACGTGGAGCGGCGCCTGGCTCCGCGCCGCGGCGCTCTCGCCCTGGGTGTACGTCGCCGTGGCCGGCTACCTCGGCGCGTTCGCCCTGTGGATGACGATCCTCGAGCACGCGCCGGTCGGTCCCGCCTTCGCCGCCTCGCACATCGACGTGGTGACGGTCCTCCTCGTCTCCGTGCCGCTCTTCGGCGAGCGCCTCACGGCGATGCAGGTCGCCGGCGCGGCGTGCATCGCGGCCGGCATCCTCTGTCTCAGCCGAGGAGCGACAGCAGCCGAACGTTCACCCGGTGGTGAGCCTCGCGCCACGCGGCCAGCGATTGCTCCGGAACCTCCGGCTGCCGATCGAGCGCGCTGAGGAGGCGTTTGAAGCGGCTGCGATAGCGGTAGGGCGAGACGTCGCCCGTGACGTCGGCGGCGAAGAGGTTGCCGCGCAGCATGGCGATGGCTGACTCGAGCTCCTCCAGAGTCATGACGCCCTGGTCCCAGTTCGTCCGGACGACGTCGTGGGCCAGCACGTCCTTGTCGATCGAGAGGTAGACCGGCTGGCCGGAGAGCGCGCCGCGGAGGGCGCCGAGCAGGTCGGCGATGGAGTCGAACGATTGCGACGCGCGCGCGCCGAGGCGGCGGAGCGCCCCGAGGTCGCGGCGGATGCACCAGTAGACGACCTTGCCCGCGCGGAGGGGGCGGAGGTGGTTCTCCAGCGCGCGCGCCCCTTCCACGTCGGGCGAGCAGATGCCGGCGACGTGGATGCGCGACACGAAGGGCAGCCGCGCCGCGTGCGCAACCCACGAGCCGCAATGGATGCCGAACGGGTAACGCATGTTGTCCGGATGGTTGTCCAGCACGACGACTTCCATCGGGCACTGCATGTGCGCGATCAGCGCGTAGGTCAGGTGATGGAAGTCGCCGCTGCCCAGGAAGACGAGGCGGGCATCGGTCAGTGGCGGGAGGCGGTCGAGCGAGCGGCGGCGGCAGGCGAAGCGGAGCTCTTCCTCCCGGTCGCGCAGGGGGATCGTCTCCGCCCCCTCCAGCGGGGCCACCGAGCCGTCGAGATCAAGAACGAGCGCTCGCGTCATTCGGCGTACCAGCGGCGATCGGGCTCGAACCAGCGCTTCGAGAGTCGCAGGAGCCCGCGCAGGAAAGGATTGCGCACGCGCACTGCGTGCAGCGTCGGCGTGAAGCGCGCGCCGAGCTGGCGCTTGATCTCCGGGTCCGTCCAGCCGGCGACGTAGCAGCGGTAGCCGCGCTCGATGGCGTGGCCGAGGTTGTGGAACCAGCTCACGGTGTAGAGATCATGCTCGCGGGCGGCCGGGTAGTCGAATCCGATGTACTTGTCGATGAAGATCCCGTTCCGCGCCACGCAGAGGTTCCAGCCGATCAGCTGCCCCACGGCGCGATAGGTGAAGAGCGTGCCGTTCATCGCCGCGCTTTGCAGCACGGCGCGGAAGAACCCCGCGGTCAGGAGATCGAAATGAATCTCGCTCTGGGCATAGACGTTTCGGTAGAGGGCGTAGATCGCGGAGAGGAAGGCATCGTCGCGGAAGCGCGCGTCGCCGGTGGGGATGGCCTCGATCTCCACCGAGTGGCGATGCCGGAGCTTCCGCCGCAGGCTCTTGCGGCGGGAGTGGGAGAAGCGGGTGAGGTAGTCGTCGACGGAGCGGAAATCGATGGGGACGTAGGCCAGGGCCTGCCCGTCCACGAGGACGAAGCCGGCGGCCTGGCAGGCGGCGGCGACGCGCCGCGACCAGGCCAGCGCCTCGTCGCCGACCAGGACCGGCTCGGTCGGGAGGTCCTTGACGATCACGAACGGATAACGCGGCGCGAGCCGCGCGACGATCTCCCGCACCAGCTCCTCGGGCTGCGTCTCGCTCGGGAAGAGCGCGTACTCCGACACGGTCGTGCCGATGAAGGCGGTCCGCGGCCGTCGGAGCCGCGCGGGCAGCGGCAGGGGATCGAGGCGCTTGCGCACGGCCGGCTCGAGGGTGGTCAGAAGATCGAATTCCGTGGCGAACGCCGGCGCGGCGAGCTCCAGCCATTCGAACCCTTCCGGCGGATGCGACTGAAAGGCCCGGATGAGATCGGGCGGCTCGAGGAGGTTCAGCATGGGGTTCTCAACCCTGAGCGCAGCGAAGGGTCAATGGAGCCCCCACGAGACTCTTCGCCACGCTTTCCAGCACAGTGGGATCCGAAGCTTGGAATTCACGTGACTTGAAGTCGCGGC
>JADMIO011741789.1_pt1 | contig 10266 bp, 9 predicted proteins | sample 8958161 | NCBI WGS metagenome assembly JADMIO01 (sample SAMN16585339, study PRJNA669376) | soil metagenome | isolation source: Crop rotation soil | place: USA: Cullars Rotation, Alabama | collected 2011
GCCGGCGGGCGTCGGCTGCACTCCGGCGGCTTGCCGCATGGTGTCGGCTACCCTCTTCAACGCCACCCGCGTCTGATCGGGCATAATGCTGGACGTCTTCTGCGTCGCCTGGGCGATCTGGGCTTGCGCCATTCCAGGATCCGTCCGCCTGAGCTCGTTCAGCCGCTGCTGCTCGGCCACCTGGTTGGGATGCATGCCGAGCCCCAGGATCGGGGGAATGGTGCGGTAGTTCTTGTGCGCGACCTGCATGTAGCTGTGCCAAGCCTGCGACGGCAGGCTGCCGCCGGTAATGCCCGCCATCGGGCGGAAGTCGTCGTAGCCGACCCAGACGCCTGTCACCAGCGCGCCAGTGAAGCCGACGAACCAGGCGTCGCGGTAGGCCGTGCTGGTGCCGGTCTTGCCGACCACCGTGGTGAAGTCGAGTGCCGCCTTCTGGGCCGTGCCGTTGGTCACCACCGCCAGCATCATCTGGTTCATGTCCTCGACCACCTTCCGGCTCACGACCTGGACCGGTGGCGGCTCGTCGCGGTCGCGGCTGTAAATCAACTCCCCCTTGGAATTGAACATTTCGAGGATGCCATAAGGCCTCGCGGTCTTGCCGCCGTTGGCGAAGTGGGCAAAGGCGCCCGTGTGCTGCAGCGGCGTGATGCCGGTGTCGCCCAGCGCCATCGAGCACGTCTTCTTCACGCCGACCACGCCGAGGCGCTGGGTCATCGCCACCACTTTCTCGCGGCCAACCTGCAGCGACACGTTGACGGCAGGCACGTTGAGCGACATGCGGAAGGCGTCAATGGCGGCCAGCGAGCGGCCGGAGCTGCCGCCGGAGTAGTTCTTGGGCGACCAGTTCCCACAATTGCCGCCGTAGTCGCGCACCGTCGAGCGCGGGTTCATGCCGTTCTCGAAGCCGGTGGCGTAGACATAGAGCTTGAAGGAGGAGCCCGGCTGGCGGCGGGCGTGCGCGGCGCGGTTGAACTGGTTGTCCTCGTAGTCGAGGCCTCCGACCATGGCGCGGACGGCGCCGTCCGGCTCCATGGACACCATTGCGCCGGTGTAGCCCCGCCGGCGGCTCGATCCGCTGTGGCGCAACGTGTTGTTCATCGCCTCTTGCGCCGCCTGCTGCATGCCCAGATCGACGGTCGTGCGGGCGGTGAGCACATAATGGCCGCGCCCCTCACCCAAGCGCTGCGCCTCCTCGAACGCCCAGTCGAGGAACCAGTCGGGGCTGTGGGCCGACCGTGTGTCGATGATCTTGGCCGGGTTCAGCCGCGCGGCCTGCACCTGGCCCGCGCTCATGTAGCCCGCCTCCACGAGGTTGGTGAGCACATCGTTGGTGCGTGCGCGCGAGGCGGGCAGATTGACGTGCGGGGCGAAGCGCGACGGCGCCTTGAAGAGACCTGCCATCAGTGCGGCTTCGGCCAGGTTGACTTCCCGCACCGACTTGCCGAAGTAGAATTGGGACGCTGCCTCCACCCCGAAGGCGCCGCCGCCGAGATAGGCACGGTCGAGATAGAGCTTCAGGATCTCGCGCTTGGTGAACCGCGATTCCAGCAGGAAGGCGAGGAAAACTTCCTTGAGCTTGCGTGTGATCGAGCGTTCCGACGTCAGGAACAGGTTCTTGGCCAGCTGCTGGGTGAGGGTCGAGCCGCCCTGCACCACCTCATTGGCGCGCGCATTCTCGAACAGGGCGCGAGCAGTGCCGATGAAGTCCACGCCGAAATGCTCGAAGAAGCGACGGTCCTCGGTTGCGAGCGTGGCCTTGATGACGTAATCGGGGATCTCCTCGAGCGGCACGGCGTCGTTGTGCAGAATGCCGCGCTGGCCGATCTCGGCGCCGTTGCGGTCGAGGAATTTGACCGCGTACTTGCCGGTGTTGATCTTGTTCTCGTCGAACTCGCTGATGGCGGGGATGGCGAGGATATAGAGAACCGTGAGGCCTCCGGCGCCCAGCGTCAGGCCCTCGGCAACCGCTTCGTTCAGAAGGCGCTTCCATCCGGAGAGGCGGAAACGCGCAAAGAAGCTGGAGACGGCGTTCCAGCGGTCCTGCAGCGATTGCCATGACTCGGCGAGCGAGGAATCGATCCAGGCGTCGATGCCGAGCCAATCGATGAGCCGCTTGCGGCCGCCATGCCTGAAGAACCAGTCGTGCAAGCTCAGCCTCTCGGTTGTTGCTTCGTTCTAACGCTCAGCGTCCTCGGCACAATACCCCTGTAAGACAACCAGCGCGCGGCGCTCAGGTCGCGGCCTTACCTTACCTGGCACCAGCGACGGGAATCACGACCCGAATTCAACGGAAGGTGTAATTTACCATGCGTGCGGCCGGCAATGCGAGCAGAACGTTTTCGCGCGTTTGTGCCTTTTTGGCGGCATACCCCAGTCATTCCCGCGAAGCCGCAACGAAAGCGGGAAGCCACCCCAGCGCGCCCGCGCGTCTGGATGCCCGCTGGTGCTCCGCGTCGCCGGCATGACCGTCCATGCGGTTTTGCCGGGCAAAGCGACATGCTATGCCGATTGATGCAGCGCAGCGAATATGGGGCGGCTCAGATGAAGGAAGTGCTGGAGGAACTGGAGCGGCGGCGGGCGGAAGCGCGCCTGGGCGGCGGCCAGACGCGCATCGACGCCCAGCACAAGCGCGGCAAGCTCACCGCCCGTGAGCGCATCGGCCTGCTCATGGACGACAACTCGTTCGAGGAGTTCGACATGTACGTCGAGCACCGCTGCGCCGACTTCGGCATGGAGAAGACCAAGATCCCCGGCGACGGCGTGGTAACAGGGTGGGGCACCATCAATGGCCGCGTCGTCTACGTCTTCGCCAAGGACTTCACGGTGTTCGGCGGCTCGCTGTCGGAGGCGCACGCCCGCAAAATCACCAAGATCCAGGACATGGCGCTGCAGAACCGCGCGCCCATCATCGGCCTCTTCGACGCGGGCGGGGCGCGCATCCAGGAAGGCGTGGCGGCGCTCGGCGGCTACGGCGAGGTATTCCTGCGCAACGTGCTGGCGTCCGGCGTCATCCCGCAGATCTCGGTCATCATGGGACCGTGCGCGGGCGGCGACGTCTACTCGCCGGCCATGACCGACTTCATCTTCATGGTGAAGGACACGAGCTACATGTTCGTCACCGGGCCCGACGTGGTCAAGACGGTGACCAACGAGACGGTGACGGCCGAGGAGCTGGGCGGGGCGCGCGTGCACACGACCAAGTCCTCGATCGCCGATCGCGCTTACGAGAACGATGTCGAGACGCTGCTGCAGATGCGTCGGCTGCTCGACTTCCTGCCCTCCAACAACAAGGCGGGGGTGCCCGAGCTGCCGACCAAGGACAGCCCCGACCGTGCCGAGCCCTCGCTGGATACGCTGATCCCCGACAACCCGAACAAGCCCTACGACATCAAGGAGCTGATCCTGAAGGTGGCGGACGAGGGCGATTTCTTCGAGATCCAGGACGCCTTTGCCCGCAACATCGTCACGGGTTTCGCGCGCATGGAGGGGCGCACCATCGGCATCGTCGCCAACCAGCCTATGATCCTGGCGGGCGTGCTGGATTCGGACGCTTCCCGCAAAGCCGCGCGCTTCGTGCGCTTCTGCGACTGCTTCGACATTCCGATCATCACCTTCGTCGATGTGCCGGGGTTCCTGCCGGGGACCGCGCAGGAATATGGCGGCCTCATCAAGCACGGTGCCAAACTGCTGTTCGCTTTCTCCGAGGCAACTGTGCCCAAGGTGACGGTGATCACCCGTAAGGCCTACGGCGGCGCCTACGACGTCATGAGCTCCAAGCACATCCGCGGCGACGTGAACTACGCCTGGCCCACGGCCGAGATCGCGGTGATGGGGCCGAAGGGCGCAGTCGAAATCCTCTACCGCGCGGAGCTGGGGGACGCGGGCAAGATCGCCGCCCGCATCAAGGAGTACCAGGACCGCTTCGCCAACCCCTTCAACGCCGCCGAGCGCGGGTACATCGACGAGGTCATCCTGCCCCGCAATACGCGGCGCCGCATCTGCCGCGCGCTGAACATGCTCAGGAACAAGACGGTGGAGAACCCTTGGAAGAAGCACGATAATATTCCGCTTTAGGGGCGGAGATAGGTATCACGGCGTCCGCTCGAGGACGGCTCGTCGGCAAGGGGAGACGACTTGACGCACTTGGTGCACATCACTGCTGAGAATGTCGCTAAGCGCATCGCCCGCAATGGCATTTCTCCCGTTCACGGATTTGTCTGGACTTTCCCGATCATCGAGAGCTTTACGCTCACGTACGCGTGCCTATTGATTTAGGTGCGTTTACTTGCCGATTCTTTTGGGGTCGCGTCGATGACCACAATCTCCGAAGCTCGCTCGCCGCCGTTCAGTCTCCGTTGGCGAATGTCCTTAATCTCTGACAACTTATTTCCTAGGTCGCCATAGTTCACTATCACGAAGATCGCAAAGTCTGTTTGAGATGCCTCTTTATAGAATTCCAGTTGCTTCTCATAGCCATGCACGACTGTTCCGCCTGATCGCTTCATCTCGACAAGAACGCGGGTGTCGTAACTGTATGAGAATTTGAAGTCTATTGGTCCACCGCCCATGTTGGCTTCTGGTGAGATGTCGAGATTGTTTGCTTTACAGAAGGCATCCGCGATCGCGTAGTAGATGAGCTGGGATGCGCGTTCTTTCTTCGGCTTGCCTAGGACCCAAAGTTCCTCCCACAGATTGCCAGCCTCCACATGCCGCTTGAACAATAAGATGGTATCGCGGACAACACGCATTGCTTCGGCTGGCCCAAGTCGCAAATTGTAGGAGGAAGATTGTCTTAGCCCGTCAATGCCTTTGGAAATGATGTCCTTGAGGCGATAGTAACCTAGTGCGTCAAGATTCGGGTCGTAGTACGTCACGTTCTGTTTGACCGCTGCAAGGAAGTAGTCGAAGTCGGATGACGATCCAAGAGCAGCATTACGAAGAGCTTGCTTGCGCTCAACGATGGTCGGGCGAATGATGCCGCCAAGAAAGTTGTTCACTCGTTGACGGATGCGTGCGTTCTGCATCGCGGCGCTTTCGATGTCAGACCAATCATTAGCTATCGGAAGGTCGCGCACAATGTCACGAGGAACCAAGACGAGCGGCGTGGCTCGCCCGCGACTGTCTATGATGCGAGGAAGGGCGTGATCGGGACTGATATCGAAGCTGAACAGGGGCACCTTATGTGCCATGCAGAAGTCTTCGGTAATGAATGCCAAGTCTGGCATTACAACTGTCGTGGCTAGGTCACTGATAGTGTCGGCCCAACATCCTCTTCGAAGAAACCCATAAGTGAAATCATCTCGGGGTCATTTGCGCCGAGCTGCACGATCTCCTTTGCTGTGCGCAGGATCTGTTCTCGGATGTCATCCGGGCGAGAACTGCCTGAGCGACCGCTTCCGCCGTATCCAAGCCCATTTTCTGGGGGCTCGGACAGGTCTAGTTGACGGCGAGCCCCTTTCCACGCTGCGTCGTTTTCCCCTTTGGATATTGCCAACATGCGAACGAGAACCTCGAAATGCCTTCTGAAGCGCGCCAAGGCATCTGTGCGAATGCGTTCATTGCCGGACTTTTCGAGGAGTACCGGATCGATGAATAGGGGGACGTCGACATCTATGAATGGATCTATTAGGCCAGCCTTCAGCAACTCCTCTGGCTGGAGTCGAAAGTGGCTCGAAAAGAGGATCGGATCTTTTACACGCGCCATCTGCGACCTCCAATCCTGACCACCCGCGGTGTGGGTCCGGCAGGCGGTTAGGCGCGCATACGCGCGATCAAAATGGCCGCAGTAATTCGCTTTGACGGGAAGACTTGCGGTCCTGGAACAAATGGTGATCGAGCGTTGGCGGCGCAATAGCCAGTGCAAAGATTTTCAGCAAGTTTCTCTGAACGCTGGACGTTGGAGGTGAAGCCGGCGTCGTTTAGGTGCGCGCGGAGCGAGCTGGTGCCATGATTGTCATGGTCGGGCTTGGCCCGACCATCCATCCGACCGCTTGTTCCGGCGCCAGTGGAGAGCTGGATCCTCGGGACAAGCCCGAGGATGACAGCGGTGCTGGGCCGGCGCGCCGTCGCCCACACCCCTCACAGCGCCCTCATGTCGATTGGCCAGGTAGGGGCGGTCGACCTGCGCATCGACGCGGGCTCAGAACTCGGGGCCCGCTGCGAGGCCCGTCGCATCCTTCTCGGCCGGCTGCGCCAGATGGTCCACGGCCCCGGGTGAGCCGGCGCGTTTATGAGCAGTGGGCTGGGTGTGTCGCGCGCTGTGCAGGCTCGCAGTCCGAAAGCCATTTACCGCGTCTGCGCCTATCCCCGCGTAGCGCACCTGTGCGACAAAGGTGTGCCTCGGAGATGCGAGTGAGGTTCCCCTGCAGGGCCTCTTCGCAACGCAGGAGCCGAGGGCCGCAGTCCGATCGCCTTGCCGGGCCGGGTGCCAGACCAGCGCAGCGCCATGGCAGGGTCCTGATGCGGCGAAGTCGCAACCGGAGACTTGCCTGCGCGGCGACCGATGACTGGCCGAGCCGCAGGCGAAAAAGCTACCGAGCAGGGCGTTCATCGCGCCTGTAGCCGGCAGTAGAGGTCACCAGGTCAACCGGGCGCGAAGCCCGCACGCCCTGCTCCTCCTCCACTTCTTTCATCGCCCCGGGCGCGACTGCGCTGGCGGGGTCGACGGCATTGCGGATTGCTTGCGCACAGCCGAAAACGCTCAGGCCAGATCGCCTTGCATCACCGCATCAGATGCGATAGCATCAGATGCATGCGCACCACGCTCGACATTGATGAGGACGTCCTGGAGGCGGCGGAGGAGCTGGCAGAGCGACAGAACAAGACGCCCGGTCAGGTCATTTCCGAGCTTGTCCGCAGAGGCGTGCTTTGCACCAACACTCACTCTGATCAAAAACCTCTCCGCCGGATCGATCGCCTCGTGACGAACGCGCTGGTCAAACGAATCCAAGAGGAGATCGACGAGGAAGAGGCTCGAATAGCGAGCGGATACACGGATGCGCACGACACTCGACATCGACGATGACGTCTTGGAGATCGCCAAGCAGCGCGCCAAGGCCGAGAGGAAAACGGCGGGACAGGTTATTTCGGAGCTTGCGCGCCAGGCCCTGGCCGAACCGCGCGAGCGCCTGGATTTCACCAAGGTCGAGATCGTCGACGGCATCCCCGTTCTGCCCTCACGCGGTGGCGTGGTCACCAAGGAGCTGGTGGACAAGCTGATCGAGCAAAGCGGCGAGTGAACGATGCGCTCGCTGTTCGACGTGAACGCGCTGCTGGCATTGATAGACAAAGAGCACACCTTCCATCCAACCGTCCGCACTTGGTGGGCGGTCAACAAGGTGGGTGGTTGGGCTACCTGTGCGATAACTCAAAACGGCTTCGCCAGGATCATGTCGCAACCACACTACTCCAACCCTGCCCCGACAATGGATGCGATCCAATTGCTGGCAATGGGGCTGGGAGAACCGGATCATGAATTCTGGCCCGACGACATCTCCATCACCGACGATGCGCTGTTCGACCGAGCCCACATCCTCGGTCCCAACCAGATCACCGACGTCTATCTGCTCGGGCTCGCCGTCAAGAACGGCGGGCGGCTCGTCACCTTCGATCGCGGCCTGCCTCTCAAGGCCGTGCGGGGTGCCGAAGCGCGGCACCTGGTTGTGCTTTGAGGTGATGATCGCCCAGCACGGTGCGCTCGCGCTCGACGCATTTCCGTCAGTGCATTAGCTCGCCGCGTCCCTCACCTCATTTGAGCAGCCCCGCTTCGCGCAGATAGCGCCGCACGCCGGGGTGCAGCGCGGCTGGGTCGGGGACGGCGCCCGCGGTGTTGCGTGCCGTGGTCTCGATGGCCTGGGGTAGCTTGGTCGCGATGGTCGCTTCGCCCTTGTGCAGCGCTTTCGCCAATCGGTAGGCCACCGCCTCGTCGAGGTCGGGACGGGACATCACGAAGCTCCACGAGCCCACAGACTCGAGCGCCTTGTCCTGGCCGGGGAACATGCCCGCAGCCAGCGTCAGCGGCTTGAGAAACTTGTGCTTGGCCAGGATGCGCGCAATCTCGGCTTTGTCGGGCACGATGAAGCGCCCACCCTTTTCGCCCTTGGCCACGGCCGTGAAGCCCGGCCAGCCGGAGCCGCCACCCCATAGCGCCGCCGCACGCCCGTCCATCACCATGGCAGGGCCGTCGCCGGCACGCTCCAGATAAATCGCCTGGAAGTCCTTGTTCTGGTCGAGGCCGAGGCCGTCGAGCACATAGCGGGCGAGGATGACGAGGCCCGATCCGGCGGCGCCGAATGCCACGGGCTTGCCCTCGAGGTCGGCGATCGTGCGATAGGGACTGTCCGCACGCACCACGAACATGCCGGGCGTCGAGTACATCGCCGTGATGATCTTGAGATCGGCCGCCGGCCGGCCCACCCCCGTCAGCACCTCGTGCACCACCTCGCCCTGCACCAGGGCGATGTCGAGGCGCTTCTCCTCCAGCATCGGCACGTTCTCGGTGCTGCCCTTGGTGTTGACGGCTTCGATGGCGAGGGCCGGGTCGGCCCCCTGCACGGCGGCGATGAAAGCGGCCCCATAGACCGGAAAGCCGCCGCCTGGGGTGGCCGTGCCGAGCCGTAGCTTGGCGGTGTCCTGGGTCGAGCCTGGGGTGGTCATGAGAACTCCGAGCGTCAGGGTTGCGAAGGCGAGGACGAGCAACGGCGCGAGAGGCAGCGAAACATGGCGGGGCCATCCCATTAAAGTCTCTCGCAGCATCGGGGAGCATCGATCATTCAGCCCTCGCGCATGCTAGAAGAACGGCTTCGGTCTGCGCAACGACTTGTTGCCTGTGCGCAACAGGAGCTTCATCCGCCGCCGGATTCTTCGCTTCGATGGGCTGATCGCACTTGTTCGGCTTGCCGGGGCCGTCGAATGTGCCGGACACGGGGCCGTGCGTAGCTCGGCGGTGCTGGGAGGCTGGTCGCTCATGCGACGGGCAGGTGGCGTATTCGTTTGTCTTGGCGTCTTGGGGACCGCATCGCCGGAAGCGAAGGCCGACGATCCTCTCAATCCGGGCGGGGTTGGCTTCGGGGTGAGCATCGGCACGACGGGCGTCGGCGGTGAGCTCTCCATCCGCCCCATCGGCAACCTGGTGCTGCGCGTCGGCGGCAGCTGGTTCGCGCTCAATCACAACTTCCCAACCGACGATCTGACCTTCAACATGAAGGCAGACCTGATCAGCGCCGGGGCCGCCCTCGACTGGCATCCTTTCGCCAACGGCTTTCGCTTGAGCGCGGGCGGCCGCTATCACAATGTCGATTTCTCCGGCAGCGCCACAGGCAACACCTTCACGATCAATGGCACCGTCTATAACCTTGCGACGACGGGGCCCATCAGCGGCAGCATGAAGTGGTCCAATCCCGTCTCCCCCTACCTTGGGCTCGGATATGACAGTACGCATTTCAGCGACTCTCGGTGGGCCATCGCCTTCGACTTCGGCGCGATCTACATGGGCGCGCCCACGTCGCACGTAACCGCGAATACTCTGTTCGTGTCGGAGGCGGACCGGCAGGACGCGGAGAAAAAGCTCAACGAAGCAGGCAATGCCTACGGGCGGTTCTGGCCGGTCGCCACCATCGCGCTGAAGTTTCGCTTCTGAGCCCGCCATTCCTCCGCCGCTCTACACTTCTCAACGCGCACGAGCCTCACCCTGAGCCTGCGCATGCCGCGCTGGCCTGTCGTGCCGTTCGGTCAGTGGCGTCGGCGGCGTTTCGCGATATTCTGGACCCAACGCCGCGTGTCCGACCGGGCACCGCGCACGGGAGAGCGGATGAGGAGGCTTGCATGAAAGGCGTGGTGTTTCTCGGTGACCGCAAGCTCGAGCTGCGCGACTTCCCCGATCCCACGCCCGGCCCGCGCGACGTGGTGCTGGAGATCAAGGCATCGGGTATGTGCGGCAGCGACCTGCACAACTACCGGGCGACCCCCCAGCCGGGCGGCGCGGTGACCGGCGGCATCAAGCGCGCCGAGGGCGTCATTGCCGGACACGAGCCGTGCGGCGTGGTGGTGGCGGTCGGCACCGGAGTGGCGCCCAGCGAGGCCAAGCTCGGCCAGCGTGTCATGGATCATCACTACGACGGCTGCGGCAACTGCAAGCATTGCCGGGGCGGCTGGACGCAAATGTGCCTCGAGGGCACCACCGTCTACGGCTCGGGCGGCCATGGCGGCCATGCCAAGTACATGAAGGTGCCCGTGCACACGCTTGTGCCCCTGCCGGATGCGGGAAAG
>JADMIO011000880.1_pt1 | contig 10265 bp, 7 predicted proteins | sample 8958161 | NCBI WGS metagenome assembly JADMIO01 (sample SAMN16585339, study PRJNA669376) | soil metagenome | isolation source: Crop rotation soil | place: USA: Cullars Rotation, Alabama | collected 2011
GGGCGGGCCCCCGGTGGGGCGCGCCGCCGCGGGCGTGCGTTTGCGGACGGCTTCGGGTGGCATGGCTTCCTTTCCCGTTCGTTCTTACATCAGGCGATCGCGGCCATCAGACGGTCACGGCCGTCTTGACGTTCCCGCTCTTCACGGCTTCCGCGGCCACGCCCAGGCGGCGCAGCACGGTTTCCTTGCCCAGGGCGACCATCAATTCGAAAAGGCCGGGTCCGAAGGGGATGCCTGAAATCGCGAGCCGGGTGGGATGGATGAGATCCCCGCCCTTGACGCCCAGTTTCACGGCGGTCTCTTTGTACAGGGTTTCCAGGGAGGCGGTGGTGAACTCGGCCGAATTCGCGATGGCGTCGCGCAGGTTCGACAGCAACGTTTCTCCGCCGGCGCCGAAATATTTCTTGGCGGCCTTCTCGTCGTAGGTTTCCGGTTCCTTGAAGAAATACATGCCGTAGGTGACGAAGTCCGGCAGGCGCTTGGAGCGGTCCTTGAGGAGCCCGATGGCGGTGCGGAAATAGCTTTCCGGAAAGGCGTCTTCCCCCACGCCCGCGGCCACCCACAAGGGCTTCACCAGGGGGTAGAAGTAGTCCACGTCCCGGCGCAGGAAGTACTGCCCGTTGAGCCACTCCAGTTTCTTCTCGTCGAAGACGGCGCTCTTGGGATTGATCTTCTCCAGGGTGAACATCTCCACCAGGCGGGCGCGTTCCATGTATTCCTCGTCGCCGCCGGGATTCCAGCCGAGCAGGGCGAGGAAGTTGATCAGGGTCTCGGGCAGGTAGCCGAGCACGCGATAGTCGCCCACGGAGGCCGCGCCCTTGCGCTTGCTGAGCTTGCCGCCGTCCGGTCCCAGGATCACGGGCAGATGCACGAAGGTCGGCGGTTCCCAGCCGAAGGCCTGGTACAGCAGGACGTGGCGGGGCGTGCTGGGGATCCACTCGTCCCCGCGCAGGACGTGCGTGATTTCCATGAAATGATCGTCGACTACGTTCGCGAGATGATAGGTCGGGAACAGGTCCGTCTTGAGCAGGACCAGATCGTCCAGGATACGGTTCTGGTAGGTGATGGTGCCGCGCAGGAAATCCTTGAAGACGGTATCCCCATGGAAGGGCACCTTCAGGCGGATGGTGTGCTTTTCGCCCGCGGCCACGCGCTGCTTGGCGGTCTCGGCGGGGATGTTGCGGCACAGGCGATCGTAGCTCGTGGGCAGGTTGTTGCGCTTCTGGGTCTCGCGGAGTTCGTCCAGGCGCTCGGTGGTGCAGAAACACGGGTAGGCGTGTCCGCCGTCGACGAGCTTGCGGGCATGCTCCTGGTACAGGGGCAGGCGCTGGGACTGGAAATAGGGCGCATGCGGGCCGCCGACTTCTGGACCTTCGACCCAGTTGAGGCCGAGCCACTTGAGGTCGGCCATCAAATCGACCAGGGCCTTCGCGTCATAGCGGGTCTGGTCCGTATCCTCGATGCGGAGGAGGAAATCGCCGCCGATGTGCTTGGCGAAGAGCCAGTTGAACAGCGCGGTGCGGGCCCCGCCTACGTGGAGATAGCCGGTAGGGCTGGGGGCGAAACGGACGCGGGGTCGGGCGGGCGAGGACATGGGCGATTCCGATGCTGGGTAGGGTGTTTTCTGCTGTTCGGCAACCGATCCGGGGAAGCAGGAAAATTACCCAAGTACGGCGGAGAAGGGGGGATTCGAACCCCCGGTACCTGTAACAGTACAACGATTTAGCAAACCGTCGCCTTAAGCCACTCGGCCACCTCTCCATGGGTCCGACGTCCCCCGGTAAAGGGAGCCGCGAAAGCCATCAGGGCCGTACTTGGAAGCCCGAAATAATAGTTAATCCGAGGACAGGCTTAAAGCGCCCCAAGGGGGAACTCCATGGGCGGACCATCAAAGCCCGGCCGGAGGAGCGACCGGTTTCCGCCAGGGGGCCCCCGATACCCGGAAGAGGGACCAGGCGGTACCCGGCTGGTCATTGATTTGCTATAAACTACTATTTCAAGGCAATCGCATGAGCTTCCTGGCCAAATTGAAATGGGTGTTCCTGGGGACGGTCCTGACGGGATTGGTCCTCGCCATGGGCGGACTGGGCGTCTTCGCCGTGGCCATCCGGCAAAACCCGAACAATACCTTCACCCGCGACGGGATCATGCAGATCCTGTCCAAGGAAAGCACGGTCTATTATTCGGACGGCAAGTCCAAGGTGGGCACCTTCTTCGAAGGCCAGCACCGGGACTACGTGCCATACGATTCCATCCCCAAGACCATCATCGAGGCCCTGGTCGCGGCCGAGGACCACAACTTCTTCCAGCACGGCGGCGTGGATCCCAAGGCCCTGGCCTATGCCATGCTCGACAACGTGAAGTCGATGAGCCTGAGGCGCGGCGGCAGCACGCTCACCCAGCAGACCGCCAAGAACCTGTTCAAGCGCCCCCGCACCCTCGGCGGCAAGTTCAAGGAGCTGATCAACGCCTTCCGCCTGGAACGGCATTTCAGCAAACAGGAGATCCTGGAGTTCTACCTCAACCAGTTCTACGTGTCCGGCAACGGGCATGGCGTCCGCATCGCCGCGCGGTACTTCTTCAACAAGGATCTGGCCAACCTCAACCTGCTGGAATGCGCCTTCGTCGCGGGTTCGGTCAAGGGTCCCAACCAGTACAATCCCTTCATCCAGGATACCCAGGAAAAGAAGGACGCGGCCCTGCGCCGGGCGCAATGGCGCGTGAACTACGTGCTCAAGCAACTGTACCGGGACGGCAAGATCACCAAGGAAAAGTACGCCGAGGCCTCGCACCAGAAGCTGGAATTCCGCCGCGGCGCCTTCCGCTTCGCCCTGTCGACCAATATGGTCAAGGTCAAGCGCCTGCTGGAAACGGCTTCCATGCAGGCCGTGCTGGACAAGTACGAAGTGACCGATTTCATGACCGACGGCCTGCAGGTGTATACCACTTTGGATGCCAACATGCAGCGCGCCACCGAATACGCGACCTACTCCAACCTCTCCCGCCTGGACCTGATTCTCCGCGGGTACCATGCGCCCAAGGATTCCCAGGAAAGCCTGGTGAGCAACTTCGCGCCGGGCGCCTTCTATACCGGCCGGATCCTGGCTTCTCCCGCGCCCAAGAAGGAAGGTTCCCTGCAGCCGATCGAAGTGGGCTTCGGATCCGCGCGCGCGACCATCTCCGTTCCCGCCCTCGACAAATTCCTGCGCACCTGGAACATGCATGAGACGGGGTCGGCGGATCTGCCTTCGGCCGCCACACGCGCCGAAATCCTGCGCGCCCATTTTTCGCCCGGCAAGAAGGTGTTGTGCGCCGTGCCCTACGCGTTCCAGCCCGCCGGCCGCGTGGCGGACGGCAAGCCCGTGGTGGAGGGCCCGGTGGAGCTTGAAATCGCCCAGCGCCCAGACATCCAGGGCGGCGCCCAGATCCTGCGGGACGGCAAGGTGCTGGCCAACGTGGGCGGCTTCGAGAACACCGGTTACGATCGCGTGAACCAGGCCCGCCGCCAGTTCGGCTCCGCCTTCAAGCCCCTGGTCTACGCCGCCGCGCTCGAACTCGGCTGGCGTCCCCTGGACGCCCTGCCCAACTTCCGCCAACTGTTCCGCATGGGCAGCGTGTTCTATTTCCCCAAACCCGATCATGCCCCCGAGGATACGGTGAGCATGGCCTGGGCGGGCCGCCGCTCCGAGAACGTGGCCAGCATCTACCTGCTGTTCCACCTGTTCGACAAAACCCCGTTCGCGCGCTTCTGGGAAATCGGGCGCGAGATCGGGTTCGCGCCGGAGAACTTCAACATGCAGGGCGAGTTCGAACTCTTCGTGCGCGACACTTTGGGTTTGTCGCTGAACCAGGACCGCGCGCGCGAATTGCTGTTCCAGAAGGAGATCAACGACCTCGCCATCGACCTGACCTTCGAGGGGAAGGTGGGCGAGGCCGAAGCGCTCAAGACTCTGCCGTACGGAATCGGCTACGGCAAGGAGCAGCAGAAGTACGCGGGCTCGGGGGAAAAGGAGGACCAGTTGCGCTTCCGCATCCTGGGACGGAATTTCCTGGCCTACAGCCTCGAGGCGCGCGCCTGGGAGAACCGGGCCAACGGGGCCCAGCATTTCACGGTGGCGCGGCACAATACCGGAGGCATGATCGGCGTCTTTGCCGGCCATCCCGACAGCAACTGGACTCCCACCGCCGAACCGGACACCTGGCTGTCCGCGGACTCGCTCCTGGTTGAAGGCGAAGTGGGGGTGGCCACCCTCAAACGCCTGGCGGCCAAGCTGGACGCGCGCGGCGGCGAAGGGCCTCCCGGATACACCAAGGAAAACCTGTTCGCCTCCCAGGACTTCCGCGCCCTGGTGGCCCTACGCTACATCGTCAAATTCAGCCGCAAGCTCGGTCTCACTTCGCCCCTGGACCCGGTGATTTCCTATCCCTTGGGCGTCAACGTCATCACCCTGGGCGAGGCCGTGAACGCGTACCAGGCCTTGAAGGACGGCTATACCTACAAGACCAAGTTCGGGGAGCCCCAGCTCTTCATCGAGAAGCTCTGCCTGCACGACGGCACCGTTATCTTCGAGGACTACCTCGATCGGGAGCGGGTCATCACCGAACGCACCCGCTTCGGCATCGAAGCCATCCTCGGGTCCGTGGTCCAGGGCGGCACCGGCCAGCAAATCGGCCGCGACCTCAAAATCCCGCCGGGGGAAAAGGGCGGGCCGGAACTCCCCCTGCCCGCCTTCGGTAAGACCGGCACCACCAACGACTACCGCAACGGCGCCTTCCTGGGGTTCATCTCGGCGCCCAAGGGCCAGAACAAGGGTTTCGACAGCCAGAGCGGCTACGCCATCGGCAACTACGTGGGCTTCGACGACAACGTCTCCATGCTGCGCAAGGGCTTCAAGGGAACGGGCAGCTCCGTGGCCATTCCCGCCTGGATCGCCGAGGCCAGGGCGGTGGCGGAAATCGACGCCTTCGCCGACCGCATCGACCTGTTGGACCTGGATATCCAGGCCACCGGCCAAGCGCCCATTTTCCAGGCCGAGAAGTACGCCAAGTTCACCGTGTCCAAGCGTACCGGGCTGCCCATGCAGACGGTCGACGAACAGGCCTTGCAATCGCAGGGGGGATATACGGAAGATCTATCCGATGAGATCGCGGGCGGTGCGCCCACGACGGATCCTTCCGTCTATACGACCGTGCTGATCCGCGAAGAATGAGGGGACGCGAAATAGAATGCAAAAGTCAATAGTCAAATTGCAAAATGCAAAATGGAAGGCCGGGAAAACGGACTTCGCATGGACTGCGCTCTTGGCTTTGACCGTCGCCATGCTTTCGGGTTGCGGCATGTTCGGCGGCAGGAAATCCGCTCCCGCGCCCGAAGCGAAGCCCGGGACTTCGGTAAAGGTCGACGACAAGGCCGGGGAGTTTTCCGACGTCGCCCGCGGCATCAAGACCGACGAGGATCAGCTCATCCTCAACCTCATGCTCGGCTACCGGATGCTGCTGCTGGGCAATCCGGATCCGAAATCCCTGGACAAGGAGACCCTGAACAAAAGCCGCGACGCCTATGACAGGCTGGAGGCCATCCTCCGGCACGGCGGGGTCAAGACCAAGGACGGCGGCGAACGCGTCTACCAAATCACGAGCGAGGACAAGCTTTCGCTCCAGGAAGTGATCCGCTCCGCGGCTTCGGCCGCGGAAAAGGCCGCGCGCGAAGGCGATTGGGACAAGGCGCGCGAGCGTTGGAAGGAAATCACCCAGAGCAAACCGGCGGTAGCCTATGCCATGGAAGAGGCGCAATGGGGGCTCACGTTGACCGACGCGCTGCAGTCCGCGCTCCCCGACTCCGTGAAGAATCGCCTGAAGAGCGTGAATGACGGCTACATGGCGGAAGCGGGACACGATGAGATCGGCAGGCAGGTGAAGTCGCTGCTGGAAATGGTCCCGGACGTGAAGCTGCAGCGGGAGTTGAAGAAGCTGGCGAACCGGGCCTGGGAGAGGGACCGGAAGGCCGGACGCATCAGCCCGCAGGCGCAGCAGGCCCAGGCCGCCGCCGCCGCGGCCGGGACGGTGCCGCCGGACAGTTCCAAAGGACAATCGGAAGCGCCTGCGGCGGAACCGGCCCCCAACCCGCCGCCCGCGCCGGAAGCGGCGGCCCTCTCCGCCGAAGCGGATAGCCTGGCGGCGAGGGGCAAGTACGTGGCGGCCCTCAAGGTGCTGGAGCGCGCCGGCCCGGAGCAATCGTGGGTCAAGGAGAAGAAGGCCTCCATCGGCGATCGGTTCTGCGATGAGAAGCGCCGGACCGCGGCCAACACCTTCAAGGATTTCAAGAAGGCCGCGGCGGATTCGGTCAAACGCATCCTCCTCAAGCGCACGGCCTCGGAGCTGGACAGCTGCCTGTTCTACTTCCCCGAACTTTCCGTCAGCCAAAAGGTCCGCAAAAACCGCGAGATGGTCGAGGGCGAGCTGAAGAAACTGAAGCCTTGAACCTGCCGGCAGCCTGCCACCGCGTACGATCTGGACAGCATGCTGCATAAACCCCGAAAGAGCCGAACCTTCTCCCGCTATGTCATGGGCGCGGTGTTCCTGCTGTGCGGCATGCTGCTGGCGACCCAGAATCTCCTCGCGGGCGGCGTCTTCCTTCCCTTGGCCGCCGTCATCCTGTACTACGCGCCTCGCTGGGATCTGCGCATCGAGATCACGGGAAGCGCCATCCGGTTCTCGGAAAACGTGCTGGAAACCTACGAACTGGAACTCGCGCTCGCCGACATCTCGGAAATCCGCCGCGTGGAGGAAAAGGAGGAGCGCAAGGGTTTCCTGACCTCCTATCCGGAGTTCTATCCTTTCGTGGAGTTCGAGACCCGGGCCGGCAGGACGTACCGGATGCACGATATCTTCGACGAAAGCTTCGACGAGGAGATCATCCGCCGGGGTTCCGCCGCCGGAATCCGGCTTTCCGCCTTTCTCAGGCCGGATGAACCGGATCCCGCTTCCGAGGCGGACACCCCGCCCACCGGGCCCGGAGAACCGCCTTCCGAAGCGGAATCGTCTCCCAAGGCGGAATAACCGCCTTCCGGATGGGAGCGGCCCGCGGAGGCCTTTCCGCCGCCCCCGTTTTGGATGGCGGCGAACATAATTTTACCTTGCTCTGGCATGTCCGCTTCCCCCGCCAGTTCCCTGCAGGCTTTTCCTTCCGAGGCCTTCGATCGGCTTTTGCCTTGGGCTTTTTCCGAGGATGAGGGCCACGGAGACATCACCTCCATAGCCACCATCGATGAAACCGCCACCGGCCGCGCCCGGCTCCTGTGCAAGCAATCCGGCGTGATCGCCGGGCTGCCCTTGGTGGAGCGGGTCTTCCGCCATCGCGGGTTTCACCCCTCCCTCGAACTGCTTTGCGCCGAAGGCGACGACGTGGAGGCCGGGGACGTGCTGATGAACCTGCAGGGTTCCATGCAGGCCTTGCTGGTCTGCGAGCGCATCCTGCTCAATTTCCTCCAGCGGCTTTCCGGCATCGCCACCGTGGCCCGCGCCTATGCGCAGGCGCTGGAAGGCGGCAACACCCGGATCCTGGATACGCGCAAGACAATGCCGGGCTACCGGGCCTTGGACAAGTACGCCGTGGCCGTGGGCGGCGGCACCAACCATCGCATGGGCCTTTACGACATGGTGCTGATCAAGGACAACCACGCCGAAGCCTGCGGTTCGGTACGCGCCGCGGTCGAAAAGGTGCACGCCCGCTATGCGGGAAAATACACCGTGGAAGCGGAAGTCCGCACCCTGGACGAACTCCGATCCCTGCTGGATGCCCCGGTGGACATCATCCTGCTGGACAACATGGACGACGCGACGTTGCGGGAGGCCGTGGCCATCGCCCGGCACGGCGCGCCGCGCCTCAAGCTGGAGGCAAGCGGGAATATGGACCTTGCACGGGCGGAGCGGATCAAGGACTTCGGGTTGGATTTCATCTCCGTGGGGGCTTTGACCCACAGCGTGAAGGCGTTGGATATATCTCTGGATATAATCGGAGAGATTTCAAAGTGAAAAGTGAAAAATCCAAAATGCAAAATGGGGGAAATTCCAATCTTAAACTTTTCAATTTGCACTTTGAACTTTGCACTTTGACTTTTATCCCGGCTCCCCACAATGGCTAAGTCCCAAGACCTCCGCCTCGCGGTCGACATCGGCAACACCAACACCGTGATCGGCTTCTTCGACGGTTCGGAAATCAAGCACCGCTGGCGCCTGGCCACGCGCAGGGATACCACTGTCGACGAGCTGACGATCTCCCTGCATGGGCTGGTCCGCTCGGATCGCGAACGGGAAGGCGTCCGCGCCTGCGCCATGGCCTCCGTGGTCCCCGCAATGGACGACGCCTGGGCCCGGGCCCTGCAAGAGGTTTTCGGCATGGCGCCCCAGGTGCTGGACTTCTCCAATTGCGGAGGCCTGCGGCTCGACTATGAACTGCCCCGCCAGATCGGAGCCGATCGGCTCGCCAACGTGCTGGGCGCGCACGCCCTGGGATACAAACAAGGGGTCATCATCGATCTGGGAACGGCCACGACTTACGACGTGTTCACCGAAGACGCCTACCTGGGCGGCATCATCTGCCCCGGCATCCAGAGCTCCTTGCGCAGCCTGGCGCAAAGCGCCGCGAAGCTTTCGGAAGTGGAACTGCGCTGGATCGACAAGGCCATCGGCAAGACCACGGACGACGCTTTGAGGATCGGCATGCTGCAGGGCACTCTGGGCCAGGTGGAATACCTGCTCAAGGCCATCTTCGCCGAAAAGGAAATGCGCAAGCCTTCCGTGATCGCGACCGGCGGACTCGCCCCTTTGCTGGGCGGGCGCTCCGAAGCCATCAACGCGGTGGAACCGGATTTGACCCTCATCGGAATCAATCATCTGCTCGACGGCAAGGTTAAGAAGGGAAAGAAAACGAAATGAAAAGGATTCTGGTTACCGGAGGCGCGGGGTTCCTGGGCTCGCACCTGTGCGAACGCCTGGTGGAGGCGGGCCATGACGTGGTCTGCATGGACAACTATTTCACGGGCGCGAAACGGAACGTGGAGCATTTGCGCAGCCGCGGGAATTTCGAACTCATCCGCCACGACGTCACCATGCCCATCTTTCTGGAAGTGGATCACATCTACAACCTGGCGTGCCCGGCCTCGCCCGTGCATTACCAGTACAATCCCGTGAAGACCATCAAGACAAGCGTCATGGGCGCCATCAACATGCTGGGCCTGGCCAAGCGCATCAAGGCCCGGGTATTGCAAGCCTCCACCAGCGAAGTGTACGGCGATCCGGAAGCGCATCCCCAGAAGGAGGACTACTGGGGCCACGTCAATCCCATCGGCATCCGCTCCTGCTACGACGAAGGCAAGCGCGTGGCGGAAACCCTGTTCTTCGATTATAAGCGCCAGAACAAGGTCGACATCCGCGTGATCCGCATCTTCAACACCTACGGCCCCAAGATGCACCCCTACGACGGCCGCGTGGTCTCGAACTTCATCGTCCAGGCGCTGCAAGGCAAGGACATCACCATCTACGGGGACGGTTCCCAGACGCGCTCGTTCTGCTACGTCTCCGATCTCATCGACGGCATGGTCAGGCTCATGGAGCATCCCACCCTGACCGGGCCCGTGAACGTCGGGAATCCCAACGAGTTCACCATCAGGGAATTGGCCGAGCAGGTCATCGCCCAGACCGGAAGCAAAAGCAAGATCATCGCCAAGCCCCTGCCCAGCGACGATCCCAGGCAGAGGCAGCCGGACATCACCTTGGCGAAGAAGGAACTGGGCTGGTCTCCGAAAGTGGAGCTGAAGCAGGGATTGGAAAAAACCATCGCTTACTTCGAGACGCTGCTGTCTTCCGAATCCAGCCTGGAAGATTACGTGCGCCAGCCGCAGGGCTGATCGCGATCCGCCGCCGGTCCTCCCCTCCCGGACCGGCGCGTTCGCCGGTTAGCGGGGAGCCGCGGTTTGCCCCGGATTGCCGGCGGCCGCCTGGCTCGCCTTGACCAGGCGGGCGATATCCGCGCGGAACTGGGTCTCGTCCACCTGCAATCCATTCAACATGGTGCTCATTTCGCGGGTGAAGGACGCGACGGCTACGGCTTCGGTCAATTCCGCTTCCGAAGCGCCGTCGGATTTCGCGAATTCGGTGGCGGCCACGACGCAATAGGAACAGGGGATCTGGGAGGCGACGCCCAGTTCGATCAGGTCCTTGTACTTGGGCATCAGCGCGGTCGGACCCATTTCCACGTCCTTCAT
>JADMIO011837373.1_pt1 | contig 10265 bp, 12 predicted proteins | sample 8958161 | NCBI WGS metagenome assembly JADMIO01 (sample SAMN16585339, study PRJNA669376) | soil metagenome | isolation source: Crop rotation soil | place: USA: Cullars Rotation, Alabama | collected 2011
CGCGACAACTTGTCCACGTGGAATTCTAAGCTTAGGATCCCAATGTGCTGGAAAGAACGTCCGGAAACGACGAACCGCAGGTCCTCGTCGGACCTGCGGTTCGTCTCTGCCTGGGGTGAGTAACGGGACTTGAACCCGCGACATCCGCCACCACAAGGCGGCGCTCTACCAGCTGAGCTATACCCACCATGACCCCCGCGAGGGGGGATATCCGGAGGAGAGTCTAACGGCTCATTCCGGATGCTCCGAACCGGGCGTCAACGAGCCCTGGTGGTGCGCGGCGATGCGCTTGGCCGCGGCCGAGTCGGGCCCCGGGGAGGGTACGAAGACGGCCTCGCGGTAGTAGCGCAGCTCCTCGATGCTCTCCCGGATGTCGGCGAGGGCTCGGTGGTTGCCGCCCTTCGCCGGGGCGTTGTAGTAGGCCCGCGGGAACCAGCGGCGCGAGAGCTCCTTGATCGAGGACACGTCGACGATCCGGTAGTGCAGGAACTGCTCGAGCTCGGGCATGTCGCGGGCGAGGAACGAGCGGTCGGTGGCGACCGTGTTGCCGGCGAGGGGCGGCCGGCTGCCGTTGGGGCAGTGCTCCTTGACGTAGGCCAGCACCTGGGCCTGCGCGTCCTCCAGCGTGGTCCCGTTGTCGAGCTCCTCCAGCAGGCCCGACGTCTCGTGCATGTGCTGCACGAACTCCACCATCTGGTCGAGCGCCTCGGGCGGTGGCTTGATCACGATGTCGATGCCGTCGCCGAGCACGTTGAGGTCGAAGTCGGTCACGAGCGCGGCCACCTCGATGAGGGCATCAGCCTCCAGGTCGAGCCCCGTCATCTCGCAGTCGATCCACACCAGTCGCTCAGTCACATCGAGGGAGCCTACTCGGGGAACTCTCAGGACCGGCTCCTACAGTGGACGCCATGCTGCGGTGGGTCGGTCTGGTGGCGCGCCTCGTCGTCGGGGGGGTCTGGCTGTGGGCCGGGCTGCTGAAGGTGACCGAGCCCGAGGCCAGCGTCACCGCGGTGCGTGCCTACCAGCTGCTCTCTCCTTCGCTGGCCGACAGCGTCGGACGGATGCTGCCGATGCTCGAGGTGGTCGTCGGAGCCTGCCTGCTGCTCGGCCTGCTGACCCGCGTCTCCGGTGCCGTCTCGGCGCTGCTGCAGGTCGCCTTCATCATCGGCATCGCGTCGGTCTGGGCACGCGGCATCTCGATCAACTGCGGCTGCTTCGGCAACGGCGGACCCGACCCCGACGCCATCAGCAAGTACCCCTGGGAGATCGCCCGCGACGTCGGCCTGCTCGCCCTGTCGTTGTTCCTGGTCTGGCGGCCGCGCACGCCGCTGGCGCTGGACAACCTGCTCTACTCCGCCGCACCGGAAGGCCGTGATGTCGAAGAAGCAACGTGAGACCAGCCGCACCGAGCGTGCAGCCGCCGTACGACGGCAGCAGGCGAGCCGGGAACGTCGTCGCCGGACCGTGCTCACCACCGTCGTCCTCCTCGTGCTCGCGGCGATCGTGGCCGCGGGCGCGCTGATCGGCAACCGCGGCACCAGCTCGCCGACCGCCTCGGAAGCCAGCGTCAGCAAGGTCGACGCACGCGCCGACGGGCAGGCGCTGGTGATCGGCACCAACCCCGACGCGCCGAAGGTGGTCATCTACGAGGACTTCCTGTGCCCCTACTGCCGTGAGTTCGAGTCAGCGTCGCGGACGACGTTGCGCGACGCCGCCGAGAAGGGCAAGGCCGTCGTCGAGTACCGCCCCTTCCACCTGCTCCAGGACGACTACTCCGTCGAGGCGCTGACGGCCTGGTCGGCGATCCTCGAGAAGGGGACGCCCGAGCAGGCGCTGAAGTTCCACGACCTGCTCTACGAGAACCAGCCCTACGAGTCCGACACCGACAAGCCCGGCATCGACGACCTGGTCGCCCTCGCCAAGAGGGCCGGGGTGACGGACGCGTCGGTCCTCGACGCGATGCGTGAGTCCAACCAGGGCTTCGTCGACGCCGCGACGAAGGCCGCGACGGACGCCGGCGTGCAGGGCACGCCGACCGTGACCCTGGACGGGAAGATGCTCGAGGGCTCGCCCAGCCAGCTGGCCGACACGCTCGAGCAGCGCCTCACGCAGTGACGGAACGGGTGGAGACGCCGGCCGCACGCAACCCGGTGCCGCTGATCGCGCTCGGTGTCCTCGCCGTGATCTCGGCGGTGATCGCCGGGCTGGTCATCTTCTCCAGCGGCGAGGAGCCGGCGCAGAAGCCCCAGGCCGTGGCTGCCGTGACGGCCGGCGCGGACTCCTTGACGGTCGGCGGGGGAGACGCGCCCACGAAGGTCGTCGTCTACGAGGACTTCGCCAGTCCCGGTAGCCGGGAGTTCGAGATCGCCTCGCGCGACTTCCTGCGGATCGAGGCGGCCGCCGGGAAGGCCCAGGTGGAGTACCACCCGTACTCGGCCACTGGCGACGGCTACTCCGCCGACGCACTGCAGGCGTGGGGCGGAGTCCTCGGCGCGGGTACGCCGAAGCAGGCGCTCGCGCTCCACGACCTCCTCTTCGACCGCCAGCCCGACTCGGGATCCCCGACCCCGAGCGAGCTGGTGACCTGGGCACAGGACGCCGGCATCCACGAGAAGCCCGTGCTCGCCGCCATGGCACAGCCGGCCGACCAGCTCGCCGCCAGCGCCGCCCGGGCCGCCCGCGAGGCCGGCGTGACGGAGCCCCCGCTGGTGCTGGTCGACGGCACCCCGTTGAGGGCCGCGACGTCGACGGCGCTCGCCGACGCGTTGCAGAGACGGATCCTCGAGCACGCGCACTGACCCGTGCGGCATGCTGTGGCGCATGCCTGCGGACCTCACCGGATTCATCGCCCGCCTGCCGAAGGCCGAGCTGCACGTGCACCACGTGGGCTCGGCCTCACCCCGCATCGTCGCCGAGCTCGCGACCCGTTACCCGGGGGTGGTGCCGAGCGACCCGGACGCGCTCAGCGAGTTCTTCGCCTTCCGCGACTTCGCCCACTTCGTCGAGGTCTACCTCGCGGTCGTCGACCTGATCCGCACCCCCGAGGACGTGCGGCTGCTGACCTACGAGATCGCCCGGGAGATGGCCGAGGTGCAAAAGGTGCGGTACGCCGAGCTGACCTGCACGCCGCACACCTCCGTGCTCACCGGCATCCCGATCGAGGCCTACACCGAGGCGATCGAGGACGCCCGGGTGGCCGCCGAGCGCGACCTCGGGATCGTGCTGCGCTGGATCTACGACATCCCCGGAGAGCTCGGCGTCCCCGGCGCCGACGCGACGATCGGCTACGCGCTCGACCACGCGCCCGACGCGTTGATCGGCTTCGGGCTCGGCGGTCCCGAGGTCGGCGTACCCCGCCCGCAGTTCCAGCCGCACTTCGACGCCGCCCGGGCCGCGGGACTGCGCAGCGTGCCGCACGCAGGGGAGACGACGGGGCCCGAGACGGTCTGGGACGCCCTCCGCGTCCTCGGAGCCGAACGCATCGGCCACGGCACCTCCTCGGCGCAGGACCCGGCGTTGCTCGCCCACCTCGCCGAGCACCGGATCCCGCTCGAGGTCTGCCCGTCCTCCAACGTCGCGACGCGGGCGGTGCCCTCCCTCGACGAGCACCCGCTCCGCACCTTCGTGGACGCCGGGGTCGTGGTCACGATCAACAGCGACGACCCGCCGATGTTCGGCACGACGTTGAACCGCGAGTACCAGATCGCCGCCGACCTGCTCGACCTCGACGAGTCCGGGGTCGCCGACCTGGCACGCACCGCCGTGCAGGTCTCGTTCGCGCCCGAGGACGTGAAGGCGCGGGTCCTGGGGGAGATCGACACGGCGCTGGCCGGGGCATGATTCAGGCCCTGGAAGCTCATACCTTCCAGGGCCGTGTCCTTTGTACGACGGCACGTCGGGTCTGCCCGGTATCGACACGCACCACAGGGCCCTAGGCTCGCGGAATGACCGACCGCCCCGCCGCCCTGGACGCCTGGCACCGGGTCGCCGAGACCCGCGACCCCGCGGGACTCGAGGCCCTCCTCGACGAGGACTGCGTGTTCCGCTCGCCCGCGGTGCACACCCCTCAGGAGGGGAAGTCCTTGACGACGGCCTATCTCGCAGCTGCCCTGGTCGTGCTCGGCCCGACCCTCACCTACCGGCACGAGTGGTGGGACGAGGAGTCGGCCGTCCTCGAGTTCACCGCCGAGCTCGAGGGGCTGAGCCTGCACGGGATCGACATGCTGCGCTGGGGAGCCGACGACCGGCTGACCGAGTTCACCGTGATGGTCCGGCCGTTCAAGGGCCTCACCAAGCTGATGGAGCAGATGCTCGCGCAGCTCACGTCGTCCGACTGACCTGGCCTGTGGGAGAGCCGCCCGCGATCGAAGTGAAGCAGGAGGGCGACCACGGGCGGCTGCGGTTCCCGGGTCGTGGGGGATGCGTGGAGAACCCGAGAACCTCTCCGTACGCATCGTCACCCCTTCGCCGCTTCCGGGGCGAATGTCCGGCTCGTGCGGTCTAGCCACCCTTCGGACGCTCAGCGACCACCACCTCGCCCGGCCGCATGACCCGTTGGGCCTATTGCCTCGACGGGGCCCGCGGAGAAAGTTGGGGAGGTGCCCGAGGAGGTACTCATGCCCGACCAGACCCAGCACTCGACCACCCGGTTCCAGGGGACGACTCTGCGACCCTCCGACCCGTCGTACGACGAGGCGCGCAGCGTCTTCAACTCGATGGTCGATCGCAGACCCGACCGCATCATGCGATGCCACTCCGCCGAGGACGTGGCTGCCGCCCTGGCCGCGGCCCGGCTCGAGGGGATGCCGATCTCGGTCTACGGCGGCGGCCACGGCGTGACCGGCTCGGCCGTCGTGGACGGCGGCGTCTGCCTCGACCTGCGCGGGATCAACGACGTCGTCGTCGACCCCGAGGCGCGGATCGCACGGGTCGGTGGCGGTGCCACCTGGGGGGCCGTCGACGCCGCCACCCAGCAGCACGGCCTGGCCGTCACGGGCGGTCGCGTGACCACCACCGGTGTCGGGGGCCTGGCCCTCGGCTCGGGCAGCGGCTGGCTGGAGCGCTACTGCGGCTTCACCTGCGACAACCTGGTCTCGGCGCAGGTGGTCACCGCGGACAGCCGGATCGTCACGGCGTCCGAGGACGAGCACCCGGACCTGTTCTGGGCGCTGCGCGGAGGAGGCGGCAACTTCGGCATCGTCACCGAGTTCACCTTCCGGCTGCACCAGGTCGGCCCGATGGTGCTCGGCGGCCTGTTGATGTACCCCGCAGAGATGGCGGCCGACGTCCTGCGGTTCTGGCGCGACTTCATGGCCGACGCGCCGGACGAGGTGGGCAGCGGCGTCGCGTTCATCACCGCGCCACCGCTGGACTTCGTCCCCGAACCGGTGCGCGGGCACCCGGTCGTCGGCGTGGTCATCTGCTACGCGGGTGACCCGGAGAGCGGGAAGCGGGCCTTGGCGCCGCTGCTCGAGTTCGGACCGCCGGCGGTCGACATGGTGCAGCCGATGCCGTACGTCGCGGTGCAGCAGCTGATCGACGCCGGCAACCCCAAGGGTGTCCGCAACTACTGGTCCGCGGACTTCTTCGACAACCTGACCGACACGGCGATCGACACGCTGGTGTCCCACGCGAGCAGGCCGGTCTCGCCGTTGACCCAGACCATCGTCGTGGCCGGCGGTGGCGCCATCGCACGGGTGCCCGAGGACGCGACGGCGTGCGGTCAGCGCACGGCACCGTTCAACGTGCACTACCTCGGCATGTGGACCGACCCGGCGGACGACGACGCCAACATCGCCTTCATCCGTGAGATGGCAGCCGTGATGAAGCCCTGGACCACGGGACGGGTCTACATCAACTTCATCGGCGACGAGGGCCCCGGCCGGGTCGAGGCGGCGTACGGGCCGGAGAAGTACTCCCGGCTGCAGCGCATCAAGCGGGTCTGGGACCCGAACAACGTGTTCCGCCACAACCAGAACATCCCGCCGGCCCTGCTCGCCCAGCGGCGAGGCGAGGACTGAACGCCTGTCGGCACCTGCAGCGACGCCTGAGATCACATCGCATTCGACTTCCCGCCGGGGGCCGAGCCGGATAACGTGTCCCAGATTCTCGGGGTGGTGGTCCGAAGAGAGGTTCCGTGAGTTCAGGGGCGAGCAGTCCGATCCGTGTCGTGTTGGTCGACGACTCCGACGATTTCCGCATACTCGTCCGCATCGCACTCGATCGAGAACCGGAGTTCGAGGTCGTGGCCGAGGCGGCGGACGGTGAGGAAGGCGTGGCGGCCGTGGCGGCGCACCGGCCCCACCTGGTGCTGCTCGACATCGCCATGCCGGTGATGGACGGTCTCCAGGCGCTCACCCTGATCCGCGAGGAGTCGCCGGGATCGATCGTGGTGATGCTGTCGGCGTTCAGCACCTCGACGGGTGCGCCCGAACGGGCCCTGGCCCTGGGGGCGTCGGGCTACATCGAGAAGGGTGGCGGTGCTCCCGCGCTCGTGGCCGACCTCAGGGCCGTGCTGGAGCGCGAGTTCCGCGTCACCGGTCGCAGCTAGTTCAGGTCCGGCCAGTCCGGGCACGGCGGCAGCTGGGCATGCAGACCGGTCTCGCTCAGCACCTCGATGAAGGCACTGACCGAACCGGCGTTGCTCTCCTGCCCGACCGGTTGGCCATCCATGGACCCGACTCCTCGTTGTGTGATCAGTGGTGCGAACACCTGTGCCTTGGCCAACGAGGCCGATCCGGGCAGGTCACGGCCGCCGACGCGCGCGAATCGTGTGAGTTCGCCCGCACAGACAGCCGAAACCGCCCGTGTGGGGTTGATGCGCACGGGCGGCTCCGGTGTCACTGTGACCGGTCAGCGGGCGGCGCCCTCATGGAGGGTTCCGGGCACGCCACCCGTGTCGTGACTCCCTACTCCTACCCGCGGAGACCCCGGATTAGTCCTCATGGCCCGCGAACGTGACCCGTGGGGCAGGTGGGTCGTTGGCGTAGTGGGCCGTCCGAGGCCGTCCCGGGTTGATCGGCCTCGGACGGCTCCTCCACGTCGGGAGCTCGGATTTCTCTTGGCGCCCCTGGCAGGAGTCGAACCTGCGACCTAGAGATTAGAAGGCTCTTGCTCTATCCAGCTGAGCTACAGGGGCATGGATCGGAGCCGAGTATGCCGGAGTCAGGCGCGCAGCCGCGCCATCCATGCCTCGACCTCGTCCGGGTCCCGGGGGAGCGCCTCGGACAGGTTGCGTACGCCGTCGGCGGTCACCAGGACGTCGTCCTCGATGCGGATGCCGATGCCGCGCAGCTCCTCGGGGACGAGCAGGTCGTCCTCCTGGAAGTAGAGCCCGGGCTCGACCGTCAGGACCATGCCCTCCTCGAGGTCGCCCCCGGGGTAGATCCCGGTGTCGGCGGCGGCGCAGTCGTGCACGTCCATGCCGAGCATGTGGCTGGTGCCGTGCAGGGTCCAGCGCGCGTAGATGCGGCTGTCGGGTGACAGCGCCTCCTCCTGCGAGACCGGCAGCAGGCCGAGGCCGTCGAGGCCCCGCACCAGGACCGTCATCGCGGCCTCGTGGGGTGCGCGGAACGCGGCCCCGGGGCGTACGGCGTCGATGCCGGCCTGCTGGGCCTCGAGGACGAGTGAGTAGAGCTCGCGCTGGAGGGAGGTGAAGGTGCCGTCGATCGGGAGGGTGCGGGTGACGTCGGCGGTGTACAGCGAGGTCGCCTCGGCGCCCATGTCGAGCAGCACCAGCTGGCCCGGCGTGATCGGCCCGGAGTTGTCGGTCCAGTGCAGCGTCGTCGCGTGGCTGCCGCCGCCGACGATGGAGTCGTAGCCGATGTCGTTGCCCATCGTTCGGGCGCGACGGAAGAAGGTCCCCTCGACCCAGCGCTCGCCGTGCTCGAGCACGCGGTCCCACTCACGCACGCAGTCCTCGAAACCGAGGGTGGTGATGTCGCACGCGGTCTGGAGCTCGCCGACCTCCCACGAGTCCTTGACCAGTCGCGCCTCGGACAGCACGCGCGCGAACTCGTCGTCGCGACCGTCGTCCCCGGCGACCAGGGCGTCGATCCTGGGGTCGGCCCCGCGCAGCACGCGCGTCTTCGCCGAACCGCTGAGCCGCTCGGGGAGGTCGTCGAGCAGGCGGGTCTCGATGGCGAGGGAGTCGGAGATCTCCTTGAGCGAGGGGCGACGTCCGGCCCAGAGCTCGCCGTACTGCCGGTCGCGGAAGAACTCGTCGGTGTCGCGCGAGCTCCGCGGTCGTGCGTAGAGCACCGCCTCACCGCCCTCGATGACCAGCACGGCGTCGCTCGTCTGGTTGCCGGAGAGATAGGTGTGCGCGGTCTCGGCGCGGAAGCGGTAGTCGGTGTCGTTGGACCGCACCTTGAAGCCGCCCGCCGGGATCACCAGTCTCTCGCCTGGGAACTGCTCGCTCAGCCGCTGGCGGCGCTGCTGCGACCACTGGGTGATCGGGTGCGCCGGCAGGTCGAGCTCGCGGTCTCCCCAGCCGGTGCGCATGAACGCGGCATAGGCCTCGGGGACGGGGACGTCGTGGGTCTCGGTCGCCGGCTCCTGCGATTCGGGTGTGTCCAAAGCGTCATCCACGTGGCCACTCTACGTGTGGCGTCTCGTTACGCTACGCGCATGCAGAGACGCCGGAGCTATGCCGCGTTCACCATCGTCGTCACGGTGGTGATGCTCATCGGTGCGGCCGGCATGGGCCTCGTCCTGCTGCTCTCCGGGGCTCCCGGAGCACTCGTGGTCGGCCTGCTCCTGGCCCTGATCCCGGTGGGCCCGCTCATCGCCGTCTACATGTGGCTCGACCGCTACGAGCCCGAGCCACGGTCCCTGCTCGTCATGGGCCTGGGCTGGGGCGCGTTCGTCGCGACGACGGGTGCGCTGCTGCTCCAGCTCTTCGACAAGGTGATCTTCGACAACACCGACACCTTCGCGGCCACGGTCGTCGCGCCGGTCACAGAAGAGGGCGCGAAGGGGCTCTTCATCCTGCTGCTGCTGATCTACCGCCGGCACGAGCTCGACGGCGTGCTCGACGGCCTGGTGTACGCCGGGATGGTGGGCATCGGCTTCGCGTTCACCGAGAACATCCTCTACCTGACCTCCGCCTACGTCGGCGACGACAACCATGCCGGTGGCCTCGGCGGCGCGGTCGGGCTGTTCGTGGTGCGCTGCATCTTCGGACCGTTCGCGCATCCCTTCTTCACGTCCTTCACCGGCATCGGCATCGGCATCGCCGTGGGCGCCCGCAGCCGCGCCGTGCGGATCTTCGCGCCGCTCCTCGGTTACCTGGTGGCGGTTGCGGCGCACGCCTCGTGGAACGCCTCGCTGATGCTGGACGACGGCCAGAACGCGATCGCCACCTACTTCTTCCTGATGGTCCCGGCGTTCCTGCTGCTCAGCGGCTTCGCGATCTGGTCACGACGTCGCGAAGGTGGCGTCCTCACCGCGGCCCTCGGCGACTGCGCCCAGCGGGGCTTCCTCGACCCGGCCGAGGTCCCGTGGCTCGCGCGGATCCCGGCCCGCCGTTTCGCCCGCCGCTACGCCGAGAAGGTCGGCGGGCCGGAGGCACGGCGCACGATGGTGGCCTACCAGAACGAGGCGGTCGAGCTCGGCTTCCTGCACAGCCGCTTCCTCCGCGGCGTCCCCCCACCCGACTTCGTCGAGCTCGGACAGGAGCACGTCGACCGGATGCGGGCGCTGCGCCCGGGGTTGCTCTGGCCGCAGCCGTCGGTGGGCGGTCCGCCCACCCAGCTGCCGGCAGTTCCCGGCACGGCCGGAAGCGGAGCCAGCCGGTGACGCACGCCGGGCACTCGTCGGGAGAGCCGCCCGGTCAGACGCAGTGGAGCGCCGGTTCGGCGCAGATGCTGTCGACCCTGACCAGCCTGCGCGAAGCGCTCAAGGCGACCCGCCTGCCACTCGAGGTCCCGGGCGTCGTGGAGCAGCGCACCCACCTCGCCGAGATGGTCGACCAGCTCGAGGACTACGTCCTCCCGCGGCTCGTCCAGGTCGATGCTCCGCTGCTGGCCGTGGTCGGGGGGTCCACGGGTGCCGGCAAGTCGACGCTGGTCAACTCGCTGGTCGGCGCGCGCGTGAGCGAGCCCGGCGTACTCCGTCCGACGACGCGCTCACCCGTGCTCGTCCACCACCCCGACGACGCCAGCTGGTTCGACCAGCAGCGCATCCTGCCGGAGCTCGAGCGCACCACGCGCTTTCCAGCACAGTGGGATCCGAAGCTTGGAATTCACGTGACTTGAAGTCGCGGC
>JADMIO011583520.1_pt1 | contig 10264 bp, 12 predicted proteins | sample 8958161 | NCBI WGS metagenome assembly JADMIO01 (sample SAMN16585339, study PRJNA669376) | soil metagenome | isolation source: Crop rotation soil | place: USA: Cullars Rotation, Alabama | collected 2011
CGCGCCCGCCGCAGCGGCATGGAGAGCGTTGAAATCGACATGAACGGGGTTCAAAACCGGTTTTTATCCAATGGCCTACGTATGATTGCCGATGGACTACCGGCCAACTTGATCCGCGCCAATTTGGAAAAAGAAATCCATTTCATTCGCTTGCGCCACTCAGAGGTCGCCAACGTGTTTCGCAACATGGCAACGTACGCCCCGATTTTCGGACTCTTGGGCACATTGGTCGGCGTGGTGGAAGTGCTGATGAATTTAAGCGATCCGCGCACCATGGGCATGCACATGGCGGTGGCCATGACGGCCACTTTCTATGGAATTTTCGGCGCGAACTTTCTGTTTCTGCCGGTGGCGGGAAAACTTCATGCTTATTCGGAACAGGAACTGTTCTTAAAAGAAGTCATGATCGAAGGCATTCTTTCCATTCAGCGCCAAGAGGTGCCGGCCATTTTAACGCGGCGGCTTCAGGCCTATCTTAATGAAGGCAAGAAAAGTTTGACGTCTTCGGTTCGTGCCGCCAAAGCGTCATGATCCATCGCCTTTTGCGCCGCCGCTCTGACGACAACCGCAGCGAATCCATTTGGCTCACTGTTTATTCCGACTTGATTACCAATCTGGCCCTGGTTTTTCTCACGCTTTATGGGCTGGTCACGATGGGCAACAACGCGGTCCGGCAGGCGGCCGCTTCCATGAAAAACCCTTCGGCTCCCCTAAAGCAAGACGTGACAGGGCAAACGACATTGACTCTCGAAAGTGTCACTCAGCTTTTGCGGCAGGAATTTAAAGACGCCAGCGATATTTCCGTGATTGATCAACCCGGTGTGACCCGTATTCAATTCGGTGAATCGGTTCTTTTTGAATCGGGTCGGGCCGAACTTAAGGAATCGGCCAAGCCGCTGCTGACCAAGACCGCCACGTTCTTGGCGCTGCTTCCTTATACTGTTGTGGTGGAAGGCCACACCGATGACCGTCCGTTGGGAAAAGGCTCGCCTTATCAGGACAACTGGGAGTTGTCGTTGGCCCGGTCCATGTCTGTGGTCCAACTTTTGACCAAAGAAGGGGGCATCCCCGCCAAACAATTGGCCGCGGCCGCTTATGGCGACAACCGGCCGCGCGCCTCCAATATCATGGCCACCAGCCGCCGTTTGAACCGCCGCGTTGAAATCGCCCTTTTCCGGGATTTTCCTTTCTCTATATGATGAACGAAGAAGATGACGATATTGATGATTTTTCGGGCGAACTAGAGGACGAACCGGACGTCATTGAGCTGAAACCGGCTCCCCTGGAGAACCCCGAAGAAGACAATGCAGGACTTTTCACGCGCCGGCGTCGCGCCCCGGAGCGACGAGATGCCATTAATTTGTGGTTGATTTCTTATTCGGATTTTATGACCATTCTTTTCATTTTCTTTCTGGCGATGTATGGTTATGCGGTTCTTCAGCGCCAACGCATGGCTGCGTCGCAGGGCGCTCCCATTTCTTCCGAGGCATTCGTTAAACTGATGAACGAATTTAAAGGTGATGTGGGCAGCGCAAATGTTGAAGTCATCAACGATGTGAATAAGGTGACAGTCAAGATGAAGGACAACATTTTGTTTGGCAGCGGCAGTGCCGTGCTGACGTCGCAGGCCAAAACAGCCCTGGCGGAATTGTCCAAATCCCTTAACCTGGTGACGGGTGATGTGATTGTGGAAGGCCACACCGATAATGTGCCCATTGCCGGCGGTCGTTATCGTTCCAACTGGGAGTTGTCGGCGGCGCGGGCTTTTTCGGTGATTCAGGCATTAACGGCCGGCGGTGTGCCCGCCAAAAGACTAGCGGCTTGGGGATTTGGTGAGAACAGGCCGGTGGCGGCCAATGAAAATGAAGCGGGACGCCAGCAAAACAGGCGCATTGAAGTTATAATCTTTAAGAACGGTCCGAAGAGCATCTAAGGAGAGGGAATGTCCGGAGAACAAATATTGGTGATCGATGACGATGAGCAGGTGGCTTCTTATGTCCGCCTGGCTTTTACGTTAAACGGTTACAAGGTGGAATGGATCAACGACGGCCGCAAAGCGTTTGATAAAGCCACGCAGATGCTGCCGGACGCTATTATCCTCGATTTGAAACTGCCGGGAACCAATGGCTTCCGCATTTGCGAACAGCTCCGTGCCGAGCCCCGCACCCGCGCCATCCCTATTATTGTGGTCAGCGGCAGCTGGAAAAATGCCCAGGACCGCATCCGCTCCATCGAAGTGGGCGCCGACGATTTTCTGACCAAACCTTTTGATGCCCAGGAACTGATTGCCCGCATCAAACGCATGCTGCAGCGCAAGAAAGTAGACATGGGACACAATCCGCTGACCGGCCTGCCGGGCAACTTGGCCATTGAAGAAGAATCCCGCCGTCGCCTGGCCACCCGCCAAAATCTGGCGTTTGCGTATATCGACCTGGACAATTTCAAAGCCTACAACGACGTTTACGGAATTAAGCAGGGCGACAAAGTGATCCGTTTGTTGGCGGACTTGCTGACCGAAGCCGTCAAAAGATGGGGAAACCCCAGCGACTTCATCGGGCATGTCGGCGGCGACGACTTTGTGATGATGACCTCGCCCGATAAATCCGAAACCATTTTCAGCTGGATTGCCCAGCGTTTTGACGAGCGCATCAAAGCCTATTATTCGGAAGGCGACTTGCGCGCCGGCTGCATCACGGCCAAAGACCGGCAGGGCAAAATCAAAAAATTTAATTTCGTTTCGGTTTCCATCGTTTTTCTGACCGACAAAAACATGGAGAGCAACCAATATGCGGTGCTCATTCAAACGTTGACCGAGATGAAAGGTTATGTGAAGCACAACATGGACCGTTCCAAAGGCGGCAGCGTTGTGTTTCAAGATCGCCGCAGCGAAACCGACGCGCCCCGAACCAAACCCACGGGCCCGTCGACCACCCCTCCGCCAAACAAAGACATTTCACCCCTTAAATAAAGCTCAAACTTGCTATATTGACGTTTCGACGGGGTTTTTGTTATAAATGCGCACCTCAATTGACTCTCGTCAGATTGTTGTTGGTTAGACCCCGCGCTGTTTCGGGGTCTTTTGTTTGTAAAGGCGCCGTTGCGGGTGTGGTTCAATGGTAGAATGCTAGCCTTCCAAGCTTGAGACGAGGGTTCGATTCCCTTCACCCGCTTATAACGCAGGAAAGAGGATTGCTGGGGTAGCTCAGCTGGTAGAGCACGTCATTGGTAATGACGAGGTCGGCAGTTCGATCCTGCTCCCCAGCTAAAATTTTTTAGTGGTAGGAAACAACATTCCCAAGGAGGCCGTCACAAATGTCTAAACCCAAATTCGAACGAAGCAAACCGCACATGAACGTGGGCACCATTGGCCACGTTGACCATGGAAAAACCACATTGACTGCCGCATTGGTGAACGTGCAGGCCCGCCAGGGCAAAGCCACGGCCAAAGCCTATGCCGATATCGCCAAAGGTGGAACCGTTCGTGACGACAGCAAAATTGTGACGATCGCCGTTTCCCACGTGGAATACGAGTCGGATAAAAGACATTACGCCCACATCGACTGCCCGGGCCACGCCGACTACATTAAGAACATGATCACCGGTGCCGCTCAGATGGACGGCGCCATTCTCGTGGTTAGCGCTGCGGACGGACCCATGCCGCAGACCAAAGAGCATGTGCTCTTGGCCCGCCAGGTGAACGTTCCAAGCTTGGTTGTCTACTTGAACAAATGTGATTTGGTGGATGATCCGGAATTGTTGAACTTGGTTGAAATGGAAGTCCGTGAACTTCTCAACAAATATGAATTTAACGGCGACAAAACCCCGATCATCCGCGGCAGCGCGACCAAAGCGCTTGCGGGCGACAAGGGCGAGCTCGGCGAACCGTCTATTGCCAAGCTGTTGAACGCCATTGACACCTTTATTCCGGAACCGGTTCGTCAAGTTGATAAACCGTTCTTGATGTCAATCGAAGACGTGTTCTCGATCACAGGCCGTGGTACAGTTGCCACCGGCCGCGTGGAGCGTGGAAAACTGAAAGTCGGCGATGCCCTTGAAATCGTCGGCCTGCAGGAAACCCGCAAATCAGTTGCTACCGGTATCGAGATGTTCCGCAAAGTGCTCGAAGAAACCGTGGCCGGCGACAACGTCGGCGTGCTGTTGCGCGGCGTGGAAAAAGACCAGGTGGAACGCGGCCAAGTGCTTTGCGCCCCGGGCTCCATCAATCCGCACAGCAAGTTCAAAGGCGAAATTTATGTCTTGAGCAAAGAAGAAGGCGGCCGCCACACGCCGTTCTTCAACAACTATCGTCCGCAGTTTTACGTGCGCACGACGGATGTGACCGGAACCGTGAAGCTTCCGACCGGCACCGAAATGGTAATGCCGGGCGACAACGTGACCGTGGATGTTGAATTGTTGACCCCGGTCGCGCTTGAAAAAGGCGTTCGTTTCGCCATCCGCGAAGGCGGCCACACAGTCGCCTCCGGTGTCGTCACCGAAATCGTTAAATAAAGAGAGTTTGAGGAAAGTTTATGGCCAGCGCAGGAAGAAATGTGGTTGCTCTCAAATGCACCGAAACCGGTGATTTGAACTATTACATGGAACGCGGAAAAAAGAAAGGCGATCGGGCGAAAATCGAGATCAAGAAGTACAGTCCCCGCTTGCGCCGTCACACTGTTCACAAGGAGGCCAAGATTTAGCAGGGGTTTTGTCCGCCTCGCGGCGGACAGTCCTGAGGGAGTGTCGGTTAATGGCAAACCACCGGTCTCCAAAACCGGGACTGTAGGTTCAAGTCCTACCACTCCCGAGTTTCTTATCTTGAATCCATGAACAATCTGATTAATTTCTTTAAAGAATCCTGGTCTGAACTGAAGCAAGTGGCCTGGCTTACCACGCCGCAAATGATCGCCTCCACCTGGGTGGTCCTTATTCTCGTCGTCATAATGTCGATTTACGTCTTTTCGGTGGATTTTATCCTCCGAGGGCTCTTGGGAGTTTTAATTTGATGACCACAGCAACCGACAAACAATGGTATTTGGTGCACACCTATTCCGGGCATGAGGACAAGGTGCGCTCCAGCATTGAAAAGTCCGCCGCCATCTCCAATTTGAAAGACCGCATCGGAGATGTCGTGATTCCGACGGAAGAAGTCATTGAATTAAAAAAGAACAAGAAGCAGATCCGCCGCCGCAAATTTTTCCCAGGCTATATTTTGGTCAACATGGCGGCCGACAACGAAACGTGCTATGTGATCCGCAACACGCCGGGCGTCACCGGATTTTTGGGCGGCGCCAAACCGATTCCTTTGCAGGAATCCGACGTGGAACGCATGATGGAATTAAACGCGACGCCGAAAACCGCCAAACCGCGGCCGGCTGTGGTGTTTGCCAGAGGCGAAAGCGTGCGCATCAACGACGGACCGTTCCGCCACTTTGTGGGCACCGTGGAAGAAGTGAACGAAGACCGCGCCAAACTGAAAGTCACCGTCAGCATCTTCGGCCGCGCCACACCAGTTGAACTCGACTATTTGCAGGTAGAAAAAGTCTAAGGAAGGAATAAGAAAATGGCCAAACAAGTTAAAACCCAAGTCAAACTTCAGATCCCGGCAGGAGGAGCCAACCCGGCGCCGCCCGTGGGTCCCGCGCTCGGCCAGCACGGCGTGCAGATCATGGAATTTTGTAAGCAGTTCAACGAACGGACCAAAAAATCCGAAGCCGGAATGATTATCCCGGCCGTCATCACTATTTATACTGATAGAAGCTTCACCTTCATCACCAAAATGCCGCCGGTGTCGGCGTTGCTCAAGAAAGCCGCAGGATTGGCCAAAGCCTCTTCTACCCCCAACAAAGAGAAAGTTGGTAAGATCAACAAAACCCAACTGGAAGATATTGCCAAACAAAAAATGCCCGACTTAAACACAAAAAATATCGAAGCCGCCAAACGCATGGTCGCCGGAACCGCCCGTTCCATGGGCATTGAGGTGGCCTAACATGGGGAAAAGAGCCGCCATCATGGAAAAGAATTTCGAACGCGAGAAAAAATATCCGCTGGCCGAAGCCGCCGCGATTGTGAAGAAAAACGCCACCGCGAAGTTTGATGAGACGGTGGAGTTGCACATGCATCTGGGCGTCGACGCCAAGAAAACCGAGCAGAATGTGCGCGGTTCAACGGTCCTTCCGAAAGGCCTCGGCAAAAAGAAAATTGTCGTTGTGATCGCCAAGGGCGACAAACAGAAAGAAGCCCAGGCCTCAGGCGCCGATTTCATCGGTGAAGCCGACATCATCGAAAAGATTTCAAAAGGCTGGATGGATTTCGACGTTTTGGTGGCCACCCCCGACGTCATGAAAGATTTGACCAAGCTCGGCAAAGTTCTCGGTCCCCGCGGCCTGATGCCCAACCCCAAATCCGGTACGGTCACTTTTGAAGTGGGACGCGTCGTCAAAGAACTGAAGGCGGGCCGTATTGAATTCAAAGTTGATGATTCCGCCAACATTCATACCTCCGTCGGCAAAGCTTCATTTTCTCCGGCCGATCTGACCGAAAACATCCAAGCCGTTTTTAACGCTGTGTTGGCCGCCAAGCCGGCCACCGCCAAAGGCGTCTACATTCAATCGATGACACTCAGCTCAACCATGGGCAAAGGCGTACGCGTGGCTCATGAAGTTCTAGCGTAAATCATGTCCGACACACCACCCTCTCCCACGCCGACCCCCGCAGAAAAATCACCCATTCCCGCCATTCCGAATCCTGAAGTCACACGCCGTTCCTTTTTGTTGTTTGGATGGGGCGCTTTTGTGGCTTTTTTGGCTTCTGCCGGCGGCGCCACACTCCGTTTTTTCCTGCCCAACGTTCTTTATGAACCGTCCCAAAAATTCCGCGCCGGCATGGTCCGCGACTATCCGCTTGGCGTCACCATCGACAAACCGAATCGCGTGTGGATTATCCGCATCGACCGCGGCCTGTATGTGATGTGGTCGCGCTGCACGCATTTGGGCTGCACGCCGAACTGGTTTCCGGCGGAAAACCGTTTCCGTTGTCCGTGTCATGGCTCCAACTACACGCTGGCGGGCGATGTGATCGCCGGACCCGCGCCCAAGCCGTTGTGGCGCTGTTCTGTCACGCAAACGCCGGTGGGAGAACTGGTGATCGACAAGGGCGTGATGGAAGACCGTCCGGGCCCGCGCGACAAAGAACCATTTTTTATTGCGATTTAACACTGATCCATGACCAAACTTGAAAAAATAAAAGAACAGATCATCAACAGCCAGGTGTGGCGCTCCATGTTCCGTGGCGGAACGTGGAAAGACAACTCGCGCGACCGCGCCCAACATATTCTCGGCAACGTTTGGCTCCATCTGCACCCGGCCCGCGTGCGTTCCCGCTCCATCAAAACCAATTACACGTTCGGCTTGGGCGGCCTGTCCTTCCTTCTTTTCCTCATTTTGACCGTCACCGGCATTGTGCTGATGTTTTATTACCGCCCCACCGTCGATCTCGCTTACCAAGACATGAAAGATTTGGAGTTCGTGGTGTCGTTCGGCCGTTTCATGCGCAACATGCACCGCTGGTCGGCCCACGCGATGGTGTTGATTGTCATTCTGCACATGGTGCGCGTTTTCTTGACCGGTTCTTACAAAACACCGCGCGAGTTTAACTGGGGCGTCGGCGTTGTTCTTCTTGTGTTAACCCTTTTTCTTTCTTTCACCGGTTATCTGCTCCCGTGGGATCAGCTGGCGATTTGGGCGGTCACCGTCGGAACCAACATGGCCAGTGCCACTCCTTTCTTGGGCGCGGAAGGCCCGTTCTCGGCCTTGCTGGGTGTGGGCCTTAAAAACGACGCCCGCTTTGGACTGTTGGGCGGAACTTCCGTTGGCGCCAACACACTGGTACGTTTTTACGTTTTGCATTGCATCGCGGTGCCGTTCATCACCGGCGTGCTCATGATCGTTCACTTCTGGCGCGTTCGCAAAGACGGTTTTTCAGCAGCGCCGCTGGCCAATGAACAACCCAATCAGAAAATTGAAACCTGGCCGAATTTGGTGGTGCGCGAATATTTGGGCGCGATCTTGATGCTGGTTTTTCTGGTGGCCTGGTGCCTTCTTCAGAACGCCCCGCTCGAAGGCATTGCCGATCCCAACGTCACGCCGAACCCGTCGAAAGCACCGTGGTATTTCTTGGGCCTTCAGGAACTCTTGGTTTATTTTGATCCGTGGATTGCCGGCGTGCTTCTGCCGGGCATCATTGTCGGTGGTTTGATCGCGATTCCTTATTTGGATCCGGACGCCAACCGTGGCGTGGGGTATTACTCAGTCAAAGACCGGCCGTTTGCTTCCACCATTTTTTTGTTCGGCATCGGTGCGTGGTTTACGTTGATCACCATCGGCACTTTCATGCGCGGTCCCAACTGGTCTTGGTATTGGCCGTGGGAAAGTTGGTTGTTCCACAAGCCGCCGCCTCCACCCACCATTATTTTGCCGCTCGCTGTGGGCGGCGCCCTTATCAGCATTTATTTTGCGGTCGGCATGGTGTTGCCGCGGCTCTTGAGCAAATTGAACATCAATTTAAGGTCCGCCATTTGGAAGATGCTCGTGGTGGCCATCGGCGTGGCCGCCATTGTCGGTGCGCTGCCCATGTTCACGTTCGTTCAAGGCGTCTGGGTGGGTTTTGGGCTTTTCCTGTATGTGGTGCTCGGATTTTTGCTGCCGCAAACCTATCTGAAGGGAATTTCTTTCCTCCGCTATGTGGTTTGCATGTCTCTTCTTTTGATGATGATCGGTGTGTTTCTTAAGGTGACGGTGCGCCTCGGCTTTAATGTGAAATACATTGTTTCCATTCCGCAAGTGAGTCTCAACATTTGAAGCGCCTTTTTTCCATCCGAAACCTTTTCTTATGGGGAAATGTCCTGTTGCTGGTTCTTTTCCTGCTGGTTTTTGTCAAAGATGCCCAACGCGGCTGGCAACCGTATCAAAAAGAATTTAAACGGAGGGAGATTGAGCGGGCCGAAGCTGCTGTGGCCGCCGCCAAAACAGACGCCGATAAAGTCACCGCCCAACGCCAGCTTAAAGAAGCCAAGAAATTTTCCATTGAGATCCGCCAGTTGTGGGTCAAAGATCTCAACGCGGTTGACCGTTGCATCACTTGCCACTCCGCCTACGATCCACTTTACAACGCCAGTTTAGCCAATGATTATAAGGACCACCCCTATAGCGCCCAAGGCGCTTCGCCGGCCCACGACATTCATCAAATCCACAACGTGGAAAAATTCGGCTGCGTGGTGTGCCACGGCGGCCAAGGTTTGGCCACCGAAAAAGACGCGGCCCATGGCCATGTAGCCCATTGGGAAAAACCTTTGCGCACCGGCACGCTTCTGCAGGCTTCCTGTGTGCAATGCCACGACAACCATGCCGAACTCAAAGTGGCCGGTCAGGTTTACACCTCTGAAATTGTCCGCGCCAAGCAGCTTTTCCGTGAAAGCGGCTGCATCGGCTGCCATCAAATCGGCGGCGAAGGTGGCCCTATTTCCGTCGATCTTAAGTCTGAGACTTCGGCCAAGCCTTTATCGCGCATCGACTTTTCTTATGCCCACCTGCCGCATGATCAGTGGACCCTCGCGAACTGGATCAAACTGCACTTGATTCAAGATCCCGCCATCGCGGTGCCGGGCGATCCCAAAGGCGCTTTCAACACCGAACCCATCGCTCCTTCGGCCATGCCGCCTTTCTTGATGAATGACAAAGACGCCAATGCGATCACCGCTTACATTTTGGGCTTGGATCGAACCGGCCTTCGTCCGCAATATTTGACGCTGCGTCCGGCTGAAGCGGAACCCAGCTTCGGTTCGGGTGTCCAACACGGCCGTTATGTCTATGAAAAATATGGTTGCGCCGGCTGTCATGGCGCGGACGCTCGCGGCGGTATCCGGAACTATAATTATCAGTATGATGTTACACCGAACTTAAGGCGGGCCGTCTCGACGTATACTCGGGATGAGCTCAAAGATAAAGTGAGCCATGGCGTTCCCTTTATCGCCAAGCAGGATCCGAAGGGGCCAAACCCGCCTCTGTACATGCCGGCGTGGAAAGATAAGATCAAAGGACAAGAGCTCGAAGATTTGTTGACCTATCTTTACAGCATAAAAGAATAAAAAACCGCTGGTGTCCGGCGTGATCTTCATCCAAAATAGGAGCGAGGATCGAAAATGGCTGACGAAAAATTCGATGTGATTGTGGTGGGCGCGGGGCCGGCGGGAACGTCGGCCGCGATCACC
>JADMIO010604217.1_pt1 | contig 10262 bp, 3 predicted proteins | sample 8958161 | NCBI WGS metagenome assembly JADMIO01 (sample SAMN16585339, study PRJNA669376) | soil metagenome | isolation source: Crop rotation soil | place: USA: Cullars Rotation, Alabama | collected 2011
CAGACGATCACCGGCGCCGCGGGGAAGCGCGTCCGGGCGAACGGGAACCACGCCACCGCGGCCGCCGGCGACGGCGCGGGCGGCGGCGGCGCCGGCGGGACCATCATCCTCGACACGCCCTCGGTGCAGGGCGCGTTCAGCGTCGAGGCCAAGGGCGGCAATGGCGGCGACTGCGCGATGGATCACGGCTCCGGCGCGGGCGGCGGCGGCGGGACGATTCGAACCAACGCGGTCATCCCGTCCACGGTTGCGGCCTCGGTGGCGGCCGGCACGGCCGGGACGTGCGGCCGGCCGCGTGGCCACACGTACAGCGAGAATGGCATCCTCGCGGGCCTCACCCAGCCAGTCGACCTCAAGCCGCCGGGCGGCTCGACCGACCCGGACAAGTTGGCCGAGGAGGGAAGGCCAGCAAAGAGCTGCTCGACAAGATCGCCGAGCTCGAGGGCAAGCTCGCCAAGTGCGGCGACTGCGAGGTGAAGCTCGTCGACCACAAGGCCCGGCTCGACGGGATCGACGAGAAGCTCATCGAGCAGGCCAAAAAGAGCGTGGGCGTGGACGAGCTCGACGCGGCGCAGAACAAGAAGCTCGCCACGATCGAGGAGAAGATCGCCGGGCAGGACAAGAAGATCGCCGGCGCGGACGAGAAGATCGCGGCTCAGGACAAGAAGATCGCCGCGGTCGACGAGAAGATCGCGGCGCAGGACAAGAAGCTCGCGGGCGTGGACGAGCTCAACGCGCTGCAGGACAAGAAGCTCGCGGTGTTCGACGAGAAGATCTCCGGGCAGAACCGGGTGCTCATCGGCGTCGAGGAGAAGCTCGTCGGCTACCAGCGGCAGCTCGACGGGCTCGAGGACAAGGCCAAGAAGTGCGGTGATTGCGACGCGAAGCTCGCCGAGCAGGCGAAGGCGATCTCCGAGATCCGCGCGGCCGCCGCGAAATGCGGGGACTGCGAGGCGAAGCTCGCGGATCTCGCCTCGAAGAACGCGGAGCTCGTCGCGCTGGTGGCCGACCTCGCGAAGAAGCTCGACGCGGTGACGAAGGTCACGCCGGTCACGCCGGTCACGCCGGTCACACCGGTCACGCAGGCGCAGGGGTCGATCGCGATCCGGTCGGTCAACGTGCACGGCGACGAGTACGTGGAGATCGCGTGCCTGTTCGCGCCCCTCGATCTGTCGGGCTACCGGGTGACCGCCTTCAACTCCGGCAAGGAGTTCGTGTTCCCGGCGGGCGCGAGGATCGAACCCGACACGAGCATCCGAGTCTACACGAACCGGGTGGAGCCGATGACGGGTGGATTCTCGTTCGGCAGCAGCGCGCCGATCTGGAGGAGGGAGGGCGACATCGCCCGGCTCTTCAACGCGGCGGGGATCCTCTACTCGGAGCACACCTACGGCGCGCCTCCGGCCGTGCCCGAGCCGCTGAAGCCCCCGCCGCAGCCGTCGGTGCGAGGGTCGATCGCGGTCCGATCGGTCAACCTCAACGGCGATGAGTACGTGGAGATCGCGTGCCTGTTCGCGCCCCTCGACCTGTCGGGCTACCGGCTGCGCGCCGTCCACTCCGGCGCGGAGTACGTGTTCCCGGTGGGCGCGAGGATCGAGGCGGACTCGAGCATCCGCGTCTACACGAACCGGATTGACCCGGCGACGGGTGGATTCTCCTTCGGCAGCAGCGCCCCGATCTGGAGGAGGGAGGGCGACGTGGCGCGGCTGTTCAACGCGGCGGGGATCCTCTACTCGGAGCACTCCTATGGTGCTCCTCTCGCTCAGGCCTGAGGCAGGGATTCCGCGAAGAGGGAGAGACGGCTGCCCTGGAGGTCACCGGTGACGGTGAGACCAGGGCGGCCGGCCTGAAAAAAGAAATCGTCACGCTGCCGTGCGACCCGGTCGGATGCGCCTGCCGAGCGCACGGCAGACAGGAGAGAGAGCACATGCCTGCGAACGATACGAACGTCCTCCATTTTTCGTCGAGCACGAATAGCTGCGTGGAGGTCTTGAATCTTTCGATACCAGCGGAGATGACGGTCGAGGCGTGGATCCGGCCCAACTCGGTCGCCGGCTCCATGAGGATGATCGTCGCCAAGGACCGCGCCGGCGACGGAGCGAACCAATTCCGGCTCTGCCTCAACCCTGACGGCAGGGTGGCCTTCGTCTTCCCGGACAACAATATCCTCTCGGGCGCGCCGGTCGCGGCGGGCGTATGGACTCACGTCGCCGCGACGAGGAGCGGCGATGCGATCTCGATCTACGTGAACGGGGTCCTCAGCGCCACGAGCAGCGTGACCGCCAAGGACGTCCTCGCCAACAACGCATACAACTTCCGGATCGGGGCGCGCGTCGCGGGTGGCGGCGTTTTGGCCGACCTCGGGTTCGACGGTGCCATCGGCGACGTCAGGCTGTGGGACGTCGCGCGGACCGGCGGCGACATCGCGGCCGACATGGGCTACACCGTCGAGCCGTCCCACTCCCAGTACAAGAACCTGATCGGCTACTGGAGGCTGAACGAGGGCAGCGGAGGCAACGGATCGACCGTCGCCGATACCAAGGGCCAGCGCCCGGGCACGCTGCACAACGGGCCCACTTGGATCGTCGGCTCGCCCATTCAGTCGCAGCGGCCCACCAAGCTCGGGCCGGTGGGCAGCATGGATAACGCGACCGCGTGGGAGGTCTTGCCCAAGGCCAGCGTCTTCGAGCCGAGGATCAGCGGCGTGACGACCGGCCACAACTGGAGCATCGGGAGCGTCTCGGCCCAGTGGGAGGACGCCCAGTCGCCCGCGCCCCCCATGAAGCCCGCGGTCAGCTCCACGACCGGCTTCTTCGAGGTTCCGGCGGACGATTATCTCGTCGCCGTGCACGTCGGCCATGGGAAACAGCATCCGGGCGCTTCTGCGCTCCTCGAGATCATCACGCTCCAGTACGAGACCCGGAAGGGATTGAAGTCCCCCGTGTACGGTGGCGCGAGCGGGCAGTCGCAGGTCACGACCTACTCGCTCCGGGCCCCGGACGGGCAGCAGATCATCGGCTTCTTCGGCGCGAATGGCGGGGCGCAGAACGTCCCGCTGCGGATCGGCGTTCACCTCGCTCAGGTCTTCCCGCGCAGGGTGCCCACCAGGATCGGGCCCGTGGGCAGCATGGAGAACGCAAAGGAGTTCGAGATCTTGCCCAAGCCCGGCGCGGTCGATCCGAGGATCAGCGGCGTGACGACCGGGCATAGCTGGAGCCTCGCGAACGTCTCGGCCCAGTACGACTATGCGCCCCTCGTGAAGCCCACGGTCACCTCCGAGACAGGCTTCTTCGAGATCCCTGCGGGCGATCACCTCGTCGCCGTCCACGTCGGCCATGGGCGGCAGTATCCCGGCTATCCGGACAACCAGGTCATCACGGTCCAGTACGAGACCCGGAAGGGATTGAAGTCCCCCGTGTACGGCGGACAGAGCGGGAGCGCGCAGGTCACGAACTACTCGCTCCGGGCGCCGGACGGCCACCAGATCATCGGCTTCTTCGGCGCGTCGCAGGATTACCAGAACATCCCGGTGCGCATCGGCGTTCACCTCGCCCCGATCCCGCCCGTCGTGCCGCTCAACCGCTACTGCCGCCTCGAGGTCGAGGTGGCAGGCGTGTGGAAGGAGGTGCACATCCAGAATCAATCGACGGCCAACTACGCGCAGCTCATGCGATCCTCCGGGAAGGGGAACCGGGTGAGGTTCGTCAAGAGCCCTCAGGTGCCCGACGGGTACAACATCCTCGTGGAGGTCCAGGGCGGGTGGAAGGGTATCCACGTCGAGAACCAGTCGGCGGACGACTCCACCAACCTCATCCGGCACGACGGCGACGGCAACGTCTTCAAGATCGTCCAGAATGACTCGGGGTCGGTCAACCTCTTGGTCCAGGCGTACCTGAACTACAACGAGTGGAAGGGGGTGCATGTTTACCACCAGCAGGGCGACGACAATACGAGGCTCATCCGGCACCGCGGGAACGGCAACAACTTCCGGATCGTTGCCGCCGAGGAGATCCCCGATGCTTCGAAGAAGCAGTCGATTTCGGGCGTCGTGAACGGGTATGCGGGCGCGACGGAGATCACCGGTGACACCATCAAGCTCGGCGGGAACGTGAACCCGTTCCGTCAGGGGGATCGCGTGGTCGTCGTCCAGATGACCGGGGCGACCATCGACACCTCGAACACCGAGAAGTTCGGGACGATCACGGCGCACAACGGCGCGGGGCGCTATGCGTGGGGCACCGTGGCCAGCGTGACCGGGCAGGACGTGAAGCTCGCGGGCGATCTCTCCGGCTTCGACGCAAAGAACGGCAAGGTGCAGGTCGTGCGCGCATCGTCGTACCCGGGCGACGTCGCCGTGACGGGGCGCGTGGACGCGCCGGAGTGGAACGGCTCCGCGGGTGGCGTGATCGCGATCGAGTCCTCGGGCACGATCGAGATCGCGGCCGACGTGGACGCGAGCGCCAAGGGCTTCGGGGGCGGCGCGCAGTCCTCCGATTCCAACAAGGGGACGCAACGCGGGTACACCTACGCCGCGGCGGCCGGTGCTGGATCCAAGGGCGCGGGCATTGGGGCGATGGGGCCCGAGCACGTCGGCGGGCGCGGAGCGGCGGCCAACGGCGGCGGCGGCGGCAACGAGGTGAACGCGGGCGGCGGCGGCGGCGGGAACGGCGGCGCAGGTGGGCTCGGTGGTATCGAGTGGTCCGGTGGCGCCGTGCAGGAGACCGGCGGCGTCGGCGGGCGCGCCCTGGATTTCTCCGACCGGGTGTTCATGGGCGGCGGCGGCGGCGGCGGCCAGCAGAACAACGCGCAGGGTTCGGCGGGCGGCAACGGAGGAGGCATCATCCTCCTGCGCGCCCAGGCGATCACCGGCGCAGCGGGGGCGCGCGTCCGGGCGAACGGGGGTCACGGTGGTGCAGCAGCCGCCGACGGCGCGGGCGGAGGCGGCGCGGGTGGGACCATCATCCTCGACACGGCCTCGCTCCAGGGCACGTTCACCGTCGAGGCGAAGGGGGGTAACGGCGGCGACGCCGCCTCGGATCACGGCCCCGGAGGCGGTGGGGGCGGCGGCGCGATTCGAACGAACGCGGTCATCTCGCCCACGCTGACGACCTCGGTGGTCAACGGCAACTCCGGGCTGGCGGGCGGCAAGCCGCGCGGCGCGACGAACGGCGAGAAGGGCATCCTCGCGTCGCTCACCCGGCCGGCTGATCTCAAGCCGACGGGCGGGACGATCGAGCCGGTCCGCAAGCTCACGGGCGCCGTGGTCCGCGTCCTGGCGAAGGACTTCACGGCGGCGACCGACGGGACGGTCAGGGAGGCCGCGGATCAGGCGGGCACCACCGTTCATTACAGCGCGGGTGTCGGATTCCTCCAGTGGTCGGTGACGCTTCCCCAGGAGGGGAAGTGGTATCTCCACGGGCTCATGCGCGCCGGGAGCAGCCGGCCCTGCACCCTGACCATCAACTCGGTGCAGCAGAGCGAGACCATCCTCGGGAACACCACCGGGGACTGGAGCAGCAGCCCGAAGTGGTTCGTCTATGGCCCGTTCGACTTCAAGCAGGGCAGCAACACCTTCCGCATCGACTACGGTCCGAACTCGATGCCGCACCTGAAGGAGTTCGCCTTCAGCGAGTCGATGATCGGCATCGCCCCGGTCACTGCGATGGCGAAGGCCTTGAAGGGGTCGAACTCGCAGGCCATGGGGCAGTCCAACGACTACTCGAACCTCACCGGCAGCAACGACCGGACCACGTTCTTCGAGTGGAACGCGTCGATCCCCAGGGCTGGCAAGTACTACCTCCACGCCCTCATGACCGCCCAGGAGTCGCGCCCTTGCTCCCTCTCCATCAACGGGGCGAAGCAGGACAAGCCGATCCTCGGCGAGGTCACCGGGGGCTGGTACAGCGACAAGCTGAAGTGGTTCACCTACGGGCCCTATGACCTCAAGCAGGGCGACAACCTGATCCGCATCGACGGCACGAGCTGGCTGCCCCACCTCCGGGAGTTCGCCCTCACCCCGGACGAGGCGACGGCCGACGGGGGGAGGGTCAGCAAGGAGCTGCTCGACAAGATCGCCGATCTCGAGAGCAAGCTCGCCAAGTGCGGCGACTGCGAGGTCAAGCTCGCGGAGCACAAGTCCCGGCTCGACGGGATCGACGACAAGCTCATCGAGCAGGCCAAGAAGCTCGTGGGCGTCGACGAGCTCGACGCGGCGCAGAACAAGAAGCTCGCCACGCTCGAGGAGAAGATCGCGGCGCAGGACAAGAAGCTCGCGGGTGTGGACGAGAAGATCGCGGCGCAGGACAAGAAGCTCGCGGGTGTGGACGAGAAGATCGCGGCGCAGGACAAGAAGCTCGCGGGTGTGGACGAGAAGATCGCGGCGCAGGACAAGAAGCTCGCGGGTGTGGACGAGAAGATCGCGGCGCAGGACAAGAAGCTCGCGGGTGTGGACGAGCTCAACGCGCAGCAGGACAAGAAGCTCGCGAACGTCGACGAGAAGATCGCCGCGCAGGACAGGAAGCTCATCGCCGTGGACGAGAAGTTCATCGCCCAGAAGCGGCTCGTCGACGGGCTCGAGGAGAAGGCCAACAAATGCGGCGATTGCGACGCGAAGCTCACCGAGCAGGGAAAGAAGATCGCCGAGCTCGTCCAGAAGAACACGGAGCTCGCCACGCTGGTGGCCGAGCTCGTGAAGAAGGTCGACGAGGGGAAGAAGCCCGAGCCGCCGAAGCCGCCGACGCAGGCGCAGGGGTCGATCACGCTCCGGTCGGTCAACATCCACGGCGACGAGTACGTCGAGATCGCGTGCCTGTTTGCGCCCATGGATCTGTCGGGCTACCGGGTGACCGCGTTCAACTCGAGCAAGGAGTACGTGTTCCCGGCGGGCGCGAGGATCGAGGCGGACTCGAGCATCCGTGTCTATACGAACAAGGTGGACCCGACGACGGGAGGACACTCGTTCGGCAACAGCACGCCGATCTGGAGGAAGGAGGGCGACATCGCCCGGCTCTACAACGCGGCGGGTATCCTCCTGTCGGAGACCTCCTATGGTGCCCCTCCGGCCGCGCCCGAGCCGCCGAAGCCGGCGGCGCACGTGCGGGGGTCGATCGCGGTCCGATCGGTCACCGTCCACGGCGAGGAGTATGCCGAGATCATATGCGTGTTCGCGCCCATGGATCTGTCGGGCTACCGGCTGCGCGCGGTCCACTCGGGCCAGGAGTACGTGTTCCCGGTGGGCGCCAGGATCGAAGCGGACTCGATCATCCGTGTCCACACGAACAAGGTGGACCCGACGACGGGAGGACACTCGTTCGGCAGCAGCACGCCGATATGGAGGAAGGAGGGAGACGTGGCCCGGCTCTTCAACGGGGCGGGGATCCTCCTCTCGGAGCACGCCTTCGGTGCTCCACTCTCGCAGAGCTGAGGTAGGGACGGCGGCGGCTCTCGAGGATGGTTGACCCTCGGGAGCGCCGCCATGAAGGAGAGCCGGCTGCCTTGGATCTCGCCGACCGCGGTGAGGCCAGGGCAGCCGGTTCGGGGGCGGCGATAGGGAGAACGCGTATGCCTTCCAGCGATACCAACGGCCTCGATTCTGCATTGGTGAACCAGAGCGATATCCGCTCGCCCGTCCCGCTGGCTCCTCCGCGGGAGTCGATCTCGGGCGTCGTGAACGCGTACGCGCGCGTGACGGAGATCGCCGGCGACAGCCTGAGGCTCGGCGGGAGCACGAAGGCGTTCCGCCCGGGGGATCGCGTGCTCGTCCTTCAGATGGCGGGCGCCCTCATCGACACCTCGGACACGGAGAAATTCGGGACGATCACGGCCCACAACGGCGCGGGCCGCTATCGATGGGCCACCGTCGTCGGTGTCAGTGGGCAGGACGTGAAAATCTCGCCCGAAGATCTCTCCGGCTTCGATGCGAGGAACGGGAAGGTGCAGCTCGTGCGCGCGTTCTCGCGCGCGGGCGATATCGCCGTGACGGGGCGCATGGACGCGCCGGAGTGGAACGGCGCCTCGGGCGGCGTGATCGCGATCGAGTCGTCGGGCACGATCGAGATCGCGGCCGACGTGGACGCGAGCGCCAAGGGCTTCTGGGGTGGGACAGCGTCCGACGGTGGTAACCAGGTGTCGCAGGTGGGGTACACCTATGTCGCCGTGGCTGGCCAGGGATACAAGGGCGAGGGCATCGCCGCGGTGGCGCTCGACCGCATCGGCGGCCGCGGAGCACCGGCCAATGGTGGTGGCGGCGGCAACGAGAGCAACGCGGGCGGCGGCGGCGGTGGGAACGGCGGCGGGGGCGGGCGCGGCGCAGGCGAGCGCGAACAGGTGCCGGGCAGCGAGGCCAACGGCGGTCTCGGCGGGTGTGGATTGGACTTCGCCGACAGGGTGTTCATGGGCGGCGGCGGGGGCGGCGGCCAGCAGAACAACGGACAGGGTTCGACAGGCGGGAGCGGCGGCGGGATCGTCTTTTTGCGCGCCCCGGCCATCACCGGCGCAGCGGGGGCGCGCGTGCGGGCGAACGGTGGTCACGGGGGCGCGGCGGGTGGCGATGGCGCGGGCGGAGGAGGCGCGGGGGGGACCGTCCTCCTCGACACGGCATCTTTGCAGGGCGCGTTCACCCTCGAGGCCAAGGGCGGCAGCGGCGGTGACTGCGCCGATCTCCACGGCGCGGGTGGGGGCGGCGGCGGCGGGACGATCCGGACGAACGCGGTCATCCCGTCCACGGTGACGACCTCGGTCGCCGGTGGCAACGATGGGCTGGCGGGCGGCAGGCCCCGCGGCGCGGCGAGCGGCGAGGAGGGTATCCTCGCGGGGTTCGTCGTGCCGATCCGGCCTACGTCATCGCCGAGGGAGACGCCTTTCGAGGTGGCCGAGCAGAAGCTCGCCGAGCACGAGGCCTGGCTCGAGGGCATCGACGAGGAGCTCGCCGAGCAGGCGAAGGCGATCGCCGAGATCCGCGCGGCGGCTGCGAAGTGTGGCGATTGCACGGCGAAGCTCGCCGCGCTCGGCGAGGAGAACATGGAGCTCTCCGCGCGGGTGGCCGAGCTCGAGAAGAAGCTCGAGGCCGCATTGAAGCCTGCGCCCGCGAAGCCTGCGAAGCCTGTGAAGCCGGGCAACCTCCAGATCGTCGAGGGCATCGGGGCGGGGATCGAGGACCTCCTGAAGAAGGAGGGGATCGTGACGCTCAAGCAGCTCGCCTCGACGAGCGTCAAGCGATTGAAGGAGATCCTCGCGGCCGGGGGCAAGCGCTTCGGCATGGCCGATCCGTCGAGCTGGCCCGAGCAGGCGGGGCTGGCGGCGGAGGGCGAGATGGAGAAGCTCGAGGCGCTTCAGGATCGCCTCGACGGGGGGCGCTACACCTGACCGGCGAACCGGGTGATCGCGCGACCCTCCGCGAAACCGCCGGAATGGGCGCCAGGGCGCAGAGACGCCAAGACGCAACAAGGCCCCCGTAGTAAGGCCGCTCCCATGAGCGAAGCCGCTGCGGAGGTCACGGACAAGGCGACGATCCGGCGGGTCATCCTTGCGGCGAGCGTGGGCACCCTGTTCGAGTGGTACGACTTCTACCTGTACGGGAGCCTCGCGGTGTTCTTCGGCGGGCTCTTCTTCCCGAAGGTCGACGAGACCGCGCAGCTCCTCGCCAGCCTGGCGACGTTCGGCGCCGGCTTCGGGGTGCGCCCGCTCGGCGCCCTGGTGTTCGGCCACATCGGCGACCTCGTCGGCCGCAAGTACACCTTCCTCGTGACCATGATCACGATGGGCCTGAGCACCGCGTTCATCGGCTTCATGCCCACCTACGCGAGCATCGGCCTCGCGGCGACGGCGCTCCTCGTCCTGTTGCGCCTGCTCCAGGGGCTCGCCCTGGGGGGCGAGTACGGCGGGGCGGCGACCTACGTGGCGGAGCACGTGCCGGACGCGCAGCGAGGCTATGCCACGAGCTTCATCCAGACCACGGCCACGCTCGGCTTCTTCCTCAGCATGGGCGTCATCGGCGCGACGCGCGTCCTCTTCGGCGAGGAGGCGTTCGTCGCCTTCGGGTGGCGCGTGCCGTTCCTCTTCTCGTTCATCCTGCTCGGCATCTCGCTCTACATCCGCCTGAAGATGAAGGAGTCGCCGCTCTTTTCCCGGTTGAAGTCCGGGGGCAAGGTCTCGAAGAACCCGCTCAAGGAGAGCTTCACCAACCCGCTCAACCTGCGGTACGTGCTGACTTTCCAGCACATTGGGATCCTAAGCTTAGAATTCCACGTGGACAAGTTGTCGCG
>JADMIO010607373.1_pt1 | contig 10260 bp, 11 predicted proteins | sample 8958161 | NCBI WGS metagenome assembly JADMIO01 (sample SAMN16585339, study PRJNA669376) | soil metagenome | isolation source: Crop rotation soil | place: USA: Cullars Rotation, Alabama | collected 2011
AGACGCGAGCTTTATCGCGCGCCGCTGGTCGGCGGCATGGTGAGATAGAATTACTCTCGGTCCCGGCACGGTCAAACGTTTGAGCTGACGGCGTGCTCGCCCTCCGCGAGACAACTCGCGGGGGCGACGCGCCACAGCTCGAACTGTTCCTCGTCAAACCCCTTCAGCATCACCTCGAACGGCGTGGCCTTGAGTTCCGCCTCAGGCCCGTAAAGCATCTCCGCGACTTCAGGGTCGGCGTGCACCGCCGACGAGATGACCACGTCGCCGCCCGACGACAAGCCTTCCAGACGCGCGGCCATGTTGACCGTGCAGCCGAAATAATCGAGCCGGCCGTTGAGCGTCACGGCGATGCACGGCCCGGCGTGGATGCCGACCTTGAGCATCAAGGGCCGTCCGCCCTGTGCGGGTGAAGCGAGCGCTTGTTGCGCCGTCAGGAACGCGCGCAGGGCTCCGGCGGGCCTGCGGAAGACGGCCATCACGGCGTCGCCAATCGTCTTCACGAGCGCGCCGTCTTCCTCACTTATCGCTTCGCGCAGCACGTCGAAGTGGCTCATCACGCAGCCGAAGGCGGGCGCGTCGCCTATCTCCCTGTAGAGCTGTGTCGAGCCGCGCAGGTCCGTGAAGAGGACGGTCAGTGTGCCGACGGAAATCTGCTCGCCGGGGCGGAGCGCCTCGTTGCTGAAGAGGTCGCGGAAGATTTGGAGCGCCGTCACCTCGGCGGCCGTCGCCGCCTGATCGCTCCACGCCATGCGCTCCAAAACGAAGTACTGCTCCTTGTCGGTCGCGTTCTCAAGAATCAGCTTCGGCTCAATCGAGAGCGCCACCTCTTCGTCGGTCCAGCCGTCCTCCGAAGCCTTGAGCGTCGCTTCGGCCGCGCCCTCGGCGGACGCCTTCAGATATTGCCCGCCCGCCAATCCCGAGCAGCGCAGTCTGTAACGACCCTTCTCCAAAGGAAGCGAGACTTCGCGCCGCGCGCCGGGCGCGACGAGTTGTTGGAGGACGATGTGCGGCGTGACCTGCGGCCCGCCGACGCAGAACTCCAAGCCTTCGACGACGCGCACCGAAGGGTTCGGGCGGAAGGTCAATTCGACGGCACGGTCGAAGTTGACGGTGAAGTCCACGTCGCAGGTCTCGCATAAGACCTCGGACTGAATGCCCGTCAGCGAGCGCGAGGTCTGCGCGGCCCCACGGCAGTGCGGGCAGATCATCTCCCACTGCAAGTCCAGCAGCCCGACGCGCGTGGCCCAGAGGCAGACTTCCAGCACGTCCTTGCGCGGCAAGCCCCAGTAGTCGGCGAGCGCGTGCGAGCGCATGCGCGAGAGCGTGATGTCGTCGGCGCGCTCGATAGTCTCGGCCAGGCGGTTGACTATCTCTGGCTTCGCCCCCTGACTGATGAGGCGCTCGCTCAAAACTCTGAGCCGCGCCTCGCCTCCCTGCGCGAACTTCGCGGGCGACGATTGGTAAAGCTGCGGGCGGCCGCTCTTAACCTCGCGGTCGTAGCGGCGGAAGATTTCGCCGAAGCTGCGTTTGGAGAGGAGGCCAACCTGGACGGGAATGGCCGCGCGGCCGATGACGTTGCGCGGAGTGGCCCAGACCTCATAGACGAGATGCGTGCCGCCTCCGGCGCGCTCCTGTAGTTCCGCCTCGACGCGCATCTCGCTGACCGGCCCCTTCGTGTAGCGACGCACGACGCCGAAGCGGTAAGGCCGAATCCACTCGAAGGGCTGCTCCTCCCACTCGACCGCCACGCCGAACTTGAAGAGCCGCAAGCGGCGCGCGTGCCCCTCGCGCCCCAGCGCCTCGACCGCCGGCACGCCCGCGTCGCGATTGAACCGATTCGTGTCCGCCAGGAGCGGCCACAACTCTTCGGGGCTCGCTTGAAGGTCGTACTCCCAGCGGTAATGGAATTCGCGCATAAAGCAGAATCCAGAATCCAGGAGTCAGGAGTCAGAATAAAAGAAAGACGGTTTCAGCCTCTCATTCTGGATTCTGGATTCTGGCTCCTGAATTCCGCCTTTAGACTTCTTTGTATTCCGAATCAACATCCTCGTCGGACGAGGCGACGCGGTAGTTGAGCGACTGCTTCTGCTTGGTGATGAGCAGGTCGTCTTTCGTCTTCAGGAGGTCGGCCCGCGTGTAGACCGACAGCTCGAAGTTGTAGCCGTGCGTGATGGCGTCCTTCGGGCACGCCTCGACACAGTAGCCGCAGAAGATGCAGCGCCCGTAGTCTATGTTGTAGACCTCGGCGTAGCGCTCGTCCACGCCCGTACGCTCTGCGGGCGGGCGCGGGTCGTCCTTCGCCACGATGTAAATGCACTCGGACGGGCAGGCGGCCGCGCAGAGGAAGCAGGCGACACACTTCTCGCGGCCGAGTTCGTCCACGTGCAGGAGGTGCTGCCCGCGATAGCGCGGCTGGACCGTGACCGGCTCGTCCGGGTACTCCACCGTCCACTTCTCTTTCGGAATATAAGAGACAGTGACGCGCATGCCCTTGATGATCGCCTTGGTTGACTCGATCACGTCGCTGATGATTGACATAGAAATCTCTCCGGTAAACTTATCACTGCGGATTTACTGTGCGACGAAATTATACGTGATGACACCCGTAATCTTAACCGGCTGGCCCGAGAGTTGGGTCGGGGCGAACCGCGCGCCGTAAGCCGCCTGCACGGCCGACTGCTGCAAGAGCGGGTGTCCGCCGACGGCGCGCGCCGAGATTACCTTGCCCGACTCGTCTATCGTCACCTGCACGGTGACCGTGCCGGAGGCTCGCGCCGCCTTCGCGATGGGCGGATAGACGGGCTTCGGCAGGCTGATGGCCTTGCCGTTCAAGACGCCGCCCGAGATGGGCGCGCGCGGCCGCTGCGATTCCGCCGGCGTCGCTTCGGGCGTGGGCGGCGGCGTGGGCCGCCCGACTGGCGTCCGGCTCGGGGCCGCCGTCGGCATATCCGTCGGCGTCGGTGTAGCGGGAGGGTTAGAGTCCACTTTGCCCCTGGACGGTTCCGGTAAAACTACCGGGCGGTTCTCGTTATTCAAAGATGGCAACGCACTCTCAGAGGGAGACGCGTTGACATTCTGGTTCGACTGCGCGACCTCTGTGTTATTCGAGCCGTTGCCGCGAGTCATGATGAACGCGACGGCGATGGCCGACAGGCCCAACACGACCGCGGCCCCCAGGATCCAGGGCGCGGCGCTCGACTTGCGCGCGACCGCCTCATACTTAGGCTCGGCCCCACGCGCGGGCTTGTCTTCGCCCATGACTTCCGTCGGCCCGCGCCCCGTCACGCGCGCGGCCTCGATTTTAATCGTTGCGCCCGGGTCGTAAGCGGAACCCTCCACGCTCACGAGCGCCGTCCCATCTTCGAGGCAGAATCTCAGCGCCTCGTCTGCGTAAGTGTGCTGGCACGTTGGGCAGAGTTTCATAGCCTGGCCCCGCTTCCTCTGACGCTAAGACCTATTGACCCCGAGAGCGACGACGCGCCGGCGTTTTGCCTAAACGAGTTCGAGCCTGCTGAAGAAGTATGCGATCTCTATCGCGGCGTTCTCTTCCGAGTCCGAGCCGTGTGTGGCGTTCTCGCCGACGGACGCGCCGAACTCTTTGCGAAGCGTCCCGTCGTCGGCCTTGGCCGGGTCGGTCGCCCCCATCAAGTCGCGCCACGCCTTGACCGCGCCCTCCTTCTCCAGGGCCAGCACCACGCACGGCCCGCTCGACATGAACTTCGTCAACTCCGGGAAGAAGGGTCGCTCGCGGTGCACGTCGTAAAAGCCCTCCGCCTCTTCAAGCGTCATGCGGATTAACTTCATCGCGCGAATCTTAAAGCCGCCGTCGGTGATGCGCTGAATGATCGCGCCCGACTTCCCGCCGCGCACCGCGTCGGGCTTGATGATGCCGAATGTCAAATTACCTTGTGCCGCCATTGTTCTCCTTGAGCAATTTAGTTTTTGGATTCCGCCTGCTTACACTTCAAGCAGACCGGGACGTTGAGCACAGTGTTGCCGTCCTCGACCGTGAACTTATCAAAACTGATGTCCGGGATGCGACTGTTGGTCACCCGAACGCTTGCCGCGCCTTCCGGCACGTCCATCTCATAATAGCCGTACGCGTTGGAGACCGCTTGAAAGACTCGGCCGCTCGCGAACGTGGCCTCGACGTTGGCTCCGCCGAAAGGTTTCTGCGCCTCGTCGAAAACCGTTCCGTGCAAATTGAACAGCCTTTCAAAATTGGCTTCGGCCGTGGAGCCTTTCGGCTGTAATCTCAACTCAAACCTTTGAAGCTCGCAGACCGGAAAGTTGATGCGCCGCTCGTAAGTCTCAAAGCCCTCGGCCGAAGCTCTCAAGAGAAAATCACCCTTGACCGTCCTGCCTGCGTCATTGGCTAGCATGTACGCCCCGCTGTAACTGACTATCGGCTTCACGTCGGCCGGCAACACGTCCCTTTCAGTCACGCCCGAGGCTTCGAGCTTCGCGCCCTTGACGGCCTTCCCCGCTTGGTCGTGCACGTAAATCTTGAACCCGTAGAGACAGTCTTCCTGGGCCTCCGCGTTGAAGCCGAAACAGAACAGGAAAACAATCAGGACTAAAATCCTGCTCGAACTTCTGAGACTCAGCATCGGCCCTCTCAACTCATCCCGAACTTCTCTTTTAAGCGGTCGTCAATGCGGCGCGGGCGAAAAGTTTTCGAGTCGAGCGCGCACCAGATGCTTTTGGCCTGGACCAGAATCTCGTCGCCGCGCGAGATTTCCGTGAACCGCTCGCTCTTGGCGGCCGACGCCTTGCCCACCCAGGTACGCGCCGTGATCTGCTCGCCTGCAAACGCCGGGCGCAGGTAATCAACCTCGTGCCGCAGGACGACCCAGGTCACGCCCTCCAACTGCTCCGGCGTCGCCCAGGTCTGCCAGTGCGCGACGGCCACGTCCTGAATCCACTGCACGTACCGCACGTTGTTGACGTGGCCCTGCTCGTCAATGTCCTCCGCCTCGATGATGAACGAATGCTCGAACGTGACCGCCATTAAAATTCTGCTTCTTCAGCCCTGCCCCCCGTCCGGCTTCTCCCCTGCAACATCAATCAGCGCGTCCACTCTTCTGTCAGTGCGCGCCTGTGCCGCTAATAGACCAGCGATATTCTCAGTCAATTTAGCCAAAGCCCGCTCTGTATTAGCTTGGAAAGCGGCTAAGGATTGCTCTGTTCTAATCTGTGCGTCAGTCAGAGCCGCCAGCTTCGCCTCCGTGTTAATCTGAGCATTAGTGAGAGCCACAAGTTTCGCCTCAGTATTAACCTGAGCATTGGTCAGAGCCATCAACTTCGCCTCAGTGTTAACCTGAGCATTGGTGAGAGCCATCAGCTTCGCCTCAGTGTTAATCTGTGCGTCAGTCAGAGCCGCCAGCTTCGTCTCTGCGTTAGCCTGTGCCGCACCTAACTGATTGATCCAGGTCAGGTGCTGATCCATCCGCTCGTCCATGCGGCGCAGAAGCGTAACTATCATCTCTGTGCGCCCCTCGGACGCAGCCGCCAGCTCCGACAACGTGGCGAAGCCATTTTCAAGACGCAATACTCTTTCTTCGACGCTTATAATGCTGCCTCCTATAAAGGATTTTCTTTAAGCGCTAGCGCCCGCGCCGAGCGCGTCCTTCATCGCCGCGCCGATGTCGGCGGGCGAGTGGACGACGCGGATGCCTGCGTCTTCGAGCGCCTTCATCTTCTCGGCCGCCGTTCCCTTGCCGCCCGCGATGATGGCCCCGGCGTGGCCCATGCGGCGGCCCGGCGGCGCGGTCTGCCCGGCGATGAAGGCGACGATGGGTTTCGTCACGTTTTCTTTGGCGAACGCGGCGGCGTCCTCCTCGGCCGTGCCGCCGATCTCGCCGATCATCACGATGCCGTCCGTCTCGTCGTCCGCCTGGAAGAGCGCGAGCGCGTCCGTGTGCGTCGTGCCGATGATGGGGTCACCGCCGATGCCGATGGCCGTGGACTGGCCCAGGCCGAGCGCGGTCAACTGGCCGACGGCCTCGTAGGTCAGCGTGCCCGAGCGCGAGACGACGCCGACGCGCCCCTCCTTGTGGATGTGGCCGGGCATGATGCCGATCTTGCACTTGCCGGGCGAGATGATGCCCGGACAATTTGGACCAATAAGGCGCGTCGGCTTGTCGGCCAGGTACTCCTTGACCTTGACCATGTCGAGCGCCGGGATGCCTTCGGTGATGCAGACGACGAGTGGCAGGCCGGCGTCGGCCGCCTCCATGATGGCGTCGGCCGCGAAGGGCGGCGGGACGTAAATCACGCTGGCGTTCGCGCCCGCGTCGCGAACCGCGTCCGCCACGGTGTTGAAGACAGGGACATTCTCGTGCGTCGTCCCACCCTTGCCCGGCGTGACGCCGCCGACGATGTTCGTCCCATACTCGATCATCTGCTTGGTGTGGAACGTACCCTCTTTGCCCGTGACGCCCTGCACGACGAGGCGCGTGTTTTTATCAACCAGAACGCTCAACGCTCTTGCTCCTCACAGTCGGCGTCCGCCGGCGCGCGCTGGTGCCGAAGAGTCCCAGGCCGCGCGCGAGACGCCAGAATTTTGGACAGCTTGACTAAGGCCGCAACTATACCACAGCCCCGGCGGGCGCTCTAAACAACGAGGAAAGGGCCGCCGGCATCTTCACCGGCGGCCCTTCGCTTTTCTTCAAGAAGTCTATTCGAGTTCGACGCTCTGGCCGTACTGCGGCGGCTCGACCTGCCAGCCGAAGCGTTCTCTGATGTGCTGGGCCATAGCGGCGGCGGCCTCCGGCTCGCCGTGCGTCGTGAAGGCGCGGCGCGGGGCGCGCTCGACGGGCGTGAGCCAGCGCAGGACTTCCCCCCAGTCGGCGTGCGCCGAAAAGCCACCGACGCGCTCGACCTTGCAGCGCACCGGAACCATCTGGCCCAGAATTTTCACCTCCCGCTGGCCGTCCTGTATACGGCGGCCGGTCGTCCCCTCGGCCTGGTAGCCGACGAAGACGATGGTCGAGTCCGGGTCCGGCAGGAAGCGGCGCGCGTGGTGCAGGACGCGCCCGCCCGTCATCATCCCCGACGCGCTGACGATGATACGCGTGCCTCGCTCCTCGTTCAGCCGCTTAGACTCCTCGCGCGACGAGGCCGTCACCATCGAGTGCGTCCTCAAGGGATGGCGACGCTGTGCCAAAACGCTCGCGTACTCCTCGTCCTGTTCCTCCTTGCGGTTGCTGTAAGCCTGCGTCGCGGCTGCGGCCATCGGCGAATCAACGCGCACCGGCAGGATGGGAATACGCTTTTCGTCTTCCAGCTCGCGTATGAAGTAGACGATCTCCTGCGTGCGCCCGATGGCGAAGGCGGGAATCAGGACGACGCCGCCGCGCTGGTGGGTCTCGTTGATGATGCGCGCCAGCGCGTCCTTCGGGTCCGTGGGATCGTGCAGGCGGTCGCCGTAGGTTGATTCCACCAGCAGGTAATCGCAGGGCGGTGGTGGCGCGGGGTCGTGTATGATCGGCTGATCGTAGTGGCCCAGATCGCCAGAGAAGAGGACGCTCCTGCCCTTCCCGTCGTTGCCCGCGCCGTCAACTTCGACCAGGACCAGGCTCGAACCCAGGATGTGTCCGGCGATGCGGAAGCTCGCGCGGATGCCCGGCGCGACCTCAACGGCCTGGCCCGTGTTCTCGACGGGCCGGAGCAGCTTGAGGGCGGCGCGCGCGTCGTCTTCCGTGTAGAGCGGGAGCGCCGGGCTGTGCTTCGTCAAATTGTGCCGGTTTCGATACTCGGCCTCTTCCTCCTGTAGCCGCGCCGAGTCGGGCAGGAGAATCTTGAGCAGGTCGGCCGTGCCGCGCGAGCAATAGACGGGGTTGTCGTAGCCGAGCGCGACGAGGCGCGGCAGGTAGCCCGTGTGATCTATGTGCGCGTGCGTGATGAGCACGGCGTCGAGCGCGCGCACGTCGAACGGCGGGTCCTGCCAGTTGCGCTCGCGCAGTTCCTTGAAGCCCTGAAACATGCCGCAGTCAATCAAGACCTGCCCGCGCTCGGCCTTAATCAAATACTTGGACCCGGTCACGGTCCCCACTCCGCCCCAGAATTCCAGCGTCGCAACCATCTCGGCCCTCCATCGAATTTTCGTTCAGGATTGCGAAACGATAATAGATGGAAGGCGGTCAATGGTAAATGGTAAATGGTAAATGGTGAATAGGAGAACGGCGTTCGTCCATTCACCATTTACCATTTACCATTCACCGGGCCTTAGCAAATCTATTCCGCGGCGGGCGTCTTGCGCTATGATTGGGCCGGGCCTTGAGGTCCGAAGAGATTTGCCGGCACTCTTGAGATTCGAATTGAAAAGGAAACTGAAGATGTCATCAAGCGTCCCCCGCTGGGGCAGGCTGACCGCGTTCGCCTTCGCCCTTACGCTTTTTTGGTTCTCGACCGCCGCCGCGCAGACGAGCGCGCCGGAGGAGAAGGCTGAGTCTTTGACTGTCGGCTCGGCCGTCACGACCGTCCTCTCCGCAGGCGAGAGCACTCTGACGGAAGTCGCGCGCCTCTTTCAATCGGACCCTTACTGGCAGTTTCGCGGCGCGAGCTACTCGAACAGCGGACTGATGAGCGAACAGGACGAGGTGAAACTGGGCCAGAAGCTGCACGCCGAGTTCGGCCGGAAGTTCACCATCGTCACGGAGGGCCAGGCACGCGCGGACCGCGTGGGGCAGCGCGTGGCGCGCGCGAGCCTGCGCCCGAACATGACTTACAGCTTTCACATCATACGCGACAAGGAATTGAACGCCTTCTCCGGCCCCGGCGGCCACATCTACATCACGACCGCGCTGATGAACCTGGCGTCTGACGACGAACTGGCCTCCGTGCTCTCGCACGAGGTCAGCCACATCGTCGCGCGCCACAGCCTGAAGACCCTTCAGCAGTCGCAGAATTTGCGCGGGCTGGCAGAGGTCTTCGGCTCCGTGACGGGGATCGCGGGCTCGACGGCCCAGGAACTTGGCACAGCCGCCGCGACCATCGTCGCCGGCGGACTGCTCGCCGTGCACAACCGCGAGGAGGAGCGCGAGGCAGACTTCCTCGGCGTGCACGCGATGGCGAAGGCCGGCTACAACCCGCAGGCCATGCTCACGATGTTCCAGAAGATTCAGACCGCCGGCGAGAAGGACGAGGGCATCCTCGGCGCGGTCTTCGCCGACCATCCCGGCGTCAACGAGCGCATCGAAAACACGCGCTACGAACTCAGCCGAATGAGGTGAGGGATAAGACAAAAGGGAGATGAGCCCGACAGGGTCGTCACCTGTACCTGTTGCTTTTTATCTTTTTCCATCCGAAGACGACGAGCGCGGCCGGGATGAGCAGGAGCAGGTTGCGGAGCGCCGTCGAGACGCCGAGTTGGCTGCCGAAGATGCGGCCGAAGCAACCACATTCCAGCCCCTCTGCGTTTCCCAGACCGTAACGGTAGTAGAGAGCGTAGCCCGCGAAGCCTCCGAGCAGGACTGCGGACCAGATGCCTCCGATGCGCGCGGTGCGCGGCCAGAGGAGAAGCAACGCCGCCAGTATCTCCGAGCAGATGACGGCGACGGCGACCGTCATGGCCCAGCGTTCCCCGACAAGGAACGGCATGTTCGTGAAGAAGCTCTCGGCCGGGTCGTTCCGCATGTAGAGCTTGGCCCCGGCCGCGAAGAGCCACAGCGCCGCAAGACCGAAGCGGCTGACTTGAACGAGCCAGAAGAGAAGGGATGAGGGATGAGGGATGAAGAGGAAGTGGGCCACTGCGCCGCAGCCTCATTCCCTGCTCCGTCTACATTAACCTGCCTCGCAACGCCGCTGCTTACTTCATCGCTCATCCCTCATCCCTCATCCCTTGCTATTACCCGGCTAGCGCCACGACCTTTTCGGCGGCGTCCTTCATGCCGCTCGCCACTGTAAAGTTCATCCCCGACTCGGCGATGAGGCGTCGGCCCTCCTCGACGTTCGTGCCTTCGAGGCGGACGACGACGGGGACGCTGACGCCGATGGCCTTGACCGCCTCGATGACGCCGCGCGCGACCATGTCCGTGCGGACGATGCCGCCGAAGATGTTGATGAGCACGGCGCGCACGTTCTCGTCCGCGAGCAGAATGCGGAACGCGGCCTCGACGCGCTCCTGCGAAGCGCCGCCGCCTACGTCGAGGAAGTTGGCGGGCTCGCCGCCCGCGAGCTTGATGATGTCCATCGTCGCCATCGCGAGCCCAGCGCCGTTGACCATGCACGCAATGTTGCCGTCGAGCTTGATGT
>JADMIO011222290.1_pt1 | contig 10260 bp, 10 predicted proteins | sample 8958161 | NCBI WGS metagenome assembly JADMIO01 (sample SAMN16585339, study PRJNA669376) | soil metagenome | isolation source: Crop rotation soil | place: USA: Cullars Rotation, Alabama | collected 2011
CCCGCCACCGCCATCATCGGCACGATGAAGAGGAAGCGGCCGATCAGCATCGCGAAGCCCAAGGCGGTATTGTAGAAGGGCGTGTTCGCGGTAAGGCCGGCAAAGGCGCTGCCATTGTTGCCCGTGGCTGAGGTGAAGGCGTAGAGGATTTCCGAAAAGCCGTGCGGCCCGCTGTTGAGTGGTCCGACCAGGCCGAGCTTGCTGACCGACGCCACAGCAGTGAACCCCAGGATGGATAGCGGCAAGATTAGGATGGCCAGCATCGCCATCTTCACCTCTTTGGCTTCAATCTTCTTGCCCAGATACTCCGGGGTGCGGCCGACCATCAGGCCCGCCACGAACATGGTGATGATAGCGAACAGCAACATGCCGTAGAGGCCAGAACCGACGCCGCCGAACACGATCTCGCCCAGTTCGATGTTGATCATGGGGATCAGTCCGCCCAGCGGCGTGAAGCTGTCGTGCATGGAATTGACGCTGCCATTGGAGGCGTCGGTGGTGGCAGTGGCCCATAGCGCTGAGTTGGCGACGCCGAAGCGCACTTCTTTGCCTTCCATATTACCGGCCTGGTTGACGTGGGCGGCGGCAACGGCGGCATTGCCCTGACCTTCAGCCCAATAGGTGGGGGCAAGACCGCCCAGGAACAGCAGCCCCATCACCGCGAAGATCGCCCAGCCCTGGCGGGTGTCCTTCACCATGCGGCCGAAGGTGTAGGTCAGCGCCGCGCTGATCACCAGAATGGACCACACCTCCACGAAATTGGTCAGGCCGGTGGGGTTCTCAAAGGGATGCGCCGAATTGGTGTTGAAAAAGCCGCCGCCATTGGTACCCAGCATTTTGATCGCTTCCTGCGAGGCTACCGGGCCTTGCGCGATCAACTGCTTGACGCCTTCCAGCCCCATAGAGTGGGTGTACACGCCCAGGTTCTGCGGCACGCCCTGCCACACCAGAAATAGCGCCATGAGAATGGACATTGGCAGCAGGACGTAGAGCGTGCAGCGGGTAATATCGGTCCAGAAGTTGCCGACAGTATTGGCAGAGCGACGCGCGAAGCCGCGGATCAATGCCAACGCCAAGGCGATCCCTGTGGCGGCCGACACGAAATTGTGCACCGTCAGTCCCAGCATCTGCACCAGATACGACATAGTGGTTTCGCCGACATAGGACTGCCAGTTGGTGTTGGTGACAAAACTGATCGAGGTGTTGAAGGACAGGTCTGGCGTCACCGCCGAGAGGCCCTGGGGATTGAACGGCAACACAGTCTGCAAGCGCTGGATTAGGTAAAGCGAGACAAAGCCGGCAATGCTAAAGGCCAGCATGGCGATGGTGTAGGTGGTCCAATGCTGTTCCTCGTCGGCCTTGACGCCGCACAGCCGGTAGATTCCGCGCTCGATGGGGCCAAGCACCGGCGACAGGAAGGTGCGCTCGCCCTCGAACAGCCGCGCCATGTAGAGCCCCAACGGCTTCACACAGACGATGATCGCCAGGCAAAACAGCCCAATTTGAATCCAGCCAATCGCGGTCATCAGAAGCGCTCCGGACGGATCAGGGCATAGAGGAGATAGCCAAGGACGCCGAGCGTGACGCAGGCGGCGAGGATATGGTCACCGCCCATCACAGCTTCTCGCAGATTAGGGTGTAACCAACAGCGGCGGCGAAGAACGCCAGGCCCGCGCATAGGAAAATCGCATCCAGCATGACTGCCTCCAATTCGGACAGCAGATTTATGCGGGTGGACATATAGATTCGACTGAGGATGAAGCGCTGGAAAATATAGAAGCTATATACGCAGCCATACGGGGTCCCTTCCCAAGCTACGTTTTGCCCTCCGCCAGCTGCGCCAATGTCGGCTATTGGCGCAAAGCGGACATGGCTCGTTTGGCAGCGGCCGTCCAGAAAATACGATGGTAAGGTGGATTGTCAGTAATGGGCTGACGATGCGGAGGGAGGGTCGGCTTAATGGAGACCCGAATGCCGGCAGACCAAATATCACCCACTAATGCGCGCAGCCCCTGGAATAAGGGGCGCCTAATTGGCCAGAAGCGTCCCCTAAAGCCGAAAGATGTGTGGGCGATTCGCGTTAGGCTCGAACTGAATGAGCGACGCCGAGACTTGGCTCTGTTTGATCTCGCTATCGATAGCAAGCTTAGGGCGTGTGATTTGGTTCGTCTGAAGGTTCAGGATGTCTATGCTGGAGCTCACGCGCGCGAAAGGGCTTCCATCATACAGAAGAAGACTAACCGGCCCGTACAATTTGAGATCACCGGACAGACACGGGCTGCGCTGGATGCATGGATCTGCTCATGCCGTCGACGCCAAGGAGACTATCTATTCCCGAGCAGACGCCAGGCTCGGCCCCACCTGTCAATACGGCAGTACTCGCGATTGATTCACAAGTGGGTGCAGGCCGCTGGCCTGGACAGCAGCCTATATGGCACACATTCCATGCGTCGAACAAAGGCAGCACAGATTTATCGCAAGACGGGGAACCTTCGGGCCGTCCAGCTCCTCCTGGGGCATACAAAGCTCGAGAGCACGGTTCGCTATCTCGGGATCGAGGTAGACGATGCCCTGAGCATATCTGAACAGGTCGAATTTTGAGGGGAGCCGGCAGGGCGGCCCCCTGTCGGCGCCTTAACGGTTGTAATGTCTCCTTTGCGCCATGTGTGGACGGCTCTCCGTTGGCAAGGGTATTTTGATGTTCTGCCCTTCGGTCGGTGCGGCCATGTGTGCGGCCTGTTGATGCGGCACACGCTGGCCGCTGGCCATAATGCCTTCCGCTGAGACGGGTCCCGACCAAAAGCACGCGCTCGAAGCGCTATGGCGCAAGTGGGTTTTCCCGTCCCCGGTTTCGACCGATGGTGCATTACATCGCGATTGCCCTTCCCAAACCTTTCCGGTGCCGCTGCCTAGGCCGCAGCCACTCGGGGTTCTCTATATCGCTCCCCGGTGACCATCATGGCCCAAATCATCCTGGCCATCTTATTTGCCAGCGCGACCGCTGCGATCTTGGGCGTGCGGCGAGCCAGCAGATGAATCAGCCATGGGCGCCTCGTCCCATGCCTTTGGGCATATCGGATGACAGCCAGGGCGCCGGCCACCAGGAGTTGCCGCAGATAGTGGTCGCCCTGCTTGGTGATGCCGCCCAGCTTTTCCCTGCCCCCACTAGAGTTCTGCCGCGGTACAAGCCCAATCCAGGCCGCCAGGTCTCTACCCGACTTGAAGGCTGTGGGGTCCGGCACCGTGGCGACCATGGCACTGGCAAGTACCGGGCCAACGCCAGGCACCTCCATTAGCCGGTGGCCCAACTCTGTGGACCTGGCGCTCGCTCGAACCAGCCGGTCGTTCTCCAGCACCTGGTCATTCACCAATCCGAGCTGGCGAACCAGCGGCGCCAGTGAAGCACGTGCCACTGCCGGCACGCGGACATCATCCGGATCATTGATGATTGCGATGAGCCGCTGAAGCCCATTGCGGCCAACCGGAGCAACTAGGCCGTATTCCGCCATATGCCCCCGGATTGCGTTGGACAGCTGGACACGCTGGCGCGTCAGCATCAACCGCACCCGGTGGAGCACCAGCGTCCCTTGCTGCTCGCAGGTCTTGATCTCGACAAAGCGCATGTTCGGGCGCGTCACCGCCTCGCAGATCGCCTCGGCATCGGCTGCGTCGTTCTTCTGCCGCTTCACATAGGGCTTTACATATCGGGGCGGCATCAGGCGCACCCCGTGCCCCAGCTTCTGAAGCTCTCTTCCCCAATGATGGGCCGCCGCACAAGCTTCCATCCCCACCAAGCACGGCGGCAGTTTCGCGAAGAAGCCCAGCAGCTTGCCGCGTGTCAGCTGGCGCTGGATGACGACCGCCCCGCCAGCATCAACCCCATGTAGCTGAAAAACCGACTTCCCAAGATCCAATCCAATAGTCACCGCAGACTCCATGGCTCTCCTCCATTCTGCCAACCCTTACAGGCTGACGGGCTGGTGAAGAGCCGTCCACAGCATCAATAGCGGACATTCGGGGCGAACTTATAATGATCCGACTGTTTCACACATCCCAAACTGAATCATCTGCTCGATTGGGAACGGTAGTCTGTACCAACCGTGCGACACGCGAAAGAAGCAATTGATCGTTAAAGGGCTTGGCGATGTAGTCTTGGGCACCGCAAAGTATAGCGCGTTGAACATCTCCTTCGCTGTGGCGTGCCGAAATCATTAGGACTGGGATGTGCCTTAGTGCTGCGCGGCCCCTGATAGTGGAGAGCACTTCAAAGCCGTCACAATAGGGGAGTCCAATATTTAGAAGAATGGCGTCTGGGAGTGTATTGGCAATGCCCGGGACCGCAGCAATTCCATCCTTGGCATATGCGGTAACATAGCCGGCGACTTCGAGCCGGGTTTTCAACAATTCCAACATCTGGGGATCGTCTTCGACAATGAAGATCTTTTTGGCTCTATTCACGAGGTGCTCTATTGGTCACTCTTTTCTTTCGTTGCGAATGCTGCAAGCAGGGCGACCGCCAAAAACCCAAAAAGGAAACCCATTATTCTCTGGACTGGACCAGGAAATACTTCGCGAAGCAATATTACGCAAACCAACCCACCGAGCAGCCCAAAAAGGGCAATTTTAACAGAACGACTCATGGGCGCCCCCAGATAGATTGAGAAAAGAGGTTACGCCGAAACGTGTCGCATCGGAAACGACCAAGAGCAACCTTGCAGATGCCTTGCAAAAAAGACTGGGCGCCTTCGAACCGCCCAGTCACCACGCCCAAGAAATTGCGTGTTTTAATCTTTGCGACGGCGACGCAGCATTCCAAGCCCGAAAAGGCCCGTGCCGAACAGCGTGACTGTGACCGGCTCCGGAACGTCGCGGATCGTGAAGCTGAGATTGTCATACTGCGTCGTCAAGGTTCCCGCCGCTGACGCAATCCCGCTGATCTGGGCCAGACCGAATAGCATTGTACCGCTGGCAAAGTTGGGATGCAGCGATCCAAACGTGCCCGTGGTGAAGTCATAGTCAGAGAAGTCTGCCGCCAACAATGCTGTATTCGAGAACCCAAGATAGCCGGTACCGCCTGGAGCATTCGGTCCGTTGAACGGTGCTCCGGCAATCGCCGCAAGATAGAAAACGCCGCCCTGCTCTATGGCCGGGCGAAAGGTGTTGCCGAAGCCGACCCCCGGAACATTGACCGAAATATTCTTATCGATCGCCGCGCTGATCGATGCGATGGCGCCCTGGGTCAGGGGATCATAGGAGAAACCTGTGTTCACCAACGCCTGAGCGACTTGCGGTGTGCCTACCAAACCGGAGGTGAAGACCGCATTGAACTGCAGCGCGTTGCCCGGATTTCCGCAAGCTCCGCATTGCAAATAACCAATGCTGGCAGTGGCATCGGAGGAGAAGGCCGCGCTTGCCGAATAATTTCCCAGATTGAATGTGCTGTCGCTGAATAACGCGCCCGCAAAGGCCGGGGCCGCACCCAGCAACAACGCTGCGAATGCCCCTGCCGCCATCCGAAAATACGCGATCATTCCGCCCTCACCGTCAAAGCCCTATGCCGGCGATGCATATGCCATGCCAGGAATTAACACTAAAACTTTCAAGTGCTTGATTTCGGCAGACCAGGTGCTTGTAAGGCAAATTTACAGCCTAAAGGCGGCTGCCGATGGTGTCGGTGGCAGTTGCAGGTGTGGCCGGGTTCGGGCGTTAGGAGAGCCTATGGCGAAGCCTTGTGCCGCACTCCGAATGTCCGCTTTGCGCGGCGGGCTCAATGGGTCATTGCAACACCGCGTTCAGTCTATCGGCGGGGCTGTCGAAGCCCAAGGTCTTTCTCGGACGCTGGTTCAGGCGCAGGGCGATCTTATTGAGGTGGGCCTGGGAGAAGTGTGAGAGGTCGGTCCCTTTCGGGAAGTACTGGCGCAGCAAGCCGTTGGTGTTCTCGTTGCTGCCGCGCTGCCAGGGGCTGCGAGGATCGCAGAAGTAGACCTGCACGTCGGTCGCGATGGTAAAGTCTTTGTGCGCCGCCATCTCCTTGCCGCGATCCCAGGTGAGAGAGCGCCGCAGCACTGCCGGCAATCTGCCGATGTGCCTAGTCAGCGCGCCAACCACGGTGGCGGTATCGCTGCCCGGAACCTTGAGAAGCATTACAAAGCGAGTGGCGCGTTCGACCAGCGTCACCATGCAGGAATGGTTCGAACCACACAGCAGGTCGCCTTCCCAATGGCCTGGCACCGCCCGGTCCTGCGCTTCGGCGGGGCGCTCGCGGATCGAGACCGTATCGACGATCTGGCCCAGGCCGCTCCTGGTGACGCCACCCTTTGCCTGGCGCAATTGCCGTCTGGTCCGCAAATGAGCCATCAGCTCCTTCTTCAAAACACCACGCGTCTGGACGAACAGGCTGCGATAGATCGTTTCGTGAGATAGCTGCATGTCCGGGTCGCTCGGGTAGTGCTGTTTCAGCCAGCCGGCGATCTGCTCCGGCGACCATTGCAGCGCCAGTTTCTGGGCCACGCGCCATCGTAACGGCGCTTGCCGTGCCAGGCGACAGGCTTTGGGACGCAAAGCCCGCTCCCCGGCCCGCTGGTCAGCCCGGCTCGCCCGATAACCCTGGATGCCGCCGTTGCGACCGATCTCCCGGCTCACCGTCGAGGGGGCCCGGCCAAGACCGCCAGCAATCTGACGCAGCGACTGACCTGCCGCCAGCCCACGCCAGATTTCCTCACGCTCATCAAGCCTTAACGCCAGTTGCGCCCGGCGTCTCGGCGGCATGATGCCGCCATTGAGGGCCAGAACCCGATAGACCCCGCTCTTGTTCCGCCTTCCCAGCGCTCGGGCAATGTCGGCTACACACTGGCCGCTGCGCCACCGCTCCCATAGCTCGGCCCTCTGCCGGTTTGTGAACCAAATCCGCGATACCTGTTCCATGCGCCACCTCCCTATCTGGTTAGATTAGAAGGTGTTGCGCCGATCCATTGAACCCGCCGTCATAAGCGGTCATTCAGGCGAGACGGTTTGGACATCCAATTGGACCCAACTCAAATATCCCGCAGCCGGGATCAGTCGGGGGCGGGGATCGACCTCAAAGACTCCTAGGCCGGCCTACTGACATTGCGCGCGTTGCTACGCGGTCACCCCTGACAGGTCCTGACGTCTCCGTGCATGCATTGAGGAGCCGGCCGGGGGTGTAGCCAGCGAGCGCCCGGCTGCCAGCGAGCAAAGCGTACGCGCTTGCTGGCGGCGATTTGATAGGCGCCAGCAGGTGCGCGTAACAGGGTGGACCTGGCTATGCCCGAACGGTCCATGTCTTGTAGACGCTGTCGTAGGTCTTCGCCGCAGACCTGCCCGACGCATATCACCAAAGACAGGAAAGGGCTCTTGACGCCCCGAATTGAACCTGACAGGTCCTGACGGATGATGGCTGAAAAGCGCCAGGCTAGAAGGGCAAGTCCGGCTAGAAAGGTGTCCGATGCGCGCCTGCGCGCCGCATTGGTGAAGCATGATGGGCTTATCGCCCGTGCAGCCACCGAGGTCGGCTTGACCCGGCAGTCGGTCCACGAGAGGGTCAACAACAACCCGGAACTGTTGGAGTTCGTTCAAGACCTCCGGGAGAGCATGGTCGATGCCGCGGTGGGGGTCCTGTCCTACCGTATGAAGCGCTACCACTGCCGGCAGTCTGCGGAGTTTGTTCTCAAGCACCATGGGCGCGACCGAGGTTACGGTCCCCAGCCGGAGATCCCGCCGCCCCCACCGGACGACAGCCGGCGCATGACAATCATCAGGGAGTTGGTGAAGATGATGGATGAGAGGGCGGCCGCAATGCACGTCCGTCCAGTGGTGGACATCACGCCGGTCCTCAATGGCCATGCAAGCCCGGCTCGGCAGCTGCTTGACACTAAGGAGCGCGGAGAGCAAACCCGTAGACCCGTCTAGTGTTGCCGACTGCGTGCGCCTCATTCCAGTCTGGGAATTTGTTAGGTATTTCGACGAATCGAAAAGACCTTCGACGCCGGTTCGACTTGCCGGCAGTAGACGTCCCACTTTTCCATAAGTCGCCGGCGCAATTCGAATAGGTCACCTCTGCGGTAAGCCGCCTCGACCTTATTTGCGATTCTATGCGCCAGAGCTGCCTCGCACACCTCGTTTGGGTAACTTGTACGCTCTGCTGCCCAATCTCGAAATGTGGAACGGAATCCATGGGCAGTTAGATCGTGGCGCTTCATCCGACGGAGAAGCATGAGGAATGCCATATTTGACAAAGGTTTCCCCTGCCGCTGCCCAGGAAACACGAACGCTTCTGATTGCACATCCTTACCGGCGCATTTCCTCCTGCCTTCAACTAATTCTATAGCACGCCGGCACAACGGTACCCGATGCTCTTTGCCCGCTTTCATGCGGTCGGCCGGAATTATCCAAACCTTCGAGCTTGGGTCAATTTCGCGCCACCGTGCTCCAAGCGTTTCTCCCGTGCGGGCGGCTGTGAGGATCGTAAATTCCAAAGCCCGAGCTGCTGATCCCTCCTGCAAGGCCAGCGACTTCATAAATGCGCCAATCTCAGCGTAGGGCAAGGCCGCGTGATGGCGGACCTTTCGAATCCGACTCCTGGCCGGCAACAGCTTGTCCAAATGCCCGCGCCAGCGCGCCGGATTATCTCCGTTCCGGTACCCATGAACCTTCGCCCAATCCAGCACGGCCTCAATGCGGCCGCGGACTCGGGTCGCCGTCTCGGGTTTCTTGTCCCATATTGGGCGCAGCACTCTCATCACAAGCGCTGTATCGATAGATTGGACTGCCAACGAGCCCAGATCCGGTTCAGCATAAGTGGCCAGCGTCGCCCGCCATTGTTCCCCGTGCTTGGCGTTATGCCACCCAGCCTTGCGATCTTCGATGAACTTGGTCGCGCAGTCCTTGAAGGTGATAGCGCGGGCGGCTTCCAACCTGGATTGCTGCCGCGCTGCCTTGCGGCTCTCGATCGGGTCGACGCCGTCTAGGCGCTGCCTCCGGTGCTCAGTCGCCCTGATCCTGGCTTCGCTCAGTCCAATGGTGTGGAGCGGCCCTAGGCCCATCCAGCGTGGCCTTCCGGCCAGCATATAGCGGAACACCCAGTTCTTCGTACCTTCCGGTGTGACGCGCAGATAGAGCCCTCCACCGTCACTGTAGAGGCCCGGCGTGTTCAGCCGCCCGACCTTAAGCGCACTCAGCTTTTCCAGTGTACGAGCCATGTCCACAAACCCGTCTACACATGCTGGACGGATCATGGCGACGACTGGCGAATGTGTAAAGGGACTAATAGGCTATTTATCGCCCTCAAATACGCATCCCGGAATTACAGCGAAGGATGGCGAATTTGGATTTGGCGGACAGGGTGGGATTCGAACCCACGGTACGCTTGCACGTACGCCGCATTTCGAGTGCGGTGCCTTCAACCACTCGACCACCTGTCCGCCGGCGGTGATATGGGAACAGGGGCGGGAACGCAAGCCGTTTTATATGTTCAGTTTTCTCCGCCTGCGCTTCTCCTAAAATTCGACCAATTCCGGGCGATGCAATGCCCCTCAGGCGGCGAACAAATAAGGTCCTGGACCATTCTTGGACCATTCCTGGACGCTAAAGGGCTGACAAGTGGTCACCGTAATTCCCCAGGAAATCTGTGCAGTCGCTTGTGTAATTAGCTTTTGGGCACCTACCCTATTGAACGCCACTTGCTGCAATTAGGGGGATCAATGGCTCAGCGCGAGATTTCAATACCCAGGGCTACAGACGCGGCCGTTGTGGCTTTTTTTCAGAAACTGCACGCGCAGTTCGGATTTCAACCTGGACAAACCCATGTTGTTGGGATGGATGCCACCATTCCAGTGCCCAGCCCTCAGGCCGACACTCTGCGTGATCGAGGACAGTTTTCGATTGTGAGTGTTCATGGGGCTAAAAATCCGGCCCACATTGCCTTTATCAGGAACAGCGATGCTTCCAGGTTCGGCGCTCCGGACAAGCTCACAATCAATAACCCTGGAACGACACTTTCATTTGACGAAATGCTTTCGATCAACGAATTAATCAATGACACCTTTACAAGGAACGCGAATGCAATAGCGCCCGCCCTAGCCGAACAGGGGCCGTTCGCCGAAATACTCGCCTCGCACTTGACTATAGCTAACTCGTTAGAGCAGAGCCTAACCAAAATTGGGGAGCAGTTCGCCGCGGAGCGCTTAAAGCTCGAAAAGGAACAGCTGCGTTTTGTTCAGGAAAAGCAAGCGGAGTACGCAA